>JAABUL010000575.1_pt1 | contig 78224 bp, 11 predicted proteins | sample 5559151 | NCBI WGS metagenome assembly JAABUL01 (sample SAMN10711876, study PRJNA513368) | rock metagenome | isolation source: Antarctica rocks | place: Antarctica: Victoria Land, Pudding Butte sud
CAATGTACTTCAAACTTTGGCTTTGACGTAACGACACTTGCGCCGTTCTTCCAGTGAGGTGTCGGCTAGGATGGATGTGCGGGGAAGGGATGCGAACGACGGCAAAGGTACCTGCTCCATGGTCCGGATCCATGGAATCTCCAGTGCCCGCGTGCATGTTGGCGCGTGTCGATGAGGTACCTCCGTGGAATAAAAAATCCTCGAGGAGCATAATCGGTACGGAGTGCAGGAATGCTGCAACATTGCCTCCTGCGATCCACGTGAAGTCGTAAATCCATCTTTTCGTGTAGGCATCCATGTCTAGCGAGAACTATATCACTCATCCTCAATGATTTCGAGTAGGCAACGCTGTGCACCCGTTTGCTGGTTGCGCAAAGAAGTCGAAATGTTAATGTTGCTAACAAATGTCCAGCTACAACCAAAACCCAACCTGGAGAACCCGTTGAAAACCCGACCCGGTTCCCATTCGACGAACCCGTTTCATGGAACCTCAAAGCGGCTAGCGTCTTTCCTGTCCCATATCTCCGTCTTGAACATGAGCTCTTGTATGGAACGAACACCCTTGACAGGCACACAACATCCGCATAGCTGATGTATCGCGCTATGCCTCGCAAGAATCGCAGGTTTCATCGGGGCAATCTGGTTTCCTATTTCCGACAGTCTGATTAGCCACATCAGCCACCTCCACTATCGCCTCTATCGCTCGCCTGCATAGACTAGTCAATTAGTAGTAGTAGTAACAATTGTAATAATAATAGTGGTATATTAACAAGCAATTGTCTAAGACAACAACAAATAATCGATAAAACAATAAAGATTGCTTGTTTCTTAGAAATTTTATATTTATTTCTTTATCTCTAAAATTAGTATCTATTTTAAACTTATTAACAATTAATTTATTTAAATAGCTTTTTTATATCTTTTTGTATTATTATAAAATTTATATTAATATTTGCAAATTGCAAAGCAAAGATTTTAATTTTTATATTAATTGTCTATTTTGCGTTGTTATAGCAACACAAATTTCTTAATAGTAAAAAAACTAATTTTTAATATCTTTAAAATTATATATTTAGTTAAAACTTCTATATTGTTGTTTTTTCGAACAATATAAATATTGATAAACAAAGAATAGATTGTATTAGACACAAAAATTCGACAAAAAATTAATAAAAAATTAATAAACAAAAAAAAAGAAAATAAGTAATAACAATATTTGTTATCGATTACAATTATAATATTATTATTGTTTTTTCGAAGTAACAAAGTTAATAAGAACTAGTTATTATTTATTTGCAATATAATTATTAAATAAGCGAAAATTCTTTTGTATTTCTAGTTTATAAAGATTAAGATTTTAATTAATAATAAACAATAAAGATTGCTATTAATCTAAAGTATACTTATATTATATTTTAACAAATTTAAACAATAATAACTTATATAGAACTTAATTTTAATACAAACAAATATAGTAATTTTATATACAATAATAACAAAATATTGTTAAAGAATTAATTAAAATATATATTGCGCAATCTAGAATTTAAGAAATTTTATATTTGTTATTTTTAAAAATATCTTGTTAAAAGAAATAATTAACAATAAATAGTAATAGAATACTTTTTCTTTTATAATATTTAACAAATTTAAATAGCTAAATATTTTGTTAATAAATTTAGTTTACAAACAAATATAATCTTTAATACTAATTATTTAAATTTGTCTCTTATAATAATAGTTATAATCTCTAATATTAATAAAAGCTTTTTAGCAATCTATTGCTTTATAATCTTTAAATTAAAGAAAATTTTTACGTTTATATTTAATGTATTAAAGAAGTTAATATTTTATAATTATATTAATTCTTGCGTAATTATTAGCAATTTTAAATTGTCTTAAAACTATTCTTTGCTATATATAAAATACAATAGATTAGTTATGCAAAAAGTAATATAAAAAATAGAATAACTATACTTTAAATTAATGTTTTTGATACTAATATATAGCTTTAATTGTATGCATAACATACGATAGAAACTATAAGAAAAAGACTTATTTGCGCAAGACAATATTTAATAGAGTTGCAAAAAGAGCTTTAAAATCTACTATAAAATTAAGTAAAAATTTATAATTAAAAGAATCTAACAAATACGTAATTAACTATCTTAAATAGATTGTTTAATATAAATAAAAACTATCTTCTTAAATTGTAAATCTCGCGAACAACAAAAAGCTTGCATAAATCGATAAAGAATTTTGTATCTAAATATATATTTATTAATTAGTTAGTTACTTGTATAGCAAAGCTAATAAAATAAAAAGAGCAAAATTATAAAAAAGCAATTAACAAGAGGAAAAAAAGCAATTAATAACTATAAATGCTAGAGTGTTTTGTTAAATAGATTCTAAATTAATTTATAAAGCAATCGACAAAATAATTAAGAAGTAAGCAATAATAATACAATAATATAATACAATTAATATAAATAAAATACAAGAATTTTAAGACAATAATAAATATTAAAGCAAATATTTATTATTATTGCAATATAATTTTTTGTGCAAGTGCTTTCTATATATTTATATTGCAAAAAATATTTTAATCTTAATAACTCTAATATATTCTCGATAATTCTATAATTATCTTAAAAATTATATTAGATAATAGAGATTATTGTTAGTTGCAATTAACAACAACAAAAATATTGCAAAACTCTTAATATCTATTTGTTACGGTTCCAGGCTAGGCAGACTTCGCTCTCCGGTTACTCTCCGGGTCTCCGCTCTCTAGTCTCGAATATACTACGGGTAACGTCTAGCGTCTTGACATTTATAGTACTTATACTTATTTTCTGTATATAGTTAGTTCTGCATAGCTAGTATTCTTGTCAATCAACTATATATTAGCTATTAAAGTTCTAATTTTGACATAATACTAACTATTTTTTTAGACACGACTCTACAAATTGTATTCTAAAAATATTTATATTTGTTAATTTTGTTTCGTGCTTTAGATATAGAGCTATTGAAGTAGTTTTAAATATAGAATTACTAAAGCAATTCTAGATATAAAGCTACTAGAATAGACACTTTGCGAAGCGTAATTGAGTTGCGACAATAGATATCTTTTAATTAATATATAATTTAACAATATTCAATTTTGTTGATTCTCTAGTAATTTTGCTAGAAAAGATAGACAACAAATTGTTTTGACTACAACTTAATAAATCTGCTAGAATAGAATCAGTAAATTTGCTAGAATAAAAAGACAATAGATTGTTTCGACTTCGATTTAGTAAATCTACTAAAATAAAATTAATAAATCTGCTAGAATAGAATTAGTAAATTTGCTAGAATAGAATTAGCAAATTTGCTAGAACAGCAATTACAATATAATTTTGTTGCTATTTTTGGACAACACTTTTGTTTTTGTATACTAGAAAATTTGCTACGCAACAAAACAACACTTCAAACAATATCTATTTTCGACATCAAAAATTTTGTTTCGCAAATAATATAAATTATTCAATATCTATATAATTTCAAATATATTTAATTTTGAACTTCTACTCTTGTTTACAAATATTTGCATTATTTGTATCTTATCTATATCTACAATATAGTTAACAAGAAATTAGTTTCGAAAAGCAAAATCAAGTTTAACTCTAGCAAAAATCGCAAGTTATTTAAGAAACTCTCAATAGATAAAAATTAATTAGATATTAATATTGTTTCTTGTTATAATTACTATTTTATAAACTCTCTATTAGATTAAAATAATTTCGAAAACAATTTAGAGCTTGACAAACACTTTAATCTACTTAAGTACAATATATTTGAATTTTTGTTGTTTGTTCAATTCAATTTTTACAAAATTATAATCAATAGACTAACTAAATTAAATTCGTTTAACAATATAAATTTGTTAGATATATTAATTCGATTTTTGATATATTAGTTGTTAGATAGCAATTTTGTTCAATTTTGTAACAAATATATTAAAAAAAAAGACAAAAATAAGTTAAGTTAATATCGCACTTTAGTTGATTAACTCAACAATTTCAACAAAAGTTAATAAGAAATGTCTCAATTTCTCTAAAAAGCAATCAAGAATAATATAGAAAAATAGCTTCGACTACTTTATAAAAATAGTATTATTATTGTCGAGTTTCGAATCGATAAAAAAATCAATTTCGACTCTATTTGTTAGCTAAAAATTTAAATTAATTTTTTGCAAACTTATTTAAATTAAGCGAAGTTAACAATAAATATTTGCAACAAAATAGTGCATTGTTTTCGACAAAAGTGCAACAACGTTTTAGCTTAATACAATTTGTTCAAAGCTACTATATATTAACTAAAACAAAAACTTTTTTTTTCTTGAAATAAAAAAACTACATTTATCGAGTCTACTTACGTAGTTTACAACTTCGACAACAACAACAAATGTAACTATTTTTATAAATCTAATTTACAAGCAAAAGATCGACTCAACAATATCTATTTTGTTTGTAATTTTAAGTCGAAACTACAAAATATAAAGAACAATAAATATTTTTTCGATTTTTTTGTTTTTACTAAGAATTTCGAAAAGTTTAAACAATAAATTACTGCACTAATTTCTAAGTTTAGTAGTGTTTCTTAACATTTTGTTTTCGAAAAAATTAAATTTAGTTTTGCTATTGTCAAAATTATTAACAATATTTTTAGAAAAATCAAATATTGTTTGTTCGATAGATTTGTCAATTCTTATCTAACAATAGATAATTTGCTTGAAGATTTAAGTACTTAATAAAACAATTTAGACAAAAAACAATATAATTTTGTTAAAATTATATTGTTCGAATTTGTTATAAAGAATATCGAAATCTTTAATCAATATATTAATTGCTTTATATTTATAACAACTAAAGTTTCTATATTAGAAATCAATAAAATATATTGATTTAACAAAGATTTGAGCTATAGATTTTAAAACTGCTACGTTATTTTAACAAACTATATTATTTTAAATTAATTTATTAGATTAATTCGTGAAATCGATCTAAAATTTCAACAAATAGAGAAATTTTGTTCAGCTATTATTCGAATTTCTATCTATATACAAGCTATCAATAATATTAACAAACACAATAATTGCATCGATATCTTCAAGCTTTTTGAATATATTAATATAGATATTTGCAATATTAATAGTTTTAGCACACGTATCTCTACTCGCAACTAAGAACAAAATATAAAAATATAATTTCAAATTCTTAAAAACAAAATCAAGTCTCTTAATCTTTGTCGAAAATATCTTAAGTTAGAATATAGATTGTATTATAGAAATATCTTTTGCAAAAACAAATTAACTAAAATTAAAAATAAAGTTTTTGTTAAATTTAAAATTTATAATGTTAGCAACTTCGAACTAACAACATTTAGAGAAGATAGTTTCTCTAATATTTTAGATAACAACTTAGATAATTCTAGCAAATTAAAAAACTAGATGTTTTCGACAAGAGTTGTAGTTTAGAATAGAAGCTAACACTTATATAAAAAACAATAAAAGAACTCAAAACTATATTTAATTTACAAAATAAGATTTTGCTTGTCGAAATCGAGCTTAGTTTTAGCACTATTAACAACAAATCGCTCAACAACTAGCAACTAAATTTTTATATTAAAATTTGTTCAAATTAAGTCTATTTGCTTTTTAATAAATATTATATTAAAACAATACTATTTATCGATATCGAAGTTTCCAATAGAGTCTTTGTAAATAGAAAGTTTGTTAAGTTTTATAAATTTTCTACTATATTGCTTCAAAATTTTATCAAATTGCGTCTAGTTAATAACAAATTCGCTTCTAATATTATTTATGTTGCTTAAGTTATTGTTAATTTTAGCAAATATATTGATATCTTATAATATTTAATAATCGAATTGAAACAATTCGCAATTATTTTTGGTATATTTTGAATTAAGAAACATAATATACAAATTAGAGATAGTACACAATCTCTCGAGTTTAATTTCGATTATTGTATAAAGTACTGTTTGTTAGATTAATAGTTGTTAGAGATTTTTAGCAATCGATACAAATAGTCGAAATATTTGTTTTTGAAATTTCTCTATAAAGTCGACGTCTATCAAATAAGTGTTTTTGCATTTTTAAAACTTGTTAATAAAAAAAGCTACAAGACAATTGTTATATTGTCTAAGTATTTTGTTATACTAGATTAATTAAAGAAAAACAATAGATATTTAGCTTGCACTATAGATAGCAATATTACAATAAATGTTGCAACTATTATTTTCGATAACTACAATAAATTCTATATAAAGCTTAAGCGAGATTCTTCTAGTCTAAAACAATTAGAGAAACAAATATATTCGAAATTTAGATACTAAATTAAGCTCTTTAATCTACAGAAAACTAACAAGCTGTCGCCAAATAGAAATATTAATTATACTATTAATTTTGTTTTAGAAACAATTTTTTCGATCAAAAAAGTCTATAATATTTTTTGTTAAAAAGAAAAGATTATTAGAGTCTATCTAAATAATATAAAAAGCAAAAATCAAATTTGCAACAACATTTTACAATATATTGTTTCTACTCTTATAATTAAGAAGTCTAATAGAGATTTGCATATTTGTATAAACTATAGAGATTTTAATATTTTAACAATTAAGAATTGCAATATTTTATTGTTAATTCGAGAAATCTTGCAACAATTATGCAAAATCAAATACTATAGCAAATTCGATATTATTGTTGTCTTTAACGAGATTCGAATATGTTTTAATAACAAATACAAAACAATCTTTATTATTTGTTATAGTTTGTTTAAGTATATTGTAATATTTTTTGAACTATATAATATTTCGACTACGTTTTAGTCTTTTATTAATAAAATTCTTAGTTTCTATCTAAACAATTTTTGTATTATCTATATAAATAATATTTTAGTCTACAATAATATCGAGACAAAATATAAGAATTATATAAATAAAGTTTTTGCTAAATTTTATAACGCAGATCTTTATTTAAATATTAACAAATATATCTTTTTTGTCAAACAAATTAAATATCTGAATCTAATTATTATTATCGAAAAGATTCGAATAGATTTCGAGAAAATTAAATATATTTTCGAGTAAAAAATTTCTATTTGTATATACAATATATAGATCTTTCTAAATTTTGTTAACTTCTATTAACAATTTATTTATAATTATTCGAATCTAGTCAAATCTTTGTTAGTGTTTAGTAAGTTCGAAAACAAAAATTTTAGTTTTTTATAACAATTTAACAGTTTCGAAGATTTTGCATTCAAAACTTTTAAACAAATTTTTATTAATCAATCTATTTTATATTATTTCGATTTCGATCTAGAGATCTAAATCGAAAATAATATTTTTGATTTTGTAATTGCTATTGTACTGTTTCAAATAGATTTAAATAGATTGCTTTATTTGATAATCTATATATTCAAAATTATATTGTTTGTAGAGTGCAACTACGAGATTTACAACAAAAAACTATTAGTTATTGTTTGTGTTTTCGAGAAATAATATTTAGAATATATTAATATATTTGTCGAACAGCTTATTAAAATTATTATCGACTATCGCAATTTGAAGCATTTTATAACTATTAAACAACTCAATTGTTGTCAAGCTTGCTAAATCGAGTTTTTGTTCAAGTTTAATTTCAAAATTATCTATCGATTAGATATGTTAGACGCGAAGTTAGACAATTTAATTAAACAATTGCAAGATTTGTTTTTTGATAACAATAATTTTTGCAATTAGTTTTAACAACAAACAATTCTTAAACAATATAATTTAAGATTAAATATAGTTAAAATTGTTGTATTAATTTTGTTACTATTAAATATTATCTACAATTTAGTAGCAAAATCAATTTGTTTGCTTCGAGACTCTATCAAGTTTAAACTAATTGCTAACAAAAAAATCGCGAAAGCTTGCAAGAAGTTTACTCAAATCTCGCTAATAGCTAACAAAAATATAGAATTATTTATATCTCTATTGTTTGCAGTATTTGCATTACTTTAACAAAACAAACTTTGTTTTGCTAGATTTCTACTCTTAGTCTCTCTATTTGTTATTATTGTATTTACAATCTTTTAGTCTACAATTTTATTGTTTTTAGCTATCGATTCTATTTTTTTTTCAAATATATTTGTTTTGTCTACAACTTAGCTATCTATATTTGCAATCTTTTCTACAATTTAACTCTTGCTTGTTGTTGCAATCAATTTAACAAAAAAGAAGAAGTCTAAAATAGAATTCAATTTCGAAATTTTTGTTCGATAGATATCGAAGATATATCTATATAACAAAAAGATAAAATAGATTATTCAAACTAAAAAAACTAATAAACAAAAGATTTCAATTATTTTTTGCAAAACAATCAAACTAAAACTTGAAAACTATACAATAATCGAATATTTAACAATTAATATCAAATATTTGTTTGTTCGAGACAAAATATATATATCTCGAAACACAAATAATATTCTTCGAGTCGAAACAATTAGATTTTAGTATAAATTGTTAAATATTAAATATTTAGATCGAACAACTACTCTCGAGAAAATATAGTATTACTACTATTGACTTATATTGTATTTAGACGTCAAGAAATATATTAGAAACTATTCGATTTGCAAATATATCAAATTATATTGCAAGTATAGATACAATCTACTAAAGTTTCTATCTATTTTAGATTGTTATTGATAGAATATATTCTACAATTTTATTATTTTTTTGTTATTATATCGCTATAGAGAAAAGATCTTTTAGCATATTTTAGTAGTAATTGATAGACTATTTAAGAGTAAGAAGTTTATATCTATAGACTCTTTAAAAATCAAAATTGTTGTTTAGATTTTTATTAACTTTGTCTAATATATTAAGAACTTCTTAGCTATTATTGTTTTCGACAAAGATATTTAATTTATTATTTATTTTTAACAATATCTTTGCAAAAGATTAGAGATCAAATCTAAATTGTCAATTGCGTTTTATTTAGAAATCGACAATTAAATCGAAAATACCAATATCGCTCTCAAATAGTATCTTCGAACGTACGTGTAGTACAATTAGAATAACTGAGTTAGTTATTTTGCTATCGCCAAATTTGTCGCAAACAACTACACTAGCAAGTCTACTAACTTATTACTTTTTTTTGCTATTAAAAACTATTTGTTACAATCAAATCTAAAGCTATTTATAGTTTTTTCTAACAATATTATATTCGAAGCTTGTCGCAATATAAAAAATGCCAACAAAACTATCGAAAAAATCGAGATTTTGCAAAACTTTTTTTGTCAAGAGCTTATTTAAATTCAAATCAAACAAATAGAATTTGCTAATTGTAGACGCGCTGTAGCTTCGAAATTTGAAATCGATAATTAAATTATATTTAATATTTGAAATATTAAAACAATTTGACTATACAAGTTTCTAAAATATAAAAATGCAAATCTCTATAAAATTATTCGAACAATTAATAATTATATTTACAAACTAGAATTGTTCGAGTCGATAAAAATCTATTTAGTATTTTATTTATAATTTCTGTATCTTGACAAGAACAAGTCTCTACTAGATTAACAAATTAAGTCTTTGTTATTTATCAATACTATTAACAATATCGACAACAATTTCGAATACTATATCAAAAATATTGGAACATTACAATACAATATATATAAAAATAACAATAATATAGATTTAAGTCTAATTGTTACTAATTATAGACGCAAAATACTATAGTATTAAATTTTTTTTACAAACTACACGAACTACAACAATAGATCTAAATAGCTAAACTATTTTATAACTAACAATTGCTCTAACTTTGTTGTCAACTTTTATTATTAATATTTTGACGCAACAAAATCTTATTAAATATTCAAGACGTTTTCTAATTGAAAATCTAATAAATAGAATAGTTTGTATTTATATATTTTTGCACTCTACTATTACTATTGTCTAAACGTCGCTCAATATATATCTATAGCTCTTGTTGTCGCATCTACAATCGATTTCGAAAACGTATTGCCAATATATTACTATTGTTGGAAGTTATTTGCTATATATTTGCAATCGAAATCAAATTCGCTATACTATTTTGTCTTTCGTTGTATTTAACAAGAATCCCAAAAATGCATTATCGATATATTACTATTGTCAAAAGTTAGTCAATATATATTTGCAATTCTTGCTGTCGTCTCTATAGTGTCTTTGCTAGATATTTTATAACTGTCTTTTCTAAAAATTCTTCAAATTAGAATTGACTTGACATTTCTAAATATACGCACAACTATATATAAATTGTTGTTAAAACACTTTTATGTTATTTTCTTTTTTTGTGTAACAAATTTAGACAAACGTATTCGAATATAGTTAAAATTCGACAAATTTCGACTTTTTGATATTGTTATCTCTTTTGTTGTTGTCAATCTCTCTTTTAGATTACGTAACTGGTCGACTCTCTGAATTTTTTTAGATATAATTGATTCTTCGATTTTCGCGTTATATAATTTGAATTCTTCTTTTAGAGTTAAAGTTAGTAATCTTTTGTACTTTCTTAATTTTTTTATATTTGATATTTTCTTAAAAATTAATTTTTTTCTTTTTTTTTTCTCGATCTTGTTGTTGCCCAATAAACTGTTCGAAACTCGATTTTTATTGTTTAACAATTGTTCGACATTTAATTTCGAGTATCAAATTGTATTCGATAGACGTGCTCGACACTAATCGAAGATAGTTGAAAATTAACTAAAATATTATTTGCAATATATATGTTTTTTGTTTTGTATATTACTGTTTTTTGCATATTTTGTTTTAAAATTTTTGATTATTTTTTCTATTCGACAAATTTATTCTCTCGTTCGATACGTATTGGAAACTTCAATTTTAATTGTCGAATAATATTCGATATATATTCGATATTAATCGAAACTTGTATTCGACAAGCATTTGAGATCAACTAAAATTAATTGGAAACACTAATTGAAAAATTCGATATTATTTTGTTGGAGTTTGCGAATAGAAAAAAAAAATAATGTTACGATTTTAGACTAGACAGACTTTGTTTTTCGATTATTTTTCGAATTTCTGCTTTCTAGTCTCGAATATACTACAAATAATGTCTAGTGTCTTGATATCTATAGTACTTATATCTATTTTCTATATATAGTTAGTTCTGCATAGCTAGTATTCTTGTTAATTAACTATATACTAGCTATCAAAGCTCTAATCCTAACACTATTAATATTAATAATAACAAATATTGTAACAAGAGACGCAATATAATAGAGACAAAAACTTTAAAGAATTTCAAGTATTACTTAATCTTGTTTGCAAAAAAGATAAAGAACTTTATTAAACAAAAAACTAAATTAGATACTAAATTTTGCAAAAAATATAAAATATATTATATAGTTTGCAACAAGATATTTATAAGCTTTCTAACTATTTAAAAGAACAAAAAAGATCTAATATATAAGAAAGAAGTATTGCGCAAAAAATATACTTTTATTAAACAAGAAATAAAGAATAAAGTAATAACAATAACAATATATCGACAATATACAAATATAACAAACGTTTAATAATAACAAATGTATAATAAATTGCTACAAAAGAAGATATTTAAAGAGTAAATTGTTGCGAAAAAAATTTAAGAAACAAATTATAAATTAAGTTTTAATTGGATTAATAATTTCTTTTTTGAAGAAAAAAAACAAAGATAATTTTACAATCTTTTTAATAATAATCTATTTATATTAACAACAAATATTAGAAAATATATTCAATCTATCTTTGTAAATAAGATGCAAATAAGAATAAACTTTTTTTATTTTATTTTTTGTTCAAATTTATCAAATTTATAAATTAGTCTCTAATTGTAAACTTATTAAATTTTAAGACTTCTAAGATTTTTATTAATACAAAGAATATTAATTCTAATTAATTAAATAATAAGCTATTAATTCTAATAGCAATTTTTGTTCTTTTAGTTTTAACAATATTGACAAAGTTAAACAATTAATAGTATCTTAGTTAAATATCTTATTTTACAACAAAATTTATTAAATATATACGAAAAAAATTTAAAAAGCAATTAAGAATAGAATTACAAAAGCAAAGAATTGTACTTGCAAAAAAAAAGATAAAGACAAAACAAACAATAATAATATCAAAAAAGAAAACAAAATAAATAATAAAGAAAATAAAGAAAATATTGTAATTAGTAAACAACTTTAAGAAACTATTATTGTTATTAATATAATTAATAGTTTTTAATCTCTTTGCTTTCGTATTTTGTTATACTTAATTTATTACTAGATTTTCTTGTTAGAGATACTAAATTGTGTCAAAAATATTATAATAGATTAATTGTCTAATATTATTACAAAATTAACAAGACTAACTAATACTAATAGAGCTAAAGTATTACAAGCAGTTTTCTATATAGTAGTGTTAATAAATCGAATTGTTGTTAGAGTGTTTAGATTAATCTTTTAGATTAGATTAGATCTAATATTCTAACAATTAATAACTTTAACAAGTTCCAATTAGTACGTCTTAACAAGTACTATAGATAATTAATTACTATACTTTGTTTCTGCGAAAACTTCGAGTTCGACTTTCCTTCTATCTATTAGAAACATTTAAACAGTCGCAATAGTACTTAGAATACTTGTATTCGAAGATTGTCTATATAGTGTCTTGTAGATTTGTCTTGTACGCGAACGTGTATACTTTTTATTTGTTTTAACAACAAATTGTTACAAGTAGTTTGCTATATAGTAGTATTAGTAAACTAGATTGTTGCTAGAGCGCTTAGATTGGTCTTTTGGATTAGATTAGATCTAATATTCTAATATAAAGATATAAAAATAAAAATAATAAAATAATAAATATAGAAGTTAACAAGTAGACAATATAATTTTAATAATCTAATTTGATTAGTTAAATATTATAATATTTAAAGTTTGCAACAACTATTTTAATAATACTATAATTGCTATTTTTAAGATTAACAATAATATAAGTTATACTAAATTGTATATTAATAATATATATAAACTAATAAAATTAATAATAATAATAATAATAATAGATAGAGATATAGATATAGATATAAAAAGAGAAGATAAAGAATAATATATTATTAATATATTAAATTAACAAAGATATCGACTATATATTAAATTAAAAACTTTATCGAAAATATTGTAAATAAGACTATAAACAATTGACGACAACAACGACAAAATATTCCTAATTAGAAATAGTGTTTATTAGATGGATTGCGCAATGCGGGGGTTTAATGTGGCTATGTGGCTAATTAGATTGTCGGAAATAGGAAACCAGACTGCCCCGATGAAACCTGAAGATAACCCACGCTCATTTACCTTAGCTGGATTACCCTTTTTTACCACCCTTGTAGATCAAAGGCATGACTACTCTGGCTTCAATCCCGATTCATGACCATCTGACTCTGTATGATCGCACTGTTTGGATGGCAAACCAAGAAATGCAATACTAAGATTAGCCGCTTCATAGACCGAGAAGCAGCATCTAATGCTAGGCGACGTTACAGCCAGCATATATATCAGCCTAAGCATATTCATGTCGCCTTGCCATGCATGCCAAATGACTAATTAACACTAGGAGCTCGCCTCTGCCGCCTCGGTACCTCCGTTCGCGTTGCTCTTCTCCACATCCTTTTCCTTCCTCCCATTAGCCAGTCCGAACTTTGTATCCAGCTCCGTCCTCAGCTTGATCTCCTTCTCCAGAAAGACGGAGAGAAACGTGATACCGGCGAACACGACTCCAATCTGCCACACGCGCTTTAATGCCTCAACATAGACATTGACCAATAGCTCCTGAATCGCCGGTGGGAATGAATTCAGGAATGCTTTCGTCGCATGCTGATACGCTTGGCCATGAGTGAAGGCGGCGCGCACGCTGGCATCGATCTGGTAGTTGAGCTGATCAAAGCGGTTGTTGAAGATAGCGGAGGGGATTGCTACGCCCCATATAGTCCCAAGAGAGCGGATGAAGGCCCAAGTACCTACGCTTGAAGCGGTCTCGCTCTCAGGAAGGCCAGCCTGTACGGCCTGAAGCGTGGTGGAAATCGTACTGCCTAGCCCAGCACCGGCGAGGACGCCAAAAACGGCCCACACGGCAGTGTGCGAGTTCCGATCTAGAATGCTGTTCAGCCCAACCGTGAGAGTAAGTATGCCGAGCGAGAAAAGGTGAATGGGCTTGTAGCGCCCGGTTTTGGTAACCAAGGCACCTCCTACTGCTGCGAAGACGGTGAATGACACCACTACCGGAAGGAGATCGACGCCAGATCGCGTGGCAGAGGCACCCAAAACGGCTTGGAAGTAGAGGGGGTAGAAATAGATTATCCAGAAGACAATGAGCATATTCATGAACGTAACGAAGAAGGCGACGACCGTAGTCCGGTTGTTGAAATGGTGTGGCGGCATAACAGGATACCTGCACCAGCTTGACTTTTCGAAGAAAAAGAAAATTATCAGCCCGACCAGACCGATGACCAATGGCGTCACAACGTTGGGTGCAGCCCACGTGTACCGCGTGCCCCCGTACGTAAGGGCCCACAATATCGAGAACGTCGATGCAATGAGGACCGCATTCCCAATCACATCAATCCGCTTCAGCCTGTCCATGTTGGTTCCCTCTCTCCGCCATTCGACTTGCAAGAACAGAACCAGGAGGGCGAGCGCAACACCTCCAAACGGCAAATTAATGTAAAACACCCATCTCCAAGTGGTTCGATCAGTGAGTATACCACCGACAAAGGGACCAATAGCGCTGCCGCCGCTAACGAAGAGAAAGAGCAAGCCCATGAAGTTGCCACGCTCACGCATGGGAACTAGATCGCATACAATCATATCAATTAGCATGTTGACGCCGCCGGCGCCAATACCTTGGACAGCGCGTGAACCGATTAACATATTCATTGAAGTCGAGCCTCCGCATAATCCGCTGCCTAGTAGGAAGATCGCGGTAACAATGATCATAACCCAGCGACGACCCCAGAGATTTGCTAGCTGGCCGTAGAGCGGTTGCACGGCGGCACTGGGGTGATATTAGCTCTTTTCGCTCCCGCATTTGATGCCGTGCTGTTCACCTTGTGAGGAAATAGACATTGACGACCCAGATGTAATTTGCCCCACCATCTAACTCAGCAATAATGCTAGGTAGTGCTGTGGACACAACGGAGCCATCGAGAGCAGAGATCAGACCTGTGAAGCAGAGACTAGCGAAGACGAGCCAGAAGCTCAAAGGATAAGTCGTCTTCTTCGGCTTCTCGTTGTTCGGACCGCTTGAAGGGTCATCATTACTACTTAATGTCAGATTGTGGCTGGACTCGATTCGCGAGTGAACTTCTAGTTGTGATTGGGTAGTTGCCGCCATCTGTGATCAAAGTTTTTGGTAACAACGAAGAGAGTGGAGGTGAATAAGGTAGAGTGCAGGATCAAGAGAATAATAGTCAGTCAAGGAGGTTGATAGTGATATGAAGGAAAGAAAATGGAAATGATCTTGGATGAGTGCATGGCGTGAGAAGGTGAGATTAGGTTAGGTTCCTTGGGTATCAAACAATTCGGAGGCAGTATGTGAACGTGCCATGGATGTGTATAAACATTCGGATTCGGAGATGACATAATATCCGATTAATACTCCTATTGCTTAGCTAAGAACCCCGAGCTTTCCATTGCCAAGCTTTTAGCCGATCGGCAAGCGCGTGAAGAGCCCTTGGCCATGACATGGAATAGCGTGCCATCTATTCCGAGTACTGAAACCTAAACAAAGGTGACTTGGGTGGAAATGTCAACGCCTCTGTCATTGCAATGCCCTGATACTGCTCCCTTCCAACAGGACCCTCCGTCGCAAGGCCGGAAAATCCGCTCCCGCCATGTCCTCCGCCCAAGATATATTCAAATCCAAGATTTTTATGCTCGATCAAGAACGTATAATGCTTTATCTTGCTCGGTGACACCAGCTCTATCTCATACCCAGTAACTTTATCCCGCAGCGTTCCCGTTACCTTACCACCATACGTCTTAGTGAAGGCAACATAGTCTTCCGTGTCCGACTCAGTCATCCTCTGGCTAGAAAATATCTTCTGTCCATTTTCAAACAGACCTACAGAGGGGTACTCGATACCCCTTTTTATATTCGAAGTGAACGAAAAAAGCGATAGTGCGTATGTGGCGAGAATCCGCACAATGTTCATGCCTTGCATGCAGGTGAACCAGCTGAAGGCACCCCACAAGCGTCCCGTTCCTCCCAAGCCACTCCAGGCGTACTTTTCTCCCTGGATCATCAAATCGACATCGGCGGTGCCGGCAGGAATCGGCTCAACAAAGTGGAAGTAAGGCATGGCTTCGGAGGTCGAGTTCTCGCTAGGGTAAAGGTTGCCGTCTGGATATCGTGGCTTCGTGGCCGATCTGATGGTTACAGTACCCGTCGTCAGCGGCGTGTCCATGCCAACGCGTGCCTTGCTCATATCCCGCGAGATCTCAAAAGTGTAGCCGTAGTCTTTGCTCTTCCAGGTGCCGCGTGTGCCCCACTCACACTCTTCGAGGATGGAATCGCTGGGGTAGTCGACCTGGGCGAATCGAGTTCCATTCACAAACGCCATTTCCACGCTGACACGCAGGTCTCCTGAACCGAGAATGGCATAATTGGGGTCGCGGTAGAAGACAAACACAAAAGTCATCATGCCGTCGTTGGACACGCCGTCGAATTCCCACTGCTCGCCTGCAGTCCCGTTGAGTGGGAGCATCTTGGGGCTCACGAAGTGGTCGGTGCCGCTAGTAGAGAAAAAAATCGGGTCCTTTGTTTTGGACATCTGGAAGGCGGTCAAGTGGCTCGTGGTGCAGCTAACACCTATGACCTGTTGCATGTTGCCATCAAGCCATTGGGTATCCCCACTGGAGGGCCAATCGTACGTCCAACTGTACGCTGCCGCGGCAAAGAGCGTCGAAACGAGAAAGCGTGAGCAATACATCGCTTAGGCAAGATGGGAAGAACAACAGCTCGAAGCAAAAGAGGATGATATCTATCATCCTCCTCCCTTGGTCGACTCGAGCTGGACCGGATCCGAAATATCGGGGTTCCCGATGTCATCAGCCTGTCGGATGTCCGAGTTCTCTACCTTCATCCGGCTTGAAGGCGTGAAGGTTCAACCGATGAGTGTTGATGTGCCAACAATACCGTGAACGATGTAGATGAATCTGAGTTTGAAGTATTATATCACGCGAACAGCACAATACCGGGCGTTCTAAATGAGCATATATCGTACTACTGTTGGCGACATCACCAAATGGCACAGGAAATTTGTCTACGAGGGTCTAAATGCGCACAGAATTTCGGGCTGTCCTGGGTCGGCCCCATCCTGGAATATAGGTTACCCGCTAGCACCATGCCTACCCATCCAGAACGCTCATCGTTATACACTCCTCAACCCAGCTTGACAACCAACTTCTCCCCAGAAACCTGCCTGTTCTTAAGCAGCTTTAAACTACCAAGTATGCCTTCATAAGCCCCCGGTAAAATCTTCACCGGGTGTATTTTCAGCCTACCCGAATCCAACAGTGTCTGAATTTCCTGGTACCATTCCACGCCGAAGGCACGCTTCTCCGGATCTGCTTCGCTCTCGTATCCAAAGTCTAGAGCTACCTTGGCTCCCAGAATCGCCATACCCATGACCAGCTCGGGCTTGACCACCCGCCGCGTGCACAGTTCCTCGTGATACATTTCTAAGCAACAGTACTTACCACCGCCGCGGCCCATGGCGTTGTAACATAATTGCATCGTCTTGACCTCGGTCATCGGGTCAATGATATGAGCGAGGCTGTCCTTGGTGTAGGCACGAATTTCTTGCGCGCATGTTGGTGAGTGGTAGTCGAAGATCTTGACGCCGCCATAGTATTTGACGAGATCAGAATTTTTAGCTGAGCACACGCCGATGGGCTTGTGGCCGGATCTACAATTGCGCTTTAGTCTGCGGTTCTTCCCCACTCCAAGCCGCTTCGCGCTCTACAAAACGAATCAATGGCACAGAGGGAAGAATAGATTGAAGAAATAGAAATAAACTTACAACGCTAGCAACTGCGTCGCTAGTGTGCCAACTGACGTACTTGCCGCATATACTAGGACCTCCTTGGCGTCCGTCTCACTCACTGGATTCGTTGGCGAGCCGTCGAGCCCCAGGCTTCTCTTCAAAGTCAGGCCCATAGTCCCCATCCCCGTACCCCCAACCGCCGCCGCCTGCTCCGTGCTCATGCTGTCGGGAATCTTGGATGTGAATTCCGCGTCCGCAGATACGTAGTCTGCGAAGCTCCCCGTTGTCTTATCGATTGGGTTGGAACCGTGCACGGCACCGCAAACTCTATCGCCAACGTTGAACCGCCCGGTCCTAGACCAGTCGGAGCCAAGCACGACAACGGTGCCAGAGAAGTCGCAGCCATCGACGCAGCCGGAGCATGGAAAGCGCTCGGCCATCTTCCAGTCACAAGGGTTTAGAGCGACGTAGGCAACTCTGACAAGAATGCGGCCCGGGGATAACTTTGGTAGAGGGACATTATGGTTGATTGAGAGGACACCATTTTCACCTTGAATGATGGCAGTTTGGGACTTGGGGAGGACGACGGGTGGGATCGAGAGGCGGGCGGGAGACATTGCCGTTGAGTGCGTCTGTCGTTTCTTCTCAATCACATATGGGGCATCGAAAACGAGAGGCGCAATAAGGACTGCGATACTCAATCAAGAACGCAAAAGAAGAAATCTGTAATGCCTGAATGAAGACAAATCACTGTAAGGAAGGTGATCATCGACGTGTACCTTGCCATCAGATAGCCTAATGCTGGTCATCGTAAGAGTGCCTGACCCCGAAATGGGTGACCCCCTAAAACTTCGGCTTAGGTGTGATTCGGATTCGGATTCGGGGACACGCGACAGTGCAGGATTAATATTTCTTAGCGGCAAGAGACGAATGGGACGGTCCCTAAACAAAAGCCTACACAACTTTCAACGAGCCACCGGTAATTGAATAATCCTTCGAAATATTGTGGTAGTGCTGCCAGCTCCGGACAACATAACAGCCAGTCTATTCCGGCTCGTACCTAGGCCCAGGTCGCTTACCGCACATAAATAGGGGCTTCAATGTAGTCAGCAATTCAGCTCTTTTACAACCCAAATGACATGCCCGAAGGCTGCATCGGAGGCCCGTCATAATACTTGCTCTAACCTCGATTCAGGATCCCGTGGTCATAATGGCAAGAGGCGAATGAAGCAACATGGCACTCAAATTGAATATCCAATTGTATCGAGACCCTCTTCCAAATACACGTTTGGGGGTCTATCTACATAGTCCATCATAAAATCTACGTTGTTATGTTCGAGATTAAAGCAGTTTTTGAGAATAGATAAATGTACCTATCTAACCTTACAGAGAGCAGCATGCGCTCATTCGAAGATACCATCAAATTCAGCGATGATCATCCTGACTTAGAATTCTATCCTGGTAACCAGACCCAACTCGGAGTTTGTTCATTCAATGCTTGGCAGCAGTGTTCTACTGTCGAACAGAAGCTCCAGACCAGCAATCCTTGATTAACACCCTTCGCAAAGATACCTCCCTGAGCTCATTGAGCGAGCTCTATCTGCCATACGAAAAGCTGCCGGCGAAGATGGCATAGACGAAATATAGTAGTTACTTCAGCATGCAGTGGACTCTATAGGGTTGTTGTAACCCTAAAGGCAATGTGTCTAACTGCATCCCTTTTCGCTCGTTTCTCGCCAACTCGATTATTGCACCTTACCAAATGACTTAATTACCACCTCAATGTTGAATTGTGGTATGGGCGAAAAACCTCTATGAGGAGAAAAACCTTAAGTATCCAATGATGCATTACCTAGGTGGATTTGAACACTCAACACAAGAAAAGCGATTGACTGATATAACTTGGATGCCCTTATCGTCCATACCGATAGCCCTATCTCGACAGTTGCAGCTTCGGCTGGAAAGTATTCTCCACCGTTACAGCAGCCCTATGCTAGCTGACAGAAGTTTCAAAAATATCCCATTAGCATCATGCCACTTGCTTACCATGAACTCAGCGTTAGACCTCACGGTTCCAGTGCGTTAGCCAAGGCCGACGGCGAGAGGAAGATCTTAGAAGTGATGAGCGCGTATGTAACTACTGTTTCCAAGAGTAGACCGCCACCGCCCTTGGTCAAGACACTGGCGGGGGCTTCAGTCTCCATTTGGCTTTGAGTATTGCCTTGGTGAGGCCGGTAACCACACATGAATCCTCTATGCCTTTTAAACCTTTGCACTTGAGAAAGAAAACATCTTGAGCACAAGTGTGGGGCTCTGCTTGAATTATGTGAAGACTGGAAGAGTGTAACTTCGGAAAAAGAAATGCCGTTTCAAGCATTTGAGGATAAGGTAGTGTGGTAACATGGGACAAAGGCGAAGCAAAACGAGGTTAGAGAGGGAAAACCTTTTCTCTGCACCTTACGTCATAATCACGCACCTTAATCTTCAAAATATTTGCACACGTCTAGTGAAACACAGCCTCGCTCGAAGCGCCTTGCAAAGGCTGTCGCTAGTTCTTGTTTCCTACTGAGGATTCAGTATCTTATGGAGCCTCACTATTTTATCCTCTGTCAAAGTTGATTTACTATCATCGGCCATCTGACTAAAAATGAATCACTCGTCTATCTTGAAATCTGTTGAAAACAGGGAGCGTGGACGCGCATAATCCGAACTCGAATCAAATTTCGTCACAATAAAGTTGCCGCAATGTCATCCAGTGCCCCTATCGGATCAATAGATTTATCTAGTGACTCAAGATGATGATGACCTGGAAAATCAAGGTCGCGGAAGTATCTGTCAACTTCAGGGAACTTTTTGTTTCGAAAGCGGATCAAGGCTGAGATGTCGTCTTCACCAAGCCTTCGTTCCCATCTAACAAAAACACAATTGGTTAGTTATTACTGCACACCGTTCAGGTATTACAAGCTCACAGATTTGAGACACTATCGCCAAGTTCCAGTAGGTCACCTGGACCAGACTTTGTCAATAGGGCCAGATAATGTCGACTATGTGCCTTTTCATTCTTTAGGGCTGTGCCGTCGGTGAGATCCCATCTCCGAATTCTGAGGAAGCTTCATCTGCGTGCTTGTGGCTGCCTTCGACGTTGTTGAATGTGTACTTCGTGGTCCCGGCTTAGACGTGGCTCTTCGCACCTTTTGCTCCTCAGGGGAGGCTTTGTCTACCTACACCAGTTGCGCAATCCCTTCGTTTACTGCTTCTTCCACGGAGGTGGACCAAGGTAGTCAGCTTCATTGCTCGCAGGAAATCGTTAGCATTCCTCGCCCGCAGTTTCGTGTTGATCAGCTGCGGGTAGGACCTCTCAACAGCTGCACCTTCGGTTCACGTAAAGGAGTGGTGAGCGGGTGTAAGCCAGCGGTCAAGATGGAAGCATGAACATGCAAGCAGGCGATACAATCGATGGTGGATGAGAGGGGTACTGGGTGCCAATGCTTGCCTTAGCCACCAACAACGAAATGCAGGTCCGGTGCTGGTGGGTTGCGATTTACCTAGACACGTGGTGTACACACCATGGCCCAAATTCGTTTGGAGCTTGACCATGCCCATGCCACGATCCGTCCCTTGGATTCGGAACATGTACTGCACTAGATCTCACCCCGACCAACTGGCACCTTTGTCGCACAGACTCGAGATCCTTTCCACTGGTCTGGATGGCGAAACAAGCGCCTTGTGCCACGACCTTGGAATGGAGTTGGATTGGTGGTGGTTGACCAAGCATTAGGAATGACATTTCACAAGGGAGCACTCGGCGAAGACGAAACTACTTTAGTAGCATTCCTTCACTACCTACATGTGATCACTTCGTGATTGCTTAGTTTATTATGCTTTAACGCTCATTCTCTTGTGCTTCAAACCTGATACCACTGAATTACAAAGCCCTATTTTGCAATTTGAGTCTTTGCCGTTAAGAAATTCTCCTGTCGTTTGCAGCTCCGATTTGTCAAGTACGCCATCGCCGTCAAGAAATCCCTTCCCCGCTTGCTAACTTCCACTGACAAGACTACCTGTCGTTGAGCATAGCTTTAATGTCCAGGTTTTGCTTCCCCAGCACATCTAGTAACTCCTTCCAGAACTGTTCATTCATTTGCTTGCCCTCCTCAGTACTTACAAGCGCTCCAGGCCTGTAGCCGAATCAGTAATCTGGATCAATGAAGGACAAGGCATGCAACTTACATGGAGACTTTATCGTTTGTCCAGAATCCACCGTGGCCTTCCGCTCCAAGTGAGGTGGCGCTGACGATTGTTCGGCTCCCCTCCTCAGAACTCCGAGCAAACACCTTCTGGAACAGGTTGTTGGGGATTCTTATCAGCGCTATAAAATCTCTGCTGAGATTGCTTCTGCACAAGCCCGGGCAAGACGAGGTCACAATGACCTGAGCCGGAGAGGTCTTCGACGCAATCTGACCCATAGCCCACATCTCCATAAGCTTAGTGTTGATGTATTGAGTTGCGATACTGAAATTCTTTTCGTCGTTGGCCTTCTTCAGGATGCTTCTACTATCCTTGATGTTTTCAGCTTTGACATCTCCGTGGCCAGCGCTGGCGACAAATTCAAGGCAAGCAGGCTGACGGGTTGACAGCGCCGTCTCTCGTAGCTTTGGGAGCAGAAGAATGGCTAGGTAGGTGGTGGAAATGACGTTAACTTGCAATGACATTTCCCATCCGTGAGGGCTGACGTTGTAGGCGCTGGCTGCTACTCCGGCGTTGAGGATAGCCGCGTCGATCTTGGGGAATTTGTTTGATACCACCTTAGCAAATTTCTCGATCGAGGAATAGCTGCTCATATCGAGCTCGAAGATCTGGATAACGTCGGACTTGCATCCAATCGCTCGTTCAATCTGAGCCTTGGCTGCTTTTCCTTTGCCCAACGAGCGAACTCCGAAGATGAGAGTTGCTGCTCCGAGCGCTGCGAATTTGGTGGCGGCTTCGAATCCTAGTCCCACATTTGCACCAGTGATGAGCACGGTCTTGCCAGTGCAGGAAGTCGTGGGGTCTGTTGGCGGGTGTCTGGCAGCCCACCAGAACATGCCAAGCCCTGATTTTGCTGGAGCATCTGCGGAAGTAGCCATTGTGGCTATTATGAAGTTGATGTGAGTGATTAGCGAGGTCCTTGTGGTCAATATGGTAAGAGGTGAGGTGCAGGGAAAGGAAGAATATGCTCGGCGGTGATAGCAAAGTCTCGTATAGGATAAAACTGCAAACGAGAAGAAGTCAACATCGAAGTGGTGAGCGAGACGCGAGCATGACATGAAGTCGCACGTAAAGGCATCTTGTCAACCGAAGCTTCACCCTGCACGCAGCATGATCTCCGAATCATGACATTCGGAACTCCGACTCGTATTGTCTATATCAGGTTCGCCTGGAAATAACCGAGCCGTCCCTTTCAGCTAGTGATTCGGCGGCCACGAGGATATCACGGCCCCACGGCCCTACCACGGTTGATGACTTAGCTTCGCCTAGAGCTTCCAAGTTGGCATCCCTGTCGTACCTTTGTACTAGTAGTGTGCCAGGTGAAATAATGGCCGACTGTGCACCGAAGTCAGCATATCTATATCAGACTGTATTTGCTGATTAGGGCTTTCCCCTAGGGTCTCAACTGCAGTGAAGGAAAAGCTATCTGTGCACGTATGCGGAATGGGAGTGCTGCCATCTGGTCTTTACGGTAGATAGAATATCAACGGACAAGTCTCACAAGAGAGCCGATATTTCGACTGCACAATGCTTTACACAAGTCTTGTGTCTTGATGTACATTTCATCCTGTGCTTAGACGTCCTATGCAGAATCGCTGCTAGTTCAACATGAGGTCTACCTGCTTCATCAAATCTCGCGCATTCTTCATACCGGTCTGGTTATCCTGCGAACAATTCAAGCCTTCCTGCTTCAGCATCGTCTGCAGAAGGGCCTGGAAAATCGGATCGGCAAGGACTCCACCATTGCCATCTTTGTCGGCAGAGGCGAACCCGAGCGCTTTTTCGATTGAGTCAAGCATGTATGTACTGACCTGAAGGAGGATCTTGATCTGCAGGCTACGGTAGTTGTTCAGTAAGAACCCATTGATCTGGAGACCGGAGACGGTCGGTGGAAGTTTTGTGTCGAGGGCTGATAATGGAGAACATTCGAGGGAGTGGTGTATGCAATAGAAGACTGTTTCGAAGATTCTCAATAGGCAGGTGTAGCAAGTCAGGATGGCAAGGGTCGATGGAACATCTGTCCTGGGGCATCGGATGGACGAAGAGCCGCTGTGAGCTTCCGACGACGTCGAAGAAGGTGTAGTCAAGACGGGGGGCTTCGGCCTGTCAAGGTAAGATTGGAGGATGGTCCATCTTGCCTCGACTCGCCCTTCCACGCTTCCTTCGGACGAGCCCTCTGTCGCGTAGTCAGGGTCAGGAAAGCCGTACGCCGCGCTTTCTAGCGACTGCGTCGGCGATGGGTGGGAGGAAGCGAAGGAAAGCTGATTCATGTACTGTAGGATCTCCAGGAACTTCTCTGAGCCATGCAGCATCCTGCCGATGGCATTGTCTTGGCTCATGGATCCATCAATGGTCTTGAACAAATATTCAGCTGTTTCCTTGTCCGAAGGTGTGAACAGAAAGGAGCTGGCTAGTTTGCAGGTGATAATACGGTTCAGATCCTTCATCAAGCTTGAACTGAGCTCTGATAATTTCTGTATGCAAGCTTCTTTTTGTTCTGTGGCGGCCGGCGCCCAATCTCTACTGGGTCCGGGTTTTGGCAATGGAGCCGGAGCAGTAGCAGGGATGCTACTACGGGGGAAGACTGTGCAGGTTGGTTCAAATCGCACAGGGCTTGGTACCGTCTCAGGTCCCTCGAGCCTACTCATTGGAGGGTCTCTCGCGACACGACATCTTTTGGGGCTCACAGCTTCCCCCGTATCCACTCTAGCGGACTGGTTGTCCAATGGGTGGGCGGACGTAGCGACGTCGAAATTGTCGGTTAACGAGGGGAAGGACCATGGCGATAACATGGCGTGAGGGCTACCATCGAACCTCATCGCATCTGAAGTGTGCAATGCACCGAAGGAGCCTGGTGTGGGTGCTGCTGATACGCCTTCACCTTGTAGCTCTTGTCCTTCTCCATCAAAGCTTGAGTTCATGATGTCCATCCACGGCACAGACAACAGCTGCAGACTATCACTCTGGCCCTGATTAGCTATTGAGGAGTTCATCGATTGCTGACCGGCCAAATGAGCCGATTTAGACGGACCATGATCCGATCTGGAGGTGACGCTTCGTTTTCTGGACTGAGTAATGCCTATTACTACGACAAAGAAGATTAGCAAAGGATATCTAAAGGATATGTTATGCAGATATACCGTTTTTTCCGATAGCTGAAGCGCTGCCTTCATCCACAGGCAGACCCTCGGTCCTCTCTTGGGTCCCGCTGGCATCCCCGGATCTGCCTACTTGAAGAAAGGAGCTGATCGTGCATTTGGCTCGAGCCTTGCGGCATCGCTGACACGGGCTATTGGTCGAGGTCATCGAATCACGATTACAGCGAAGCTTATGGCCTCGGCATCGATCGCAGGCATAGCGTCGAGAGAAGCTGGTGTTGAACGATTGTCCTTGTTGGCCCTGCACGAGGGGAAGTCGAATTTCCATAACCAGCCGTGTAGAAGGTACAGGACAGAGGTGGAAGGAGGGATTTTAACACAAGCTGATGGCAATGTAAGCGCCTCTACATGCAAAGGCAGCCAGCTGGCAGGGAACGGCGGAATTATTGCGTGGTAAACGCTATCAAAGGATTCAATTTAGGGAGGTTGTGTAGCCGAGCGGCGTGGAAGGGCGACACTCATTGGAGTTTATGTCAAAATAATAGGTGGTAGAACGCTTAGTTACTATGTAGGAGCTGGGGCAAAGCCTATCTATATACATTGGTCGACGCTACCCAAACCGATTACGTGATGTCGAGCTAAGTAGTGTTGGGCCAAGTAGTATCGACACTAGATCAAATCGATTACAATATTTCGACACTCTTATCTAGCCTATATTCAGAAATCAACTCTTATATATTATGTATTTTATATTTTATTAAGTTCGAAATTTATTAAAAGTTTCAAGTCTCGAGCATCTTTCTAACAAAAGTAAAAAAAGTATATAAAAGTTCTTTGTTAGCAATTTGTATACAAGCGTACGTATATTTACAAGCTCGAGATTCTCTAAGATTTGAAAAATATATAAGAGACAAAACTTTAACAAGAGTCATATAGATATTGTCGATAATACTCGATAACTTTACTAATAAAACAAAGAGAATAATAAGTGCAAATTTAAATAAATAATACAAAATTTAATAGCAATAAATATAGTAACTATCTAGTTGCAAGTTGTTTATATAATTAAGTTTAATATCTATATTCGAGATTACAATTAATTTAATTATTAAATTGACTTAAGAACTTGTTAAAATACTTTAAATATATTACAAAAGAGAGTTTTAGTTAGTTTATTAATTATTTAATTCTTAATAAAGATATATTGTAGTTTAATTTAACTATTTGCAATTTTTTTTCAAATAAACTAGATTTAAATATTTTGTTTAAGTATATTGCACAAGATTCTTAGTAAATACTATAATTTTTTAGTTGTTGCAATAGATAACAATAGCAATTAGATACAATATTAAAAGTATTAAAGAAAAAGTTTTAACAATAATAAGAGTTCTAAATATAAACAAAAATAATAAAGATAAATAAGACAATTGCAATTGCTTTAACAATATTTAAAGTTAAATAATCTTCTTAGCAATTTATGTTTGCTTAATATATTTGACTTTGCAAGTAGAAAGAACAATAGTTAATTAATATTTAAATAATTAATTAATAGTAATACTTCTTAGATTAAAAATATATTTAGAGATAGAACAACAAGTATCTTAATTTTTGTCTTAATTAACATCGATATAATCTAACAAGAAATAAATAGTCTTATAGAAGCTAAAACAAAGATTAAGAATATCTCGAAAATAACAAAATATTTGTTAAACAATCTTTTAGTAAACTAAGTATCGATAAAATTAAAAGTATATTTGCTTATTAATAAGACAACAAAAGCAATATTTAATTAAGTATCTAGTATTATATATATAAGAATATTAATTGTTAATTAATAGAGATAATAATAATCTAGATCTACAATATAGTTCGAGTCGACAATATATATTTTAAATATATCTATAAAGATATATAATTCATAAACAAAATAACTCTTAGTTATTGTTATAATATTGTTACAAAAAGTTTGTTCAATTTAGTTTCTACAAAATTTAAAGTTTATTAATAGTATCTATAATATTAGATTTCGTAAATAAAGTTATAAACAAATAAATATTGTTACTTTAATAACTAGTTTTATAATAATTAATATTAAAACTAAGTAATATTTATTTATTGTTTAGCTAGTAAATTTTTAATACTTATTAAATCTTGTCTTTGTTATCTATTATATAATAAAAAAAAAATCTTGTATTCTATTAAAATTAAGAGTTAAATATAATTTTAAAACTTTGTTAATTAGTGTTTAAACAAGTTTTTAATATTTCTTTTTATTAATTAATATATTAAATATACTTGTAGTTATAAAGATACTTAATACTTGTTTGGAAAAAATAATAAAATATTCGATAATTGTTAGGAACTAGACTCGGAACCTCTATCAAAGAGATATCTGAATTAATAACTAGATAGAACTCAAATCTATACTAGATTTAATATACAAAACAAAAAACAAAAGAGAAAAGAGAAAAATAAAACAACGCTAACTATATAAGATTGCAAACTTTATATCTAGCAAAAATTAATTTAAATTTGATTTAGTCTAGTCCAAATCTAATCAAGATTAAACTCAAAAAATTAAGCAAAATTAAAACAAAGAGTTGTTTAATCGACAAACGTAGTTAACAAACTACTAATCTAATACTATAACAATAGTTTTTCTCTACAAGACAAAGCTTCTATAAGACAATCAAAACAATATAACAAATTATTAAAGAATCAAAGAATTGAAGATCGAGAAAATTTCGAGAAGCAAAATAAAACAAAACAAGATAACTAGATTTATTAAATTAGATAAAGATAAAATAAAACAAGAGCAAAACAAGATATCTAGATTTATTGAATCAAGTTAAAACAAAAAACAACAAAAACAAGACAAAATATCTAGATTCAATAAACTAGACAAGATAAAAAGAGAAGATCTCTATTATCTTGAGCGAAACTAGACAAAATTAAATTAATTAAGTTAAAACTAAGCGCATTTGAAGTAACAAGATACTATTAAGACAAGACAAAAAAATCTTAGTTATCTAGACAAGATTTGAGCCAGACTTGATATCTAGATTTATTAAATCAAATAAAATAAAGCAAAAAGATTTCTATTATCTAAACAAGATTTAAGCAAGATTAGACTATCTTAGTCAAGATTTAACGCGTTTGAAGTAACAAAATACTATCGAAACAAAACAAGAAGATCTCTATTATTTAGACAAGATTGAAACAAGATTTGAGCAAGATTGAAGATACTATCTATTCTTTTTGACATTAACAATTAGAAACAACGCAAAGTATTATATATAATCTCTCGACAATAGAATTAACTAGATAGTACTTATTAAAAGTTTGTTAACAATTGTTTAAAAGATTAAAAGATTTCTAGATAAAGAAATAATTTTTTTAATTAACGTAGTACTTAAGCAAAACAAAGCTAAAATATCTATTATATTTAAAGTTCAAAATACTATTAATATAAGATCTTTTGCTATTTTTAACAACAATAGATTTACAAGATTTCTAGCGCTATTTAAACAAAAAATCAATAATAGTATAACTAACAAAGATAGTATAAAAGACAAGATAAACTTTTATAGATATAAGTAACTCGAGCTTAACAACTAAAGAATTTCTTTTAAAAATACATTTTATTTTAAAAAAATTAATATAACAATTGTCTAGTTTAATTACAAAACAAGCAATATTAAGATTTTTAATATTAAGTTAAACTTTGTTATTTACAAAGTATTTAAAACAAGAACAACAAAAGTAATTAATATTAAACTTATAGATAGTTTGAGCAACAAATATCTTATTATATAGATACTAAGTAAGTTTCTTTATCTTTTAAGTAAAATTTTCGATATTAATTAGCTAGATTCGAGTCTAAATTGTAAAATTAAGCAACAAGAGTTTTGAAAACTCAAAGTCTAGATATAAATTTTAATTCAAATTAATTAAAAAAAACAAGACAAAAGTTGTAAACAAAAGAGTGTTATTAACAACAAATTCGATATTTAAAAGCTATTTAATTTAGTTGTCTTGTATATAGTTGACAAAAACACAAAAATAATATTTTATAACAATATTAATTTGTTCGATTTAACTATTAGTCTCGAAGTAATACGCGATAGATAACTTAATATTAATTTTTAGTATTTAACAAAGATATTCTCAAATATTAAAGATAAATTGTATATCTCGATTAAATACAAAAAACTTAGATAATCTATAATATTTTTAAACGTAAACATAAAAGCAATTAATTGCTTTCTCTACTTTTATAGAAGTAATCGAAACTAGATATTTTATCTTAATAAAACAATCAACAAAAACAAGAACGTATCTATATATAATATTTATAAAAATACTAGACAATAAAGAATCTACGTAATTTATAAAAATATTATATTAACAATATTTAAAAACAAAAAAAGAACACAACTATTTTTGCGTCTTTTGTCTAGATAGCTTGAAACAAGTATATATATAACAATTTTATATAAAATGCTAGATATACTTATAGATATTAGATTATTAATAAGCTCGACTAATTAATTTGTAGCATTTTGTTTTTTCTCAATAGTTATCGACAATACTATTATAAACAAACTAAATTACGCGAAAACAAAGACAATTTAAGTTAGAAATATACTTTTTTTCTTAAAAATATAAGAAGTTAAAGCGTTCTTTATATTTAACTAGAAAAATTCTATTATAGTAATATACTTTATTGCAAAGCGTTTCGAGTACTTAAGATACAAATTAATTGCTAGCTTCGATTTAATTTTACAAAATTTGAAAGAAAAAAAATTCTAAGTTTTTGTCAAGATCTAGAATTTCTTAATTTAACTAAAATTTGATATTATTAATATTAAGTTCTTTTATATCTAGCTTTATTAAAACTAATATAACAAAAAAAGCTAAAAAAATAAAAAAAAGATATAATTAAACAAAATCTAAAATAATAGTTTGATATTAAAGATTTTCAACAATCTTGAAATTTAGAATGTAAATTTTTAAAATTATTTAATATTAATATAGATATCGAAAATTAAAATTCTTTTTTTTTAAAGAGATTTTCTAAACAACGTGTAAAAATATCTAGTTTTTTGTTAACTTTGTTAAAGTAATATATAATTCGATAATCGAATTAAAACAAAAATTTGTTCTATTAAGTTTAACAACAACTTAGTTGCTTAATTAATATAAAATATTTAAGATTTTTATAATTTATAATTATCTCGACTAAATAGATTAAACTCTTAAGCTCGAAATACTATTTTTAGAATATACAAACAATAGCTATAAATTTCTTATTGTAGATCTTATAATTATATTTAACTAAATTGTGCTTTTTAAAAAAATAAATAACTAGATAAAAAACTCTCTCTTTATTGTATTAAAAAAAAATTCGAATATATAGTTTGAAGTATCGATTTCTATTACAATCTTATAGTTTAAATTGTAGTATCGAAATACTATATTAAAAATAAAGACTTTTTTTAAAATAATAAATACTAATTAATATTTTTTGAATTAAACAAAAAGTTAATTCTTTCTAATTAGATAAATTAATAAAATAGCTATTTTACTATAGTTGTAGATACATCTTCTATAGAAGTTCGCAAATTCTAGAAAGCTTTAAATATTCTTAATATTAATTAGAGTAAATTAATTAACAATAATATTTATTTTTACTAAATTTATTTTAACTTCTTTAATAATAATTATTAATTCTAGATACAAGACTTAAATAATATAAAACTTGTATTTAATTATATTTATTTGTAAATTTGTTTTGTATAGTTTTTAAAAAATAAATTTAATATAAATTTAATATTTCAATTTATTATTATTGTAAATCAAAATATTATCTAGATAAGCAATACAAAATTTATCTCGAAGTTTTCAAAAAGTCTTATTAATATATTTCTAGAACAAAACAAATCTATTATATAAATTAAAGAGTATAATAAAATATTTAAAAAGTTCAAAACAAATATAAAAAACAATAAAAGCTTTATCTTCTTTCTAGATACGTAGTCAATTAAACGCTAAAATAATATTTAGTTTAATAAAATTTTTAACTCGATTAAAATATTTTAGTATCTTAAAGATTAAAAGCAAAAAATATCTATTTTTAACTATAATAGCGTTTAGATCTCTATAATTTACACAAAATTTAAATTTGTTTTTGAGTTTTTTAATAAAAAGAACAAAGACTACTATTTAGAAGCAACTAGCTTAAATAAATTTTTTGCTAAAATTTTTATTTAGATAGCAACAAAGTTTTAGAACTTTATTACAACTTATATTGTATAAAACAAAGATTAAAGACTAGATATTTTCTTTAAAATAAATAGTATAATTGTAAAAACAATAGAGAGATAAAATATTTGTTGCTTTCTTAGAAAAAATATTAAGAAACTCGAAATATCTAAAAGATAAAATTGTAACTAAATTGATATTTTTGCTCTATTAATAGTATTTTAGATCTTTTTAAGTAGTAAAAATTGTTAAATAAAGTTTCTTTTTTATTTAATAAAGTACTAGACAATAATTTTAATTATAAATATTAATCTTAGTATTTTTATAGAACAACAATAATTTCGAGAGATTTAATAAATCAAAAATCTAGACAAGATCTAATCTAGATTTGAACAAGTTCTTAATTAAATTTAAAAAAATATCTATTTTTCAAAAAATAATATTAAAAATTTTAATATTTTTTGCGCAAACAATACAATCAAATTTACGAGTTTTTAACTTAATTATATTAAGTTATATAGAAGATTGTTTAACTTGTTTTGGATATTGTTCGATAAAAATTCTAAAGAACAAGAAATTTCAATATTTAATTTTCGAGAAATATTTTTTCTAAATAACTTGAAAAATACAACTAGAAATTTTTTGTTTTAAGCTAGACAAAACAAAACAAAACTTAAAATTAAAATAGATAGATTGTTTTTTATAAATAAAATTAAATTGTTTTTTATAAACAAATTGTTTTTTGTAAACAAAACTAAATTGTTTCTAAAAAGTAGAACTAGATTGTTTTTTACAAACAAATTGCTTTTTGTAAATAACTAAAATACTAAATATTTTCTAACAAGACTAACTTAAATTAAACAAAAAGATTTAATTGTTGCAAATAAAAGCAAAAATACTTTGATTTTAAAGTTTCTATATATATTAAAACTTTTTAGAAAACAAGAATTTTTTTTCTTTTTAAATAATATTATAAATTTTAACAAACAATTGACAACAATATTTAAGATAGAAAAAAAAAATAGAATAAAAATATTATAATTAAAGTTTGTATTAATAGAATAACAACAAAATTACAATAGATTTATAACAATAGAATACTAATTAAGTTTAATAATATAAAAAAATAGTCTCTTAATATAATTGTCGAAAGCTATAGTAATTTCGACAATATAAATAATGTTGTTTGTTAAAATTACTTAACTATCAAAATCTCGAAATCTACAAAAGTAGATTAATTAATAAAAAGAAAAATTATATTGTTGCGCAAAAGATTTATTAATAAAAATATAAATTAAGACTTTATTATCGATCAAAATTATAATAGAAATTCGAAATTAAGTTTAATATAAAACGAAAAAAACTATTATATAACTATTTTTAAATATAGAATTAAATTCAAAGAGTTTTAAAGTTGTTTTAATTAAAAATCTTTTATAAAATTAAAGAAAAAATAAAAACTAAAAAACTAAAAAACAAAAAAATATAAAAATTAATTTTCAAACGCAACTTTGCTCAAAAACTAGACTTTTTTTGCTAATAACAAAATATCTTTGTCGATATTAAAAGTATTATTTAGATCGACAAAGCAAAAAAAAAAAAAAATTATTAATTTTTTTTTTAATAATTTTGTTCGAATATTGCAACTTGCAATAGTAATACAACTTTTACTTATTACAAATTTCTTTAATCTCTAAAATAGTTAAAAATTTGCTTTAAACAATAACAATAACAAAACTTAAATTTATTAATTTATTAAATATTATAAAGATTGTCGACACAAATAAAACAATAAAAACAAAAAAAAATACAAAATTTTAATAGATTGCTAATTAAAATTAAATTGTTTTTTAATTTAATAAAAGCAACAACAATTATAATAATACAAAATTAACAATATTTAAGTTACTAAAACTTTTTGTTAATCTTAATAAAAGTTTAAATTTATTGTTAAAAAATAAATGATTGTTTGCTATTAAAAGTTTGTTAAAATATAATAGTAACTTAGATAAAATAATTGATATTGCGCTTTATATAATTAATTAATAAAGTATTTTCTATTTAAGAATATTCTTTCTTTTAATAGAAAAAATTGTAATATTTGACAAAATTAATAAAATTTTGCTTTAAAATTTTGCGAAAATACAAATATATATTTTTTAATTTAAAGAGATTGTTATAATAGTAATACAAATTTCGATATTATTTGTTAAAAAAAACAATAATACAAAGATTATTAATTCGATATTAATTTATAAAATTATAGATCTTTTTATCTATAGTAAATTGTAACTTTATATAGACAATTTTAATTTAATCAATAAAATATTAATTATAATTATAATTTATATATTGTATAAGATTTTGTTTTTATATATTTAACTAATTTTTGTCTTTTTTGTATTATAATATATCAAAAAGTTTCTCGAATCTAAAAATAACAAAAGCAATAATATTTATAGAAAACAATAAAAGTTGTATAACAAAAATAGATTAATTATTTATAACTTAAGCGACAATTTGTACAATTGCAACTATAGATATCGAATCTAATTCTACAAAAGAAAAATTTAAAATAAACAAGATAAAAATAATATTAATATTAAATTGTATTTAATTTTAAAGCTCTTATTGGCAAATCGGGATAATTCTCCCCAAGAGCTCTTAGCGATTAGGGACTCCCAAGATCGTTGTGCGCATATCTTGATTCTCGAGCCTTATTAGCAAGATACAATTGACTCGAGATTGTCTTTAGTCAATCAAAAAATTTGAGAAGTAGTAAAGAGTTCTTCGAATATTATTTGTATGTTGTCAAAATCTATAGACGCAATTTATCGCGAACGCAATCTACAAACGCAATCTATTGTATAACACAATTACGCAATAGAAATGTTTTTGTTGTTGTATAACTCGCGCGTAGAAATTTTACAAATTGTTCGATTTTGCTATACAAATTACTATAATGTAAATAAGTAACAAATAAAGAGTTAACTAAAGTATTGCAAGAGTTTGTGCGTATCTCGAACATCAATAAATATACTTTTTGTTAAGCTTTATTTAATTTTCTAAATGCAAGCTTTCGAAAATTCCCCAAGCAAGCTCCGGGCCAACCCCGGGCCACCTAAACCAAATCTGCATTTTGAATCTGACGGGTCGCCTTCCCGATTTGCCGATGTCTCGAAATTAATATAGAGTTTCAATTAAATTTTGAGTAACTTGTCGAGCAAACTTTTCTACAATAAGCTCGATCTTTAATAAGAGTTCGAAATACTTTATTAAGTTAATAATTAAATAAGTATCGATATATTTAAAAAGATTAGATTTTAATATATAAAAGTATTGCAAAAAGTGTAGATCTTTTGTAATATTAGAGACTAGACTCGAAATCTTTATTAAAAAGATATCTAAATTAATAACTAGATAAAACTTAAATCTATACAAATTTAATATACAAGACAAAAAACAAAAGAGGAAAAAAAAAAAACAATGCTAACTATATAAGATTGCAAACTTTATATTTAGCAAAAGTTAATTTAGATCTAATCTAGTTTAACTCAAATCTAGTTAAGATTAAACTTAAAAAATTAAGCGAAATTAAGATAAAGAGTTGTTTAATTAACAAACGTAGTTAACAAACTACTAATCTAATATTATAACAATAATAAAAAAGATATTTTAATATAAATTAATTGTTTAAATAATTCTTAATTAAAAATTTACAATTAAGTTAATATCTTTAATTGTAATATTAGATTTTCGTATTAGAGTCTAATTAAGATATTTAAGATATTTGTTTATTTTAAAGAGAATAATAATTGTTAATTTAATATATATTTTGCGCTCTTTGTATTAAATTTTGAAATTTAAAAGATTTTATCTATATATTTATTGTTGTTATTAATATAAATACAAATATATTTATTATCTTTATACTTAAATTTGTTAATATAGTATTTGTAACAAGTTAGTCTACTTTCTCTATATATATTACTTCTTGCAAGTATTTATAATATACAAATATCTTGCAAATACTTTTAATATAGTTAATTTAGATTCTATTCTATTATAATATTAAAAGTATTTGCAAGATATTTGTATATTGCAAATACTTGCGAGAAGTAATATATATAGAGAGAGTAGACTAACTTGTTACAGTTATCTTCTCTTCTAAGAATCTTGTTCCGAGATTCAATATTAGAATTATATCAGGATTATATTAGGGTTAACCTAGGACTACGTTAGAGTTATCGAAAAATTCCTAATATATTACGCACTTAGAGAACACTTTAAAGATATAATACTTAATATATGCTCAAAAAGTGTTGCAACAACATAGCAATTTAAATATATATTAAAGTACTTTTACAACAATATACTTATATCTATTCTAATATATCTACGTGCAACAATATAATATACAATATAGACTACTAGATTTCTTTAGAATATATAGTGTTAAATTTGTATTTACAATTGTCTAACTAATAGTTATAGAAGAAATTGATCTTAAAATCTAGATATAATATATTGTACTAAATCGAAGTACAAGCGCAAATACTATTGTAATAGAACAGAATCTAAATTAACTATATTAAAAGTATCTGCAAGATATTTGTATATTACAAATACTTACAAGAAATAGTATATATATTTAAGATAGATTAGCTTGTTATAATATTTAAAGAATATTAATTAACTAGTTTTATTCTTGTTTTTAAAATATTTTGTTCGCAAATATTTAATTTTATTATTTAATTAAATGCAAATATAATAAGTACTTTTAAAATTATTTAGAAGTATAAATCTTATAATATTAATATAAATAAAATTGTTTTCTAAACAATTAAATTTGTTAAAAACTTAATAAGACTAAACTAATTGTTAGATTAAGTTTTAATTTCAACTTTAGAAATTAATTTAACTCGACAATTTTAATATTAGAAATCGGTTTAAAATTTAATTCGATTTCTATTATTTTAAAATCGAATTAACTTAATTAAACTTTATTCTTAATTTTAATATTAGAAATCGAATTAAATTGTTAAGAATATTAAAAATACTAAAAATAGTATAAATTTAATTTAATTTCTGATTTTTTCTAATTATTTCCTAGATAATATACAATAGTAATATATAATATAAAAATAATCTAATATATTTAATTATTTATTAATTAAATTAAATAGATTAATTATTTCTATTAAATTATTAATCAATTATTACTAAAAATAATAATATTTACTAAAAATAATAGACTTAACAATTTAAATCGATTTTTTTCAGTTAAGTTTCGATTTTAAGTTTGCAATTCAATCTAAATAGTCGATTTTAATATTAGAAATTAAATTAACTTTTCGATTTCAACTTTTAAAATCGATTTGACTCGATTTAAATTAATTACTTAATTTAGACTCGATAATTTAATCCGACACAATTAATCTAAATAAGATGTTGCTTTATCTCTTGTATATATATATAAAAATACAAGTATTATTTGAAGATAATTTAGTAAAATCGAAAGTATTTTTGCAAACTAGTTAATATATATTTTGTTTATTTAGATAATCGAATTGTTTATATTATATAATTATTGCACTTTTGCTAATTATTAATAGAACAAAAACTATAATATTATAATATTTCTAGCATAGTAGAGAATTGCTATCTACGAAAATCTTTTGACAAAAAGTTTTTCGTAGATATCTCTTTCTTATAGACAAATGTGCTAATAAGATATATAGTTATTGTTTGTAGCATTAATGCAATCTAGCTCTCTATATCTATATACTCTTATAGATAGCAAAGAATACAATAAATATTTTCAAATTTAAAAAGTAAAGATTAAAGTATTTGATTGCTTAAGCTTATTAAATATTAATAGAAAAGTTATAATTAATAATTCTTCGAACAATGCTAGCGTCTTTTAACTAATTATAAAAATTTAAATTGTGAAAAAAGTTAAATATATGTTATATACTATAAATTGTAATATAATAAACTCTTTTGTCTTTATATCTAACAAATAAACAAATACTTTTAATATTTGTAGCAAATAAGTTGCTTTCTATATTTTTAATTAATTGTTAAGATATTTTCGAATAAAATATAAAGATACTAAAGTTCTCGAATATATATTGTAAGTATTTTGTATCGAAGATTTATTTATGCAAGAAATAATTAACAAACAAGAATTAATATAATAGTTGTAAAAATAAATAATTCAAAAATTGCAAATAAGATGTTTATAATAACAAAAATAAAATAATATTTATAAATTATTGTTTTAATAGTTTCTTATTTTTTATTATTGCTATTCTTATCTTTGTTCTTATTAAATTGGAATTTTTTTTTTTTTTTAAATTTAACTTTCTTTTAATCTTTCTTTTAATTATTGTTATTTTAATAATATTTATTTTTGTTATTGTTTTAATTATTTTTAAAGCTATTGCTCTTTAAGATAGAGCGCAACTTTAAATATAAGTTCTAGCAATTTAGTTTTTAATAATTAATTTTTTTGCGAGTTTTATATTTCTTTTGTTTAATATATACGAAGCTAGAATTGTTAATAACAAAAAAAGTATTTTTTATAATAACAATTAATCTAGTTATTGTTATTAAAACTAAAATAATATTAATAGTTAAAATATCTATTAAATTAGTATATTAAGTCTTCTAATTATAAATAATAGCAAACAACTTTTGCTTTTAAGTATTATCTTTATTTAAAAAACTTATATTTTAATATCTATTAATTAATAAAGAAGCGAGTAATATTGTTAAGATCAATAAGATATTTGAAGATAATTTAATTCTTATTTATAGTTTAATTATCTAAATAGATAAATAATTTATTAATAATATTGCGAAATTTTATCTTATACTTTTTAATATTCTAGCAATTAGAAATCTTAAGAAATTCGAATTTAACCAATATTTTTATTAATATATTTAATTTTTTAAACTTGTATATTTTAACAATCTTTTAATAAGTTTCTTTAATTAGATTAATTCTTTTTATATTATAAAATAGATTCTATTAACAATATTTTAAAATACGTTTATATATTTCTTGTTGCTTGTATTTTAGTTAACTTCTTCTTCGATATTTATATTAAGTAAGTTAACAAATTTAATATTTGATTTAATATATTTTTAAAGCTTAATTTACTTAAATATTTCAAATAACTCTTGTTTTTAAATAAGAAAGCTTATATTATTGCTAATTTTAGCAATTTATTTGGGAACTACAAGAAATAACACAAGAATACTAGTAATTATAATAGTATTAACATAATTTGTTATTTTTAAAACTCTATTAATAATTTGTAAACAATAGATAATAATACTAGTAAATATAGTAAAGAAGCGCAATTGCGCAATAAAGATCTTAATAAAGATATTTTAGCTATTAGATTACAAAGATTAAGTAAGTTAATAAAACTTAATTTAGATATCTAATTCGATAGATATTCTTTGAACGATTTAAGTAAAGAAGATAGCTAAATGTATTTCTCTTTGTTAGTAATATTAATTGATCAATTTTATCAATTATAATTTGAGCAAAATCTCAATAGATAAATAATTAACAAACTCTTAAGTAAGTCTTATATAGATTAATTGCGTTAAGTTAATTAATCGAGTTTAAGTCGATTAATCGACTTAAATCTTAGCAATTCGAGTTAATTTAATTCGAAAGTCTTAACAAGTTGATTTCGAGAGTTAAAATCGAAATTCGACTTGAAAAATAAACTTAAATTGCTAAAAAATAAAGTTATTTAGTAATAAATTTAATAAATATAAATTAGATTTTAAATCTTATTATTCTTTTATCTAAATATTCTATAATAATATAATAAAGTAATATATATAAACTATTTAATATTTATATTATAAATAGATTACAACTATAATAGTCTTTCGATTAACTTCGATTTTATATTTTATCAAAAAGTATATAATAATATATTTAGATAATACACTTAAATTTATTAATGCTATTAACTAGTTTAAGATCTTTATAATTTCGTAATTAACTTTATTCTTATTATTTTTAATTATTGTTTTTGCTTTTATTATTATTATTATTATTTTTGTACTTTGTATCTTTATACTTGTTATCTATTATTCTTGTATTATTTTGTGTCTTCTTTTATTTTATCTTTACTTTATTATTATTAATCTTAATTAAATCTTTAGAATTATTATTTGTTAATTTTAAAGAATTAAGTATTCTGCAATCTATAGCGTTTTTATTGCTTGCAAAAGTGTCTTTAAATTTTTCAAATTCGTTAATTGCATTTAAATTGTATATTTTCTTCAATTTATTAAACTTCTTATAATATAAAATATATTGTTAAATTATTTCGATAATTAATGTTATATATTTGATTATATTTTCGCTCAATTCGAATTAATTAAAATTAGACTATTATATAAACTAGTTATTTTATTTATATTAGATTTTATATATATTTAAATATTAGAAAATTGTTTGTATTTATATCTTTATTCTTTAAGATTGTTTATATAGCAATTATATTAATTTTAGTTTATTTTGCAATATTTTATCTTTAATTTTTTTTATCAATTTAATCTTAGAGTATTGTACTATAATATAATTAACTTTTTAAATATATACATATTACTTAAACATATTGTTATACAATTCTTTTTTTACTTTTTTATTAATTATTATATTTTTAATGTTTTCTTTTATATTAATTTAGATTTGTCTAAAGACTTTCTTGAAAACAGTTGTTATTTGCAACTTAATTAGATACTTATAAAGTATTATACAATTAATATTTTGCTTTTTGTAAAATAGCTTTTTATCTTTAATTTATATTTTAATACAATTCTTTTAACAATAATTTAAAAAAATTAATAAACTAGAAATTTTGCACTTGAAATTAGTTTTGAAGATAATATATATAAATAATGCAAAGCAAGTTTTTTACTTAATAATATAATATTAGTTATTCAACAATATTCGAATATTTAAGTAAAAAGAAATTTGATTCTAAATATATTATTCTTTGATTAGTTTTAATAATAATATATATAAATAATACAAAATAAGCTTATATATTAACTATATAAATTAAGACAATAGATAATATTAAATATATTAATTAATATATAATATTTAAATAGAAAAGTTATCGCAATTATAAAATAAACTTATATATTTTATATTAAGATTAAAGTCGAAATATTACTTTTATTTAGAATAATTGTATCGGATCGATTAATCGAGTTCGAATCAATTAATCGAATCAAATTAAGTCGAGTTAATTTCAAAACTTAAAACCAAAAAGTCGAATTAATTTCTAAAGTTAAAATCGAAAATTGACTTAAATCGAATTAAAATTTAAAGATAAAATCAAAATTCGATTCGAAAAATTAATTCAAATTATTATTTTTAATAAATTCTATTATTTTTAGTAATAATTTGGTAGAGATAGTTAATTTATTGTATTTAATTAATAATTATATTAGAAATATCTATCTATAATAGTATTACTATAATATATTACTATAATATATTATCTATAATAATAATAAATCTAAATTTAAACTTATTTTATACTATTTTTAGTAATTCTTGATATAATAATATTATTTTCGATTTCTTAACAATTCGATTTAATTCCAAATATTGAAATCGAATATCAACTTGAATCGAATTAATTCGATTTTAAAATAACGTTAATTCGATCGAATTTTCGATTAATTTCTAATATTGAAACTATTAAATCGAATTAATTCCAATAGTTGAAATTAAAATCCGATTCAATAGTTAGTCTACTTTTATTTAATATTATTACAATTAAAAATTATTATATTTATTATATTAATTATCGTATAATATATACTTTTTAACTATTAGAATTAAACACAAATATGCGTATTTGCTATTTAATACTCTATTGCATTATCTATTAAATACTTAATTGTAAAACTTGTTAATTCTTGAATTTTGTATTCTTAATTTTCTTATTTAATATTAACAATTCTTAACTTAATAGTATATTTTGCTCTAAAACTCCAATAACTCGAATTAAACAAATTAATAATATATTAAGATAATATATTTAATTTAGTTTGTAAAACAATAGACAAAAAATTGCGAAAAAATATAATAGCGTAAGTTGATTCTAATAAAGAAAAGAAATAGATTAAAATAGCTTCTAATATACAAAAAATAATATAAAGAAATAATTGTTACAACTCTAGCTCGTTATAGCTAATATATACTCTACAGAGCAATTTGTAGCATATAGTACAATTATCTGCATGTTCGACGACTTAACAAACAAGTATTGCTCGACATACTAGTAAACAAGCTCGATATACTCGACAACAAGTAGAGCAAATAGAACTCGATATATTTGACAATAAGCAAAACAAACAAAACTCGATATATTCGATAGCAAATATAACAAGCAAAAAAAATATTTTTTAGTATATAAATCTTCTAGACACAACTTTTTTATAAATTGTGTTCAATTTATTATAGATTTTTACTTATTGTTATTTTAATTTATTGAATTTCTTTTAAAATTTATTAAATATAGAAACTATCTATAGTTGCAAACTTTTATTATTAAATAATTGCTTATATTGTCTAAAAATGTCTATAAATCTTTTTAATAGTATAATCTATTTTAATATTTTCGAAAAAAATATTAATATAATATTTTGAATACTTTAAAAATATTTGTATTAAATTAATGCATCTCTACTTCGAATACTAACTTATCAATATTATATCAACTATCGATTATAAAAAACAATAAAATTAGAATTAACAAATTTGATATCTATTATAAAAATTGTATCAATTTAAAAAACTAATTTATACAAATAGATATCTATTTTATTTTCTATTCTATTTTAGCAAATTAGAAAACAATTTTTGTATTAATATTTTTTAAAAAGAGAACTTAATATTAATTTAAATTAAATTTACAAAAGTATTTAAAAAACAATAGCAAAAATTCTTATATAATATTTATAGATTTCAATAATTTCAAAAAAGAGTTTCGAAAAATATTTAAAATATTTAACAAAAAACAAATTGCAAAAAAAATAATTTAGTATTTAACTTAACAAATTTTTGCAACAAACTATATTGCTAGATTTCAAAAATATATTAATTTAATTAAATAAAACAATATTGTATTTATAACAATATTTCGACAAAATTTTAAAAACAATCTAAAAAACAAAATTATATATAATAGAAAAACTCTTAGTAATATATTCGATTTTATTAAAGTAGTTATCGATTTCGACAACAAACTATATAAAAAAATTATAAAAAAAAGATATAATTAATTTCGAAAAAAATCAAAAATCTTCTTTAAATTAACAATTGAATATTAGCAAAAAAAAATTTGTTCTAATTAGAAATATAGTAATTCCAACTATTGTAAATCTATATTTATAAAATTAAATTTTATTTAACAATATAAAGAAAAAAACTTTAGAAAAAAACAAAATAACAAATCTTAAAAAACGTACTATTTATATAGCAAATCGAATTATTTTGCAAAAAATTGTTAATTACAAAACTTAATAGATTGTCGACAAATCAATATTATATTAAAAAAAATATTTAATAATTAAAACAATATTAAAAAACAAATTAATACAAAAACAAATACTCTTAAGATTAAATCGAACAACAACTATCATTTAATAAAAAATTCAAATTAGTTACAAAAAGTTCTAGATAAAATATTATTAGACAAAATATTTGTATCTATATAGAAAATTAATTAAATATTTAACAAAACTATAAGAGCAAAACAATTAAGAATGTTATATTTTTATTTAGCAACAAATTTAAACAACAAATACAACTAAAAGAACTTTTACAAATATCTAAACAATATTACAAAGTATCTTAATACTTTAGCTAGCTTATTAAGAAAAAAAGAGATAAATTAAACTATAAATAAATGCAAGAAAGCGCTAGAAAGCAATATTACTATAAAAAGAGAAATTTTTAATAAAATTAAACAACAACTAAGCAATATAAGTCTATTTCAAAAGAAAATAAAAAAAGCAAAAAAATACGCAATATTTAGTTAAACAAAATACTATAACAATTTATACTAAATTTATCTAGACAACAAAGAAGAAGTCAATTGATTTTCTAAAAAATCAAAATTATTAATTTAATATAGAAAAAAAGCTTAGCGTAAATAGATATTCAAAGTAGAAATTGCAATACAAAAACAAAAAAAAGTTTAAATTTTTTAATAAAAAATATATTAGAAAAATGCAATATATTAGTTTAACAATAGTAACTAAACTTAACAATATATATACAATATTTTATTATATTAATTAAAATTAACAATTATCAATTTATTGCAATAGTTAATTTTAATATAACAAATAATTTTATAGTCAAAACTCTTGTTAAAAGAAAAAAATATTCTATTTAAAAGAAGTCTAATATATACAATCTAGTAATTGTAGATAAAAATCTATTATTCGACAAAAATAGAAAAATAAATAAAAAAACAAAACTATTATTGATAGTTATTTAACAATATTACAAGAAACTAATCTTTAATATAGTAGCAATAGCTATTTATAATATTGTTTTAGAAATATTTTAATTAAAGCAATACAATTTAAAAATTAATTAAAATATACAAGTATTTAGATTTGTACAATATAATTATATAATTTATATTTAATTTATATATTAATAGTATTTAATAATAGATAAAAGATTAAATCGAAAATTGATTGCAAATAGTAAATTTGTATTTTTGCAAAAAAACAATCTAACAAAGTTTGATTCGACAAATACTAATAAAAATTAATTAAACTACAAAATCAAAATAAATAAATAAAATTACAAATTTTTTAAAAATCTTAAATTATTTAATATAGCAAAAGAATTACTAAAATATATATTACAAATATACAATAATTAAAAATATCTATTTTAAAAAAAAAACAATAGAGATTTTTTCTAAATATTAATTGTAGAATTACAAAATTAGATTTAAATTAGGTAAACAATTTATATTTAAATCTATATATATTTTATTTGAGAAAAAACTCGAAGTACTTTGCGAATATTTAATAGAAAACAAAAAAAAAATTTATTAAAAATTTTTAATTATAGATAGAATATCTAATTTTTTTTGTATTAAAATAAAATAAAATTCTTTATCTATATATTAATTATCGAAAACTAAATAATATTACAATTAAGAATTAATATTTACTATTTAATATTAGTAAACTTTAAAATCGACTATTCGAAACAAAATATTTTATTAAACTAAATCTACAAAAAATATACAATTAAATTAGAATAAAAATAGAAAAAAAGTAAAAAACAACTTTTTGTATACAATATAAATTATACAAATACACAATAATATTGTTCGAACTTACAAACGCTTCGATAACATATTAGAAAATAATTAATAATATATTATAACAATATTTGAATCGATTTGTTATAGTATATTTGAACAATATTATAATTTATTTAAAAATTTTAAAAAAATATATTAGCTATATCTTTAAAGTATTAAAATATCTAAATATAAAAAAATTATATTTTAAGTCAAAGAAATACAAATTTTATTAAAAGAAAATTAACTTTTTTAAATTTGTTGTTAAACAATACAAAATATATATAAATTTCAAGAAATTACAAGCAATTAAAAAATAAAAATTATTAACAAATATTAAAAAAGTATAATTTTTTCTAGATTTTATAAACTATAACAAAAAATTTATTAAAAACTACTTAGTAAACACAATATTATTAACAAATTTTACAAAGAAAAATACGTTATAATTATAAAAATTTGCAAAAAAGAAATTATTTTAGAATCTTAAGTTAAAATACTTAAAAAAATTAATATTAAAAATATACAATTTGCAATTGTTAAGTAAAATTGAAATTAATATATTAGATTTAACTATCAATATATATTTTAATTAAAAATATAAAAATATATAATATTTAATAATATATTTTTCGAAAAAACTTTTATTAGTCGAATAAAACTATAATATTTACAATAAAAAATTATTTGCTATAATAGTTTTCTTAAAATTATAAAAAATATATATTGAAGAATTGTTAAAACTTACAATTTTTATAGATTACAAAAATCTTGTATACTTTATTATTATAAAATAGTTAAACAAAAGACAAATATAATAATTAGAAAAACTTAAATAATACAAATTTAAAATACAATATATTTTAGACAAAAATAATAACAAAACAAATATATTTAGCAAAAAAAATAATTATATAGAAACAAAAAAATTGTTTAACTACAATATATTTAAAATTAATAAAAACAAATTACTATTAACAAACAAATATAAATTAAATACTATATTACAAATACTTTAAAATAATACAAAAAAAAATTTAATAAAAAAAGAAAAATTTTAAATATTTATTAACAAAATCGACAAATATATAAAAGAGTACTATAATAAACTATTGCAAAAATATTTGAAAATAACAAATTTTTTTTAGTTTTTATATTAGTATTGTTAGTTCTCAAAAATAAAACAAGTTGTTAAAATATATATTAAACAATATTTTAGCTATTAGCAAAACAAATATAATATATATCGAAACTATAACAAAATTTAATATTAAAAACTATCTAAATTGCTATAGAATAAAATTACAATAAACTTTATTATTAAGTTGTTAAAATCGACAAATTTAGTAACTAAAAATAGATATAATTCGATACTAATAATAGTTAATAAGTTTATTAAGTACTTATATATTATTATATACAAAGAGAAGTTTATCGCAAAACAACTAAAATATATTATATTAAATTGATTTATATAATATTACAATATATTCAAGAAATTAATTAATAACAAAGACAAGCTTTTTATATCTAATTATTAAAAAATATTTCTTTTAATATTAGATACAAGACTTTAAATATCTATTATCTACTATTTAATTATAGATAGTTAGACAAAAAAAACAAATTAAAGTCTTAAATAGTATTTAAAATACTATATTAACAATATTTATAGCAATTGAGTATTACTTTTATCTATAATACAACTAGTACTTAATACAAAGATTTTAAATATTATTAAAATAACTTTATTCTTTGTTAACTATAGCAGAAAACTAAATTTTTTGAAAAAAAAGCGCATATATCTATTTGCGCAATTAGCTATCGAAAAAGTAGCAATATTAAAAAAAATACACAACAATATCTTAAAAATATAGAAAAAGTTAACAAAATATTAAAACAAAAAACAAAAAACAATATCTTAATTAAAAAAGAAAAATAAAATATATTTTTTTATAAAAAATCTTAAAACAAAAAAATTAAACAAAAAATTAAATTATATTAAAGTCGAATTGTTTTTTGTTAAAAAAATTAAAAAATTAATTAATTACAAACTTGATTTACTTAAAAATATTAAAGTATTTTTAGTATTTTATATATTATTGTTGAAATTAGTTAATTTAAGTATATTTATATAGAAAACATTTTATTATAAATTACAAAAAAAAAATCAATTTAAAATTGAGAAAATTCTAAAACAACAAAATTAACAATATTTTGTAAAATAGAAAAAGTATTTTACAACAAAAAATATATAAAAATTAACTAGCAATCTTAATAACTACAATATTCTTATTTAGAAATTCTATTAATATTCGAAAAATTATTTAGTATAGCAAAAGAAAATTAAATAGTAAAAAATATTTTAATTAGAGTATTTGCAACAAAACAATTTAACAACTTTGTAATATTCGATTTTTTTATATTAAATAGCAAATATTGTATCTTTTGTTTTGTTTTTATATTAATTTTTTTTAGTATCTTTTTATTGCAAAGCAATTGCGTAATTATAGTTATTAATATAATTTTATTTTTTATTATTTTAGAGAATAGATCTTCTCTAATACAATTTAAAAAAATTTACAATATATTTATATACAATTTGTTTACGCAAATATATTTCGAATATTTTAAACAAAATAACAAATCTTCTATAGCAATACAAGATTTGCTAATATAGCAACAACGTTTATAAACAAAATTAACAAATATTTTATAATAATCTATTTCGAAGACAAGACAAATACAATTTTGATAAAAAAATATAATATATAAATATTTGTTTTTCGAAACAAAAAAATTTGAAAAAAAAGAATAGTATTACAATTTTAGTTTGTTACAATTAATATATACTTTACAAAGCAATCTATAGTATATAGTACAATTATTTGCATATTCGACAATTTAACAAACAAATATTGCTCGATATATTAGTAAATAAGTTCGATATACTTAACAACAAGCAAAACAAGTAGAGTTTAATATATTTAACAACAAGCAAAACAAGTAGAACTTAATATATTTAACAACAAATATAATAAGCAAGAAAAATCTTTTTTAGTATATAGATCTTCTAGACACAACTTTTTTATAAATTGTGTTCAATTTATTATAGATTTTTATTTATTGTTACTCTAATTTATTAAATCTCTTTTAAAATTTATTGAATATAGAAACTATCTATAGTTGCAAATTTTTGTTATCAAATAATTGCTTGTATTGTCTAAAAACGTCTACAAATCTCTTTAATAGCACAATTTATTCTAATATTTTCGAAGAAAGTATTAGCGTAACAATAATATATTAAACTATTATTAGCTAAGTATTTATAATATAGAAAAAGCGCAAATACAAATCTAAAACAATAGTTTTACATAAATTTCGCGAATATTAAGAGACTAGTAATTTGTTAATTTCGAAAATATTTTTCGCAAAATTAATTCGAAAAATCTTGGAAGATAAAGTTATTAATAAAGAAAACAATAAAGAATATTAATTTTAGATATTAATTTTGTTAGTTTTTTAAAAAATTATTAAGAATTTTATAATCGATTTTTTTTCTAGTAAATATATTATTTATTTGTATTATTATTGTTTCTATATAGTATATATTAATATTTTATTCTATATATTTAGATAATAATCTTTTTGTTATTTATATTAATTGCAAGATTATTAAATCTAAGAATTTATAATTCTTAAAGCAATTAATATAGAATCTAGAACTTTACTATTATAAGTAGTATCAAAATTAACATTCAAATATCTTTGTTATATTAAAATTCGAGATAGTTAGCAAGAATTTAAGAATTTAAGCTTTTTTATTTATTGTATTTTATTATTCGCATTATCTTGTTATATTATTTACTAAATATATTGTTTTAATATATATATTTTTTGTATTCTTTTCTATTAAATATAATAATTAAAAAGTATATTATAATTATATATTTAGATTATCTAAATAATTAGAATTAAATTATTAACTTAACTTCTTTAATTAAAGAGCTTAACAATTTTGTTGTATATAGTTTTATAGAAGATTGCACAAAAAGAAAGATATTGTATCTTAAAAGAAATTCGAATCTTTGTTTTTTTTGTTTTTTTTATTAATAATATACAATTTATTGTATAATCTAAAATAATATTATAATACTATCTTCAACAATATTATAGATTGCGTATTATTATTACTAAGAATTAAATACGCTATTATTAAGTAGTTAAGACTTAATTACTTAATATTATTATATTTAAATATATATAGAAATTAAAGATAATATAATTTTTAAAAAGTTAAATATATTAATTTAATACAATATTAAGTTTCTAGTTATTGTAGATATATTATTTATTTGTATTATTGCAAATAATATTTGTTTATTTGTAACAATATTATAAATATAAAATCTTTAGTACAATAATTTAGTTATAAATTAATTTTATTTAAAACAAGTTCAAACTTTATTCGAAAAAAATTCTTATTTTTATTAATTTGCTAATTATTATTTTATACTTTACAATATATATTTTACAATTTAACAACAATCTTTTTTAGATTTAAATTTATAGTATAATTATAGTATTTAATTTTTATAATTTGCTTAATTGTTTACAAGATTATTTAAAATCAATTTTATTAATATATTTTTAAAACAAATTTAAAAGTTTGTTTAATATTTATTAATAATACTAAATAAGAAAAACTATCTCTAATTATTTGCATTAACTTAAGATAGTTCAAATTATTGTTTTTTAAATATTTTTATATTAAATATTAATTTTTTTATAATATTAATGCAAAGATATCGATTGTCTTCGCTTTAAGTTAAACAAGAGCATTAAGATTGTTAAAATAAGAATTTTACAATATTTGTATTAATTTTAAAAAATTAACAAAAGATTAAATATATTATTATATTGTATTTTTTTTTAATAATATTTGCTCTTTATATTTTTGTTCTTAAAGCAATAGTTAAATTATAATAATATTAAAAATAAACTTTAAATTTTGTTTAATATTTTGTCTTGTAATTTATAGAATTATTATTATTTTTTTGTCTTATATCTTATAAAGACTTAATTTTTGCGTACAATTTAAAATATTAACAAAATTATATAATATTTTATTAAGTTTTTTTGTTTTCGAATAATATTTAACAAGTTTTGTGGAAGCTTTTTTACAAGCTTTTAGTATAATTTGTCTTAAAGAACAATTATAATTTGTTATAATTTTCTGCAAATAATTAAAATAATTAAATATTGTATCGAATACTTAAAATTTTGAATAAATACTAATATTAGTTGTGCGAGAAACTATAAAAGTATATTTATAGAAAGAATTAAATATATTATTAAGCAATTAAATCGATTGTTATTTGCTTTTGTTTAGTTAAATATATTGAATTTTCTTAGTTTTAAATATTTCTTTATTTAAAGATTAATATAATTGTATAGTTAATATATATAACAAAGTATTAAATAAATAGAATTTCAACAAATACAAATATGTTGTATTAATTTTAAGATTTTTTATTTTTTTGCTCTTAAAAGACTCTAAAGCAAATTAAACGCTAAAACAAATTATTAATAACAACAATAAAAATACAAATCTAAATAAAATTTAGCAAATATATTATCTTTTTATATTATTATACAAACAAATATCTTTTTAATTACAATAAATAAGTCTATATTTTTTGCAATATTCTAAACTTTTTTATTCTTTAATTAAAGAACAATATTATTAATAATTGCTTTTAATTTAAGAGTTATAATAAACTCTTAAACTATTAAATTAATAATATAAGTTAAACAAAAAATTAAATTTTGCTATTTATTTTATAAAGATTCTCGTCGATTTAAGATTTTGTTAAGTTTGTCTTTAAAAATATTATTATTGCTTGCATTACTAATAATAATTTTTAAAAAATTGTTTTTAATTTTGAAGAATTTTAATATCTTTTATATTAAAAGAAATAAATTTAATAAAATATTTGCAATATTAAAATATAACATCGATTTAATATATTAATACTTTAAAATAAATAATTTTTTAAGAATTAAATTATATATTTTCAGCAATAAAGATATATTAAAACTTTTTTAAATTTAATTTGATTTTGTGTAAAGTAGTTAGTATCTCTTTAAATAAAGCTGTGTAGTTAAGCAAGTCAAGTTAAATAGTATATATAATAGTAATAGTAGTATTTGTAGTAGAACTATTTACTAAAAAATGCAAATGCAAAAAAAAAATGCTCTCTATAAAATACTTTCTTGTTTACTATTAAGAGAAAGCAATATGCAAATAGTATTTGTTAATTCGATATTAGTTTTATTTAAATTTAGTTTGCACAACTCTTTATTAAAGATATATTAATATATATTAAATATACTATTGCAAAACAAATCTAATATTGCAAGTTATATTTTTTAGTTATATTTTTTTTAGAATTTTAGTTTTTGAAATCTATATTATTAATTTTAATTGTAATATAATCTTTAAATTGCTATTATAACAATATTTATGAAGTTGTATATATATATATTGCAATATAGATACGCAAAGTTCTACTTTGCAATTATTTATTTTTTAACAATAATAAACAAAAGCAAATATTTAGAGTAATTTCTTATATGCTATAAATAATAATAAAATAATAGATATTTGCAACAATATATTTACAAAATTAATATACAATTTTGCAAATATACAAAGTTCTACTTCGCAATTACTCTTAATAGCAATAAGATAAAAACAAATATTTAAAATAGTTTTTTGTATCTTATAGATAATAAGATAGCAATAGATATTTGCAATAATATATTTACAATTATTACTCTTGTCTATTTTAATAATTATAGATTTATCTTTTTAGTAGAATTGCTTTTAACAAATATTAAGTAGATAGGAATAATTTATTCTTCTTTGTAATATATAGACGCGTTGCTATTATTCTTAGACGCAATATAATAATATAAATATTATTATTATTTTTTTGCTTTTTTGTTTCTTATACTACTTTATAAAACAATTTTGTAAATATAATTGTTTCTATTTTTGTATTTGTTTGCAAGCTATAAAGATACTTAATTATTATAATATTTAATTTAAATTAGCAAAATTAATATTGCAATCTTTAAGTTTGTCTTGCAATAATAATAATAATCTTTATCTTTTTTTGCAAATAAATATTGCAACTTTGCAAGTACAATTGTAAATATTTACTCTTTAGTATTCTATTTTGTTTGCTATAATTAATGTACAAGTATCGAGATTGTTTATATACAATACAATAAACAATTTTGTTTTAATTCTAATTCTAATAAAGTAATTGCAAGATTACTTTAAGAGTTTAATTAACTTTTAATTGTATAGAATATTATTAGTATTTTTACAAATTATTAAATAATAATAAACAACTTAATAGTATTAACAATATTTAAAGAGCAAAACTAATATATATATAAACAAATTGTTTGTACAACTTTAACAAGTATTTCTTGTTTATTATTGTTGTTATTGTTGTTGCTATTATTATTATTATATCTGCTCTTATATCTACTTTTATATTTATTTTTGTTGTTTTTGTTTCGATTCTTACTTCTTTTGTTTAAACTTCGATTGTAATTTTGTTTGCATTTCTTGTCTTTTTCGATTGTTTTTTTAATTGCAATATAGAACATATTTGCAAATTAAAAAAGATAGAGATAAGATTACTAATATATAATAGTTGTTTAATACTATTATTGTATATTTGTTTTCGAACAAAATCTTTTTGTTATATATTTTTCGATAACAAGTTGCGCTATTAAGTATTTTTACTACTTTGCAACAAAATATCTTTGCAAATTAAATTCTATTATTGCTATTATATTTCTTTTTGCTTTTTATATTTGCTTTATTGTTGTTATAGTAAATCTTTTTTTATTGTTGTTAATACTGTTTAATTAAGAGTAAACTATTGTATATAATATAATAAATATAATATACAAATTTCAAAAAAGATATTAAACTAACTTGCACAATTGTTGTTATTATTGTTAACAATCTCTTTTGCTCTTTCTAAATCATTTGTTATTATATTATAATTACTAGTTTTAATTGTTTATTGTTTAGTAGTAATTTTTGTGCTAGAATCTATAAGTTGTTTTGTTGTAATAAATTGTATTGCAGAGTTTATAGTATATAAAACTAATATATATTAGTTTAATTTATAGCAATAATTATTTTATTTATAATAATTGTAATTAAAATATATTTTGTTTACTATCTTTAAAATAGCAAAAACTAGTTTGTGTAAATATATATATATAATTATATTTTTTTATATTTAAGTTTGTTTCTAGATTTTTGCGCTATTATAAGAGTTTCTATAGTTTTTGAAAAATATAATTTTCGAGCTTTAATTTAATTCTTTGCTTTATTTGTTTTTATATAGTTGTTTTTGTTTTTTTAACTTGCTAGCTATTTATTTTTTTTATCTATTTTTCTTTAATATTTTTACAATTTTATTCTATTTCTTTCGTTCTCTTTTAAATTTCTAAATTTTGTCTATTGTATTTTCGAGATATTTTAAAGACTTTTATATATTTTTCTATAAGATTGTATTAAGCTATCTAATTAAGTACTTAAATATATTACTTTAATTTGTTTGTTTAATATTCTATCTATATTTTATTTTTCTTTCTTTTTAATAGAAATAAAATTTTAAATTTTTGTCTCGCAAATATTAAGATTTAATAGTAAAATATAAAAAATAGTATAAATTATTTTGTATTTTGCAAATAGATTTAATTAATAGATTTGTTTATTTTTCTTAATTAAAATAATAAAGAGTTTTAGTTAACAATAATTAAATTGCAAGATATATATATTAATACTTTGCAATAATACTTTATTGTCTATTTAAAAAAAATCTTTGTTTTTTTAATATATATAAATTGCAAATATATTTTGTTTTTTTATATATATTATTAAATTAATTAAAGATACTACAATTTAGAAAAAACAAAAATATATTTTACTAATTTTAATTTAAATTATTTTTAAATAGTTTTAATATAAATTTGTTTTATTTAGATATTTTACTTTTTAATTATAAAATTTAGAAAAATTATTTTATTGTAATTAAATATATATTTTAATAGTTTTATATACAATTAATATTCCAACAATATACAAAGTATTTTGCAAATATTTTTTTAATATTGTTTTTTTAAATCTAAATAAATAAGTATATTATTTAAATATATTATATAGCAAATATTAATATACAACTTTAATATACAATTTATATAAGATTAAAAGATAGCAAAAGTATTAATAAAATTAAAAAATATAATCTAGTACTTAAATTGCTTGTATTAAATATAAAAAACTATTTTTTATTTATTGTTTTAATAAATTCGAATACAATAATATATATTGTATATATTAATTTTAATAAAATATTTTGTATTTGCAAAATACTTAAATATTTTTTAAAAAAAAAAAAAAATTATTTTTAACAATAATTTTGTTAAATTTGCAATAGTTTATATAAAGATACAAATTATTATTAAGTTTCTTTATAAATAATACTAAAAATTTAATAGAATTATTAAAAAAAAATATCTAGTTTTTTTCTAATATATTTGCGAGATATTTTTATATTTTAATTTATTTATTTTGCAATATATTGTATATATATTTTATATACAATATTTTGTTTTTTATAAAATTAATTAAATACTCTATTTAATTATATATATTAAGTATATTTAAAAACTTTTTTGAAAACTTTTCTATAATTTTTTTAATTTAATTTAAAACAATAAACTTTTTAATCTAAAATATATTGTATTTTGCAATTTTTTTTTTTAATTTTGAAAACTTTTTTGAAAATAGTATTTAATACAAAAATACAATATAGATTTTGCTATAACTTTTAAAAATAAATATAGTAAATTGTATAAACTTCTTAAAATTAAATATTTAAATATTTTTTTAATTGTTTAGCAAAACTATTTTAATAAATTTAGATACAATTCTACTATTATATATTTAAATTAATTTTCTCGAGTTAAAATAATTTAAAATTATTTTATAATTTTGTATATTAATAATATAGAATTTAGAGCAATTGTTTTTATATATTTCTTTGTTATTTATAATAGCAATAGAAAGCTCTTATATTTTATACAAAATAATAATATAGTTATTAACAATTTATATTTGCAATAACAAAAAAGTATCTTCGAATAATTGTGTATTTTTAACAAAGAATTGCAAAATAAAGTTTTTTTTAAATTTTAAATTGATAAAATATTTATCTTTATATATATTATATAATATATTAACAAATAATATCTAGATTAATATTCTAATTTATTGTTTTTAACTTTTTATATCTAATATTGTAATAAAAAGTATTTAATTTTAATTTTTTTTAAAAATATATTATTCTTGTTTTGTTTTTCTATTTACTTTTAATATTGTAAATATATAGAATTACTTAATTTATAATTTATTTAATTGTATATATAGTATTTATAGTTAATAAATACAATATATTTTTTTTTTACAAATATTTAACAATTATTTTTGTCTTGCTAGTTATTGTTAATACTATTTTTAATTTATATAGTTATATTAGTTTTAATAATTAATATAATAAAATTATTTATATTGCTAGTTGCACTAAACAAATTATTTTATTTGCGCAAAATTCGATTTTCTCTATTATATCTTTTAAAGTTTTTTGCAATATAAAAGATACTATTTAATCTTAATACTTTTTCAATTAATTGCAAATATTGTTTAATTTCGATAAATCTATTATATATTTGCGTAATATTAATATAGTTATATTGTTAATAAAATACTATTTAACAAATTTTGTTAATATATTTATTCTTTAAATTTTAAATTTTATTATTATTAATAATTAATTTTTTTTTAATTGCAAATATAGATTGTTTAGATAGATAATAAATTTTTCGATTTTTTAATAAAAATATTGTTTTATATTTTCGAGCTTAAACTTAGTTTTTATATTACAAATTTCAAATATACTAAAAAAAAATTTAATATATTAAAGAAAATAGTTTTAAATAATTTCTTTATTTTTATTATATATCTCTTGTATATATTTGTGCTATTAATTAGATTACTTTTTAATAAAATATAATATAGTTTAAAATATTTTCGACTTTTTATTAAAATAGTTTGCAAAATTATTTTAAATATAATTTTTGCAATTCGCAAATTAAATTTCTAAACTTGTATAGTTAATATATTTTTGTATTAATAATTTCTTAATATAACTAGTCTTTTTGTATTAATCGAATTAATAGTAATTATTGCTATATTTGCAATAATAATTATTAATATATTATATAAGTTAAAGCTTTGCAATTGCAAGCTCGACTTTAAATCTTAAAAATTATAATATATTTGTATTATTAATATATTGTATAATAGTATTTGTTAAGATAGACAATATAGATTTATTTCTAAAATTAAATATTTTAATATTTTCTTTGTTTTAATTAACAAATATACTAGTATTAAAATAATTATTTTTGTTTAATTTTTAAGATATATTATTTGCGTAAATTTCTTTATATAGTTAATTATTAATAATATTGCAAAAGTTATTGATCTTTAAAAACGTTTGCGAAAGCAAGTTATTAATAATTTGTTAATTATTGTTTTTAATTAAACAACTTTGTTTAAACAAAACAATTAGAATTGTAAAATAATTACTATCTTTTTAAATAAAGTTGCGTAGTTTAGCAAGTTAAGTTAGATAGTACGTATAATAGTAATAGTAGTATTTGTAGTAAAACTAATTGCTAAGAAATGCAAGTACAAGAAAAATCTTATTTTTTATAAGATATTCTCTTGCTTGCTATTAAAAGAAAGCAATACGCAAATAGTATTTATTAATTCGATACTAGTTTTGCTTAAATCTAGTTTGCGCAACTCTTTGTTAAATATATACTAATATACGCTAAATATACTATTGCGAAGCAGATCTAGTATTGCGAGATATATTTTATATTTTGTTTCAAATTTAATCGAAATTTGTAAAAATTAATTTTAATAATTTGATACAATCTAGAAGTACTAAATTTGATCGATATATTTTTAGTAATTTTCGAAAGTTCGAATTATTAGTAATTCGAAAAAGTAAATTTAAATTAACAAATATCTTATATAATTAATCTTTTTAATTATTTTAATTAAAAAATAATAGATTAATATAGTTTTTCTTCTATTAATATATTAGTTTTGTATTATTTATTTATATTATTAACAATAACTTACGCAAGTAAAGACTAGATTAATTATTAATTATAATTAAGATTTTTTTGTTTTGAACAAAACGTAAATTAAAGATATTTTCTTATATTTAATATATTTAAATAATTGTATATAGTAGAATAATCTAATATCTTTTAACAACTTTTCCAAATAATCTTTGACAAATTATTAATAATTAAAACTATTTAAATATATTTGTTTTAAAACTTAGATTATATTTTAATATTAATTCTTTTAATTTAATATAAATAAACAAGTCTATTTTAAGTTTTTTGCAAGATACTTTTACTAATATAGTATATAACTATTATGCTTTAAACTATATCTTAATCTTTATATTTTATTCGATATATTTGTTTTTGTTTCTTAGTTTAAAGAATAAAAAATTGCTTCAAATCTTATTTAATACTTTTTGAATTTTTTTTTTAGTATTAAATATATAGTTAAAATTTTAATCGAATTAATTCGCGACTCAATTAAATATAAAATACCCAATAACAAATTGCGAAAAATAGATCTACGAGAATTATCTTTAAAAGACAATTGTTTACTAGAAGTTTTTAAAGAATTAGATATTTTGCAATTAAGAATAGTATACACAATATATTTAAATAGTCTAAAGAAAAAATTCTAAAGTAAAACAATAATATAAAAGAGTAATGCAAGTATAAGATAAATTAAGTAAGATTTTATATTAACAATTAATTATAATCTAATAATATAGCAAATTGTAATCTTAATAATATATTGTAATTATATAGATTTTAAAATAGTAACTCTTAATATAATAATATTATTTTCGATTTCTTAACAATTTAATTCAATTTCTAATATTAAAATTAAAATTTAATTCGAATTAAGTTAAGTTAATTCTAAATTATCGCAAATTAAATTACATTTTAAGTCGATTTTTAATATTAGAATTATCGAGTTAGATTAATTTTAATAGTTAAAATTAAAACCTAATCCAACAATTAATCTAATTATATTCAAATATATTTATTTAAATTTACAATATAGAGAGAGAAAATAATATAAAAGTGTTTTAACAACAATTTATACGCAATTGTATATATATTTAGAAATATTAAATTAACTTTTATTCGAAGAATCTTTAGAGAAAAAAATTATAAAAAATTTAATAAAGATACTATAAAGATAATAACAAAAATCGCAAATATATATTAATTAACTTTCAACAATAGTAATATATTAATAATATATTTTCGAAATTTTTACTAATAAATATAGAAGATAAACTAATACATTAAATAAATTTAATTTAAAAAAATATTTAATTTTTATTGCAAATATATAGCAAGTAACTTTTAACAATAATAATATATTAGTAATATATTTTTAAGACTAATATTAAGTGCAATAACAAGAATCTTAAATATATATCGATTAATATCTAGCGATAGTAATTGTATTAATAATGCTTTTTGAAATCTTTATTAAATAAAACAAAAAAGAATCTTTAATATATAATTATTAATTTAGTTATTAACAAATAATGTTAAATATAATTAAAAGACTTTTACGTTTATAATTTGCAAAAAAATTAATACAAATTAAATATTTTATAATAAATAGAATAAAACTTTATTATTAGTTTTCAATATTTTTCGATATTAATATAAAATTGTTACAAAGACTTTTAATTTTAATTTTTGTAATTAGAAAACAATATTTTGTACTTAAGAAATCTTTAATTAGATTTTTTGTCTAGATTAATATCTTTGTTAGATTTAATATTGTTAAAGTATAATTTAATTATTTTAAAGACAATTTATTAAAATAGTTGAAAAATAGTAAATTTCTTATTATAAAGTTCAAATTTTATAAAAGCTAATTTTAGTTAAAATTAATTTAGTAGTAGTTTGCTTATATCTAGTTTTAATAATTATAAGTAAAAAACTAAATAATTTTAAATTGTAAATTTTGATAAATCAAGTTTGCAGATATAATTGTTAATAACTTTAATAATTTTATAAAGTTCGAAATTCTTGTTTTTAAGAGATTAAAAAGTTTGTTTAATTTTAAGATTGTATTTATCAAGTATTATTTAATTGTTTTCGCGAAATTCGAGAATTAAGTAACAATAACAACTAATATATTTAATTTGCTTAATTTAAGCTTATTGCGACTTTATATATAGAAACTTTTTAAAAATATTAAGTTTGTCGAAATAATTATTTGTATTTTCTATTTTTTTTTGCAAATATGCGCAATAATAATTAATAAAATTGTCTTAAATAATTTTAAATTTAATTGTAAATAATAGTTTTTAATAATAAAAAACAATATAAAACTTATATAGTTACTCTAGTAATTATTAATTTTAAATTTAATTATAAACAAGTATTTTAATTAATTATTTTAATTATAATTAATATAAAATCTTAAATACTATTTAAGTATTGTATCAATATTCTCGATTTATTTATTAATTTTCGAATAGTAAAATATTAAATATTTAGATATAATATTTATACAATTATATAAATACTTTTAAAAAACAAATATAAATTAAGTATTTTTATTAGAAATAATAAAGATTAAATAATTCTTTTTGTGTTAAATATAATAAATAAAGACTTTTATAACAATTAATATTTTTAGAAAATTTAATACTACAAACTTTTTTTTCTTGAAAATTTATTTACTATAACTAAAATATTTTAATATAAACAACTTATACAATAATATTTTAGCAAAAAACAATAAAGTTGCAACTAATATTTTGTTAATATTAATTAAAAATAAAAATAAAAAGTAATTTAAGTAGTTCTTTTTTAATTTCGCGAAACACTTTAATTTGTTTATATATATAGTATATCTTAATATATTTTCTAATTAATTTTAATTATATATAATTAGTAGTAAAATTAATTAAGCAATTTGTAGATACTAGTTTAATTCAAATATTTTATTAATAATACTTTATACAAATATTGCATAATAACAATATACAATTGTTTACTATTTAAAATAAAAAGACAATTTCTAAAATAAAAAATATTGTTAATAATTTTGCACTTATTTAGCTTAATACGATAACTTATCTTTACTAGTATATAAAAAATACAATTTTTGTTATTTATTTTAGTTTTAACAATTATTTAAAAAGTTGTATTATAAAAATAGGTAGCCACTTCGCACACATCACTCTACTTTGCTTATACATCACCCCCCACTACAGCGTCTTTCGAGCGAACAATAATTCTAGAAATTTTTCTTCGTTCTTAACGAGCTGTAATCTAGTATAGAGCAGAGTTTCACGCCAAAAAACAAATTAGATTGGGATAAGCTCAACGCAGTTGTTTCTCGAAAAAATTGTCGAAGACATAATTAGAGATTAGAATTTGAGTTAGAGAATTAGAGTTAATATATTTTGTATAGTGCGAGTAATGTGTAAGCAAAGTAGGGTAATATGTATGGAGTAGTTACCTAAAAATATATTATACGAATATATTATATAAAATTGTTCTAAATAATAAAATCTTTAAGTTTTGTATTTAAATTATAGTTATTAATTAATATTATATTAAATAATTTCGACTTATTATTGTTACTTATAAGTATTGTTTTTAATATATTAATATCTATATTGTTAGCAATTAGATTATATATTTAAGTTATTATAAATATAAGCAATTTTTCGAATTTATTTAATAAAAGAAAAGTTAATATAATTACACAAGTTGTTCTATAATTTAAAATTTTCTTTTTAAGTATTGTTTGTTGCTAAAATTGTAAACAAATATTGTTGATAAAACTAAATATATTTTGCAAATATTGCGTAAAACTATTAGATTTTGTATTTAAAATATTAAAATAATATATAATATAAAAGTTAAATTTAAACAAAGATTTTGCTTAATAAACTTAATAATAATTTAATTGCTTAATAATTATAAAAAAAATCAAATTTTTCAAATTATTAATAATTCGAATTAAATTTTTAATTCAGATATTAATATACTTTAAATTTTATTTTTCGAAAATACAAACAATAGTAAGCAATTTTTAATTATAGATTTTGTAATTATATTTTGTTAATAATATTTGTTTTAATATATTAATAATAAAGTAAAAAATCTTATTTATATTTTAATTTATATTTTCAAATTTAAATTAAAGTAACAAAAAATAAATTTTATAATAAAAGTCTTCTTAAGAGTTTTAAATATCTTGTTCTTATATTTATAAGATTGTTAAAAAAAATTATTATTATTATACTTAGTTAACGCAATAAATAACTTAGTTAAAAACAAACAATTATAGATAAAACAACAATAACAATTAGCAAAGTCTAAAAAAATCTAAGCGTCTTTTAATAATTTGAAAAACTTTTAATCTTATATAGTTTCAACTTTTTTCAAATTTATTTTAATATTTTCGATAATAATAATTAGATCGAAATATTTGATTTAAATTGTATTAAATTTGTATTTGTTAATATCTAGATACAGTTTACTTTTTTTTTAATTTAATTAGAACTAATTTAATATATTTAATATATTTCTTTTAGATATTATTATTGATAAAATATTAATAAAATATTATCTAAATAGATAATACAAAATATATCTAAATTTTTGCGAATTTTTTTTTTAATAAAAACTAAAAAATACTCGATATATTGTATAAATTAAAGAGTATAATTATATATTAAAATAAATTATAATATATAATAAAGACAATTTTATACTTATTGTTTTTGTATATAAAAAGTTTATTAAAGATTGCAATAATATTAAATTTAATATAGAACTTAACAATATATAATTTAATAAAGATATCTTAAATTAACAATAAAATATTGCAATTCTTAATAATAAAAGTGTTAAAAATTTAATAATCTATATATATATAAAGACTTTTTTCGAGTTTCTTAGTTATTAATATAAACAAAAGAAATTTTATTTAATTGTGTCGAATAAACTTCTTTTTAAATATATTATTAATATAAGTTTTTATTACTTAATATTATTTTTAAAACCAATTATAAGCTTTTTAATATAATATTTTAACTTTAATAATTAAATCGGTTAAATAATTAATCAAATAATAGAAAAACAACTTGTTTATTATCTAAGAATTTTATTAATATAGTTATTTATTATAATAAATAGCGAAAATACAATACTTAAGTTATTTTTTAATAGATAATTTTTTTTTGTTTTAACAAAAAACTTGTTGTAATTGTTTACTATAATAATAGCAATATTGTTAATATAAATACAATTTAAATAAAGAATATTTTTTTCTTTAAGTTAATTTGGTATTGCAAAATATTATTATTATATAATTATAATTTAGTTGTTCTCTTTAATTGCTATAATAAAAAAAACAATAACAAATATATTTTTAATATCTATATAATTAATTAATTTAAAAGAATATTTTTAAAAAAAATTCTTAACTCTTGTATTATAGATTTTAACTATTTTCTTATTGTAATTATAATTAATTGTACAATAATTAAAATTAAATTTTAGATTGTAAATTTTCTAACAAATCTCGAATTAATAAAACTTATATTAAAATATATTTTTAATAATATTATAGTTGTTATAATTAATAATTAGATATTAAATTTGTTTCTTATAAATATTAAAACTAAAATCTAAACAAGTTATATATAGAATATTAAACGCAAGATTGTTATTTATTAAATAAAGTTTTATTAATAATTCTAATTTAATTAATAAGAGTTTGTATTAAATTACAAAGTTTCTATTAACAAAGTTTTTAATTAATATTTTAATATTTATAAGAAATTTTATTTTAATTGTGTTAGCAAAATTATAGATTTAAATAATAAAGTTAAATTGCTAGTTAATAATTAAAGAAGTATTTTAATTTATATATATTTTAATTAAATTAAATTAAATTGTTTGTTAATTGCAAATCTTTTTTAATTAAGTAATTTATATTATTGAAAATTTCGGAAGCTCAAATCCTAGTACTATTAGTAGCTAATAATTAAATTAGCTAATATATTAATATGCTCGCTTTATATAACTAAGCGTAGAATTAAACTACAATTAATAGAATTTGCAAATATATAATTGATATACGCTTTGCTAAGATCTAATCTTGTATTGTATATTTGTTATTAAGTTTTACAAGCGCAATTTACGAGCGCAATTTACAAATACAATTTACGAATCCAATTTACAAATACAACTTACGAGCGCAATTTACAAATATTATAGAGATATCTCTAACAACACATTGTTTGCGCGTAGAAATCTTATAAATTGTTTAATTCTATTATACAAATTACTATAGTATAAACAAGTAACAAATAAAGATATAAGCAAAGTATTGCAAGAGTTTGTGTATATCTTAAATATTAAAATAAAACTTTTGCTAAGCAAACGTTAAGACTTTTCTTGCTAAAAGAATTCTAAACTAGTTAATATTTAAATTAGCAGAATTTGCAACTAGTAATTTCTAAGTAGAGATTCCGGAATTGCCAATAATATAGAAATTAATTAATATTTGTTCTTAATTACAATATATATTAAAAACTAGATATTTTTTAGATTATTAAAGTTATTGTTTCTATTTAACTTTTTGTTGTCGAAATAAATTTCGATTAAATTATAACAAAGTTTTAGTTTTAATTTAATAAATTTTACTTTAAAACTTTTAAAAATTACAATAACTTTTTTTTAAATTACAAAAGTTTTATTTTTGCAAAAACAATTAATATTATTATATAAATAACTTAATTTAAAATAATTAAAATAAAGTTTTTAATTATTAATTTTGTTTTTAAGTTTTTTAAACTAATTATAAAAACTAATTATATTATTTTTATTATTTTAACAATTAAATTTGTCGAAAATACAATTAATAAGACAATTAATAATATAGATTTAAGTTAAAAAATTTCTTTAATTATTATATCAAAAATTGTATTAAATATTATATAATTAATAAAACTCTTTGTTTTTATTTAAGTATTAAGTTTCTTAATTAATTTAATATATTTTTTGAATTAAAGTTATAAATATTAGATTATTTTATATAATAATATAAAATTATTGCAATCTATTAAACAAATTTTTAATAAAATATATTTTTTAAATTTTTTAATTAAAGTTAAGTAATATAATTGTTGTAGTAAATTTAATTAAAAAATTATTAAAAGATATAGCAAATAATATAGTAGATTATTAGTACTCTAGAAGATAACTATATATAAAGAGCAAAGACTGCAGAATATATTGTAGTCCCTAAACTACTTTTAATTAAATCTAGCTTATTTAATTTAAATTAAATTAGATCTAAATTAAATCGCTAAACAAATAAATTAAAATTAGAGAAATAATTCTTCGAATTATCTATTTAATACTATTTTAATTTGTATATTTTAAATATACTATTGTTGTATTGTACAATATTTCTACCCGATAATAATATATTTATTAGTTTCTACTAATTTTTTAATTTATTAATTTAAATTATTTAATAAAGATTTTAAACTTATTTCTAAACAATAACTTTATTAGTTTGTCTATTATTATATTTGAAATTTAAATAAAACTAATATAAATACAATTACTTTTGTAGAATTCTCTAATATAATAAAATACTATATTGATATATTTTAATCTATTATTAATATAAGTATTCTTAATAAGTACTAGAGTTGCTTAATTGTTGTTTATTAGTTATATAGAAAATATAGATTTGTATATTTTGTTTTTAACAATATCTATACAATTTAATAAATATTTAAGATATTTTATTTTTAAAACCTATATAATTTATAGATTTTTTCTAATATATATAGATAAAGCTATATATTTAGTCTTAGCAATAGATATTATTATTAACTTCTACTTGTATAATATCTATACAATCAATTTTTGATCTATTATAAATATATATTTGAAGATTAATTTTTAATTTAATCTATTAGATACGTAGTCTAAGTTAAAGTATATTACTAAATATAGATTTCTACTGCTGCTATACATTAGTTTCTTGTTAACAATAGAGCAAAGATATCGAAACAATATTTTTGAAATCTAACTATAATATTTTTTCAAATTAACAAGATATTAACTTAGTTATTCTATTGCAAAAACAATATCTAAGCAAGTATAAATAGCTATATATATAATACTTTCGATTGTATATTAATAATCTTTTTAATTAATTTGTTTATATTTTAATTCGATAGATCGAGAAGAATTGTATTTATTTATAGATATTTTAGTTAAATTGCTTTTGTTAACAAATATTTGTAGTTTATTAAATATTTTGTTAATATAATAGAATTAATTTATATATAGAGTTTTGATTTTTTGACTGCAAGTAATTCTAATATTAAGAATTTTTTTTATTTTCTTTAGATTCTTTATCTTAAATATCTTTTAAAACTTATATTTAAATTAATTAGTATTATTTATTAATTGTATAACAATAATAATACAGTCTATCTTAGTTATAAGCAGTCACTTTAGTAGCAGTGTCAGGTTATAGATAGTTAATTTGGCCGAAAAGATCGATTTTAGTAATAATTATTACAGTTTTAGTCTATAGAGAGAGGCGATAGATTTCTCGCTTATTTTGATAAGACTATCTATAGAAAATTAGAAAAAAAAATTGTTTTCTCTCTCTATAGACAGGCTTTACCGATCAAATTTTGATCAAATTTTCTACATTTTTATCTAAATTGCTCTCTATATCGACATTCTATCTTTGTATAGTTTTAAATGTCTTCTTCTACTATTCTATTGCGTGCATTTATTTTAATTAAGTATAAAACAAATACTTTGCAATCGCTTTTAACTATAATAACGTTGTTGTTAAAGCAACTACGTACTATCTATCTTCTATATCAAAAAAAATAACTACGAAAGCTCTATTATTCGCAAGTACTTTATAAATTTAAATTGTTGTTTTACAAAGAGCTTGCAGTTGTCTTCAAGACTCAATTCGATAGTTATAGTCTTATCGATAATATCTATATATATCGATAAATTAGCAAAAACAACGTCTACTTAAACAAACAAATTTAAGTTGTTTATACTCGCAATCGCGCTAACAAGTAAGTCGAAATAGAAAATCTACTATTTAAATAACAATTACAAAAAGAGAAACAACAAATATTTATTAATAATACTATTTTAAAAAAAATAGTTATACTAGTTTATTAAAATCTTTGTCTAGTCTTTTTCTTCTATCTACAAAATTTATTTAAGATGTCGACAAAATAGCTTAATAAATATAAAGCTTGTTATTATATACAAAAATATTATCGACATAGTAAATTCGATCAAATTGATCGCGAACAACTTGCAAAGAATCTAGCAAAAATATGCAAAAATATCAAAAGCTAATTAGATATTAATTTCTCTTTATATAATTGCTACAATATAGACGAAACAAATCTATTTTAAATAGCAATATCGAAAACAATATTAGTTAGTTAATCTATCAAAAACGTTAAGACAAATAAGAAAAAGATTATTGTTGTCTTATATTGCAACGTTACTAAATTACACAAGCTTAAATCGTAAATAATAGATAGTACTAACAATTCTTGCGTCTTTAATACTTGCGACATTAATGCGAAAAATCTATAAATAATATAACAATCTAATTGCAAAGCTTGAATAATTGCAAAGATTTTCGAGAAATATCTATATTAATTTTGTTAAAAAATCGACAATTGCAAATATATTCTTTTAATCGACAACTTTTCTATTTACAAAGCTAATATTAATATATGCAAGAAAAAAGAGAACAAATCGATACAAAATATTAAAATTATCTTCTTATCGATCAATACTACAAACGTTTGTTAATTGCTTAATTAAAATATTATTGCTATATAGAAGATCTAATATAGAAAAAAATAACTACAATATTGTATCAATAAATATAATACAAAGTCTATTGAACAAGATTTACACAAGACAATAAATATTGTTAAAACAATAAGATAGACAATAAAAATATAGAAGTTTGACATTATTATTAATACTATTGCTAACTACTAACTTAAATCTGCAATACTAGCAACAAATTATGCTATATCTACTAAAAAGCAATAGAGCAAAGTTTACAAAAAACAAATAAAAAAAATATCTAAAGAGAAGCAAATACTACAAGATACTTGTATACAAATAATTAAAAATATTATTGCTCTTAAACAAAACAAATATATATTAAATTTCTTTGTTTTCAATTTAATTTATTACAAAAAATCTCTTGCAAAAACAATAATAGACAACAATATAAATATTGTAATTAATATTTTTATACAATATCAAATTATCGAAGTATCGACAAAAAAAAAGACAAAAACAAAAACAAATATATTAATAATTATTGTCGATCAAGCTTTAAAAACTTTGAATATATTTCAATTATACAAGAAGCAACAGCAAAAAAACGTCAATATAGAGATAATTAGACAACTAGATCTATATAGATAGACAATAAATTGCAAAAAAAAAATCGATAATAATTAGACAATATTAGATCGATAAATATATTAATAGATTAAATAAACAATCGATTCTAAGTATTCTAAAAATATATTTCAAATTTTAGACACGTTCGAAAGACGCAAGAGAGAGTATATTATATTAAACAATAGAAAGATAGCAATTAATATACTATCTTCTTCTTATTCTACTAAATTGCGTACGCACGTAATCTTACTTAATCAAAAGATAAACGCTAATCTAATATAGTCTAGCGCAACTTTATGTTAAGACTTCTGTTATAAGTAGTGTCGTCTTATAAGCAGTTAATAACTTGTAAATACTAACTGCTTATAGCCAAGATAGACTATATTGTTAATATAAAGTAAAAATATAATATATTGTTCGAAATACAATAAGAGATAAAAATTAATATTGTATTATTTAAAGTTTAGTTTAACAAGCTCTTTAATATAGCGCTTATACTAGTTGCAAACAACTTGATTTAAATTATAAAAATTTCGAAAAATACGCAAATATTGTTCTAAAAATATAATGCTATAGCATTTCCGACGCGCTAGCGCCTTAGAATATAGCAGAATACGTAATTCCGAATATCTATAAAAGCTTCGAATAGTATAGCACTTCTTTCTAATTAGATAGCAAAGAATAGACTCGTATATTATAACAAGTATTAGATAGAAAGAAAGCTTGTTTCTTGTTGTTTTTTAACAATTAGTTCTACTACTATCTGTTCTATATAGTTAAAATATAGTAATACAAGTTTATTATATTTTATATATTTTATATCTTAGTATATTAGTAAAAAACAAATATACTTGTATTTTATAGTTCTAATTGTTTTTATTTTTTGAAAAAAAAAGACTTAAAATATAATAGTATTATATCGAATTATAGCAGTCTAAATTACAATAACTATTTAATTACTAAATTAAAGTTTAAAGAATTTAATATCTTTTAAGACAACAATTGTTTACAAAATATTAACAAAAATAATTCTTGTTAATATAATAATAGTAAAGAAAATAGCTTAGCTACAATTAGAATTTCGACTTTATATTAGCAGATAGAAATTTTAATAACAAAAATTTAAAATTTGCAAAATACTTAGCAGATTTAAGTTATAATAATTAAACAAATAAATTTTAAGTTTCTTAGCTTACTATTATATTGCTATTAATAATATTTAAGTTTCTAAAACTTAAAAAACTAAAATTGTATAAGAGTTTAAATATAAATAAATATACTATTTAATTTTAAGAGATTAAGATTAATATAATACAATTTTTAATATACTTTATTATAGATAAAAACAAAGTTTTCTATTGTATATTATTTTTGAAAAACAATATTACTATTTAGTAATATTTAAGAACAAGTAATAGCGCTAAGCTAAAGAGCAAAATCTTTAAAGAATTTAAAAAATTTCTATTAAATTTAATAGCTAATTTTGCTAATTGCTATTTTTTTGTTTACAAAAGATAGAAGATTGCTAGACAAAAATTAGATTACAAAATAACTATCTTTAAAAAATATCTAAATAAATTAAAAATCTATTTAGTATTGTTTTTAGAAAAATGTAAAATCTATATATTTTTAACTAAATTAAAGTCGAACTTAAAAGTAAAGATTTTAGATATTAATAATATATTAAATATTTGCAATAAACTTCTAATTATAGTTATTATATAAGAACAAATACTAAATTGTATTTGCAAAACAGATATAAACAATTTCGAAAATTAGCAAATTATAAAAAGCTTTAATATTTCTTTAGATAGATTTTATCAAAATTGCTACTTAAACAATATCGACAAATTTACTAAAAACAAAAAATTCTATATTTTTAAGAATTTGTTAATATTGTATAAGCAAATTTACAAAATTAGTAATACAAACTATTTAAAAAGTATTAAATACTTTAAATATTATAAAAAGAGATATTACAAAACAAACTATTTTAATAACTACAAATAGAATAAATCTATTGTTGCTACTATTATTATAACAAATACAAAAAAAGATTAAGCTTTATTAATATTTTGCAAACAAAATAAAAAAAATAAATAGAGATAGTAAATTCAATTTTAGTAAAAAGTTAAACTTAATTTTTTAAGAAAAAACGTCAAATTACAGATCTAGTCGATTCGGAAGCTAAGATAAATCTTATTAATTATATCTATATAATATAATAAGAATTGCAATTTATATTTGCTATTTTATTAATATTAGATTTTCTTAATAGCAATAGTTGTTTCTGTTATAATATCTATAAGTTAATCTATTATTTAATTAATTTATAGAATTAATATCGAGAATATACTATCTTATTCTATTTAGTAGAAAATATAGATTCTAATTTTATATTAGATATATTAATATTGTTTAAATAAAATATATTAATTAATTCGAAGACACAAAGTTGACAATTTAAGATTGCAAACAAAAAATTAAAAATAATTAATTCTAAGTAGTTTGTTTTAGATTTTATTAAGTATAGTATAGTTTATACAATTGTTTGCGCTAATATTATAAAGATATTAGACAAAAAATCAACAAAGTTTAAGATTTTTAAAAAATTAAAAAATCTAAAAGATATTTGTAATAATAAATTAGTTAAAATTCTATTAAAATTAAAAAAAGAAAATTATACTATTAAGTTTTAAAATAGTAAAAAGCTATTATTTATATTTCTTTATAATTTTTTATAGAACAAGTTAACAATACTTCGACAATATCTTAATAATATATTAGTAAAAGATTAAATTAAATATTTAGTTTTATTTGTAGATATTTCTATTCTATTTGTATTAAAATCGAACAATAAATTTTATCTATATATCGACTATAGAAATTTAAATACAATTATAATTAAAATTTGTTATTTATTGTTTCTAATTAAAAAAACGCTAGATTGTCTATATAGAACAAAATATTTTATTGTTTTAGATTTGAAGAATATCTATTATTGTATTTATATAAAATATAATAATAAATAAAAGACAATATTCTATATATACTATAGATATTTCGAGTATTAAATTAAATTATTTGAACTAGCAAATATATTTGCAATTTTTTAGATTTATATTGATAAGATATTGCAAGAGCTAACCGATATAATTTGTATAATCTATATAAATAATATATTTATATATAGCAATAATTCGACAAAGTACTAACGTTATATTAAACAAATACTAAAATATTTTTGCAAATATTTACTATATCGACAATTCCGAAACTCTTGTTAATAGTACTATTAGTAGCTAATAGTTAAATTAGCTAATATGTTGATATGCTTGCTTTATATAATTAAGCGCAGAATTAAGCTACAATTAACAGAATCCGTAGACGTGTTATTGATACGCGTTTTGCCAAGATTTAATCTTGCATATTGTTAAGTTTTACAAGCGCAATTTACGAGCGCAGTTTACGAGCGTAGACTAATCGCGTCGGATCGAATTATCGAGTTCGAATCAGATATTCGATCTTAATTGGATCGGATCGATTTCAAAAGTTAAAATCGAAAAGTCGATTCAATTTCTAATGTTGAAATCGATAATTCGAATCGATTTCTAGAATTGAAACCGAAATTCGACTCGAAAAAATCGATTCGAATTGCTAAGACTACTATTTTTAGTAATTTATTTTATTTTTAGTATTAATTAATTAATAATTTAATAGAAATAATTAATCTATTTAATTTAATTAATATAAAAATATAGTAGATTATTTTTATATTATGTATTACTATTGTGCATTATCTAAAAAATAATTAAAAATCTAAATTTAAACTTATTTTATACTATTTTTAGTATTTTTAACGTTTTTGGCAATTCGATTTAATTTCTAATATTGAAATCGAGAATTAAGTTAAATCGAGTCGATTTGATTTTAAAATAATAGAAATCGAATTAGATTTCGAATCGATTTCTAATATTGAAACTGTTGAATCGGGTCGGTTTCAAAAGTTAGAATCGAAATCCGACCCAATAGTTAATCTATACGAGCACAATCTACAGACGCAATTTACAACTATTATACGCACAACAAGAGACGTTCCCGATAACGCATAACTCGCGCGTAGAAATCTTACAAATTGTTCGATTTTACTATACAAATTACTATAGTATAGACAAATAATAAATAAAGATATAAGCAAAACATTGCAAAAGTTCGTGCGTATCTCGAATATTAAAATTGAACTTCTGCTAAACAAGTATTAAGACTTTTGTTGCTAAACAGATTTTAAGTCGACTAATAACCAAATTAGCAGAATTCGCAACAGACACTTTCTGAGCAGAGGTTCCGGAATTGCCGATATATATATTAATCTAAAGAAATATAAGTTTAATACTATTAAAATTAAATTTCTAAATTTTATTATATTCTTAGAAAATATATAGATAAATTTAAAAATAATTAAAATAATTAGAAAATAATTTAAATTAAAAACTTATTGCAAACTTTAGATATTTCTAAACTTTATAAACTTTTATAGATACTTTATATATTATTATTTTAAAAGAGTTGTTTCTTTTACTAATCTATTAAAAGAAAATAAGAATAACAAGAAATTTAATTCTTTAATTTAGTTAAATAAAGTAGAGCAGATATTTTGTTAACTTTGCAATATCTTTATATTAATTTTACTACTTTGTTATTATAATTTAAACAAAAAGATAAGAGTAGAAATTAATATATCTAACTTTATAGTTGCAAGTATTCTAAGTTAACAAAATAACAATAGAAATTAATACTTAATAATATTCTAATTGCAAAAGATAATTTTAACAAAACAAAATTATAAAATAATTAATTAGAAATTGCTAACTATTGTAGTTGTTTTTAAGTAGTAGAGATATTATCTAAAAGACAATACTTACTTTATTAAAATATAGTGTAATTATAATAATCTTAGAGAGTTTATAGATTAAAAGAAGCTAAATTTAAAACAAGTTTGCTAAGTATTTAAATTAGTTGTCTATAATTTTAAAATCTTTTATTATTTAAAAAAGAAAAATTTAATAGATAGATTGTTAAGATATTTGAATTATAAAAAAATCTTATTGTTAAATACAAAATTGCTATCGATATTGCAGAATAAATTAATACTATTATTTAACAAAAAGTTGCTAACGCAAAGCAGATAGAAAATATTAGATAATTTAATTTTTGTATTTTAAAATAAGTTAATATTGTTGTTTAATAGAAAGTTGCTAACGTAAAATAAATAAAAGATATCAAATAATCTAACTTTTGTATTATAACTAGCAGAAATATTAACTAATAATATAAAGATTTTGCAATTATAAAATAAAAAGAAAGTTTTTAAAAAATTAGTATCTCTATTTTAACTAGCTAATATTTAGATTATTATTTTAAGAAAAATAATTAGAAATATATTAAAAAAATTGTATAAAAAATCTCAAAAATTAATAAAATTCTTAATAAAGAATTTTTAGACTAAAAAAATTTAAATTAAAATCAAAATATTATTTTGTTGCAAACAAAAAATATAGATTTTAAATTAAAAAAATCTTGTTAAATACAACAAATTATTTTATATTTTAAAAAATATAGTTATTAGAAAGAAATTAATTTGCAAAAACTATAACAAATTTTTAATACAATATTTTAAAATCGAGAAAATTCTATATTTATTTTAGAAAAAATATTTCTAATTTGTTTGCGCTAAACAAATAAAAGTATATATTAAAATATATAATATTTGTTAATATATTAAAATTTCTTGTTATAAATTATATAATAAGTTTCGATTCTTATCTATTGCAAAAAAATTATAGAAAAAAATTATTATAAACTTTGTAACAAACTTGTTATTAAATAAATATTATAAAATTATATATAACTCGATTTTTGTAATAGTTAATTGCTATACAAAAATAATTAGATATATATTTGTAATTATCAGAATTAATATTGCAAAGCTAGCAAAAGTATTTTTTAATAAAATTGTTTTATATTTCGAAATATTAGCTAATATAGTAAATAATACAAGATTTGTCTTTACTAGTATTTTTTGATTTGCTATATATTTTTATATTTAAATTAGAAAACAATTAAATATTGTTTTTTATTTTTAGATAGATAATTTAATTAAACAACAAAATTAAATTCTTAAATACTATTTTTGCACTTATACTAATACTAAATAGACAAAATAGACAAATTTATTACTAATAGCAGAATTTGTCTATAACAATAATTATTATATTTTAGTTAAAACTTTGTTGTTCTATTTAATATATAATAATTATTTAAAGATTTACTATAATATTAAGAACAATTTTACTAAAAAAAAAAATTATTAATATAGAAATGCGTAAAACAGCTTTATAATTTAAAAAAGATTTTAGCAAAATATCTTAAAAATACTGTTGCGCAATAGACAAAATATTATAATAAAAAGTATAAATTAAAAAGCTTTATTGTAGAAGAATTAATTATACTTTTAATTAGAAATCTAAAACAAAAGAGATTAAGCAAAAAAATATTATACAAATATATCGAATTATTTAGAATTAAAAACAAATTTAAAATACAAATTTATTATTTTATTCTATTTAATATCTATCGAATTTACAATACTTTTTATATTTTATTTTTGAAACTATACTTGTATTGCGCTAGCAATTAGAAGATAGAACAAATATTGCAAGTTTCAAAACTTATTAACAACAAAATTTAATAGAAAATTAAAGAAATTCTAGATAAGACTAAGTTAAAGAGACAAATATAATATAAGATTAAATAAATAAATTAAAACAAAAAGTACAATTAATAGTTAAAAGAAGAGTTTCTAAATAATATTAATAAGTTGCAAAAGAACTTTAAAAAATAAGTATATAGCAAACAGAAATAGAAAAGATAACTTAATATATATTGCAATAACAACAACTATATAAACAATAATTTGCTTAATAGAATATTGCGCAATTGTTATTGTATTGTTGTTATATAATTAAGTTACAAAAAAAAATCTTTTTATTTTGTTATATAAGATATTAGAAATAATAGAATTGTCTCTCTTAATATAAATACTCAAAATATAGCTTAAAAACAAAGCTATTTTATTGTTGTCTATTAGTCGATAATATATTGCAATAATTTAGCAAATCTTTAATATATTATCAAATTTGTTTTAGAATAACTAGAGAAAGTTCTTAAATTTATTCGAAAATAAGTTGTTAAATTTTTTAGAATTAATTATAGACAAATTTTAAAATTATTTAAAATATTTATATTATTTCGAGAAAGATAGATTGCAAAAAATCTATTTTGTATATTTTTTTTGTTTTTGCTACAAACTTGCTTTTTTTGTCTATATATATTTTTGTATTCTTTATTTTTTAAAAAAATATATAAACAAGCAAAACGCAAGCAGAATTAAAATAAAAACTTATTATATTTTTATCTAATAATCTTGTTAGCAACTTAGAATTGCTAAGAGATTTAATTGCAAAATTATAAAATTTTGCAAAAAAATTTCTCGAATTTATTCTATTTAGATTAATAACAAATTTAGAGACAATCTATGTTAACTTTGGTTTTTTTTTTTTTTTTTTTTTTGTTTTAAATTCTAAATATATATTAGTAAAGTATTAAAAAACAGACAAAAATACTTATTTTTTATATTTTTTTAGAAAATAAATTAATTAGCTATTGTATTTTAGCAAGAGTTTTATTTTAAGTTATTTTTGTTTTTGCAAATTTTTGCTTAAACTTAATTTAATACTTTTAAACAAAAGTTAAATTTTACTTAAATTGTTAAATACAAAATTGAGCTTAATTTATTGTAAATAGAGTAAACTCTCTATTGTATTGTTAGCTCTTTATTGCGCAAACTATACTCTTTTATATATATTCTATATATCTGAAAATTGTATTCTCTATCTTAAGTTTTTTGCAATAATTAATAATAAGATTTTCTATATTGTTTTAAAAGTATTTAATAAATTAATAAATATTAGCAACTATTATATTGTAAACGCAAATAAAATTTATTACAATATAGTAATTTAATTTGCAGTAAAGAATTTTGCAATAAGTATAAATACTTTTTTTCTTGCAAATATATATATATTTGTCTATACAAATTATATACAAAAGATTATTATAGACTATAATATATTAGTTTTGTAAACAATAAAATATCGAGATTGTTTACTTTTTTATTTTTTCGATTTCTCAAAAAATATAGTTAAAAAGAAAAAAGAAACAAAAGATATATTAATTTAAAATTTATACTATATATATAAGTTTTTTATATTGTTGTTTTTGCAACAGTTTACTTATAGCAATAAAACAATTGCAATTAAAAAATATATTAAAAAAAGAAGAAAAAGAAAGAAAAAAAACAATATCTATATTTATAGTTTATTTAGCGTCTACGTAATACTAACTTTACTTTAAATTTTGTTTAGAATTCTAATAACAATAAATAATAGAGCAATAATATATTACAAATTGCTATTGTTACTATTATATTATTTTACAAATTATATTAAATTAAAGTATAGATTTACTTTTATCAAATAGAAGACTTTTTTTCTTTTAATTTTTAAAAAGATTTAAGAAAATTTTTAACAAACTTTTGCAATATTAATATTTAGCAAATATTTTTGTTTTAATAAGACTAATACAGCTTTTTATATTACTAAAAATTAGTACTTTGAAAAAAAAAAACTATAATATTATAGTACTTTCGACGCGCTAGCATCTTAGAGTATAGTAAAGCATATAATTTCGAATATTTATAGAAATCTCAAATAGCACAATATCTCTTTCTAATTAGATAGTAAGAAATAGACTTGCACATTATAGCAAGTATTAGATAGAAAAAAAAATTGTTTTTTGTTGTTCTTTAATAATTAGTTCTACTACTATCTATTCTATATAGTTAAGATATAGTAATACAAGTCTATTATATCTTATATCTTTTATATTCTAGTGTGTTAGCGAGAAGCAGACGCACTTGTATCTTACAAAAAATATATTTATTTTGAATAAAGATACTATATAGATTTTCTTCTTAAAAAAAAATTAATAAAAAAGTTGTTAATATCTATCTAATAGTATTCTAGATTTTTTAGTATAATAATAATAAGAAATACTTGTAAGATATTAAACTTAATAATCGAAACAAAATTATTTTTGTAGTTAATTTCGAAAATTTATATAAAGTCTTTTGCAATTAATTTTGCTTTAAGTTTTCTTAGTATTCTATCTATATATATATTTACTTTAAATATCTATTTGCTTGTTACAATATTAATATTTTGTAAAAAAGTAACAATCTTTTATATATTATTAGTAGCAAAAGTAAATAATTCTTTTTGTATAGCATTTTTCTATATTTTCTTTTAGATAAAATTGTTTACAATCTTATTTTATAATTTTAATACAAATATAACAAACTTGTTTCTATTAGTATTATTGTCTTTTTTATTAATAATTGCAAAGTTGTATTTTAAATCTATAGTCTTATTAATTATATTTTAAGTTATAAATATTATAGTAACACAATTTTGCTTCGATGTTTTTTTAAGTTCTTTGTATTATTATTAATTTGCTTTTTTTTTAGAATAGCAATATATAAAAAAATCTATATATAATATTTAAATAGAACAAAATTATTTAAAATTATTTAAAAAAGATCTAAAATAATCTAAATAAAATCTAAATTATTCTAAACAAAATCTAAAATAATTTAAGTAAAATTTAAATTAATATAGACAAAATTTAAGTTAATATAAATAAGATCTAAACTAGTATAAATAAGATCTAAGTTAGATTTATTTCTAATTATATTTTTGGAAAATCTATTTACTAATTGTCTTTTTTAACAAAATATTAATTATCTTAATATATATTTTAAAATTAATATATTTTCTTTTTTTGCTTTTAATATATTTAATAATATTATATTCAATAATTTTATTAAAGTTTAATACTTATATTTTGATAAATATATTTGTTTTATTAATATATTTAAGAAATACTTTTATTTATTTTTTATCTATAAATTTATTTTTTTTGTTTTCGACAAAAAAAGATTTAAAATTTATATAAAAATAGTATTTGCAATTCTATATATATAAATAATTAATAAATAGTTTAACATTAATAACTATTTCTATAAATATAATAAGTTTATTGTTAATAAACAATTTAATTGCTATATAATTTCGCAAATATATATTTGTATATACAATTTTTAACTAGAATTTAAGAGAAAGTTTTGTCTCTTTAATTATAATTTTT
>JAABUL010000577.1_pt1 | contig 78059 bp, 62 predicted proteins | sample 5559151 | NCBI WGS metagenome assembly JAABUL01 (sample SAMN10711876, study PRJNA513368) | rock metagenome | isolation source: Antarctica rocks | place: Antarctica: Victoria Land, Pudding Butte sud
GCTCCGAGGCCGGCGCAGCCCGCTCAAGCGCTGCCTCAAATCCCCAGTAGTGCCCTACCTATCAGGAAGCCCTCCCGCGAGAGCGGGTTCGTCCATGGGGCGGAAGCCGCCATCATGCCCTCATGTTGCGGAAGTAAAATGATTTTCGCACCAACGACTTAGGCGGGCTTGTTCGACTATGCGACTGTCGCAGATGTCTGTTGTAAAAGACGGGCGGTTTCGATGCACAATCGCGACACGCTGACGTCCGCTTTGCCGCACCTGCTCCCCATAAGCGGACGGAGAACTAGCGACCAATTTCACCGTTCGCGCGCGACGCGGAAGACGCCGAAGCTGCTTGGCCGCAGCATTTCGCATCGCGTCGCGAGAACAAAATCGGTACTGATGCGCGGGACACGACACCGGAGACGAGGACAGGTCGCGCACCGCCTCACGTGAGGGAACCGACGGATCGATGGCCAGAACCGCTCCGCCGCCGCCGTTGCCGCCGGCCGAACCCACTGTGGTGAAGCTGCGCGAAGCGCTGGAAGAGCGCTATCTCGCCTACGCGCTGTCGACCATCATGGGCCGCGCGTTGCCCGATGCCCGCGACGGGTTGAAGCCGGTCCATCGCCGCATCCTCTACGGCATGCAGGTGCTGCGGCTCGATCCGGCGACGGCGTTCAAGAAGTGCGCCAAGATCGTCGGCGACGTGATGGGTGATTTCCATCCGCACGGCGACCAGGCCATCTACGATGCGCTGGTGCGCCTGGCGCAGGATTTCTCGTCCCGCTATCCGCTGGTCGACGGGCAGGGGAACTTCGGCAATATCGACGGCGATCCGCCCGCGGCCTATCGCTACACCGAAGCCCGAATGACGGATCTCGCCAAGCTCCTGCTCGACGGGATCGAGGACGACACCGTCGACCTTCGCGACAACTATTCCGGCGACAAGCAGGAGCCGGTGGTATTGCCGGCCGCCTTCCCCAACCTGCTGGCCAACGGCGCGCAGGGGATCGCGGTCGGCATGGCCACCTCGATCCCGCCCCACAACATCGTAGAACTCTGCGACGCAGCACTCCACCTCGTCGCCCACCCCGATGCCGATAGCGCCGCGCTCAGCGCTTTCGTGCTGGGGCCCGATTTCCCGACGGGCGGCATCTGCGTCGAGGAGCCCGCGGCGATCGCCGAGAACTATCGTACCGGCCGCGGCTCGTTCCGACTGCGGGCGCGATGGTCGAGGGAGGAGGGCGATCGCGGCACATGGGCCGTGGTGGTGACCGAGGTCCCCTACGGCGTGCAGAAGTCGCGGCTGATCGAGCGCCTGGCCGAGGTGATCACGGAGAAGAAGAGCCCTCTCGTGGCCGACGTCCGGGACGAATCGGCCGAGGACGTCCGCGTGGTGATCGAGCCGCGCACCAAGACCGTCGACCCGCAGGTCATGATGGAGCACCTGTTCCGCCTGACCGAACTCGAGGTCCGCGTGCCGCTCAACATGAACGTGCTGGTCGACGGCGTCGTGCCGCGCGTCGTCGGCCTGCCCGAGGCGTTGCGGCAGTGGCTCGACCACCGTCGCACCGTGCTGGTGCGTCGCTCACGCCATCGCCTGGCCGAGATCGGCCGCCGCCTCGAAGTGCTGGCCGGCATGCTGATCGTGTTCCTCAACCTCGACGAGGTGATCCGCATCATCCGCGAGGAGGACGATCCCAAGGCCGAGTTGAAGGCCACCTTCACGCTGAGCGACCTGCAGGCCGACTACGTGCTCGACACGAGGCTGCGCAGCCTGCGGCGGCTCGAGGAACTGCAACTCCGCAAGGAGCATGACAAGCTCACGAAGGAAAGGGACGGGTTGCAGGCCCTGATCGCCAGCGAGTCCGCGCAGTGGCGGAGCGTCGCGGCGCAGATCCGCGACGTGAGAAAGAAGTACGGCGCCGATACGCCGCTCGGCCGCCGCCGGACCAGCTTCGAGGCTCTTCCGCATTTCGACGCCACGGCCCCGTCGCAAAGCTTCATCGAGCGCGAGCCCGTGACCGTGGTGGTGTCCGAGAAGGGCTGGATCCGCGCCCTGAAGGGCCATGGTGTCGAACTCGCCACGCTGGTCTTCAAGGGCGGCGATCGACTGTCGCTGGCTTTCGCAACAGAGACCACGGCGCGGATCGTCGTGCTGGCCAGCGACGGCAAGGTGTTCACGCTCGACGTCGGCAAGCTGCCGGGCGGCCGCGGCTTCGGTGAGCCGATCCGGCTCATGGTGGATCTCGTCGAGGCCGAGGACGTGGTGGCGGTGCTGCCCTTCGCCGAGGGAAGCCGCGTGCTCGTGGCCTCAAGCGACGGGCGCGGCTTCCTGGCCGCCATGTCGGATCTCGCGGTGGGCACCCGCAAGGGCAAGGCCCTGATCTCCCCCACGGCGCCTGCCAAGGCCAAGCTGATGCTCCCGGCCCGGGGCGATCACGTCGCGGTCGTGAGCAACGATCGCCACCTTGCCGTATTCCCGCTCGCGCAGGTGCCCGAGATGGCGCGCGGCAAGGGCGTCACCCTGCAGCGTGCGGTCGCGGGCTTGTCCGACCTTCGGGTCTTCAGCCTGGCGGAGGGCTTGCCGTGGCAGGATGCGTCCGGCAAGGACCGGACCCTGGCCGCCAAGGACATCGTGCCGTGGATCGGCAAGCGCGCCGACCGGGGCCGACTGCCGCCCAAGGGGTTCCGCCGGGACAACCGGTTCGGCGATTGACGTCGGATTCGCTGGGAGCGCCGAAACCCGCAAAGCGTAACTCATCGCCCCGGTCCGATCCGTTACCCATCAATCCGCTGGACACCACAACCGGCGTTTTCCCCGTGGGTGCCCTAAACGGTGCGGTGCTTCTCGCTCGACACTTGCCCCGGCTGTTCGAGACTCGCCTGGGCGGCCGCGAGTCGCGCGATCGGCACGCGGAACGGCGAGCAGGACACGTAGTCGAGCCCCAGGCTCTCGCAGAAGGCAATCGAGGCCGGGTCGCCGCCGTGCTCGCCGCAGATGCCGAGCTTGATGTCGGGCCGTCGGGCGCGCCCGCGTTGCACGCCGATCGCCACGAGTTCGCCCACTCCCTCCTGGTCCAGCGTCACGAAAGGGTCTGCCGGCAGGATGCCCTTGGCGGTGTAGGGCCCGAGGAAGGACGCCGCATCATCGCGCGAGATGCCGAGCGTGGTCTGGGTCAGGTCATTGGTGCCGAACGAGAAAAACTCGGCCGAGCCCGCGATCTCGCCGGCCTTGAGTGCCGCGCGGGGCAATTCGATCATGGTGCCGATCGTGTAGGGCACGGTGACGCCCGTCTCCTTGGCCACGGCCTCCGCCATGGCCACGATCCGGTCCTTCACGAGATCGAGCTCCGGCAGGGTCATCACCAGCGGCACCATGATTTCGGCTTCGACAGCTTTCCCGGTCTCCCGGCCGGCCGCGACGGCACCCTCGAAAATGGCGCGCGCCTGCATTTCGGCGATCTCGGGGTAGGCGATGGCGAGCCGCACGCCCCGGAACCCCAACATGGGATTGAACTCGTGCAGCTCCTGGGCGCGGCGGCGGATCTTGTCGGGGGACAGGCCGAGCGATGCCGCCACCTCGCTCATCTCGGTGTCGGTGTGGGGCAGGAACTCGTGCAGCGGCGGGTCGAGCAGGCGGATCGTCACCGGCAGGCCCGACATGATGCGGAACAGGTCGGCGAAGTCCTGCCGCTGCATGGGCAGCAGCTTCGCGAGCGCGGCGCGGCGCCCGGCCTCGTCGTCGGCCAGGATCATCTCGCGCACAGCCACGATGCGGGCCCCATCGAAGAACATGTGCTCGGTGCGGCAGAGGCCGATGCCCTCGGCACCGAAGCGCCGCGCCGCCTCCGCGTCGGCCGGCGTATCGGCGTTGGCCCTCACTTTCATACGGCGGATTCCATCGGCCCATACCATCAGGGTCGAGAAATCACCGGACAGTTCCGGCTCCAGCATGGCGACCCTGCCGCGCAGGACCTGACCGGTCGAGCCGTCCACCGTGATGACGTCACCCTGCTTGAGAACGATGCCGCCGCTGGTCATGGTCCTGGCTGTCGCATCGACGCTGATCGAGCCCGCGCCCGACACGCAGGGCTTGCCCATGCCGCGCGCCACCACGGCCGCGTGGGACGTCATGCCGCCGCGGGTGGTGAGGATGCCTTCGGCCGCGTGCATGCCGTTGATGTCCTCGGGGCTGGTCTCGGCCCGCACCAGGATGGTCTTGCGCCCGGCGCTTCGCGCGTTCTCGGCCTCCTCGGACGTGAACACGATCTCGCCCTGGGCGGCACCGGGCGAGGCCGGGAGGCCGGTCGCGAGAAGGTCGCGCTTGGCCTTGGGGTCGAGCGTCGGGTGCAGGAGCTGGTCGAGCGAGGCCGGATCGATACGCCGGATGGCCTCGTCACGGCCAATCAGGCCCTCGGCCGCCATGTCGATCGCGATCTTCAGCGCCGCCTTGGTGGTGCGCTTGCCGTTGCGGGTCTGCAGCATCCAGAGCTTGCCACGCTCGACCGTGAACTCCATGTCCTGCATGTCGCGATAGTGGCGCTCCAGCAGTTCGGTCGTCTCGACGAAGCTCTTGAAGACGGCGGGCATCACGGTCTCGAGCGACGGCCTGTCGGAGCCCGCGGCGATCCGGGCGGCCTCGGTGATGTTCTGCGGCGTGCGGATGCCCGCCACGACGTCTTCCCCTTGCGCGTTGACCAGGAACTCGCCGTAGAGCTCACGCGTGCCGATCGACGGATTGCGCGTGAAGGCGACCCCGGTGGCCGAGGTGTCGCCCATGTTGCCGAACACCATGGCCTGCACGGTCACGGCGGTGCCCCAGGATTCGGGAATGGCGTTGAGACGCCGGTAGGTCTTGGCGCGGCTGTTCATCCAGGAGGAGAACACGGCCCCGATGGCGCCCCACAGCTGGACGGCCGGATCCTGCGGGAAGGGCCGGCCGGTCTCGGACAGAACCTTGGCCTTGTAGCGCTCGATGATGGTCCTCCAGTCGGCGGCCGCGAGGTCCGTGTCGAGCACGTAACCCTTGCGCTCCTTGAACGCCTCGAGAAGCTCCTCGAAGCCGTGGCCGGGCAGGTCCAACACGACATTGCAGTACATCTGGATGAACCGGCGATAGCTGTCGTAGGCGAACCGTTCATCTTTGGCCGACTCGGCCAAGGCCACGACGGTGCGGTCGTTGAGCCCGAGGTTCAGCACCGTATCCATCATGCCCGGCATGGAGGCGCGGGCGCCGGAGCGCACCGACACGAGCAGCGGCGCCGTCACGTCGCCGAAACGCCGCTCGGTGAGATGGCCGACCTGCGCCAACGCGGCCCCGACATCGTCGCGCAACGTGTCCGGATAGTGCCGGTCATGAGCGTAGTAATGGGTGCACACTTCGGTCGTAATGGTGAAGCCGGGTGGCACCGGAAGGCCGAGTTGGGCCATCTCGGCGAGGTTCGCGCCTTTGCCGCCGAGGAGATCGCGCTGGCCGCCCGACCCTTCGGCCTCGCCGCCGCCGAAAGCGTAAACCCACTTCGTCATGCTTCCCCCACAGGATTGGCCTCATGCCATGGCGGGCTCGCGAGCCGCGCTTCGAGCCATAAAGCACGCTCCTCGCCGACGCGCGAGATGTCAGGTGTGAGACCGCAGGCGCAGACCGAAAAAGATCCAGTTCACGCCGCTGAACACGAGCTCGATGCCGAGCAGCAGGCCGATCACGAAGAGGCTGTTGCCAGGCCAGCCGGTCACGATGATGAGGCCGAGCACGGCCGTGACGATGCCGGACAGGATCAGGGGTCCGCGCAATCGGGATCCATGCAAACGAAAGCCCATCGCGGCGCGGACGACGCCCGTGGCGAGAAGGCCTGCGCCGAGCAGCAGCGTGATGACCAGTGAAGCCTCGGCCGGCTCCGCCCAGGCGAACATGCCAGCCACGACATAGAGCAGGCCGCTCAGTTCCCAGTAGATCGCGCGCCCCCAGCCGCGGGCGCGGAAACCCAGCACGATCTCGGTGACGCCGACCAGGACCACGAAGATTCCGATGGTCAGCACGGACGCGATGGTTGCGAATTCGGTGATCGCCAAGGCGATCAAGCCTGCAGCCACCGCCGCGATGCCCATGCCCATGAACCAGCCCCATTTCGCTCGCAGTTTCTCCGAAGGAGGCAGGTGGCCCGGCACGAGCGAGAATCCCGATTGCGGCTGCATCGTCATGGCGTCGTGTTCTCCACCGATGGGCTCAAATGATCAGTGAACAAAGTGCAGCTTGAGCGCTGCTTTGTTCTAGCGACCTGTGACTTGGAAGTCGATGTCGGCGACTTTAGCACCCTCCTGACCCATGCGGGGTTTGCGTCTGGTGGACCTTGCGCCTAAACAGCGGGAAAGCTGCAAAACCAGGATCTTCCATTCATGAGGTTGCCGTGACCGTTTCCAGGCCCCTTCTCGACCAGATCGACGAGCCGAAGGCGCTCCGGTGCCTGACGGACGCCGACCTCCGCCAGGTCGCCGATGAATTGCGTGCCGAGACGATCGCCGCCGTATCGGTCACGGGCGGCCATCTCGGCTCGGCGTTGGGCGTGATCGAACTGACCGTGGCGATCCATTCCGTATTCGACACGCCGGACGATCGCCTGATTTGGGACGTCGGCCACCAGGCATACCCCCATAAGATCCTGACAGGGCGACGCGCCCGCATCCGCACGCTGCGGCAGGGCGGTGGGCTCTCCGGATTCACGAAACGCTCCGAAAGTCGATACGATCCGTTCGGTGCCGCCCATTCCTCGACCTCGATCTCGGCCGGTCTCGGCATGGCCGTGGCTCGCGACCTTGCGGGGGGCGACAACAAGGTCATCGCGGTGATCGGCGACGGCTCCATGTCGGCCGGCATGGCCTATGAGGCGATGAACAATGCCGGGGCGCTGAAGTCGCGCCTCATCGTCATTCTCAACGACAACGACATGTCGATCGCGCCGCCGGTCGGCGCCATGTCGGGGTATTTGGCGCGTCTCGTGTCGGGGGGCGCCTACAAGTCGTTCCGCGACTTCGGCAAGCATCTCGCGGCCCATCTGCCCAAGTTCTTCTATGAGAAGGCTAAGCGGACGGAGGAATATGCGCGCGGCTTCTTCACAGGCGGCACGCTGTTCGAGGAACTCGGCTTCTACTACGTCGGCCCGATCGACGGCCACAACCTCGACCAGTTGCTGCCCGTGCTGCGCAACGTGCGCGACGAGGCCACCGGCCCGGTGCTGATCCACGTCGTGACCCAGAAGGGCAAGGGCTACGGCCCGGCCGAGTCGTCGGGTGACAAATATCATGCCGTGTCGACGTTCGACGTCATCACGGGCACCCAGGTCAAGCCCAAGGCCAATGCTCCGGCCTATCAGCGCGTGTTCGGAGAAGCCCTGATCAAGGAGGCCGACAAGGACGACAAGGTCGTGGCCATCACGGCCGCCATGCCGTCGGGCACCGGGATCGATCTTTTCGGGCAGGCCCACCCGACTCGGACCTTCGACGTCGGCATCGCCGAGCAGCACGCCGTGACATTCGCGGCCGGCTTGGCGACGGAGGGTTTCAAGCCCTTCGTGGCCATCTACTCGACCTTCCTGCAGCGTGGCTACGACCAGGTGGTCCACGACGTCGCGATTCAGAACCTGCCCGTGCGCTTCGCCATGGACCGGGCCGGTCTCGTCGGTGCCGACGGTCCGACCCACGCCGGCTCCTTCGACCTCGCCTATCTGGGTTGCCTGCCCAACATGATGCTCATGGCGGCGGCGGACGAATCCGAACTCGTCCACATGGTGGCCACCCAGGTGGCCTATGACGATGGTCCTTCGGCGCTGCGCTATCCGCGCGGCGAGGGCGTCGGCATGGAGATGCCGGCTGTGGGCGTGCCGCTCGAGATCGGCAAGGGCCGCGTCCTCCGCGAGGGCAAACAGATCGCCATCCTGTCGCTCGGCACCCGGCTCGGCGACGCCCTCAAGGCGGCCGATACCCTGGCCGGCATGGGCCTTTCCGCCACGGTGGCGGATGCGCGTTTCGCCAAGCCGCTCGACCGCGACCTCATTCGCCGGTTGGCGCAGAGGCACGAGGTGCTGATCACCGTCGAGGAGGGCTCGATCGGCGGCTTCGGCTCGTTCGTGATGCAGTTCCTGGCCGAGGAAGGCCTGCTCGACGGCGGCCTCAGGATGCGGGCCATGGTGCTGCCCGACACGTTCATCGATCACGACAAGCCCGAGAAGATGTATGCCCAGGCCGGGCTCGACGCCAAGGGCATCGTGAGCAAGGTCCAGGAAGTGCTGGGCATGGCGGCGGTCGAGCCGGCCCGTCCCGCCGCAGCCCGGGCGCGCCGCATCCCCAAGGCCGCCGGCTGACCGGCTCACGCCACGCTGGCGCCGGAGCATCCGGGAACGATCCCGCGGCGGACGATACGACCCGCAGCCGCCGCGCCGACGTGTTCCTGGTCGAGGCGGGCCTGTTCGAGAGCCGGGCCAGAGCGGCCGAGGCGATCGCGGCCGGGCTCGTGACCGCGGACTGCATTATCGTGCCGAAAGCGTCGACCCGCATCGCTCGGGACGCCACGGTCGCGGCCTCGGCACCCCACCCCTGGGTGTCGCGCGGCGGTCTCAAGCTGGAGGCTGCGCTCGAGGCTTTCGCGATCGACCCGTCGGGTCTCCGCTGCCTCGACGTCGGGGCATCGACCGGCGGCTTCACCGACGTTCTGCTGTCGCGCGGGGCCGCCCATGTGCTGGCGGTCGACGTAGGTCGGGACCAGTTCCACCCCTCTTTGCGCGGCCATCCGCGCGTCACCCTGCGCGAGGCGACCGACGTCCGCGCGCTCGGGACGGCGGATGTCGCGGGCGCCATCGACCTCGTGGTCTGCGACGCCAGCTTCGTGTCGCTGCGCATCGTGCTGCCGCCGGCCCTCGCGCTGGCACGTCCGTCCGGGTCGCTGGTGGCCCTGATCAAGCCGCAGTTCGAGGCCGGCCGCGGGGCCTCGAAGAAAGGCCTGGTGCGGGATCCCGACGTCCATCGGGCGGTCTGCCGCGACATCGCGGAATTCGTCGACCGCGCAGGATGGGCCGTCTCGGGCGTCGTGCCGTCGCCGATCGCGGGCCGCGACGGCAATCGGGAATTCCTGTTGGGAGCGCGCCGCCGTGCCGCATGAGGAGGTCCGGCTCGTGATCGAGCGGCTCGGACGGCGCGGCGAAGGCGTGGCGCGGCACGAAGCCTCGCCGGTCTACGTGCCCTATGCCCTGCCGGGCGAGACGGTGCTGGCCGAGCGCGACGGCGAGCGGGCCCATGTCGTCGAACTGCTGGCGCCGCGGCCGGACCGTGTCGAGCCGATCTGCCCCTATTACGGCGTCTGCGGCGGTTGTGCGGTTCAGACCCTGCCGGAGTCCGACTACGCGGCCTGGAAGCGCGGCCTCGTCGTGACGGCGCTGGCCCGGGCCGGGCTCGAGGTTCCGGTGGCGTCGCTCGTCGACGCGCACGGCCTCGGCCGACGTCGGGCCACCTTCCACGCCCGGCTCGAGCAGGTTCGCGCCGCGCCCCGGGTCGGCTTCATGCAGGCCCGCGCCCATACCATCGTCGATCTCGCGTTCTGCCCGATCCTGGCCCCGGCCATGGCGGGCGCGCTGCCTGCGGCGCGGCGGATCGCGGCCATCCTGAGCCAAGCCGGCAAGCCGCTCGACGTTTTGGTGACGGCCACCGAGACGGGGCTCGACCTCGACCTGCGCGGCCTCGGCCGGGCCGACGAGGCGCAGCGTCGGGCCTTGGTGGCGGCTGCGGCCGGGCTCGACCTCGCCCGCCTATCGAACCACGGCGAGGTCCTGGTCGAGGCCCGGGCGCCAGTGCTGCGCATGGGCCGCGCATTACTGGCCATGCCGCCCGGCGCCTTCCTCCAGGCCACGGCGGAGGGCGAAACCGCGCTGGCGAGCCGTGTCGTGGCCGGCGTCGGCGAGGCCCGGACCATTGCCGACCTGTTCTGCGGGGTCGGCACCTTCGCGCTCCGGCTCGCTGAAAGCGCTTCCGTTATGGCGATCGACAGCGAGCCCCATGCGGTCGCGGCGCTGGTCCGCGCGGCCGCCGGCACGGCAGGGTTGCGGCAGCCCCGGACCGAGGTGCGCGACCTCGTCAAGCGGCCCCTGTCGGCGGCCGAACTCTCGGGCGTCGCCGCGGTGGTGTTCGATCCTCCCCGCGCCGGTGCCGCGGCTCAGGCGGCCGAGATCGCGCGCTCGGGCGTACCGCGGGTCGTGGCGGTCAGTTGCGATCCCGGCACCTTCGCGCGCGACGCCGCCACGCTGGTGGCCGGCGGCTACCGCATGGAGAGCATCGTGCCGGTCGACCAGTTCCGCTATTCGGCTCATGTCGAACTCGTGGCGGTGTTCACGCGTCGGGCGGTGCCAGCAAAACGGCGCAGGCTGTTGTCATAGGCCTGGTCTTCCCCATGAACCCAAAGCGTCCGACGACGGCTGAACCCGCGCCATGCTAGGCCTTCGCGGCATCGACCAACGCTCTGATGCGCGCGTAGGCAGCATCCGGATCGTGAACATCCCTAATCCCGACGCCACTCGCCGAAACATTCCCAAAACCGAGTGCATAGAAGGGATTCGAAGAGGGGGCCGACCCCGTCGCGAGTGTGCCCAGATAAATCGTTCCGAGGTTGCAGGTTCTCTGGAGTATTCCCTTCTTCAGAGTAACCTCCCGCACGTCGGCATAATGCACGGCTTTCCTGTTCTGTGAAAAGAAGCCCTCCTCAAATTCGAGGTGGTCGTCGTAGAATTTGTACTCCGTCCGCGCGTAGTTCAATTTCTTGCCGACATATGCGACGCACGGAACCAGCACGAAGGCGGCCAATCCGATAGCCCACATCGGCTCGTTCCCTCGAAAACCGAGGACGGCGTTTGCTATTCCGCCGAAGAACACACCCGCCCAGAAGGTAAAGAAGATCTGGACCGGAAGCTGTGCCAGGAGAGCGATCCAGCTCACGAAGACGGGACGTTCGATATAGGGCACGATTCGACCTCTCCGGCGTTCGATGCAGTCCATAGCAAGGCCATAGATCGCATATCCACGTCAGATCGTGGAAGGCCGTGGGCGCAAATTCATCCCGCGAACCGCCCGAACGCCTCCAGCACCTTGAGGTAGCTCGCGCGCTTATGCGGCATGACGCGATCGGGCAGGGATGCCAGCGGAACCCAGGCCCATCTGGTGAACTCGATCACGCAGCCCGGCGGCGGACGGGTGATGTCGATCGATCCTTCATCGCCCTCGAAGCGCAGCGCCGCCCAGCGCTGGGTCTGGCCGCGGAAGCCGGAGAGTTTGTGGGGCGGCCCGTCGTAGGGCGGGAAGTCGTAGGGCCACCATTCCTCCGTGATGGCCAGCACCGAGACGTCGGCGATGCCGGTCTCCTCCCAGAGTTCCCGCAGGGCCGCGGCCGCGATGTCCTCCTCGGGATCGATGCCGCCCTGCGGCATCTGCCACTCGTGGCCGGTCGCCACCACCTCGGGGCCGGCGTTGACGGCGTGGCCCGCGAAGACCAGGCCCGCCGCATTGAACAGCGCGACGCCGACATTGGGCCGGTAGGGCAGGGATGGTTCGGTCATGTCGGCATCGATCCGGTCGGATAGGGGCGGAGACGGGCAACATCGGCTTGCCGCCACGGCCGGCAAGGGCGAGAGACTCCGGCACGGACGGACCAACGTCGAGGTCACTGTCCGACAATCGGGATCACGCCCTCTTCAAAGCGACGGCCGGCCGGTGTAAGCTCGGGGCGAAGGAATGGTTCCCCATGCCTGCACCAAAAACATTCGCCCGTGACGACGAGCTTGCCGATCTCGTCCAATCCCTCGACGAGGCGTATCGTGAGCTGTCGGCCAAGGGCTGCGTGCCCGCCGAGGATGTCGAACGACAGTCGAACGAAGCGATCGCTCGCGGCTTGAAGATGCGTGAAGCCGCGAAACGAGCGGCCGAACACATCGCCGGAACCGGACATGACGACGTTCAGCACGGGTGAGTCCATCCAATCTCAGCCCAGCTGCCGACCGCGACATCAACGATCTGCTAATGCGGTCGGCTCTCCAGTTCGGGGAACAGAAAGCGTTGAGGTTGCGGGCCGTACTGCACGGAAAATGCAATGAAGTAGCTGCCGGATACGATCATGGACATCATCGCACCGATGTTCCGGATCGCCTTCCACTTCGGTTCCTCACCGTCCCCCCTTTCGTGATCGTCTACGATCCTGCAACGAGGATCGTGATCCGTGTGCTCGACGGCCGACGGGATTTCAAGGCGGTCTTTGCAACATAGTCTGCTCTCCGGCACCGGTGGTCTTCGAAGGTGAACGCTGGCGGCCTTCAACTCGATCGGGCAGCCCCGCGGCGGACGGGTGAGGTCGATTGAGCCCTCGTGGCGGTCGGAGCCGGAGGCGATGGCACCTTCACGTCCGGCTTGTGATCGGGGAGAGCCATGCCGCAGCACAGGTGCTGCCAGTCTGCAATCGTCGTGCGTCCCGGATCCGAGAGGCTCAAGCCGATATCCCCGGTGCCGCCGTCGCGGAGCGTGATCGGAACGACGAGCCAGCCGCGATCGCGCAGGGCCGTCAGGACGCTGTCCTCCGCTGCCGTGATCCAGAACAGGGCATCGCCGGCCGCCCATCTGACGAACCTGGCAGGGATCGCCGGTCCGGTACAGGCCTCGGCGCTGCAGAATTTCGGTTGCCCGACGGTCGCCAACTCGGCCTGACCCGCGTCCGTCGGTGCGCCGAGCCTGATCGCGACGGTGAAACTCGCGCTCTTCGCAGGATCCATGTTCCTGGCGAGCGACAACGTTCCATGCAGGTTCCGGCCCGGGATGTCGATCGCGCCGACGAGCCTAGGTACGTCGTTGGCCGAGGCTGGGGCATGGTCGACCTGCCAGGCGACCGTTCCGTTCCACCATCGACCGTTGCCGAGGGTCAGGGTGGCGGCCTGGGAAGGAGCGGGCGCCGCCGCCGGGACCGCCGGCCCGGGCTCGGCCGAGCGGGCCACCAGCGTCGCGGCTTGGTTCGTATCGGTCGCGATCCGCGTCGTCGCGAGTTCGACCGGCGCCATCCAATGGATCCCGGTCGGCGGGGCGGAGCGCATCAACGGCATGATGGATCCACCTATCCCCATGCCGAGCAGATATCGGTCGACCTCCGAATAGAGCTGCTCGGGTGCGGCGCTCTGCACGGTGCGGGACGAGATCGGACGCGTCGAGACCAGCGTGCGGCTGACCTCGACGACATGCCCGCCCACCACGCGCCGCACCACCCGGAACAGGTTGAACACGCGGTTGAAGGTCCTGCGCGTCACCATCTGGTGGACGCCCACATAGCTGTTCGGGCCGACCGAGCGCTCCGTCCCGGCCGCCAGGACCAGCGCGCAGGCGGAAGCACAGGCCGCGATGCCGCCCGCCACATAGCCGGGCCGTTCACCGGCGGAGCGACGGGACAGGCAGGCGCGATCCGTTCTGCCGCAATCGGTCAGGACCGTCCCGCCGACGATCACGTCGAGCTTACGGGCGCGGATCATCTTTCCCATGGCCATGCCGGCCTCCACACCCCCGCCGGGCGAATCCACCAGCACCGGCACCGAGCGGTGTCCGAGGCGGTCGAGTGCGGCCCGCAGCAGCGTCGGCGTCCCAGGGACGATCAGGCCGGTCAGTGCGAGCCATTCGGCGCAGTGCGCTCCGCAATCCGCCGCGTCGCTCCGCACCAGCGTCACGGTCATCGGAGCCTTGCCCTCCGCGGGCGTGAAGGCCGCGGCGGGCGCGGGTGCGCGGATCGAGGTTAGAACCGCAAGCAGCGTGGTGAGAACATGCGGGAGGAAACGGCTGGGCATGGATGACCGTTGGCGGTTAAGTCGCGCAGGCGTCATCCATAGCCGGGCCGTCGACTCTGGTGCAACCTGAGATGCTCAGGTCACGGGAATCTCGTCCAATGCCAATATGGCGAAACTGGCGAGCCAGTGCTCGCCCATGTAATCGCCGGCCACATGCGGCAGGCTTGCCGCGAGGTGCGCCTCGGTCGCGGCCCCCAACGCAGCGCGGCGCGGGTCGCCGGCCGGCAGGGCGCCCGCGAGATTGCGCCCGCACCAGGCGCGGCTGAGGTTCAGGCCGTCGAGGTGGGCGATCTTGCCGTCCCTGCGGTCGCTCACGGTGGCGGGGCGGAACAGCGTTGCGGGTCTGCCCTGGCCGAGCCCGGGCAGGAATCCGTCGAACCAGTCCAGCCATTGCGCGGCGGGCAGGAGCCGGCGCATGCATTCGGCTTCCATCAGGGCCGGCGACAGAAACTCGTCGCCGCCTGGCTCCCAGGCTTGGCAGTCCCGGTCTTGCCCGTACCAGTCGACCGCCTTCTCCCACAGCAGCCCGAGCAGGGCGTCGTCCCGGCTCGCCACGGCATAGTCGCGCGCGAGTGCCAGCGCGAAGGCGGAATTGAAATGGGTTCCGGTGCGGATCGGGTAGGTGGCCCTCGGCAGGAAATCCGTGAAGCGATCCGCGAAGGCCTCGGCGAGCGGCGCGATTGCGATGGCCCAGAGGTTCTCGAACCGCTTCAGTTCTGTCGCGAGCTTGAGCAGCCAGGCCCAACCGTAGGGCCGCTCGAAGCCGCGCGACGAGGGGCGGCCGAGATAGGAGAGCTCCGCGCCGAGCTTGTCGGCGGTCAGCTGCCGATCGAAGAGCGCCCGGATCTCGCCGGCCTGGCCCATGGCGGGAAAACGGGCGAGCAGCCGGGCCAGCATCCAGTAGCCATGGACGCAGCTATGCCAGTCGAAGCTGCCGTAGAACACGGGATGCAGCGCGCGGGGTGCGAGGGCGTCCTCGGACCCGTCGAGGACATGGTCGAGCTTGTTCGGATATTCGCGCTCGACATGGCCGAGGGCGATGCGGACGAAGTGCGCCGCCTGCTCTTCCGAGATCATCTCGCGCATGGGTTCACAATGGCCTGAACACGAGCCAGTACATCAGCAGCGTATTGCAGCCGAGCAGCAACAGGCCGGTCGGGATCTGCACCTTGATGACGCCGTTGCGGTCCGGCAGTTCGAGGAGGGCGGCCGGCACGATGTTGAAGTTGGCCGCCATCGGGGTCATCAGGGTCCCGCAGAAGCCCGACAGCATGCCGAGCGCCGACATGACGACCGGGTCGCCGTGCATGGTCTTCACGATCAGCGGCAGTCCGATACCGGCCGTCATCACCGGGAAGGCCGCGAAGGCGTTTCCCATGATGATGGTGAACAACGCCATGCCGACCGTGTAGGTCGCGACCAGCACGAAGGGGTTGTCGAGCGGGATCGTGCGGGTGACGACGTCGGCCACCGCCTTGCCGACCCCGGCGACGAGAAACAGCGCCCCCAGCGCCGCCAGCATCTGCGGCAGCACCCCGGCCCAGCCCACGGCATCCATCAGCCGGCGCCCTTCGGTGAAAGGTGCCTGAAGGGGTGGGCGCAGCAGGGCGTAGCCGGCCGCGAGCGCCACCAGCACGCCGAGCGCCAGGGACACCAGCGTCGCCTGTTTCGGATCGATGACGGGTTGGCCGCCGATCGTCACGTCCTTCAGCACCAGCGTCCCGAACAGCGCCACGGCCGGGATGATGAGGGCCGGCACGAACAGCCTGTTGCCGAAGGCTTTGGCGCTGGCCATTCGCTCCTCCAGGGTCCCGGGCGCGGCTTTGCTGCCGCCGATGCGGCCGAACCCCGCCAGCAGCACCATGACGATGACGAGCGCTCCGCTGGCCGCGTCCGGCAGCACCGAACCGAGCAGGAACGTCAGCGCATAGGCGCCCCAGAAGCAGGTGTTGGGCCAGCGGTTCGGCGCGTCCCGATCGAGGGCGTGCTGGAACGCGAAGGCGCCGAACATGAGTCCGGCGAGGACGTAGACGGCGTCGAGCCCGATCATGCCGCGGCGCGCTCCTCGGTCGTGGGTCGGCGTGCGTGCGCGAGGCGACGGTCGAGCAGGAACAGGCGCGTGCCGTGGATCACGAAGGCCAGCACTGCGGTCGGAATGGCCCAGACCGCGAGGTCGAGCGGCGCCACCACGATGCCGTTCTGCTGCAAGAAGCCCTTGATCAGCAGGATCGAGCCGATGGCGATGAACACATCCTCGCCGAAGAACACGCCGATGTTGTCGACCGCGGCCGCGTTGGCGCGGATGAGCATGCGGGTGTCCTCGGAGATGGACCCGTGCCGCTCCTCCGCGGCCTCCGCCATGGGAGCGATCAGCGGGCGAACCATCTGGGCGTGGCCGCCGAGCGATGTCAGGCCGAGCGCGGCCGACGCTTGACGCACGACGAGGTAGATCAGCAGCACGCGCCCTGTCGTGGCGGCGTGGATTTGCGCGATCAGCATCTGGGCGCGCTCGCGCAGCCCGCACCGTTCGAGCAGGCCGATCACCGGGACCACGAGCCAGACGATGCCGATATAACGGTTCTGGACGAAGGCCTTGCCGAAGGCCGCCAGGATGGCGAGCGGGTCGAGGCCGGCCAGCAGTCCCGTGGCGAAACCCGCGATCGCCACCACCAGCAGCGGGTTGAGGCCGACCACGAAGCCGATCACCAGGATCGGGATACCGAGCAGGACCAGCAAGGGCGAGACTCCGTTTCGACGCTGTCGCGGCAGCCGTCGCGGCAGCCGTCGCGGCAGGCCCCCGATGCCGCATCATCGCAAGTCGCATGGCCCATGAACAGATGAAAGATCGGCCTCCGGACCGGGGCGATTCAAGCTGGGGCGGGAATGGAACTCAGCCGTCGTCGCGCGTTGCCGCCCCGCCGTCGCGGCGGCCGAAATCCGCCGCCGCCGTCTCCTGGCCGACCGCCACGATGGATCGGCGGATGTCCCGGGTCTTCGTGAAGAGGTCGAACAGGGCGTCCCCCTCGCCATAACGCACCATGCGCTGCAGGCTCGACAGATCCTCGAGGAAGCGCCCCAGCATTTCCAGCACGGCATCGCGGTTGTTGAGGAAGACGTCGCGCCACATGGTCGGGTCGGAGGCCGCGATCCGGGTGAAGTCGCGGAAGCCGCCGGCCGAGAACTTGATGACCTCGCTGTCGGTCACGGCTTCGAGATGCGCCGCGGTGCCGACGATGTTGTAGGCGATGAGATGCGGCACGTGGCTCGTGATGGCCAGGACGAGGTCGTGATGGGCCGGCGTCATGGTATCGACCTTGGCGCCGAACGACAGCCACAACTGCCGCACGCGCTCCACCGCGTCCTCGGGCGAGGCCGCGCAGGGCGTGAGGATGCACCAGCGGTTCTCGAACAGGGCCGCGAAGCCGGCGTCGGGGCCGGAGAACTCGGTCCCGGCCACGGGATGGGCCGGCACGAAATGCACGCCCTGCGGAAGATGCGGCAGCACCGCCTCGACCACGGACCTCTTCACCGAGCCGACGTCGCTCAGCACCGTGCCGGGCTTCAAGTGGGGCGCGATCTCGGCCGCCACCGCGCCGATGGCGCCGACCGGCACGCAGAGCACGACGTGGTCGGCATCACGGACGGCGTCGGCCGAGGTCTCGGCGACGCGCTCGACGAGCCCGAGTTCGCGCACCCGGGCCCTCACCCCCGGCGCGGCATCGTAAGCCGACACGGTGCCGACACGCTTGCCGCGCCGCGCCGCCAGCGCCATCGCCGAGCCGATCAGTCCGACGCCGATGATGGCGACGCGCTCGAACACGGTGCCGGTTCCGTCGGGCTCAGCCATCGAGGCGGCCGGGATCCAGAAACCTCCTCAGCGTCTCGACCACGAGCCGATTGGCCTCTGGCGTGCCGATCGTCAGCCGCAGGTGGTCGGGAAGGCCGTAGGACGCCACGGCCCGCAGCACCAGGCCGTGCGCCGCAAGGAAGCGGTCCGCTTCGGCTGCCGTCGAACCGGCGGCGCCAGGGAAGCCGATCAGCAGGAAGTTGCCGACGCCCGGCACCACGTCGAGTCCGAGCCCGCGAAGCTCGGCGCTCAGCCACGCCGACCATTCGACGTTGTGGGCTACGGCCGCGTCCTCGTGCGCCTGATCCTGCATAGCCGCGATCCCGGCCTCGATCGCGGGTGCGTTGACATTGAACGGGCCGCGCAGGCGGTTCATGGCGTCGCAGATGTCGGGATGGGCGTAGGCCCAGCCGACCCGCAGGGCCGCGAGCCCGTGGATCTTCGAGAAGGTCCGGGTCATCACGACATTGTTCTCGGTCGCGGCCAATTCGAGCCCGGACGAATAGTCGTTGTTGCGGACATATTCCGCATAGGCGGCGTCCAGCACCAGCACGACCTGCGGCGGCAACCCGGCATGCAGGCGCTTGACCTCCGAGAAGGGCAGGTAGGTGCCGGTAGGGTTGTTGGGATTGGCCAGAAACATCATCCGGGTCCGTTCCGTGACGGCCGACAGGATGGCATCGACGTCGGCCGTGAGGTCGGTCTCGGCCGCCACCACGGGCGTGCCGCCGGCCGCCTGGATGGCGATGCGGTAGACCAGGAAGCCGTGGGTCGTGAAGATGGCCTCGTCGCCCGGCCCGACGTAGCTGTAGGTCACGAGCGACAGAAGGTCGTCTGAGCCGCAGCCGCAGACGACACGGCCGGAGTCGAGGCCGTAGCGCTTGGCGATGGCGTCGCGCAGTCGCGCCGCAGCACCGTCGGGGTAGAGTTCGAGCTTGTCGGCCGCCGCCTTGAAGGCCGCCACGGCCTTGGGCGAGGGGCCGAGCGGGTTCTCGTTCGAGGACAGCTTGTAGACCTTGACGCCCAGCGCGGCGTCGCTTCTGCCCGGCACATAGGCCTCGATGGCGAGGACGCCCGGGCGGGGAATGGGACGGGGACTTGGGTTCGGTGACCTGGGGTTCGGTGACATGGATCAGCTCTGAAATGGGAAGGGGCGGTTCAGCCGGCGTTCGGAACAGCCGGGCCGCGGAAATCGTAGCGGGCTGCGTGGCTGCCGATCCAGGCCACGCGGGTATCGCCCGCATCCGTGACCAGGCGGTCGCGCAACCGGCGGCCCGAGCCTTCGCCCCTCGCGCTGTCGCCTGGCGGGGCGCTTCCGCCTGGCAGCGCTACCAGGAGAGCGAGGCCGTCGTCGTCGGCCGCCTGTTCGAGGATCTCGCCCCCGAGAGCCGCGACCGCGGCCGGAATGTCGTCGCGCCACCGGTCGACCCAGAGGCTGTGGACCACGACCTCGGTGGCAGGTGTCGCGGCCGACGGCATGGCGAGGACGAAGACCGGCATTCCGGCCGGGTGGTCGGGACGCTCCACGAAGGGCAGGCGCGCGATGATCTTGGGGGCATCGGGACCGGCGAGGCCTCGCCACCAGGCGCCGGCACCGATGCCGCCGTGCAGCCGCACGAGCCCGAGATCGGTGCGGGCCTGCTGCACGGCCGCGATCACGGCGGTGGCGCCGTCGTGCACCCGGAGCGGCACCGTGAAGCCGAAGTGGAAGCGGGCCGAATCGCGCATCGCCGCGTCGCCGGCCGAGGCATCGGCGTGGACCGCATAGGCGGCCTGCACGTGGGTGAAGGTCGAGATGATGATGCGCCAGATGCCCTCGACCGTATCGAGAGGCAGGCGGCCGCGGTGGCGCTCCGCGATGTGACGCATCATGGAGGATTCGCGGTCGGGCCGGAAGGCCGAGCCGCCGCCGGCCCGCGCCTTCACGGCGATCAGCCGATCGATGATGGCGCCGCGCGCGATCAGGCTCTCGTGTATCGCGGCGTCGATGCGATCGATCTCGACCCGAAGGTCGCCGAGCGTCTCGGCCTCGGGGGCGGCGCGGTCGGTTGCGGGCGAAGCTGTCATGGCGGGGGTTCGGGGAAGGGTGCCTGCCTTGTAGCGGGCGCGCGGTGGCCGTGCAAAGGGTCGGGCGCCCGTGTTCCTTCCCGTGACGCCGGCCGGCGGGTCTGCGAACGGCGTGACCGCTGGTGTTGCATTCTTGCAATGCCGCTGAATTGTCACGACGGAGCGGCTCGACAGCCTTGTCCGGGCCTCAAACGACCGTATGATGTTCATACGGTCGTTTGGGATCGGGGAGCGTTTCGCGATGATGCGCAAGACGTCTGGCCTACCGCGTTCGGTTGGAAAATGGGTGTCGCAGGTTTCGGCCTTGGCCGGAGCCACCCTGGTCGCCATGATGGTCTATGGCGCGCTCTCCAAGGCCGCGGCACCGCCGGCCCCGCGGCCCGAGATGACCAGTGGTGGCAAGTTCGCGGCCCGCGTCGCCCATGCCTCGTCGGAAGCCTATGACGGTCTCGACACCATGCCGCTGCCGCACCTGGCCGCGCCCGCGCCTGCGGCCCCGGCTGCCTTCCTGCTGGCGCCGGTTCCTGCCGGTATGGCTGAGCCGGCCGACGCGGCGCAGCCGGTCGCGTCAGGCCAGCCGCCGCTGTCCGGCCAGCCTTTATCCACCGGCCGGGTTCACCAGGCCGCCTGGGATGGCGCTATCGTCCCCAAGAGTGCGAGATCGGCGGCACGAAGCGAAGCCCGGCCCGCCGCGGCTCCGTCGGCGCCGGTTTCTCGGGTGCCGACGGGCGATAGCGGGGCCATGGCGATGCCGGCCCCCGACCTCACCCAAGGCGCCGACGGCCTGCTGGCCGGAGCCATGTCGACGGCCCGCAACGCCTGGGACGTGACGGCGTCGGCCAGCGGTGCCCTGGTCTCGCGCCTGACAACCCTGACGCCTTGACCGAGCCGACGCCCGGTTCGGGACAATCGGCCGCCGACCCCGGCGCTTTGGCGCCGAGACGGCAGGGCGAGGCGACGCGGCGCGCCTTGATCCAGGCCGCCGTCTCGGTCTTCGCCGAGCACGGCTACGAGGCCGCGTCGGTGCGGGTCATCACGGCGAAAGCCAAGGTCAACCAGGGCGCCATCACCTATCATTTCGGCGGCAAGGACGGCCTCTACCGGGCCGTGCTCGAGACCGTGCGCGACAGCCTCGGCGCGCAACCGCTGCTCTCCGCCGCCGATGTGGACCGCTACACCCCCGAGGAAACCGTGAGGCTGTTCATCCGGCAGACCCTCGCGGCACTCGGCGAGAGCATGCGGGCCAAGCGGTACCTGCGCGTCATGGCCTGGGAGCAGTTGCGCCCGACCGCGGTTCGCCGTCGGCTCTCGGCCGAGAAGCCGTTCGCGACCGTCGTGCTGGCCGGGAGGATCGTGCGCCGGCTCCGCCCGGAAGCGGACGAGCGGACGGTGGCGGTGGCGACGGCCTGGCTCATGGGCCAGATCGTCACCTTCGTGCGCGACGGCGAATATCTGGCGGCTCCCCCGTTCAGTCTCGTGCTCGACGCCGCCTCGCTCGATGAGCTTGTCGAGCGTTTGACCGAGCTCTGCCTCGGCGGGCTGGCGGAAGTCGGCCCGCGCCATCAAGCTTAACAACAATTAATGCGCCGAGCCGGTCTGCAACCGGGACCGGCAGGGCTGACGGCCTTGCCGGCCCAAGCGGTTGGGACCATATTGCGGATGAGCTCGACTGCGGCATGTCGTGGGCGAGCCGGCGCTTCTCAGGAAGTGCCGTCACCAGAGAGGATCCCATGTCCGACTTCGACCGCAATGCAACGTTCCGCCCCGGCGGAACCGCGGCCCGGGCCGGCGCTGCCGTCGACCAAGGCCTGCGCTCCTACATGCTCGGCGTCTACAACAATATGATGCTGGGCCTCGGCATCACGGGCCTCGTGGCGCTCGGCACCAATATGCTGGCCGTGACCACCGATCCGGCGGATGCCGCAGCGCGCTTCCACAGCATGTACCTGACGAGCTTCGGCGTGGCGCTCTACGGCAGCCCGCTACGCTGGCTCGTCATGCTGGCGCCGCTGGCCTTCGTGCTGTTCTTCTCGTTCCGCATCGATCGGATGTCGGCCGCCTCGGCCAGGAACCTGTTTCTCGGCTTTGCGGCCGTGATGGGCCTCTCGCTATCGTCGATCCTGCTCGTCTATACTGGGCAGTCGGTCGCCCTGGCGTTCTTCGAGACGGCCGCGACCTTCGGCGCGCTCAGCCTCTACGGCTACACGACGAAGCGGGACCTGTCCCCGATCGGTTCCTTCCTGATGATGGGTCTGTTCGGGCTGATCATCGTGATGGTGGTCAACATCTTCATGCAGAGTTCCGCGCTGCAGTTCGGCATCTCCATCCTGGCGGTCGGCATCTTCGCGGGCCTGACGGCGTGGGATACGCAGCGCATCAAGGAGATGTACTGGGAAGGGGATGGTTCCGATGTCGCCACCAAGAAGTCCATCAACGGCGCCTTGATGTTGTACCTCGATTTCATCAACATCTTCACGGCCCTGATCCAGTTGACGGGCAGCCGCAACAACTGATCGTCGGCCAAGCCGAAGCGTCGATGAGCCCCGGAGCGATCCGGGGCTTTTTTCATGGCTGCAGCGGATCGAGAAGAAGCAGCGCGGCCATTTGCAGCTGGGCGAGGTCGCGGTGACGGACGCTTAAGCATATCGACCTAACCTCTGCCGAGGATGGGGCAGGGAGGCTTTGCGCGGTGGGTTGACCGCCGGCCACGCCCGCGACGCCGCCGATCCATGGGCTAGACTGCGGGTTGTCCGTGCGAATCACGACGTTCATGCCGATCGATTTCATGCCGGAAACCGCGCGCGAGTTTCTCGGCCGCCGCGTCGCCGAACTCGGCGGGGCGACGCTCCTCGGGGGCGTTGCCGGTGTCAGTCTGGCATTGGCGACCTGGTCGGTGCACGATCCGAGCTGGAACCATGCGGCGGCGGGCGCTGTCCGCAACCTTGCGGGACCGACCGGCGCCGTAACGGCCGACCTCATCATGCAACTGACCGGCGTCGCCGTCGTGGCGATCCTGCCTCCGGTGGTCTGCTGGGGTTGGCGCCTGCTGACCCGGCGCAGGCTCGACCATCCCCGCCTCCGGGCGACGTTGCTGCTCGTAGGCGGTGTCGCCGCCGCGGCTCTGGCCTCCTCGCTTCCGGCGACCGACCGCTGGCCTTTGCCCAGCGGTCTCGGCGGCATCATCGGGGACGGCATGCTGGCGCTGCCGCGGCATATCCTCGGCCGATCCGAGCCTGCGCTGATGATCGTGGCGCTGTGCTTTGCGGGCGTGGCCATCCTGGCCTTGACGGCCTCGGCCGGTTTCGGGCTCAGGCCGGCGCCCGGCGAAGACGACGACGATGTCGCGGCTGCCTATGATTGGGTCCCGGTTCCGAAGGCGCTCCGGCAGCCCTTCGAGGACGACGCCGACGGCGAACCCGGAATGGCGCTCGTGTCGGTCGGGGCCGCCATCCACGCGGGGCTCAGCGCGAAGGCGGCCGTGGAGCGGCTGTTCCGGCGAGGGCGGAAGACCGATGGGGAAGCGTCCCCGCCACGCGCACCCTGGCTCGACCGCGATGCCGATGCGCCCTTCGCCGAGTCTGACCGACATGGCGCACGCAGGACCGAGCGTGTGGAACCGAGCTTCGAGGCCGCAGAGCCCGCGGCCCGCCAAAGGCGCGAGCCGCCCTTCTCGGCGCCGGGCGATCCCGCCCGGCCGGCCCCAGCGACATCCCGGCCGGCCGTCGGTCCGGCTGGCCCAGGCCGCGACGACACAGGTTCCGTCCTGTCCCGCGTCAAAGCCGAGGCGACGCCCGCGCGCAAGCTTGCGGACCGGGGTGGCGCCGAGAGGCGGGGCCTCGGCGGGCACGGCGCCGACCGGCGCGACGTGGACTACGAATTGCCGTCGCCCGCCATCCTGACCGAGCCGAAACGCACTACCGGCCATGTGGTATCGGAGGATTCCCTGACCCAGAATGCCCGCCTGCTCGAAGGTGTGCTCGAGGATTTCGGCGTTCGGGGCGAGATCATCAACGTGCGGCCCGGCCCGGTCGTGACGCTCTACGAACTCGAGCCCGCGCCCGGCATCAAATCATCCCGGGTGATCGGCCTCGCCGACGACATCGCCCGCTCGATGTCGGCCGTGTCGGCCCGCGTGGCCGTGGTGCAGGGCCGCAACGTCATCGGCATCGAACTGCCGAACCAGCGTCGCGAGACCGTGTTACTACGCGAGCTCATCGCGTCCGAGGACTTCACCGAAAGCAAGCACAAGCTCGCCATCGCGCTCGGCAAGACGATCGGCGGCGAGTCCGTCATCGTCGACCTCGCCCGCATGCCGCACCTGCTGGTCGCAGGCACCACGGGCTCGGGCAAGTCGGTCGCCATCAACACCATGATCCTATCGATCCTGTACCGGCTGAATCCGGAGCAATGCCGGCTCATCATGATCGACCCCAAGATGCTGGAGCTGTCCGTCTACGACGGCATCCCGCATCTCCTCACCCCCGTCGTCACCGACCCCAAGAAGGCCGTGGTGGCCTTGAAATGGGCCGTGCGCGAGATGGAGGACCGCTACAAGAAGATGTCCAAGGTGGGGGTCCGCAACATCGACGGCTTCAATGCCCGCGTGGCCGAGGCCGCCACGACCGGCGAGGTCATCACGCGCACGGTGCAGACCGGCTACCACAGGGAAACCGGGGAAGCCGTCTACGAGCAGGAGCAGATGGAACTCTCGCCGCTCCCCTACATCGTCGTGGTGGTCGACGAGATGGCCGACCTCATGATGGTGGCGGGCAAGGACATCGAGGGCGCCATCCAGCGGCTCGCCCAGATGGCGCGCGCGGCTGGCATCCACCTCATCATGGCGACCCAGCGGCCCTCGGTCGACGTCATCACCGGCACCATCAAGGCCAATTTCCCGACCCGCATCTCCTTCCAGGTGACCTCGAAGATCGATTCGCGCACGATCCTTGGCGAGCAGGGCGCCGAGCAGCTGCTCGGCCAGGGTGACATGCTCTACATGGCGGGCGGGGGCCGCATCTCCCGCGTGCACGGACCTTTCGTCAGCGAAGGCGAGGTCGAGAGGGTGGTGGCGCATCTCAAGACGCAAGGCCATCCCGACTACCTCGATGCGATCACCGACGATGTCGAGGCGGATGCCACCAGCGCGGAACAGGAGCCCGCGGCGCCTGGCAGCCTCGAGGCCGAGGAAGCCGGCGACCTCTACGGCCGCGCCGTGGCGATCGTTCTCCGCGACAAGAAATGCTCGACCTCCTACATCCAGAGGCGTCTGTCGGTCGGCTACAACAAGGCGGCGTCGCTGGTCGAGCGGATGGAGCGCGAAGGACTAGTGGCGGCCGCCAACCATGCCGGCAAGCGCGAGATCCTGGCGGTCGGCGACGATTCCGAGCGCGGCCGTTATCCGGCGATCGACGAGGACTGACGCCATCGCGGGGTCGTCGTTTTTGCTGGCCCGGCCGGCTGATCGCTCGCCCGGCCGGTAGGTCTCACAAACGCCACACCGGGCTCTTATCGCGCGGCTCATGGATTGCTGGAAACGCTGCATGATTCGCCCCGTCCCGATTGCGCTTTCGCTTGCCGCACTGATCGGGACCTCCGCACTGGCCGAAACGCCGCCGCTGAACCTGCAGACGAGCAAATTCGGCACCCAGAAGGCCGTGGGTACGCCCGCGCCGGTCGACGCCGATGCCGTGGTTGCCAAGGCCAACACCTACTTCAATGACGACAGCACCATGATCGCCAACTTCACCCAGATCGGGGGCGACGGGCGCCGGACGGACGGCAAGCTTCTGATCGAGAAGCCGGGCCGGATGCGGTTCGCCTATGCGCCTCCCGCCACTCTGGAGATCGTCGCGGATGGTAGTTCCGTCGCCGTCATCGACCGCAAGCTCCACACGCAGGACCTCTATTTCATCGGGCAGACGCCGCTGAAATTCCTGCTCAACGACCATGTCGACCTTGCCAAGGACACCAAGATCACCGGCGTCACGGGCGACAAGACCTCGGCCACGATCGACATCGAGGACAAAGCCACCTTCGGCGGCACATCCAAGATCCGCCTCACCTTCGAGCTGCAGCCCTTCGGCTTGAAGCAGTGGACCGTGGTGGATCCGCAAGGGTACGAGACGTTGGTGTCCTTGTCGGACATCGATCTGAGCACCAAGCCCGATGACAACCAGTTCAAGATCAATACCGAGCGGATGCTGAACACCCGCAAGTGATCCGAGCCTCCGGTGCGGCCACGGCCGGCAGCCACCATCATCGAATGCGATGTCCTTTGAGTCTCACGATCGCGTCCTGGAACATCAACTCCGTCCGCCTTCGGCTGCCCTTGGTGAGGCGGTTCGTCGAATCAGCCCGTCCCGACGTGCTGTGCCTGCAGGAGACCAAGGTTCGCGATAGCGAGTTTCCCTTCGGCCCCTTGCGCGACCTCGGCTACGACCACATCGAGATCAACGGGCAGAAGGGCTACCATGGGGTCGCGATCCTGTCCCGACTGCCGATCGGCCGGGTCGAGCGTGGGCCCTTCTGCCGCGAGAGCCATGCCCGCCATATCTCGGTCACGCTGGCCGAGGCTGCAGGACCGGCGGCCGGCGTCACCGTCCACAATTTCTACGTACCGGCGGGAGGCGAGGAGCCAGACCCCGAGATCAACCCGAAATTTGCTCACAAGCTCGATTTCCTGGACAGCATGGCCCGGGGACCGCACGAGCGACACTTGACCCCCGAGCGTGCCGTCGTGGTGGGCGACCTCAACATCGCGCCGCTGGAAACCGACGTCTGGAGTCACAAGGCTCTGCTGAAGGTGGTCAGCCACACCCCCGTCGAGGTCGAAGGCCTCCGGCGCGTGCAGGCAGCGGGTGGCTGGATCGATGCCATGCGGGACCACACCCCGCCGAGCGAAAAGCTCTACACCTGGTGGAGCTATCGCTCGCCCGACTGGCAGGCGGCCGACAAGGGCCGTCGGCTCGACCATGTGTGGCTGAGCCCGGATCTCCGCGGGCATCTCCGCGCCGTGACGGTGACGCGTGAGGCCCGGGGCTGGGACAGGCCGTCCGACCACGTCCCCGTCATGGCCGAGTTGCGGCTTTGAAGGCGTCCAGCCGGCGGCTCAGGCGCTCCGCCCAGTAGCGGCGCAACGCGACGGCATTGCTCGGATAGGCTTCCAGCACGCGCATCATCGCCGATCGGGGGATCGCCACCGTGGTCGTGGTCCCGGCCGCGGTCGTCGTGGCGCTTCGGAAGCCCGGCGCCAGGAGGGCGCTCTCGTCGAGCAGGGTGCCCGGGCCGACCGGGCGGATCGCCCGGGTGTCCCCGTGCCCCATGTCGAGCGCCAAGGCGCCACTCACCACCAGCACGGCACCGTCCGTGGGATCGCCGCGGCGGAACAGGAGGTGACCGGACGGGAGAGCGCGGGCTTCGGCCGAAAAGGCCACGAGACGGAGCGCGTCTTCGTCGAGACAGGACAGAACCGGCAACGATCGCAGTCGCGCCATATCCGTGCCGAGTGCCATGCGGCGTCGCTCCTGGTCTGCAAGGCTCAGGCCATCAGGCGATAACCGCCCGCCTCGGTCACCAGGATCCTGGCATGGGCCGGGTCCTCCTCGATCTTTTGGCGCAGGCGATAGATGTGGGTTTCCAGCGTATGGGTGGTGACGCTGGCATTGTAGCCCCAGACTTCCCGAAGCAGCACGTCGCGCCCGACCACATGCCGGCCGGCCCGGTACAGGAAACGCAGGATCGCGGTCTCCTTTTCGGTCAGGCGCAAGCGACACCCCTTGTCGGTCACGAGATATTTGGCGCTGGGCTTGAACGTGAAGCTTGCGAGTTGCAGCGACGCGTCCTCGCTGCCGTCATGCTGGCGCAGTTGGGCCCGGATGCGGGCCATGAGCACGGCGAAGCGGAACGGCTTCGACACGCAATCGTTGGCTCCGGCCTCGAGCGCCAGCACCACGTCGTCCTCCGAAGCGGTACCGCTCAGCATGATAATGGGGCGATTGAACCCGTCGGCCCTCAAGGCCTTCACGACTTCCTTGCCATCCTGGTCCGGCAGGGCGACGTTCATGATCATCAGGTCCGGCCGTTCGTGCCGCAGGGCGTTGTGGGCCTGTTCGGCGTTTCCCACTGAATAGGCCGCGAATTCCTCGTGGCAGGCGATCTGTTCCGCCAGCGTGGCCCTAAGATCGTCGTCGTCGTCGACGATCAGGATCTTGCGGGCTTGGGCCATGGACGCTTCTTTCCAGCCATCGACGGGAATCGCGGACGACATGCAGGGTTTCCGTGCTTTCCCGAGGCGCCAAGGTGCGCAAAGAAACGTTCGCGCGCAAGCGCCGCAACGCTCCGGACCGGCGCGGCCTGCCGGACGGTGCGCGGTCCGGCCCGGCGTCGATCGCGGCTCCCTGCATTCCGGCCCGACATGGACCCGTGGCGGAGAGGCGCCTCGTGACGGCACGGCCCTCTCGACGGGTTGGGTCCGATGATCCGCATCTACTTCCGCGTCCTCCGCGCGCTCGGTGCCGAGATGCGCCTCGCCGTGGTCCTCGTGCTGGCCAATGCGGTGCTGGCGGCCGCGCAGTTCCTCGAACCCGTCCTGTTCGGCCGCATCATCGACGGCGTCACGGGGGCCAGGGCTGCGACGGGCACCGCGGCTTGGGGCGGCGTGGTGCCACCGCTGCTCGCCTGGGGCGCCCTGGGGCTGTTCAACATCCTGTGCGGCGTGGCGCTGGCCTTCAACGCCGACCGTCTCGCGCACCGCCGGAGGCTCGACCTCACGGCAAGCTTCTTCGAGCATGTGCTGCACCTGCCGACGAGCTTTCACGCCGCCAACCATTCGGGCCGGCTGCTCAAGGTCATGCTGGAGGGCGTCACCGGCATGGCAGGGCTCTGGCTGTCGTTCTTCCGCGACAATTGTGCGTCCTTCGTCGCGCTGGCCGTGATGCTGCCGTTGTCGCTGGCCGTGAACTGGCGGCTCGGGCTCCTGCTGATCGTGCTGGTCGCGGCCTCGGGCGGCGTGACCCTCCTGGTCCTGCGCCGAACGGAAAGGCTGCAGCACCGTGTCGAGCGTCACAACAGCGGCCTTGCCGAGCGCGTGGCCGACAGTTTCGCCAACGTTTCGGTCATCCAGAGTTTCACGCGCGTCGCCATCGAGACCCGCGGCCTCAAGGACGTGATCGATGCCGTGCTGACGGCCCAGATGCCGGTGCTGTCCTGGTGGGCGCTGGCCGCCGTCGCCACGCGGGCCGCCTCGACGCTGACGCTGTCGTCGATCTTCGTCCTGGGATTGGCGCTGCACTTCCGCGGCCTCGCCACGGTGGGCGAGATCGTGGCCTTCATGAGTCTCGCGGCCGGCATGATCGCGCGCCTCGACCAGCTGGTCTCGTTCAGCAATGCCCTGTTCCTGCAGGCGCCGAAGCTGCGCGACTTCTTCGGCGTGCTCGACACGGTGCCGGCCGTGCAGGATCGCCCGGATGCTCGGAACCCGGGGCGGCTCACCGGGCGGGTGGCGTTCGAAGGCGTGGACTTCTCCTACGACGGCCGGCGCAACGCGGTCTCGGGCGTCACCGTCGCGGTGACGGCGGGCGAAACGGTCGCGCTGGTCGGCGCGACGGGCTCGGGCAAGTCGACGACGCTCGGGCTGCTGCACCGCGTGTTCGATCCCGTGCGGGGCCGCATCACGGTCGACGGAACGGACATCCGCGATTTCACGCTGACGGGGCTGCGCCGCAACATCGGGGTGGTCTTTCAGGAGCCCATGCTGTTCGCGCGCTCGATCGAGGAGAACCTCCGGGTCGGAGCGCCGAATGCGAGCGCGGCCGATATCGCGTCGGCGCTGCAAGGAGCCCGCGCGGCCGAATTCGTGGCCCGCCAGCCGAACGGCCTCGCGACCGTTCTGGGCGAACGCGGCCGCTCGCTGTCGGGCGGCGAGCGCCAGCGCCTGGCCATCGCCCGCGTGCTTCTCAAGGACCCGCCGATCCTCCTCCTCGATGAGGCCACCAGCGCGCTCGATGCCGTGACCGAGCGGCAGGTCCAGGACGCGATCGACACAGCCGCTCGCGGGCGCACCACCTTCATCATCGCGCACCGGCTCTCGACCGTGCGCCGCGCCGACCGCATCCTAGTGTTCCAGGATGGGCGTGTCGTGGAGGAGGGCACGTTCGACGACCTGCTGGCGCGGGGCGGGCTGTTCGCGGATCTCGCACGGGCGCAAGGGTTCGAGGTCGCAGCGGCGGAGTAGAGATCGACACCATCGGGATATCGGCTGGCGACCAGGGCGACTTGGGTTAGCTTTGCCCAAGGTGACGGTCTTGCGCGCGCATGGACATAAGGTCGTCTATCTCGATGATCACGAACCCGCTGACGTCCATGTCTTGGATCCGCTCCCGACCCTTGCAGGAACCCGGCTTAAGCGGCCGTCTTACGCCATCCGGCCGCTAGCGCGCCGGCGCCGATCAGCAGCGTGCCGCCGGTCCGGTTGACGATCCGCTGCACTCGGGGCTGCCGCAGCCGCTGCCGGGCCGCGGAGGCCAACATGGCGTAAGCGGCCGTGTTGAGGATCGCGAGCGTCACGAAAGTAGTCTCCAGCACGGCGACTTGCGGCAGGAACGGCGCGGAGGCCATGAGGAACTGGGGCACGAAGGCGACGAAGAACACGATGCCCTTGGGGTTCAGCGCCGTCACGGCGTAGGCGTGGGCGAACATGCGCGCCAGGCTGGCAGGCGGCGCGTCGCCCACGACGGCCTCGGCCACGGGTGCCCGCCACAGCTTCGCCCCGAGGTAGACGAGATATGCTCCTCCGATCCAACGCAGGGCGGTGAACACTGTGGCCGAGGCCGCCAGCACGGCCCCGAGGCCGAGCATGGAGGCCGTCATGGAGGTGAGGTCGCCGAGTGCCACGCCGGCCACGATGGCGGCGGCCGGCCGGGGCCCGTGACCGAGCGCGTAGGAGATGACGAGCAGCACCGTCGGCCCGGGAATAGCGAGCATGATGGCGGATGCGGCGACGAAGGCGAACCAATGATCGATCGGCATGAGCACGCTCCTTCCAGAAGCCACAGCCATCCACAGCAGGAACGAAGCCGCAAGTGCTGCTTTCCACCCCGAGCGCACCTCTTCGCATCGCTCCGCTATCAGGTCGAGCGTTCGCACTGGCACAGCAATTTGACAACTCGCTCACGCCGCACTCTCGACCGCCTCGACAAGTACGCGGTCGCGGCCCCGCCGCTGGCCTGCGGCACCTCGATCTCGGCGCCTTTCGGAGCGCGCGGCGGCCTCTCCGAGCGGCATTGCGGAGGGCACGTTCCAGGACCTGCTGGCGCGGGGCGGGCTGTTCGCGACGTCCCACGGGCGCAAGGTCGCGGACGCGGGGATGGGCCGGAGACGGTCCGTGCCAGGGTCCTTCCTCGGCGCGTCCTCGCTGTTCGGAGGGTCTGCTTCGCGGGTGCCGTCAGCCCCCGAGCACGAGGCGTAGCGAACGGGCAAGCTCGTCGCGGCGATAGGGCTTGTTCAGCACCGGCATCTCGCCGCGGCCGAGCACCTGGCCCTCATCGAGGTCCGCGACGTAGCCGGACGTGAGGAGAACCTTGATGTCCGGCCGGAGACGCCGCGCCGCGACGGCGAGTTGGGATCCGCTTATGCCGCCCGGCATCATGATGTCGGAGAACATGATGTCGATGCGGTCCGTTCCCTTGAGATGGTCGAGCGCTTCGGCACCGTTCCGCGCGACGATCACCTGATAGCGGAGCTCCTCCAGGCTCTCGACCGCCATGCCGAGCACCTGCTCGTCGTCCTCGACGAGGAGCACCGTCTCGCCGTCGACGGCGCGGCGTAGTGGAAGCGTGCCGCTCGACGTCGTTCCGGTCTCCTCGGCGGCGGGATCGACGGAACAAGGGAACAGCAGCTTGACCGTCGTTCCCGATCCGACCACGGACTCGATGGCGGCAAAACCATGGGCGCTGCGCGTGAAGCCGTAGACTTGGCTGAGCCCGAGGCCGGTTCCTTTGCCGACGTCCTTGGTCGTGAAGAACGGCTCGAAAACCCGCTCGAGCACCTCGGGCGCGATACCCTGTCCATTGTCCGTGACCGAGATCTCGACATAGGCGCCAGGCGCGATGTTCCTGTCCGCGACAGCGGCGGCATCGAGACGGACGTTGCGGCTCCGGACTTCGACGAGGCTGCCGCCTGGACCCGTGTCCATGGCGTCGCGCGCGTTGACGATCAGATTGAGCACCGCTGCCTCGAATTGCGCGGGGTCGATCCGGATCGGATTCAGGCCCGGATCGAGATCGAAGCGAAGCTCGACGGCCCCGCCGGCCGCCCGGTCGGCCAGCGGTTTGAAGTCGAGGAGGAGCCTGTTCGGATTCAGCGTCTGCGGCCTCAGCATCTGCCGGCGCGAAAAGGCCAGAAGCTGCTGGGTCAGTTGCTCGCCGCGCCGCCGCGGTCATCGCCGCCTCGGCCAGGCGCTTCACTCGCGCGACCGGCTCGGGGCGACGCATGATCATGTCGAGACCACCGACGATGACGGTCAGCAGGTTGTTGAAATCGTGCGCGACGCCGCCCGTGAGCTGCCCGATCGCCTCCATCTTCTGCGCCTGGCGCAGTGAATCCTCGGTGACGCGCTGTTCGGTTCGGTCCAGAACGATCCCGGCCATGCGGACCGGCAGGCCATGCGGGTCGTATTCGACCCGGCCTTTGACCGCGATCCAGCGGACGGCTGCATCGGGGCGGCGGATCCTGCATTCGACGTCGAGGCTGCCGTTCCTCACGGCGGACGCGAAGGCCTGGCGCACGGAGGGGCGGTCGTCGTCGAGGATATGGTCCAGGAAACGCTGCTGGCCCCAGGACGGAAGCGGACCGTCATAACCGAAGATGCGGTCGTGCCGTGGCGAGCGGCGCGAGGTGTCGTGCACGAGATCGAGATCCCAAGATCCCATCTCGGCGGATTCGAGCGCGAAGGAGAGGGTTTCGCGCGCGGCCTCGACCTCGCGGGTCCGTTCCTCCACGCGACGCTCGAGCGTCTCGTTGGCGAGCCGGAGCCGCTCCTGCGCCTGCTCGCGTTCGAGGAGATGACCTCGTGCCTGATATTGTCGCCCACGAACCCTCAGGGCGGCCGTGACGGCGCTGGTCAGCGTCTCGGCATAGATCGGACGCTCCAGCAGGACGACGTTGCCGAGGCGCTCCACCCGGGCGGCAGCACTTTCAGGACGTTTGCCGATCCGCTTGGTCACCAGCACGATGAAGGGGAAGTCCGACCACGGTGGCTGTCGGTCCAGCCAGTCGAACAACGCGCCGAAGGTCTCGTCGGAGATGGCCTCCTCGGTCACGATGGCAGCACCGGCGGCCACGCGCAGGGCATCCAGAAGGACGAACGGGTCCTCCGCGGTCGTCGTCGACGTGCCGCTCCGGGCCAGCACCTGCTCGATGACCGCGGCGTCGCGGCCACGCGGCGCCAGAACGAGGACGCGGCTCTCGTTCATCTCCGAACCCGTCATCCTCCATCGCCTGGGCCGGCCGACGGTCCTCCCAGCAGGGCGGTCTTGCCGTTGTATGATGTGAGACCGGTCAGCACGCCCTGGAAGTCGCGCAAGGCTTCCCCGACCTGCAGCCCCGCGGCCGTGAGCCGGAACTCCCGTATCGTGCGCTCATGAGCGTTGACGCGGCTTTTCACGACCGACATGGCCGACCTGACTTCGCCTTGCGCCTCGAAGAAGCGGAACAGGAGGATGCCGTCGCTGAGATAACTGAGGTCGATGTCGGATCGCACGTCGCCGACGATGCCGTGCTGGCCCAGCACCAGCAACGTCGTGACGCCCTGCTGGTTCAAGTAGGTGATGAGTTCGTGCATCTGCAGGATCAGGAACTGTTCGTCCGGCATCGCGTGCAGATAGGCGTTCAAGCTGTCGAGCACGATGAAACTCGACGCCCGCTCCTCGACCGCCGCTCGGACCTTCCACGCGAACTCGCCCGGTGCGAGTTCGGCCGGATCGATCTGTGTGACGGTCAGCCTCCCGGATTCGATATGGGGGCGCAGGTCCATGCCGAGTGCCGCCGAGCGGGACAGCAGCGTCACGAACCCTTCGTCGAACAGGAAGTAGGTCGCCTTGTCGCCCCGCTCCAGCGCGGCCAGCATGCAGCGGACCGATGTCGTGGTCTTGCCCACGCCGGACGGCCCGATCAACAGGGTGTTGGTGCCGGGCACCAGCCCGCCCCCGAGCAGAAGGTCGAGTTCGACCGAGCCGGTCGATGCCGCAGTGGCGTCGAAGGTCGCGCGATGCTCGGCGGCGACCAGGCGTGGGAACACGGTGAGGCCGCCGGTGGCGAGCACGAAGTCGTGGTAGCCGCCGCGGAACTTGATCCCGCGCATCTTCGGGATACGAAGCCGTCGTCGCTCAGCCCCGAACTCGCGCGGCGCCTGCTCCAGCGAGATCACACCATGGGCGATGCTGTGAAGCTGCTGGTCGCTGGGCTCCGAGGTGCGGTCGTCCAGCATCAGCACCGTGCAGCGGCGCTTGGCGAAGAACTGCTTCAGGGCGAGGATCTGGCGGCGGTAGCGCAGCGGGTTGTTGGCGAGGAGCCGCAACTCCGACAGACTGTCGAACACCACGCGCGCCGGCTCGAAGTCGTCGACACGCCCGATCACCTCCCTCACGGTCTCGCCGAGCTCGACCTCGGACGGATGAAGGATCGACTGTTCGCTGTCCGGATCCAGGCCGAGTTCGCTGACGAGTTCGTAAATCTCGATATCGTCGAGCGACCATCCATGGGTTGCGGCCGCCGCACGCAATTCGTCCACAGTCTCGGACAGGGTGACGTAGAGGCCCCGTTCGCCACGTGCGGCGCCATCCCGAAGGAACTGCACCGACAGGGTCGTCTTGCCGGTGCCCGGGGTGCCCTCGAGCAGGTAGAGCTGGTCCGCCGTCAGGCCACCGCCCAGGATATCGTCCAGTCCGGGGATTCCGGTCGAGACGCGGCGGCGAGGTTGTATCTCGCCACCACTCTCATTCGCTTCGTCGATCATCGGGCCTGCGGTCCGGCGGCAGACTTCACCGATCAGCCGGCGTGGTCGGGGGTGCCGCGCGAAAACCCCACTTGGCCACGATGTATATCGACCGAAGCGCGCTGTCCAAGAGGCTCCATGTCGCCACCCCCGAAAAATGGCCGCCATGGCCTTTCCGCCCCATTCGGAGGCCCGGCAGCATCCCGTCGGGAAGATGCGGCGTGTCGAGAAGCCGGACAAGGCGGTTCCGCCCGTGCCAAGAGGCCGATCCCGAACAGAGACGTTCGACCGCGGATCGCTTCAGGACCGGAATGGCTCAACGAGAAGATCCGCAACACGAGCAGGGCTGACTGAAGCGGATGCCGATGGTCTGCTCGGCGGCAACCTGGAAGAGTGCTCGTTCCTCGATAGGGCCAGCGGCCGAGCGGGCTCGGACGCCTCAGTTCGCTTGCGAGCAACGCCATTTGCGATAGGCTTGCTGCAACAGCGACAATGATATCGACGTTTCGGGGAGGTGTTGCATGGCTGGGCCGTCATCCATTCCCGGACGCCCTTCCAGACCGGGTTCCAAACAGCCAGTTGACTGAGCCATTAGGCTGCCTTCTCGACTGCCTCGACCAGTACGCGGGTCGCGGCCCCGCCGCCGACCTGCGGCACCTCGATCTCGTCGCCTTCCTCGGAGCGCGCCACGGCCTCGCCGAGGGGGGTCGCGATCGACAGGAGGCCGCCCGCATGGTCGTCGACGCCTTCGGTGAGCCGCAGCGTGAGGCGCCGCCTGTCCGGGAACAGCAGCGCCACGCGGTCGCCGACGGCGAGGCGGTCGCCTATGGCGATCCGCTCGCCGACCGCTGTCTCCTCGGCGCCGGCGCCCACCCGACGGCGCGGTTCAGCAGCGGCCACCACGTCGGGCGCCGTCGCAATGCGGTGCTCGACGACGCGGCCCAGGGCCGCCAGGCCGGCCTCGCCCACCACCGGCACGATGCCCTCGCGGTCGAGCGTCGCCACGAGATCCGCCACGACGCCGTCGGGATCGCGGTAGAAGCTCGAGGCGAAGCAGCGCCAGAAGCGCCAGCCGACGCGCTCCAGGGTGCGCTGGCGGCGCATGTCGTCGCGCCAGCGCTCCGGCCCGTGAAAGCTGTCGCCGTCGCATTCGACCGCGAGGCGCCGTCCTTCGAGATCCTCGACGACGAGATCGATGCGAAACCCCTCCGAGCCCACCTGGGGCGTGACCCGGTAGCCCAGCGCTACGAGACGGCCCAGCATGTCGCGCTCGAAATCCGAGTCGCATAGTGCCGCGAGGTCCTGGTTGTCGGCCGCGCGGGCCGGCATGGGGTGTTCGAAATGCGCGATGAGCCGCGCCTTGAGGTCGTGCGCCGCAAGGTCGTCCCGCTCCACCGAACGCACCAGCACCAGGCGGTCGCGGGCGCGCGACGCCGCCACGTTGAAACGCTGTTCGTAGCGCAGCATGGTGAGCGAGGAGCGCCGCTTGCGGTCCGCCACCATGGACAGGAACACGACGTCGCGTTCGTTGCCCTGGAAGGAGGCGGGGTTGCCGCAGAGCACCGTGTGGCGCTGCATGGCTTCCTCGCCGATGCGCTCGGTCAGAAGCACCCGCACGAGTTCCGCCTGTTCGGACCCGATCAGCGAGATCACGCCGATGCTGCGGTGCTGGTGGGCGGAGTCGGCGACGAGCGCCGCGATCTCGTCCACGATGACGTCCGCTTCCGCCCGGTTGATCTTGCGGGCGCCGTCGCGCGTGCCGTGCGGCACGAAGATGTCGACCAGCGGCGGATCGAACCGCTCCGCCGCGGCGGGGACGCGCAGCGGCACGAGTTTCTCCGGGTAGAACTGCATCGAGAAGCGGATGATCGGCTCGACGCAGCGGAAGTGCTCCTTCAGCATCAAGCGGCTGTCCGGGAACACGGCCCGCATCAGGTCGTAGAGACTCTCGCCCGGCTCCAGCAGGGCCTGATAGGGCAGGTGGCGCAGATGATGGTGGCGGAGCTGCTCGATCTTGCTCTGTGTCACGAAGGGCGGCGTCGGGCTCACCTGGCGGTCGTCGCCGACCGCGAGGATCTTGCGACCGCGCAGGAGCGCCGGCAGTTCGGTGATGTCGGACTGCGACGCCTCGTCCAGGATCACGAGGTCGAACGCCGCCATGTCGGAGGGCAGTTGCTCGGCGACACGCCACGTCGGCATGATCCAGCAGGGCACCGCGTCGTAGCAGCGGGCCATGGCGTCGCGGGCGGAGCGACGGTGGCGCCCCGCGCCCTTGCCGGTGCCCTTGCCGAGCCGACCCAGCGCCCGCACGTATTCGACCAGCGCCGATTTGACCCGCGGCGAGAGACGTCGCTCCAGCGCCAGAAAGGCGCGCTCGCGCACGAGTTCGACGAAGAGCTTGCGACCGCGCTTGTCGGCGGCCTCGCGCTCCCGGGCCAGGGTCAGCAGCGCGTCCCGGCCGTCGATGCGGTCGAGGTGGTGTTCGGCCGCCGCGGCGTCCCAGGCGTCGCGCCAATGCTCGGGCAGCAGGGTAGGGTCGGGATCGACGCGCAGGCGCTCGGCCCAGAGCGGCGCCCCGGCGGCGGTCAGGAGCGCCGTGACGCGGCGGATCTCGGCGAAGGGTTCCGCCAGTCCGCCGATCTCGCCGATGCGCCGGCGCAGCGTCGCCCAGAGCGCCGCGACCTTGTCGGCCGTGATGTCGTCCCGGCCCACGATCTCCCCGAGAAGCTGACGCGCCATCGTGGCGGTCCGGTCCTGGCCGGGGAACAGGACCGCCGCGGCCCCTGCGGCATCGGCCACGGAAGCGAGCCGCGTCGCGCCCGCCGCCGACCCCAATTGGGCCGCGAGGGCGCGGGCCAAGCCCGGGTCACTCGCCAGGGTCTCGACGGCCGGCAGGGCGCGGGCGACCACGCCAGCGCAGGCCGTCTCGAGCCCGGCGAGCGCAGCCCGGACCCCATCGACCTGAGCCAGCACGCGGGCAGCGGCCGCAGGGCCGCCGGGCTCCTGCCCTGCGTCGAGGTCGGCCTCGACTGCGAAATGCCGCCATTGCGCCGCGAGCGCCACGCGTCGGCCGGCGAGCGCGATTGCGTCCGCGACCGCGGCCCAGGCGTGGCCGTCCTGACCGGGCGGCTGCCCGCGCACCAGCACGGCCGCGACCCGGTCCTTGGCGGGCGCATGGCCGATCGACAGCCGCGGCCAGAGCCTGTCGCCGCAGGCCGCGCGCTCGATCGCCCCGCGGGCCTCGGGATCCGCCGCGATGCCGTCCGGCAGGTCGATGGCGAAAGGCGCGAGCCGCACCCGCTCGGCTTCGATCTCCCACCATGCGCCGCAGAGATCCCGCAGCATCGTGGTCCACCCCGATCCATCGCTGCGGAGCAGGGCGGAGACGATGGGCACCAGCCAAGCCTGTGCGCCCAAGACATCGGCTGCGGCCGCAAGATCGCCGAGGCTCCGGCCGACGCGCGATGCGGGTTCGGCGCCGGCGGGCGGCAGCCGCAGGGCCGGGAGCGGGCCATCCGCGGCCGCTTCCGCGTCCTGCTTGGCTTCGACCAGATCGTCATGCCAGCCCGCGACCTCTTCGGGCGACGGCAAGACCTCAAGTCCTGGCAGGACGGTGTCGAGGTGATCGAGGAACGCCGACGCGCTGGCCCGCGCGTCCCGCAGCGACGCCACGTCGGTATCGAGGAGGCCGGTCTCCGAGACGAAGAGCCGGGGCGCGTCCGCGAACCAGGGATGGCGCCCGCGCTCCGCCGCGACGCGGCGCGCCAGTGCGGCCGGCCTCTCGCCCTGCGGCCCGAGCGGCACGTCCTGCAGGGCCGCGATCTCCTCGGTCTCGCGGTCGATGGCGGCGAGGCGAGCGCGGATCTTGATGATCTCGGCCTCGCAACGGCGGATCGCCGACAGCCGGATCTCCGGGCGGCTCTCCTCGACCACGGACTGGATCTCGCGAATGGCGCCCTCGACCTGGCGCAGGCCCTGCCGCTCGCTCGACAGGATCGCAATGGTGAGAGGCCGCACTTTTTCGGGCAACTGATCGCGCAGCACGCTCAGTGCGGCTTCGCCCCGCGACACGACCAGCACGCGCTGTCCGAGTGCCAGGCCATGGCAGATGAGGTTGGCGATCGTATGGGTCTTTCCCGTGCCGGGCGGCCCCTGCACCACGAGGCCCTCGGCCTCCGCCAGACGGCGCACGATGGCGACCTGCTCCTCGTTGAACGGTTTGGGGAAGAACACGTCGCCGAAGACCGGGTCATCGTTCGGCTCGGACGCATCCGCGCCGGCCTCGCCCAGTCTGTCTCCGAGGGGGTCCCAGGGCAGCGCTGCGGCCTCGGCCGGCGGGGTGACGAGCCGCTGGGCCAGTCCCGTGACTTCGAGGCCGCCCTGGGCCGCCGCTCTGAACCGGGCGATGTCGTCGAGAACGACATGTTGCGAGCGGGGCCGCGCGTAAAGCACCCAATCGCCCGTAATCAGGGGACCGTCGGCCGGGGCCGCTGTTGCGTGGTCCCTGTCGCGCCGGTAGCGACCGTCCGGGGCGAGCCGCGCCGCCGCGGCCGCGAGCAGCGGCTCGAAGCTGTCGGGCCGGAAGGGCGACAGCCCATCCTCGGCCTCGGCGCGCAGCACCTCGCGCCGCGCCACCTCGCTCAGGGCTCCGAGGTTCTCGCAGCCCATCTCCTCGTATGGCTTGAGATCAATCCGCGGCTCCGCGTCCGTCGGCCGGACCACGAGACGGCCATCGGCCGCGAGCTCGATCTCGACCCCGCAGTCGATCAGCGGCCGCTCGACAGTTCGGCCGTCCCGCTGCCAACGGACCGTGCCGATGCCCCAGACCACCTCGACGGCGCTGTCGCCGCCGCCGAGTTCGAGCTGCTGCTGAAGCCGGTAGATCTGGCCGTAGACCGCGATCGTCCTGCGCCTCGACGTCTCGTCGTCTGCCCAGTTTTGCCAGATGGTGACACGCCAGACCTCAAAGTGCTGTTCAAGCCCGGGCTGATCTTCGAGGCGCAGCCGCAGATCGAAGGCGTCGGATGTCTCGCCGTCGCGCGCCGGCACGGGGGCGAAATCCTCCTCGCCGGCCCGCTCGGCCGCGATCAGGGCGCCGCGCTCGGCGCCCGACACCGTGATCAGCCGCTCGCGGCGCAATGCCGGAGGGGCCTGCGGGTCGGACGCATCCAGGATCCAGGGCGAGAGGCGCTCGGGCGGGGCGGGCGGGGCGGCGCGGGCCAGGCGCTCGACCGCGAGCCAGATCGGGCCGTCGGCGTCGGCGAGGTCGGTCGAAACACCCGGCAAGTCCCCGATCTCGTCGGCCCGGATCGCGACCGCCGCGCCGTCCGGCAACCGGTAATCGGCCAGGCGGAACGCCACGCGCTCGTCGAGTCGGACCACCTGTTCGACGTAGTCGAGGAGGCCGACGAGCTTCTCGGCCGTCGTCTTGATGGCGTTCAGGACCCGATCCTTGGTTGCCGCGTCGCGCCACAAGAAACCCGGATGGCGGCACAAGGCAAGCCGGGCGCCCCTCGCGTCCAGGTGCAATTGCCGGACGGCGCCGCGAGGCCGTTCACCGTTGCGTGCGAAACGGGTCGCGTCGGGCGGCGTCCATTGCTATGAAGCATGTCGCTTGCAGGGGCAGGCCGCCCGCCCGAAACGGGCCGTTCCGATCCGTCGGGCGCATCGATGACGGGAAACCTCGTGAACATTGCCGTGTCGGGCGCCAGCCCCGGAGGATCGGGACCGGGGCTGGGTTCGGCGCCAGCCGCGATCCTCCACCGCTTCGCGGAAGCCGGTTACGACCGTGTCGAGCCGCCGCTGCTCCAGGACGCGGCGACGTTCCTCGACCTCGGCGGCGAGGATATCCGGGCGCGGCTCTTTCTGACGACCGACGCCAACGGGGCCGAACTCTGTCTCCGTCCTGAATATACGATCCCCACGGCCCGCGCTTATCTGGCGTCGCCCCAGGCCGGCCGGCCGGCCGGCTACAGCTATTGCGGCCCCGTCTTCCGGCTGCGGCAGGGCGCCTCGGGCGAATCCGTGCAGGCCGGCCTCGAAAGCTTCGGCCGCGGCGACATCGCGGCCGCCGATGCCGAGATCCTGGCGCTGGCACTGGAAGCTGTGGACCGCAGCGGCACCGCGGTGTCGCGCATCACGCTCGGCGACGCCGGCCTGGTGTCGGCCCTGCTGGACGCCGTGGCACTCCCGGCGCTCTGGCGGCGTCGGCTGAAGCGCGCCCTGGAGAAGGGTCTCACGCTCGACGCCGCGCTGCGCGGCGCCCCGACCCGCTCGTCCGAGCATTCGGGGCTGCTCGCGGCCCTGGCCGGCGCCGACGGCAGGGACGCCCATTCCTTCGTCGAGGATCTCCTGTCGATCGCCGGTATCGCCACGGTCGGAGGGCGCTCGGTGGGCGAGATCGCCGACCGGTTCCTGTCGCAGGTGGCCGACGGCGCGGTGCCGGTCATCGGCGACGAGCGTCGCGCCGTGCTCGACCAGTTCTTCGCTATCACCGGCAATCCGGATCGCGCTTCGGGCGCGCTGCGGACTTTGGCACGCGACGCGGGGCTCGATCTCGACCGCGCGCTCGACCTCTTCGACCAACGAACCGGATTCATCGCGGCGCAGGGTATCGACTTGAACCGGCTAGCGTTCCGGACCGCGTTCACGCGCAATCTCGACTACTACACCGGTTTCGTGTTCGAGGCCCATGCCTCGGAGCCAACGGACGCCGGCCGGAACGGCCCCGTGACGGGCGGCGGACGTTACGACCGCCTCGCCCAGGCGCTCGGAAGCCGCGAGGCCATCCCGGCCGTGGGTGCAGCTATCTGGCTCGACCGCCTGGAGACGCGCTCGTGAGCGGCGCCGACGAGCCATTCGTGCTGGCGGTGCCGTCCAAGGGGCGACTGCAGGAGAATGCCTCCGCGTTCTTCGCCCGGGCCGGTCTGAAGCTCGTTCAGAACGGTGGCGGCCGCGATTACCGCGGCCGGCTCTATGGCATCGACGACCTCGAAATCGCCTTCCTGCCCGTGTCCGAGATCGTGACGCAATTGGCCGACGGACACGCCCATTTCGGCGTCGCGGGCGAAGATCTCCTGCGCGAGGCGATTCCCGAGGCGGATGCCAGCATCGCATTCCTGACGACTCTCGGCTTCGGCAACGCCGATGTCGCGGTGGCGGTGCCCCGCGCCTGGATCGACGTCCGCACCATGGCCGATCTCGAGGACGTCGCGGCGACCTTCCACGCGCGGCGCGGCAGGCGCATGCGGGTCGCGACCAAATACGTCAACCTCACGCGGCGCTTCTTCTCCGAGCGCGGCGTCACCGACTACCGCATCGTCGAGAGCCTCGGCGCTACCGAAGGCGCGCCGGCCGCTGGCGGAGCGGAACTCATTGTCGACATCACCACCACGGGCGCCACTTTGCAGGCCAACGCCCTGAAGGTGCTGGACGACGGCATCATCCTGCGGTCCGAGGCCAACCTCGCGGCGTCGCTCAAGGCGGACTGGAGCCAGGCGCATCTGCGCACCGCCCGTGCCATCCTGGCCCGCATCGCGGCCGAGGAGCAGGCCCGCACCTCGCGGGAGTTGCGCGCGATCTTCCCCGAAGGATCGCGGGAGGTCGAGGAAGGCGGACTCGCGGCGTTCGATGCCCGGGTGTTCGACCGCGAGGACGGCCGCCTCGTGCTGCATTGCGCCAAGGCCCGGGTCCCGGACCTCGCCGATTGGCTGATCGGGCAGGGCGCGAGCCACGTCGCGGTGGCGCCGCTCGATTACGTCTTCGCGGCCCGCAACCCGCTCTACGACAAGCTCCTCGACCGCGTCGGCTGAGGGCGGCGGTACTGATCGCGGTGCGAGCTCCAGGGCCTCACCAATCCGGTCCGGCTGCCATGATGGCATCGCTATGGACACGCGCCACGAACGCGTCGATCCACGCATGATCCACTTCCTCCGAGAGCTTCGATCGGGCGGCTGCGTGTTCCACGGCCACGAGCAACGATTCGATTTCGTCCGCGACGTCCCGGTAGGCGATCTGGCCGAGCTTGATCGCTCTGATGCGATCGACACGACGCAACGGGAACGTGATCATGCCGGTGTCGAATAATTCGACGGCCTCCGTGGCGACCCGCACCGCGTGCGACAGTGCCTTCCAGTCGACGCCCTGCTGAGTTTCGGCCTGCAAGGCTCGGTGACCGTGTTCGTCAACGAGGCGGCGTAAGGTGTCCCGGCCATGTTTGATGCTGGCCGCGAAGGACAGCTTGCGGCCGCAAACATCGAAGTGGTCGAGCGCTTCCCCACTGACCTGGGCGATGGTCGTCACGTCAAGAAACTCCGTTCGGGCCGCGAGAGCACGTACAGCGGGAGCGATCTCGCGCAGTTTGACGCGGGACCCCCTGCCGACGACGGCTTCGTCGAGCAGCTGCAGGGCGGCCCGGGCCGCCTCCAAACGGCTCCCCTTGAGGCCGTATTTAATGGCCTGCTGTCGGCAATACCCCACGAAAGCCGCCGACCTCCGGGTGAGCAGCCGATGCCGATTGGCCACGACCTCCAGCCACTCGGGAGCAGGCTGTTCCACCCACACCGAAGAGGGCGCGAACAGGATGTCGAGTGCGACTGTCTGGCCCTCGGCCGCAAGCGCCAGGAAGCGCTGCAGGCTGTAGGATTCTTCCTCCACCTCGCCGGCGAGACTGCGCTCCCCAAACGCCTTCTGACGTTTGGTTGAGATCGCGCCCTTGACGCGTCCCAGCAGGATATCGCGCGGGTTCGGGACGAAGATGGATTTCAGGTCCAGGTCGGACGACGGGGTGTCGGTCCCGAAAAGATGGGAGCCGTAGCGGAGGCGTAGGATGGTTCGACCGTAGGCCACGGTCACGTTGCCGAGGTCCCGAGGTCCAGCGCGTCGAAGATCCTGTCGGCCGCGAGCGGCAGGGCCGTGAACCTCACCCCCGTGGCGTCGCGCACCGCATTGGCGAGCGCCGGTGCGACCGGGTTGAAGGGGCTCTCGCTCATGGATTTGGCGCCCATCGGACCGACCGTGTCGTGCGTCTCGGCGAACAGCACCTCGGTGCGGGGCACGTCGGCGAAAGCCGGGATGTGGTAGGAGCGGAACACGGGCGTGGTCACCCGGCCCGCGTCGTCGATATCGAAGTGCTCGTAGAGCGCGGCCCCGATCGCCTGGGCGACGCCGCCCTCGACCTGACCGCGGCATTGCATCGGGTTGACCACGTGTCCGGCGTCGGCGGCCTGCACGCTCTGCAGGATGCGGATCACGCCCGTGACCCGGTGCACCGCGACCCGGAAACCGTGGACGTTGAAGGCGATCGACCGCGGCGTGCCGTCGAAGCTGCCGACGCCCTCGAGCGCCCGGCCGGCGTCCTCGGCCCAGGCCGCTAGGTCGGACAGCAACAGGCGGTGCTTGCCGCTGTCGAGACCGCCGGGTGCGAGCCGCCATGGGTCCGGTGCCGGCCCGGCGAACGCCACCGCGGCCGCGACCAGCCGGTCGCGCAGATCTTCCGCGGCCCGCATCACGGCCGTGCCGGCCACGACGAGGCCGGTCGAACCATAGGCGCCGGTGTCGTGGCCGACGTGGTCGGTGTCGGACTGAAGCACCAGGATGCTCTCGGGCGTCGTCGCCAGGACCTGCGCCGCGATCTGCACGTGTGTCGTCGTGGCGCCGTTGCCGAACTCCGCCGTGCCGACCGATAGTGCGAAGGTGCCGTCGCGGCGAAGGTTCAGGCGCGCATCGGAGTAATGCCCGCGCGGTGGCGTCGTGTGGATCATCGACAGCGCCATGCCGCGCCCGGTGGCCCAGTCGCCTTCGGGCCAGGCTTCTCCTCGACCGCTACGGAGCGCGTCCTCGACGAGCGACAGGCACTGGTCTAGTCCATAGGAGCCGTATCGCAGGTCACCCTGGTCGGTGCTGGTTCCGATCATGAGGTCGCCGGGCCGGATCATGTTGCGTCGTCGCATCGCGAAGGGATCGATGCCGAGTCCGCGCGCAAGTTCGTCGATCGCCGACTCGACCGCGAAGATCGACTGGCTGAGGCCGTAGCCCCGGAAGGCGCCGGCCGGAACGCAATTGGTGTAGACCGCGTAGCCGTCGACCTTCTTGCTGGGGACGTTGTAGATCGCGATCGATTCGCCGCAGCCGTGGTGCAGCACGCCACCGGCATGGTTGCCGTAGGCGCCGGTGTTGGACACCGCCCGGATCGCAAGGGCGGTCAATCGGCCGTCCCGGCGTGCTCCCACCTTGACCGAGATCGACATCGGGTGGCGGGTCGTGGTGGCGGTGAACTGCTCCTCGCGGGTGAGCTCGAGCTTCACGGGCCGGCCGGTGCGGATCGCCACCAGGGCGGCGATGTCCTCGACCAGCATCTCCTGCTTGCCGCCGAAGCCGCCGCCGACCCGTTCGCACAGCACCCTGACCCGATCGGGTGCGAGGCCCAGCACGCGGGCCAGCGCCCGCCGGGTGAGAAACGGCACCTGCGTGCTGGTCCGGACCACGAGCCGTCCGTCGGGGTCGTGCCAGGCCAGCGCCACATGGGTCTCGAGCTGGGCGTGCTGGATCCGCTGCGACGCATAGGTGGCCTCGTGGATCAGGTCGGCCGCGGCGAAACCGGCCGCTGTATCGCCGATCTCGGAATGGAACTCCGCCACCACGTTGCGCTCGGCCGCCTGGATGCCCGATCCTGCGCCCTTCTCTCCGTGGAGAAGGGGAGCACCCGCCGCCATGGCGGCCTCGGGATCGAACATCGCCGGCAGGACCTCGTAGGTCACGTCCAGGCGCCGGCAGGCCTCTTCGGCCGCGGCCTCGGTCTCGGCCACGACGGCCGCGACGCGCTGGCCGCGGAACCGCATCACGGAATCGAGCACTCGCGTGTCGAACGGGTCGTCATCGTCGCGTTCGTGACGAGCGGTGGAAAACAGGGTCTCCGGCGCGTCCTGATGGGTCAGAACCGCCACGACCCCGGGAACCGCCAAAGCCGGCGCCTTGTCGATGGCGACCACGCGGGCGTGGGCGTGGGGCGAGCGCGCAAGCTTGATGTGGAGCAGACCGTCCGGCGCGAGGTCGGCCGTGAAACGCACGCGGCCCGTCACGATGCCGGGGCCGGCGGGAGCGCCGACGTTACGTGCACCGTCGGTCGTCAGGGTGCCGGCAATCGCATCCGCGATGGCGCCGTAGCCCGTGCAGCGGCACAGATTGCCCTTCAGCACCGCGGGCAGGTTGCGGCGCTGACTCTGGTCGAGGCTCGCTGCCGTCATGATCATGCCGGCCGTGCAGAAGCCGCACTGAAACCCCTGTGCGTCGAGGAAGGCCCGCTGCATCGGATGCAGCACACCGCTCGGCGACAGACCCTCGATCGTGGTGATGGCGCGGCCGCGAGCCCGGAACGCCGGCGTGACGCAGCTGTGCACCGGTTCGCCGTCCATCCACACCGTGCAGGCGCCGCAATCGCCGGCGTCGCAGCCCTTCTTGACGCCGAACCAGCCGAGCTGCCGCAGGAACGTCCTGAGGCACTGGCCGGGACGCGGCGCCTCGGACGAGGTAGTACCGTTGACGAGATAGGTCATGGTGCCGCCAGTTCGTCGAGGATCTCCGAGGCGAGATGGGCCGTGACGCGGCGCCGCCACCCGGGGCGGCCGTGCAGGTCGTCGAAGATCGCCGCGTCGGGCACGGCGTCCCAGGCCGCCGTGACCTGTTCGTGCGCGGGCAGTACCGGAAAGCCGAGGACGATGGGACGCGTGGTGGCGGCCGTGATGGTGAGGCGGAAGCTCCCGTCCGGGGCGAGCGTACCGATGACGAGCGCGCCCGAGCGCCCGAGCGGCGTCAGCGAAATCTGCCGGAAGGCGGCGCGGCGGCGCAGCGCCGCGGCCGGAAGGCGCACCGACCTCAGGAGCTCGCCGTGCCGGAGCGCATTGCGCCCCGCGCCGATCACGAGATCGCCGACCGGGAGGTCGTGCTCGTAGCCGGCGCCCCAAACCCGACAGGACCCCTCGAGTGCGGCCGCGAGAGCCGTCATCGGGCCGGCCGGCAGGGCGAGGCAGATATTGCCCCCAACAGTCGCGGCATTCCAGACCTTGAACGACCCGAGCAGGGCACGGCAGCAGAGCGGCACGAGGGTCGCGGCGGCATGCCACGCGGGCGGTGGTGTCCAGCGTTCCAACTCCGCGATACGGCAGGTTGCTGCGATGGTGACACCGTCTGTATCGGATTCGATCGACGTCCAACCAAAGCCGTGAAGGTCGAACAGCCTGTCGAGGTGGGGCTGCGGTTCCGAGAACAACCAGGTGCCGCCGGCCAGCCAGGCGTCCCCGGCCTGCCAACTCGCCACGGCGTCCCGCTCCGGCCGCTCGACCACCGTATCGATCGTGTTCAGGTCCAAAGGGCGACGGTCCAGGTGCGAAGGGAGTGGAGACGCGGGGATGCTGCGTCAATCGGGATCGGCTGTCGAGCCCGCGCCGTACGGCCCGCGCCCGCATGGTGCTGGTCCATGCGACCCGAATTTCGCCGCGAGCATCGTGTAGCTTGAACGAGAGTAAAATCTTACCAGTTGTCGAGTAGCGTTCGACCGCAAGGGTCGAGGCCGACCGCGGAGGGGCGTCATCCATGATTGGTGTGCTGAACGGAGGGGCTCGCAGGTGGGTCGGGAGCCTCGGACTCGCGGCCGTTATGGCCAGCGCGCCGGCCCTGGCGCAGAGCCACAAAAAGCCCACCCCGGCCTCCGCCGCGAAGCTCGTACCAGCGTCCGCTGCGAAGCCCGCGGCCAAGAAGGACGCTCTGTCGAGCAAGCCCACGCTGGTGGGCACCTATGGTGATTGGGGAACCTACGAGGCCCAGGGCGCCAAGAGCAAGATCTGCTACGCCTTGGCTCAGCCGAAGGAGCGGACTCCGTCCTCGCTCAAGCGCGACCAAGGCTATATCTTCATCTCGAGCCGGCCGGGCGAGAACGTCCGCAACGAGGTTTCGGTCATCATGGGGCTGCCTTTGAAGGAAGGCAGCGGCGATGCAAAGGCGGAGGTCGGCACCACCACTTTCGACCTCGTGACCAAGGGCCAGAACGCCTGGATGAAGGACTCGGTCCAGGAAGGGCAGATGATCGGCGTGATGAAGAAGCACGGCCGTCTCATCGTCAAGGCGCCCAACGCCAAGGGCACGGTCGCGACCGATGCCTATTCGCTGAATGGGCTCGGCCCGGCGCTCGACCGCGTGGCCAAGGATTGCTCCTGATCCGGGTCAGGTCGCTCATCTCGCGAATGCTCCGGCCCGAACGCAACGGCCTCGTGCGGCAGTTGGCGCGCGGGATCGTCCGCTCACGTCTCGAGCGGTCCGCGTCGGGAGCTTCGACTTTTCCCGCCAGCGCGATGCTTCGCGGTGGCCGCTACCTTGTGGTGACAGTTCCCAATTTGTAAGCTGGTGATGAGACGGCCCTTAAGAGGCCGGTCGGTCGAACTGCGATCGCCGCGGGAGGAAACGCGATGTCCCACCATCCCAACAAGCACGACGTGCCGGAGTCGTTCAAGAAGAGCGCTCTGATCGGGGCGCACCGCTACGACGAGATGTACGCCCGTTCGATGCGCGACCCCGACGGGTTCTGGGGCGAACACGGCATGCGGATCGATTGGACCAGGCCTTACAGCCGCGTCAAGGCCACCTCCTTCGCGCCCGGCAACGTGTCGATCGAGTGGTTCGGCGACGGCACGACCAATGTCGCCGTGAACTGCATCGACCGCCATCTCGCCACCCGGGGCGACAAGGTCGCGATCATCTGGGAAGGCGACGATCCGACGGAGTCGCGCTCCATCACGTATCGCGAACTGCACGAGGAAGTCTGCCGCTTCGCCAACGTCATCAAGGCTCACGGGATCGGCAAAGGCGACACCGTCACGATCTACATGCCGATGATCCCCGAGGCTGCCTTCGCCATGCTGGCCTGCGCCCGCATCGGGGCCGTCCACTCGGTGGTCTTCGGCGGCTTCTCGCCCGACGCCCTGGCGGGCCGCATCACGGGCTGCGGGTCGAAGCTCGTCATCACGGCCGATGAAGCCTTCCGGGGCGGCCGCAAGGTGCCGCTGAAGCGCAATGTCGACGGAGCCATCGCCAGGTCCGGCATCGTCGAGAAGGTCTTGGTGGTGAGGCGGACCGGGTCCGAGGTCCCCATGACGGTGGGCCGGGACGTGTATTACGACGAGGCCGCGGCCGGCGTGGGCGACGATTGCCCGGCCGAGGAAATGGACGCCGAGGCGCCGCTCTTCATCCTCTACACTTCGGGCTCGACCGGCCAGCCCAAGGGCGTGCTGCACTCGACCGCGGGCTATCTCGTCTACGCGTCGATGACCCACGAATACGTCTTCGATATCCACGACCGGGACGTCTACTGGTGTACGGCCGACGTCGGCTGGGTCACGGGCCACTCGTACATCGTTTACGGCCCACTGGCGAACGGTGCCACGACGCTGATGTTCGAAGGCGTCCCGAACTACCCGTCGGTATCGCGCATGTGGGAGGTCGTGGACAAGCACAAGGTGTCGGTCCTCTATACGGCACCGACCGCCATCCGGGCCCTGATGGGCTCGGGCGACGGGCCAGTCAAGGCGACGAGCCGCGCCAGTCTGCGCCTGCTCGGCTCGGTCGGCGAGCCCATCAATCCCGAAGCCTGGGAATGGTATCACCGGGTCGTCGGCGAGGGACGCTGCCCCATCGTCGACACGTGGTGGCAGACCGAGACCGGCGGCATCCTGATCACGCCTCTGCCCGGCGCCACGACCCTGAAACCGGGCTCCGCGACCCGCCCGTTCTTCGGCGTGAAGCCCGAGGTGATGGACCCGGAAGGACGCGTGCTCGAGGGGGCATGCGAGGGCAATCTCGTGATCGCCGCCAGCTGGCCCGGGCAGATGCGTACGGTCTACGGTGACCACAAGCGCTTCGAGGAGATCTATTTCTCGACCTATCCCGGCAAGTATTTCACCGGTGACGGATGCCGCCGCGACGAGGACGGCTACTACTGGATCACCGGCCGGGTCGACGACGTCATCAACGTGTCGGGCCACCGCATGGGGACGGCGGAAGTCGAGAGTGCGCTCGTGGCTCACGACAGCGTGTCCGAGGCCGCCGTCGTCGGCTATCCGCACGATCTGAAGGGGCAGGGCATCTATGCCTACGTGACCTTGATGCAGGGGGTCGAAGCCAGCGATGGGCTGCGTAAGGCGCTCGTCGCCCATGTACGCCAGGAAATCGGTCCCATCGCGTCGCCGGACGTGATCCAGTTCGCGCCCGGCCTTCCCAAGACGCGATCGGGCAAGATCATGCGCCGGATCCTGCGCAAGATCGCCGAGAACGAACTCGGTAGCCTGGGCGATACCTCGACGCTGGCCGATCCGTCCGTCGTCGACGATCTCGTGGCGAACCGGCGCTGATCGAGCGGCACCGGGCCGCCGCGGCCAGGAGCGAGGCTTAATCGTTCACCCTGGCGGCAAGCCAGCCTCGTAGCGTCCGCGCCGGGTAACCGCCCGTTCAGCCGCGGGGGGCAGTCTCCTTCCATCAGCCGGCACAGAACGGCAGGGAGCGTCTCACATGGAACCCTCGTATCGCGCAGGATTCGCATCGCGCAGAATGCGCAACAGCCCCATCCTGACCCACATCCTGTTGGCGGCCTGCATCGCGGCTGCCGCCATCGCGGTGATGGTGACGGCCCTGTCTCCGGCCAGCGCGGCGGTCCAGTCCGCCGGCGCGGTCGGCTATGCGCCCGGCACTGTGGTGATCAGCCAGTCGGCGCGGCGCCTCTTTCTCGTCACCGAGGACGGGCAATCGATCAGCTACCCGGTCGCGGTCGGCAAGTCCGGCAAACAGTGGCGCGGTACCGTGCAGATCGACGGCAAGTACCGCAATCCGGCATGGGTACCGCCCGCCGAAGTGAAGCGGGCCGAGCCCTGGCTTCCCGACTACATCCCGGGTGGATCGTCCCGGAACCCCATGGGGATGCGCGCCCTGACGCTCAGTGGCGACCAATATGCCATCCACGGCACCAACCGCCCGAACTCGATCGGCACGGCCGCGTCCTATGGCTGCATCCGCATGTACAACCGGGACATCGTCGACCTCTTCGACCGCGTCGACGTCGGCACACCCGTGGTCATGATGCCCTGAGGCCGTCGGCGCGGTTTCCCGCGCTGCTTCATGCAACCTCCGGAACCGCGTGCTCTTCAGCTTCGTTGGTTCGCCGACACGAGAGATGGACGGCGCGCCAGCGTCCTCCGTCCCGATCGGCTGGAGGACCCAATGGTTGACCCGTTTGCTAAAGATCCGAATCCGACCCAAGGCCCAGAGGCAAGCCGGGCGAAGGACGAATTGAACGCCCGCTTCCAGGACCTGCGCCGCGACGCTTCGGCGAGCGCCAAGTCGGCAGCCGACAGCCTCTCGCAGCATCATGATCAAGCCACCGCGTCCGGCGGCGCCGGTTCCAAGATCGACAGCACCATGTCGACCTTGCGGGACGAGGCGACACAGACCGGCAACGAAGCCAAGGGCGCGGCCGCATCGATCGCCGAGCAGGCCCGGAGCCGGCTGACCGAGATCGTCGATCAGCAAAAGGTAGCCGGAGCCGACAGGATCGCCGGCGTCGCCAAGGCGGCCCAAACCGCGGCCGGCGACCTCGACCGGACCAACCCGCAGATGGCGCGTCTCGTCCGGGCAGCAGCCGAGAACGTCGACCGTCTGGCTGACGATGTCCGATCCCGCGATCTCGGCGACGTTCTCGCAACGCTGTCGCACTTCGGACGCGAGCAGCCGGTCGCTTTCTTCGGCGGAGCGGTCGTAGCAGGCTTCATCCTGGCGCGGTTCCTCAAGAGCGACTCGCCGGCTGCGGGCGGAGTGCCGCGGGCGAGCGGCAGCTATAGCGCTGCCTGAGCCCATCGAAGAGGAGATGCCCTCATGAACGTCGACACGCCGGGCCGGCCATCCACGCCGTCGCTTTTCGCCGACGCCCTGGCTCAGATGACGAGCCTGTTCGAGACGGAGATCCGTCTCGTTCGCACCGAGGTCTCGGAGAAGATTTCGGCCGCCATCAATGCGGTGGTCGTGTTGCTGGTGGCAGCCGTTCTGCTGCTGGCTGCGCTGTTCATCATCCTGTTCGGCATCGTGCAACTGGTGATCTACTTCGGGGTCGTGGCCTGGGGCGCCTACTTCATCGTGGGCGTCGTCATCGCGGTCATCGGTGCGATCGCCCTCTACATCGCTCTGAACAGGCTCTCGACCGACAATCTGATGCCGAAGCGTTCGATGAATCAACTCGGCAAGGATGCCGATATCGTCAAGGAGCAGGTGAAATGAGCGGCGACACGGGTCGGCAATCCTCCAGCGAGGTGGCCCATGAGGCGGAAGATACGAGGGCCCACCTCGCCAGTACGCTCGAGCAGCTTCGGAACAACCTGAAGCCGGCAAACGTCGTGGAGGAGGTGGTCAGTAACGCCCGGATCGGTGCGTCGACCGTGGCCGACAACCTCGTCGGTTTCACCAAGGCCTATCCTCTGCCGACGATCCTGTTCGCTTCCGGCGCGGCCCTCATTCTGGGCGTGACCACGAAGGGTTTGGGACGGTCTTCCGGGTCAGGCGTGACGGCCAAGGGCCTGCCGCGCGCGCCCGCTCAGCGAAATCCCGTCCGTGTCCCTGCGACGACCAAGCCGCGAATTCCACATAGATCGGCCTCCGCCGCCATAGCCCAGACGGCCTCCTCGATAAAGGAAGGGCTTCGCGGTTTCGTGTCGGACCGGACATCGAAGATGTCCGACGGTGTCGGTAGCTTGAAGCAAGAAGCGTCGAGACCCTACGATTCAACTTCCTCGAACACGCGTGATGCCATGAACAATGCTTCCAGGTATATGCCCCACAATTCGAGCGAGGCAAGATCCAAGCTGTCGAACCTCTTGCAGGAGCAGCCCTTGGTGCTCGGCGCCTTCGGGCTCGCCATAGGTGCCGCAATCGGTGCTGCCATCCCGATCAGTCGCACAGAGGACGACTTGATGGGAAACACTGCGCATTCGGTCCGTCAGGCCGCACAGGACGCTGCGCGCCAGGAGGTCGACCAACTGCGAAACGTCGCGGGGGAAACCCTCGAGAGCGTCAAGAAGTCGGCCACGGAACACGGGCTTTCGGCCGAGAACATGACGGACCTCGTCCGCGATGTCGGTTCCCATGCGAAGACAGCGATGAATCAGGTCGGCGGTTCGCACGACACCGACAAGAAACAAGGCTGACGAACGCGTCCTTGGGTGATCGATCGCCTGCGATCAGAAATCGCAGGCGATGCCCTTGTTCTCCCAATCGCCGTAGCGCACCGGCTCCGGCCCTTGCCGCCCGTTGATTTCACGAGGACGAGCCAATCCGGCTCGCTGGCGTTCCGCCCGCCGAGTCTCTGCTTCTGCGAGCGCCCGGGCAGCGTTGCTCTTGCGTAATTCCTCGTCGCCCGGTGTCATATCGCTCTGTTCCATCACGCTTCCACCACCTTTTCAGGCCAGTTGAACGGTGCGGTTCACACCCGACGTTTCTATATGGGTATCGGATGCGCCTCGGCCATGTGGCCGAAGCATGCTGGTGGGAACCCACGCGATGCTCATGACGAAGCTGTGGCGTTCCGCCAGCATCCTTTTCGGGGCGCTTGACGCAGCGCAGATGCTCGAGATCCTGGATGATGGATCACTGAACCCGTGGTGACGAGGCCTTCCGCAGTGCGCCCTGTCCGGTCGAAGTCGGGAATGAAACCTCCGCTTGTTCCAGCCGAACTGCCGCCCGGACTGGCGTGCCGCCTCGCCGCGGTCGCCGCCTTGAGCGACGTGGTGGTCAACGGCCGCGGGCTCGACGAGGCTCTCGCGGCCGCCGCCCAGCATCCGCGTTTCACGGCCTTCGACCTTCGGGACAAGGCGCTGGCGCGATCGATCGTGATCGTGTCGCTGCGCCGGCTCGGCACGCTCCGGCGTTTCCTGGGTCGTCTCCTCGACAAGGGCCTGCCGAAGAAGAGCGGTCAACTCGAGTGGATCCTGGTCGTCACGGCGGCTCAGATCCTGTTTCTGGACATTCCCGACCACGCCGCCGTGAATGCCTGCGTTCAGGCCGTGCGTCTCGATCCTGCGAGCCAACCCTTCGCAGCTTTGGCCAATGCGGTTGCCCGCAATGTGGCGCGTGGGCGTGACGACCCCGACAGCCAAGATCCTTTCATCGACACGCCGGGGTGGCTCGCGGCGCGCTGGCGCAAGACCTACGGCGACGCCACGGCAGCGGCGATCGCGGCCGCCAACCGGGCCGAGGTGCCGCTCGATGTCACTGTGCGTTCGGACCCCCAAACCTGGGCGCAGCGCCTCGACGGCGACGTGTTGGCCACGGGATCGATCCGGCTCCGCACCCACGCGCCGGTGCCGGAGTTGCCCGGGTATGCTGATGGGCAATGGTGGGTGCAGGACGCCGCGGCCGCCTTGCCGGCACAGCTTCTCAAGGCTGAAGCGGGCGAGCGTGTCGTGGACCTCTGCGCTGCTCCGGGCGGCAAGACCGCGCAGCTCTGCGCGACGGGTGCCGTGGTAACCGCCGTGGACCGGTCTGCTGAACGCCTCAAGCGTTTCGCCGTCAACATGGAGCGCCTGGGGTTCAGCGCCGAGACTGAGGTCGCCGATGTGACGGCCTACACGGCGCAGCCGTTCGATGCCGTGCTGCTCGACGCGCCGTGCTCGGCGACTGGGACCATGCGGCGTCATCCCGACGTCGGCTGGATCAAGCGCGCCTCCGATATCCCGGTGCTGGCGGCATTGCAGTCTCGCATGCTCGACCGCGCCGCGGCGCTGCTGCGTCCCGGAGGGCGCCTCGTCTATTGTACCTGCTCCATCGAGCCGGAGGAGGGTGAGGCCCAGATCACCGCGCTTCTGCGTCGCAACCCGGATCTGGCGCGCTCGCCCGTCTTACTCGCTGAGGTCAGCGGGCTCGCCGAGAGCTTGACGCCACTCGGTGAGCTTCGGACCCTGCCGTCCCATCCAGCACGCCTCGATCCACCGATCGTCGGGCTCGACGGTTTCTACGCAGCCCGGCTGGTCCGGAAGGCCTGACCGCCCCGAACGAGGATCGGCTCGGCGGCATGGACCTGCAGGTCCGAGCAGCGAAATAGGTTCGACCCACCCTCGTCCATCCCGACGAGGACGTCGAGCCTGCCCCTCGGCTATTCGGACCGTCGATGCGCGGGCAACGTGCTGGAGCGGGCTTCCCCGCCCTCGAAACCGCTCGGTTCCGACGCGGCTTCGTGCTCGATCACCCTGGGGTCGTCCGGGTCCATCGACGACGTTTCCTCGTCGTCCAAATCGGCTAAGATCTCCTCGAGCAGATTGCCATCGGCGAGGCCGGAAGAGAGCACGTAGTCCCAACCCTCCGGGCCACGATGTCGGTCGAGACTTCGGGTGATCTCACGCTTCCGCGCCGCTGTGTCGTTCGGCCCTTCGATGAAGAGAGGCTTGCCGTCCTTGCCGAACGGGAAGACGTCGGAACTTCGGTCGGCGTCGATGTCGCCGAAAATCCTGGCGATGACGCGATAGTCCTTCGCCGCGGCGAGACCGGACTTCGCCGCGAAATCCACCGAGCCCTTGACGAGCTTCAAGGCGGAGGACGGTTCGATCTCGACGACATCCTGGCGCTTAGCCGCAAGGTCGGCGAGCACTTGATCGAACTCCGATGGCGCCATCTCCTTGTAGAAGACGTCCTTCACTCCGAGACAGTAGACGTCGACCAGGAAGAAGGCGCAGCCGATCGCATTGGTCGGAAGGCGCTTCGTCAGAATGACGTGGCCTATGCCGACCTCGAACAGGGCGGCTGTGCGGATCGACCGTTCGACTGGGCTGCGGGCCGCCACCGCGACGCGTCCGGCGAGGCTCTGCACGGAGCGTTCGGCCTGCTTTTTCTCCGCCACGACGGCTTTGCGGCGGGCAGCCTTGGCGGCCAGCGCCTTGGCACGATCACGTCCCTGGCCCATGTCGGATCGGCCTCGTCACCAGATGCCGACGGAACCGCCCGTCGCCGTGCTCAAGCCGCTTTATTCTTGTTGTAGACGTCGAGGCATACGGCGCCCAACAGCACCAGCCCCTTGATGACCTGCTGATAATCGATGCCGATGCCCAGGATCGACATGCCGTTGTTCATAACCCCGATGATGAAGGCCCCGATGACCACTCCTGTCACCTTGCCGACGCCGCCCGCCGCTGAAGCGCCGCCGATGAAGCAGGCCGCGATCACGTCTAGTTCGAAGCCGAGGCCGCCTTTCGGGGTCGCGGTATTGAGGCGCGCCGCGAAGATCATGCCGGCGAGGCCGGCCAGCACGCCCATGTTGACGAAGGTCAGGAAGGTCAGGCGCTCCGTCTTGATACCGGACAGTTTGGCGGCCTTGATATTCCCTCCGAGCGCGTAGATCCGTCGCCCGATCGTGGTCTTGTTGGTCACGAAGCGATACAGCATGATCAGCACGAACATGATGATCAACACGTTCGGCAGACCTCGGTACGAACTCATCTGGTAGGCGAACCCCAGCAGCGCGAGGCCGATCACGCCGTTGCGCAACGCGAAGGAACTCAACGGTTCCACGCTCACGCTATGGTGCTGCCGCGTCATGCGTCGGCGCAGGCTCGTCCCTAGGAGGATGGCCCAGAGCACGGCGCCGATGATCACCGACGTCCAGTGGCCGGCGAAGTTGGGGATGAAGCCCTTCGCGAGCAGCTGGAAGATATCGGGGAACGGGCCGACCGAAGCCCCGTTCAGGACCGCCAGTGTCAAGCCGCGAAACACCAGCATCCCGGCCAGCGTGACGATGAAGCTGGGGATCTTGAAATAGGCGACCCAGTAGCCTTGCGCCGCACCGACGAGGCCGCCGATGACGAGGCAGATGACCGTCGCCACGCCGTAGTTGAGCGGGGGAATATCGAAACCGACATCGAGGCCGATGAAGCCGAGCCCGAGGTGCAGCCCCTGCACCATGAGCACGGCCGCGAGCGCTCCGACGAAGCCGACCACAGAGCCGATCGACAGGTCGATATGGCCGGCCACGATGATGAGCAGCATGCCGAGCGCCATGACGACGACGTAGCTGTTCTGCAGGATCAGGTTGGTGAGATTGAGCGGCTCGAATAGCACGCCGCCTGTCTTGAACTCGAAAAACAGCATGATCAGCGCGAGCGCGATCAGCAGGCCATAGTCGCGGAAATTGCCTTTCTTGAGCAATCCGCGCAGGCCCGGCGCATCCGGGTCCGTCTTGGCCACCGGAACACCGACGACGGCGGAGGCGGCCTTCCGATCTTCGACTGTGGCCTGGCTCATCAGTGGAGCTCCTTCGAGCGCATGATCGCACGCATGATGTTTTCCTGGGACGCCGCGGCGGCCGTGAACTCGCCGACGAAGCGGCCCTCGTTCATGACGTAGATGCGGTCGCACATTCCGAGCAGTTCCGGCATCTCGGACGAGATCAGCAGCACACCCTTGCCTTCCTCGGCCAGGGCATTGATGATGGCGTAAATCTCGTACTTGGCGCCGACGTCGATGCCGCGTGTCGGCTCGTCGAGGATCAGGACCTCGGGCTTGGTGAACAGCCACTTGCTGAGCACGACCTTCTGCTGATTGCCCCCCGAGAGGTTCACGGCCTGCTGCTCGACCCCGAAGGAGCGGATGTTGAGCTTGCTGCGATAATCCGTGGCGACCGCAAATTCGCGGTCGCTGTCGATCACCATGGCGGAGGAAACGCCGGGCAGGTTCGCCAGCGTGGTGTTCTTGGTGATGTTCTCGTCGAGCACGAGCCCCAGCTGCTTGCGGTCCTCGGTCACATAGGCAATGCCGCTGGCGATGGCTCGACCGATCGTCGACACGTCCGCCACCTTGCCGTCGATCAGCACCTCGCCGGAGATGTTCTGCCCGTAGGAGCGGCCGAACACGCTCATGGCAAGCTCCGTGCGACCCGATCCCATGAGCCCGGCCACGCCCACGATCTCGCCGCGGCTCAGGCGCAGGTTGACGTTCTTGACCACGGCGCGGTCCGCATGGACCTGATGGTGGGCGGTCCAGTTGCGGATCTCGAGCAGGGGCTCGCCGATCTTGGGCGTCCGTGGCGGAAAGCGGTGCGCCATGTCGCGCCCCACCATGCCCTTGATGATCCTATCCTCGTTGATGGCGTCCTTGCGGCAGTCGAGCGTCTCGACCGAGGCGCCGTCCCGGATGATCGTGATCTGGTCCGCCACCTTCGATATTTCGTTCAGCTTGTGGGAGATCAGGATCGAGGAAATCCCCTTGGCCTTGAAGCCGAGCAGCAGCTTCAGCAGCTTTTCGCTGTCGGTCTCGTTGAGACTCGCGGTCGGCTCGTCGAGGATGAGTAGCTTGACCTCCTTGGACAGGGCTTTGGCGATCTCGACCAGTTGCTGTTTGCCGACCCCGAGATTGGTGATCAGCGTCTCCGGGTTCTCGTCGAGTCCCACGGTCGCGAGAAGCTCCCGCGTCCGGGCGAAGGCGCGGTCCCAGTCGATGATGCCGAACCGCGATGTCTCGTTGCCGAGGAAGATGTTCTCGGCGATCGACAGCAGCGGCACGAGCGCCAATTCCTGGTGGATGATGATGATGCCGACGTGCTCGCTTTCCGCAATGTCGCGGAACTGCACCGACCTACCCTCGTAGAGGATGTCGCCGCTGTAGCTCCCGTGCGGATACACCCCGCTCAGCACTTTCATCAGCGTCGACTTGCCGGCGCCGTTCTCGCCGCAGATCGCATGGATCTCGCCCGGCTGAACGGCGAGGTTGACGTTGTCGAGCGCCTTCACGCCGGGAAAGGTCTTGGTGATCCCCCGCATTTCCAGGATCGGGCTCATGGCATCCTATGGTTCCCGGCAGGCGCTTGCGTGGCCGTGAGGACGTTAACCCGGCCGCGACGCGCCGCGCAATCATCGCACGCGCGACATCGAGGCATGGACCCGCCGGCCCGTCTTCCCGCATCTCGGTCCGACGCAATCGCGGAAGGCCCGCACCGGCAGCCGGCGCGGGCCCAGGCCTCATTGGCCGAGCTGCTTCAGCGTGTAATAGCCCCCGTCCACCAGGGTCGGCTTCCAGTTCGCCTTGGTGACCGGGACCGGGTTCAGCAGATAGGACGGTACGACCTTCTTGCCGTTGTCGTAGGTCTTGGAGTCGTTGATCTGCGGCTGCGAGCCCGTCTCCAAGGCGTCCACCATGCCGACCACGACCTTGGCGAGATCGCGGGTGTCCTTGTAGATCGAGGATGTCTGCTCGCCCGCGACGATCGACTTGACGGACTGAACCTCGCAATCCTGACCGGTGACGACTGGATACTTCAGGTCGCCCGAGCCGTAGCCGACGCCTTTCAGCGACGACAGGATGCCGATCGACAAGCCGTCGTAGGGCGACAGCACGGCATTGACTTGCTTGTTCGTGTAATAGGCGCTGAGCAGGTTATCCATGCGGGCCTGGGCCACGGCCGGATCCCAACGCAGGGTCGACACCACCTTCATGCCGGTCTGGCCGCTCTGCACGACGAGCTTCTTCGAGTCGATATAGGGCTGCAGGACCGACATGGCCCCATCGTAGAAGAAATAGGCGTTGTTGTCGTCGGGCGAGCCGCCGAACAATTCGATGTTGAAGGGACCCTTGCCGTCCTTGAGGCCGAGCGAATCGACGATGCTGGTGCCCTGCAGGACGCCGACCTTGAAGTTGTCGAACGTGGCATAATAGTCGACGTTCGGCGAACCTTTGATCAGGCGGTCGTAGGCGATGACCTTCACGCCGGCGTCGTGAGCCTTGGCCAGCACGTCAGACAAGGTCGTGCCGTCGATGGAGGCGATCACCAGCACCTTGGCGCCCTTGGTGACCATGTTTTCGATCTGGGCGAGCTGGTTCGGGATGTCGTCGTCGGCATATTGCAGGTCGGCCTTGTAGCCCTTGGCCTCGAGCTGCTTGACCATGTTGTTGCCGTCGTCGATCCAGCGTGCCGATGACTTGGTCGGCATGGCTACACCGATGAGGTCGCCCTTGGCAGCGTATGCCGGGGTCAACGCCGTCGATGACAAAGCCATCGCGCCGATCGCCACGGCGGCAAAAGTCCGTCTATTGATCACGTTCCACTCCCTGAAGAATTGCCGCGCCGCCGCCGAGGGGCTGGGCGCCCACAAAGATGCGAAAGCCTGAGCCGACAGCGTTTGTCGCCGTTCGGACCCCGCGCATTAGTCGTGGAAGTCGAGCGGGTGTCAAACGCTGTTTGGCCGTCCTGGCAAGCCGTGCGGCCGACGTGGTGAACGCCGGCCCGCGTCCGCCGGCCGGTGCGGTGAACGGGCGTTTGCCAGCCCCGTCGCGCTTAAAAACGTTGGACGATCGCCTTGTCCTCCAGCGCCGTGATGACTTGGTCGGCGAGCGCCTCCGGGCTATCGGCGCCCGCGTCGAGCACGATCTCGGCGTGCTCGGGCCGCTCATAGGCCTGGTCGATGCCGGTGAAGTTGCGGATCTCGCCGGCCAGGGCGCGTTTGTAGAGTCCTTTCGGGTCGCGGGCGATGCAGCTCTCAATCGGCGCATCGACGAAGACCTCGACGAACTCCTCCGCCTCGACGAGTTCCCGCACCATGCGCCGCTCCGCCGCGAAGGGCGAGATGAAGCTGCACAGCACCACGAGGCCGGCCTCGACCATCAGCTTGGCGACCTCGCCGACGCGCCGGATGTTCTCGACGCGGTCGGCGTCGGTGAAGCCGAGATCCTTGTTGAGGCCGTGGCGGACGTTGTCGCCGTCGAGCATCACCGTGTGGGCGCCGCGCGCGTGGAGCTTCGCTTCCACGATGTTGGCGACGGTCGACTTGCCGGCGCCCGACAGGCCCGTGAACCACAGGATGGCCGGTTTCTGGTGCTTCAGGGCGGCGCGCGCCTCTTTGGCAACGGCAAGGTCCTGGTAGTGGATGTTGGTGGCGCGGCGCAGCGCGAAATCGACGAGACCTGCCCCGGCGGTCGCGTTGGTGGCGCGGTCGATCAGGATGAAGGCGCCCGTGTCGCGGTTCTCGCCGTAGGGATCGAAGGCGATCGGCGCCGAGCAGGCGAAATTGCAGAAGCCGATCTCGTTGAGGCCCAGGGTCTTGGCGGCGTTGTGTTCCAGCGAATTGATGTCGACCCGGTGCTTCAGGTCCGTCACCGTCACCGGAACCAGCTTGGCCGCGATCTTCATCAGGTAGGAGCGACCCGGCAGCAGCCGCTCCTCGCTCATCCAGATGACGTGGGCGGCGAACTGGTCGGCCACCGGCGGCCGGCTCTTCGGGTCGGCCAGGATGTCGCCGCGCGCGACATCGATCTCGTCGGCGAGCGTCAGCGTCACGGCGTCGCCGGCCTCGGCCGAGGCGAGGTCGCCGCCGGGGCCGATGACGCGCTCGACCCGGCTGGCGCGCCCGGATCCCGCCACCACGACCTCCTGGCCCGGCGCGATCCGCCCCCCCGCCACCGTGCCGGCGTAGCCGCGGAAATCGAGGTCCGGCCGGTTGACCCATTGCACGGGCAGACGGAACGGCGAGGCCGAGCGGTCCTGGCCGACCTCGACGGTCTCGAGGAAGCCCACCAGGGTGGGGCCTCGGTACCAGGGCATGTTGGCCGAGGGCTCCGAGAGGTTGTCGCCGTAGCGCGCCGAGACCGGAATCGGCGTTACAGAACGGAAGTTGAGCCGGCCCGCGAAGGCGTGGAAGGCCTGCACGATCTCGGAGAAGACGTGCTGGTCGTGGCCCACGAGGTCGATCTTGTTGACCGCCAGAACCACGGTCCTGATGCCGAGCAGCGACACGATATAGGCATGGCGCCGCGTCTGCGGAAGCAGACCTTTACGCGCATCCACCAGCAGGATGGCGAGATCGGCATTGGAGGCGCCGGTCGCCATGTTGCGGGTGAACTGCTCGTGGCCGGGCGTATCGGCCACGACGAAAGCGCGGCGCGGCGTCGAGAAGTAGCGATAGGCCACGTCGATCGTGATGCCCTGTTCGCGCTCGGCCTCGAGCCCGTCGACCAGCAGTGCGAAATCGATGTCGTCACCGACGGTGCCGTGCTTCTTCGAGTCGCGCTCCAGCGCCGAGAGCTGGTCGTCGAAGATCGACTTCTGCTCGTAGAGCAATCGGCCGATCAGGGTCGACTTGCCGTCGTCGACCGATCCGCACGTCAGGAAGCGAAGGGTCGGGAGGTTGCCCGCGGGGAGGTCCGTGGTCGCGCGGCCGCCAGCCATCAGAAGTATCCCTCGCGCTTCTTCTTTTCCATGGATCCCGATTCGTCGCTGTCGATCAGCCGGCCCTGGCGTTCCGAGCTGCGCGAGGAGCGCATCTCGACCAGGATATCGTCGAGCGTCGCGGCCTCGGACGGCACGGCGCCGGTCAGCGGATAGCAGCCCAGCGTTCGGAACCGCACGTCGCGCATCCGAGGAGTCTCGCCGGGCATCAAGGGCAGGCGATCGTCGTCCACCATGATGAGAGCGCCGTCGCGTTCCACGACCGGGCGCCGCTTGGCAAAATAGAGCGGCACCACCGCAATGTCTTCCGCCTGGATGTAGTCCCAGACGTCGATTTCGGTCCAGTTCGACAGAGGGAACACCCGCATCGACTCGCCCGGCCGGATGCGGGTGTTGTAGAGGTGCCAGAGTTCGGGTCGCTGGTTGCGCGGGTCCCAGGCATGGGCGGCCGAGCGATGCGAGAAGATGCGCTCCTTGGCGCGGCTCTTCTCCTCGTCGCGCCGCGCGCCCCCGAAGGCGGCGTCGTACTGGCCCTCATCGAGCGCCTGGCGGAGCCCCTCGGTCTTCATCACCTGGGTGTGGACCGACGAGCCCGAGGCGACGGGCGAGATGCCGCGCCGGATGCCGTCCTGGTTGACGTGGACGATCAGCTCCATGCCGGCGCGCCTGGCCGCCTCATCACGGAACGCGATCATCTCGCGGAACTTCCAAGTGGTGTCGACGTGAAGCAGCGCGAACGGCGGCTTGGCCGGGTAGAATGCCTTCAGCGCCACATGCAGCATGACGCTCGAATCCTTGCCGATGGAGTAGAGCATCACGGGACGCCGAAATTCAGCCACCACCTCGCGCATGATATGGATGGCCTCGGATTCGAGGCGTCGGAGGTGGGTGGAGAGGCGTCCGGACATCGGGGGCTCTGGGTGGTGGCGAGAACTCAGGCGATATAAGGTCGACCGATGCACTGCAACAAGGCGTCGCGCATGGCTCCGGTGATGGGGATCCGCGTAATGGCGGGATCCGCGATCCGCCCATGACCTCCGTCCTGTCCTCCTCGGGCGCCATCCTGGCCGGCTTCGCGCTGCTCTTCGTGCTCGTGACGGCCGTCGCGACCGCCCTGCTGATCGGACTCCTGCATCCGCTTCTCGTGCGTTACGCGCTGGCTCGGCCGAATGCTCGTTCGGCTCACAGCGTGCCGACCCCGCAGGGCGGCGGCATCGCGGTGCTGGGCGCCGCCGTGCTGGCGGCTCTGCTCGGCGCTTGCGCGCTCGCCGACGAAGGACTGACCGCGCTGGATATCGGGTCCGGGACGGCCTTTATGCTCGACGATGCGGCCTGGTGGCGGCTGTGCCTCGTGCTGTCGGCGGCGTTGCTGGTGGCAGCGGTCGGCTTCATCGATGATCTTTGGCCTTTGCCGCCGCTGCCGCGCTTGGCGCTGCAACTCATCGCCATGAGTGTCGCGGTCTCGGCCCTGCCATACGGCGCGCGCGTCCTGCCGGTGCTGCCGCTCGCGGCGGAGCGCCTGCTCCTCGTGGTCGGCGGTGCCTGGTTCATCAACCTGACCAATTTCATGGACGGCATGGACTGGCTCACGGTCGCCGAGACGGTCCCGACGGCGGCGGCGCTCTCGTGTTTCTGGTTTTTCGGCTTCCTGTCGGCGCCCGCGGGACTGGCCGCCACGGCGCTGCTCGGCGGGATGCTGGGCTTCGCGCCCTTCAACAGGCCGGTGGCGCGGCTGTTCCTCGGCGATGTCGGCAGCCTTCCGGTGGGCCTGCTGGTGGCCTTCTGCCTGTTCGACCTCGCGTCGCACGGGGGGCTCGTCGCGGCGGTGTTGATGCCGCTCTACTCCATCGCGGATAGCGGCATCACGCTGGTGTGGCGGCTGCGCCGCGGCGAGCGCGTCTGGGAAGCGCACCGCCACCACTTCTATCAGGTCGCGGTCGGGCGCGGCTTCACGATACGCGACGTGCTGGAGCGCGTGCTGGCCGCTAACCTGGTCCTTGTCGTCTTCGCGGCCGCGAGTCTCTTCCAGGACCGATGGGAGCTGGCGCTGATCGACCTTGCGCTCGGCGCCGTGATCGTGGCGCGGCTGCTTCGCGACCTGGCGCGAGGACGGCCGGCGGCCGAGAGGCCGCGGTGAGCTTCTCCGAGAGCGAGAGCTGACTGCTCGCATGGCCGAGCCACTCCGGTCCACGCGCCCGCTCGCTCATCACTTTCGCGCATGAAGCGGATGCCGGCGACGGTGGGGCACGCCCCCCGAGGCGAAGGCGGCATCGTTTCTGCCCATCACCCCGCCAGGTCGTTTTGTCCAAGGCACCACTTAAAGAACGACGGCCACGCACATTCCGGTTAGTCTGGATCGTCAGGTGGGAGTTCGCTCGTGCATCTCGATCCACTGTTCCTGTCCCGCCTGCAATGGGCCTGGGTCATCGCCTGGCACATCCTGCTGCCGGCCTTCACGGTGGGGCTCGCCTCCTACATCGCCGTGCTGGAAGGTCTGCACCTCTTCACCGGGGAGGAGGTCTGGTTCCGGATCTCGAGGTTCTGGACCAGGATCTTCGCGGTTTCGTTCGGCATGGGGGTCGTGTCAGGCATCATCATGCCGTTCCAGTTCGGCACGAACTGGTCGCGCTTCTCGGACGCTGCGGCGAACGTCATCTCCCCGATGCTGGCCTACGAAGACCTGATGGCCTTCTTCCTGGAAGCCTCGTTCCTCGGCATCCTTCTCTTCGGCCGCAACCTCGTCCCGCGCTGGGTTCATTTCTTCGCCGCCTGCATGGTGGCGGTCGGGACGCTGTTCTCCTCCTTCTGGATCCTGTCGGTGAACAGCTGGATGCAGACCCCGGCCGGCTACGAGGTCAAGGATGGGAGATTCTTCCCGACCGACTGGCTCGCCATCATCTTCAACCCGTCCTTTCCCTACAGGCTCGCCCATACGGTGTCGGCGTTCTACGTGACGACGGCCTTCGTCGTGCTCGGCGTCGGGGCCCACCTCGTGCGCGGCCGCTTCCCGGACGAAGGCAAGCGCATGGTCCGCATGGCCTTGAACTTCCTGATCATCTTCGTGCCGCTGCAGATCGCGCTCGGCGACCTGCACGGCCTCAACACCCGCCAGTACCAGCCCGCGAAGCTCGCCGCGATCGAGGGCGATTGGGACACCACGAACCCGACGCCCCTGACCGTGTTCGGCATTCCGAACGAGACGGCCGAGCGCAACGACTACGCGATCGAGATCCCCTATCTCGGCAGCCTGGTCCTGACCCATAGCCTGCACGGCGAGATCAAGGGGCTGAAGGATTTCCCGGTCGACCAAAGGCCGCCGGTATGGCCGGTGTTCTTCGGCTTCCGCATCATGGTCGGCATCGCCATGGTGATGCTCGCGACAGTGCTGGGCGGATGGTACCTTCGGCTGCGCAGGCGGCTTTTCACCACCCTGTGGTTCCTGCGCCTCTGCGAATTCGTGGCGCCGCTCGGCTTCGTCGCCGTGCTGGCGGGATGGACCACGACTGAGGTCGGGCGGCAGCCCTGGACCATCTACGGCATGTTCCGCACGGCGCAGTCGGTGTCGCCGTCGCTGACAGGCCATGACGTGCTGGTGTCGCTGATCGCCTATATGGCGGTCTACCTGATCATGTTCCCGGCCGGCATCGCCGTCATGGCCGGCCTCGTGAGGTCGGGACCGGCAGAAGAGGCGATGAGGTCCGACCCGGTCGAGGGCCGTCAGCCCAAGGCTCCGGTCAATCCGCCCGCCCAAGCACCGGCCGAGTAGACGACCATGGGTGGCGGACTCCTCGACCTCGTGCCGATCTGGACCTTCATCATCGCGCTCGGCGTGTTCCTCTATGTCCTGCTCGACGGCTTCGATCTCGGGGTGGGCCTGCTCTACGGGTTCGCATCCGAGGAGCATAAGCCGATGGTGATGAACTCCATCGCGCCGATCTGGGACGGCAACGAGACCTGGCTCATCCTGGGCGGCGTGGCCCTGATGGCGGTTTTTCCGCTGGGCTTCGCCATCATCATCCCGGCGGTCTATTTCCCGATCCTGATCATGCTGCTGGCCCTGGTGTTTCGCGGGGTCGCCTTCGAGTTCCGCTTCAAGCAGCCGTGGATCAGGCGTATCTGGTCCTGGGGCTTCTGCATGGGCTCGGCCCTGGCGGCCTTCGCGCAAGGCGCGGTGCTCGGCGCCTTCATTCAGGGGTTCAAGGTCGACGGCCGCAACTTCGCCGGAACGTCGATGGATTGGCTGACCCCGTTCTCGGTCCTGACCGGTATCGCGCTGATGCTCGGATACGGGCTGCTCGGCGCCGGATGGCTGATCATCAAGTCGGAGGGCGACCTTCAGGCCTGGGCGCGGCGAGCCGGGAAGCTCTGCTTCTGGGGCGTGCTGGCTGCCGTGCTCATCGTGAGCATCTGGACTCCCCTGCGCGACCCGGCGATCGCCCACAAATGGTTCGGCTGGCCCAACATGGTGATCGTCGCGCCGGTCCCGATCCTTACCGTGCTGCTGGCCTGGCTGGAATGGCGGGCGCTCGACGGCTACGGCAACGATGCCTTGCCGTTCATCGGCGCCATGGGGCTGTTCTTCATGTCCTATACAGGGATCGCGGTCAGTCTCTGGCCATACCTCGTGCCTCCGCATTACACGCTGTGGGAGAGCGCTTCCTCGGAAGGCACCCAGGCTTTCCTCCTCATCGGTACGCTATTCCTGCTGCCCGTCATCCTGATGTACACAGGATGGTCGTACTGGGTGTTCCGCGGCAAGATGCGCGGCGATATCGGATATCACTGAGCGCACGCTTCAGGATCCGGAGTTCCACCCCGAGCCATTACTCGGCGCGCGATAGGTCCTACCCCCCATCGGGCAACGAATGTAGCCTCGACTACATCATCGTCAATAGGCTAGATTGACGTCCGACCCTCGATCGGCCGACACCGGGGGTCGACGGCACATGCGCGGGGCAGGGACGGATGGGCGCCAAGACGACGAAGGGGGCGGAGGGGGATGCGGGTAACGTCGTGCCGGCGCAACGCTTCGGAAGGGCGCGCTCGGCCCGATCCTCGGCCATGCTCGAAGACTATACGGAGCTGATCTCGGACCTGCAGGCCGGGGAGGGCGAGGCTCGCACGACCGACATCGCCCGCGCGCTCGGCGTCACTCATCCCACGGCCAACAAGGCCATCGCGCGGCTCAAGCGAGAGGGCTTGGCGACCGCAAAACCCTATCGCGGCATCTTCCTGACCGAGGCCGGGCAGGCCATGGCGGAGCGCTGCCGCGCCCGGCACCGCACGGTGGTGAAGCTCCTGGTCGCGGTCGGCGTGCCGCCGGACGCGGCCGAGATCGACGCGGAGGGCATGGAGCACCATGTGTCCCAAGTCACGCTCGATGCTTTCGAGGCCTTTCTGGAGGCTAAATCCTGACGCAGCAGCCGAGGTTTCGAGTCCGTCAGCCGACCGGTGGGTGCCCGCGACGATAACGATGCGACGGCGATTCGACCGTAACGCGTGAATGCACACCGCCGAACACGGAGCGGCGAAAGTTGTCTGTGCCCTTAGTCCGTTAGGCTTGAGGAAGCCCCAGGGGCCGCCTTCGTCATCGGATCCGGAGCAGGGCCACATGCGATCATTGCCGATTTCCGCGGTCACACTGCTGGTCGCCGCGGTCGCGCTGCCCTCCGTGAGTTACGCCTCCACCTTTTCGGCCAAGTTCTCCTGGCAGGGCATTCCACCCTGCTCGACCACATCACCGGCCTTCACCGTATCGGGCGTGCCGCGCGGCACGGTCGCTCTGGCCTTCCTTATGCGGGACCAGGATGCGCCGGACTTCCAGCACGGCGGCTCGACCGTGCCCTATGCCGGCGGCAGCAGAGTGTCGAAGGGCGCCATCACTTACGTCGGGCCTTGCCCGCCAACCGGCGCATCCCATCGCTACGTCTGGACGGTCGATGCGCTTGGCCGCGACGGGGCGGCATTGGGTTCGACCACGGCCGAGGGCAGGTTTCCTCGATGACGACGGGATCCTGACCTCGCCGGAGTCGCAATGAGGCCGGGCCCATGCCCGCCCTGCACGGCGAGGCATATGGACTCGCTCAATCGTTCGGGTAGTGGCAGGCCGCGATTCGTCCATCGCCGACGTCGCGCAGCACCGGCCGTTCGACCTTGCACCGGTCCCCAACCTTGGGACAGCGGGTGTGGAAGCGGCAGCCCGGCGGGGGGCGCAGGGGGCTCGGGACGTCGCCGCGCAGGATGATGCGCTCGCGCCTTGCCTCGCCGGCATGGGCCACGGGGACCGCCGACATCAGCGCCTCCGTGTAGGGATGGGCCGGGTGCCGGAACAGCGTGTCGGTGGGCCCGGTCTCGACCACGGACCCGAGATACATGACGGCGGTGCGGGTCGAGATCTGCCGCACCACGCTGAGGTCGTGGGCGATGAACAGGTAGGTGATGCCGAGCCTGTCCTGCAGGTCCATGAACAGGTTGATGATCTGGGCCTGCACCGAAACGTCGAGGGCCGAAACCGATTCGTCCGCCACGATCAGCGAAGGTTCCAGCGCCAGCGCCCGGGCGATGCCGATGCGTTGCCGCTGCCCGCCTGAGAACTCGTGCGGGAACCGCTGCAGGTGGTCGGTCGATAGGCCGACGAGGTCCATGAGTTCCTCGAGCCGGGCCTGGATCTCGGCACCGCCCCGTCGCCGGCCGTCCGCGCGAGCGTGGACTCGCAACGGCTCGGCGATGAGGTCGGCAATGCGTCGGCGTGGGTTCAGCGAGGCGTAAGGGTCCTGGAACACCATCTGCATGCGGGGCCGCAACGGCCGCAACGCCTTGAGGGTGGTCCGGGTGATGTCCTGTCCCTCGAAGTGGACCGTTCCGCCCGAGACATCGTAGAGCCGCATCAGGCACCGGCCCAGCGTCGACTTTCCGCAACCCGACTCGCCCACGAGACCCAGCGTCTCGCCGCGCTCGACGGTGAGCGACACATCGTCGACGGCACGCAGCACCTGGATCCCCTGGGCCTGGAAGCGACCGCCGAGCTTGAAATGTTTCGACAGCTTGACGGCTTCGAGGATGGGCGTGCCCGTCATGGCGCCGCGTTCTCGGGCACGAGATGGCAACTGACGTCCTGCAAGCCGCGTCGGAACAGCGGGGGGTCGACTGCGCAGGCCTCGTGGACGTGACGGCAGCGGGGGCTGAACGGGCAGCCCTGCGGCCGGTCGAGGATGGAGGGCGGCGCGCCGGGGATCGCGGGCAGGCGACGGGGCTTCTCGCCCGCCATGGGCGGGATCGAACCGAGCAGCCCCACCGTATAGGGATGTCCCGGGGTCGCGAAGATGTCGCGCTTGGCGCCGCGCTCCACGAGCTTTCCCGCATACATCACCATGACGCGGTCGGCGATCTCGGCCACGACCCCCATGTCATGGGTGATGAAGATGATCGAGGACCCGTGGTCGCGCCGGAGTTGCTCGATCAGGCGCAGGATCTGGGCCTGCACGGTGACGTCGAGTGCGGTGGTGGGCTCGTCGGCGATCAGCAGCGACGGGTTGCAACTTAGCGCCATGGCGATCATGGCGCGCTGGCGCATGCCGCCCGAGAGCTGGTGCGGATAGCGGTCGACCTGGGTGGATGGGTTCGGCATCCCCATTTCGGCCAGAAGTTCGATCGCCCTGGTCCGTGCCTGGCGCCGCGTGAGCTTCATATGGGCGCGGATCTGCTCCTCGATCTGCCAGCCGATCGTGTAGACCGGCGTCATGGCGCTCATCGGGTCCTGGAAGATCATGGCGATCTCGTCGCCCCGCACATGCTGCAGGGCGCGGCGCGACAGGCCCACGAGTTCCTGGCCCTTGTAGCGGATCGAGCCCGTCAGGATGGCGTTCGGATCGCCGATCAGCCCCATGATGGCGAGACTGGTCAGCGACTTGCCGGAGCCGGATTCGCCCACCACCGACAGGATCTCGCCCTTGGGCACCGCGAAGGAGATGTCCTCGACGGCCCGCAGGATGCCGCCCTCGGTCCGGAACGACACGCTGAGGTTCTCGACGGCCAGCAGCGTTTGGGTGGAGGACCGGTCAAGCACGGGCGACCCTGACGCGCGGGTCGAGCACCGCGTAGAGGAGGTCGACCAGGGCATTGGCCGCCACCACGAAGAAGGACGCGTACATCACGGTCGCCATGATGACCGGCAGGTCGAGATTCTGCAGCGCGTTGAACGTGAGATAGCCGACGCCCTGGAGGCCGAACACAACCTCGGTCAGCAGGGCGCCCCCGCCGACCAGGATGCCGAAATCGAGCCCGAACATCGACACGAAGGTGATGAGCGAGGTCCGCAGCGCGTGCCGGAACAGCACCCGGGCCTCGCCGAGGCCCTTGGCCCGTGCCGTGCGGATGAAGTCTTCCTGGTAGGATTCGATGAGGCTCGCGCGCAGCACCCGGCCGTAGAGCCCGACATAGAGGATCGCCAGAGTGAACCAGGGGATCACCAGGGCCTTGAACCAGCCGCAGGGGTCCTGGGTGAGCGGCACGTAGCCGAGGCCCGGCACCCAGGAGAAGAGCCAGGTCTCGTGGTAGCGGCTCTGCGTGATCAGGTTGGCGACTTCCCCGACCCAGAACACCGGCATCGAGATGCCGATCAGGCCCAGGATCATCAGCACGCGATCCACGAGGCTGCCCCGCCAGACGCCGGCGATCACGCCGATCAGGATCGACAGCACCACCCAGACGACCGCGGCACCGAACACCAGCGACAGGGTCACGGGCACCGCCTGGAGGATCGACGGGATGACCTCTTGGCCGCGGTTGACGAAGGAGGTGAGGTCGCCCGTGACGAAGAGGCGCTTCATCAAGAGCAGGTACTGGATCCACAGCGGCTGGTCGAAGCCGAAGTCGTGGCGCACGGCCGCGAGCACGTCGGGCGAAGCGTTGCGGCCGGCGATGCGGGCGGCTGGATCGGCGCCCGGGGTGGCGAAGAAGATGAGGAACACCAGGATCGAGATCCCGGCCATGACGAAGGCCATCTGACCGACGCGGCTGACCAGCACCCGCAGCATCAGCCCTTCCTCACCCGAAGCTTGGCGCGGGGGTCCAACGCGTCGCGAACGCCGTCGCCGAGCACGTTCAGGGCCAGTACGGTCAGCACGATGGCGACACCGGGCGCGATCGCCACCATGGGGCGCGTGTAGATCAGGCCCTGTCCGTCCTCGATGATGGTCCCCCACGAGGCGGCGGGCGATTGCACGCCGATCGACAGGAACGACAGGGCGCTCTCCGTGATCATGTTCAAGGCCATCATCAGGGGCGCGAAGACGATCAGTGTGGTGAAGACGTTGGGCAGGATGTCGCGCAGCAGGATGCGCCCGCGCGGTACGCCGAGTCCGATGGCGGCCAGCACGAATTCGCTCTGCCGCAACTGCAGCACCTGGCCGCGGATCGGCCGCGCCACGTAGGGGATGTAGACGATGCCGATGATGATGATCGGCAGGAGCAGGCTGTCCGAAGCGATCGTGATGGGGCCGAGCACGAGGCCGTGGCCGATCGTGACGATCGAGAGCGAGATCGCCAGAAGGTAGACCGGAAAGGCCCAGAGGATGTCGAGGAGGCGCGACAGCACGGCGTCGATCGCGCCGCCGAAGAAGCCCGCCACGATCCCGACCAGCGCCGCCAGGACCAGCGTGATCACCGTCGCGGCGCTCGCGATCAGCAGGGAGTTCTGTCCGCCGTAGAGAATGCGGGCCATCACGTCGCGGCCCTGGCCATCGGCGCCCAGCATGTAGCGCCCCGTCCAGGTCGGGCCGATCGGCGTGGTGCCGAGCCCGAGGCCGTTGGAATCGGCCTGGATGATGGCGACGTCCTGACCGTCGAGCTGAATCGAACCGCTGAGGTTCGACGTGAATGGATCGGTGGCCGAGACATGCGCGGCATAGAACGGCGCCGCTAAGGTGCAAAGTACGATCAGGATGAGCATCGCAAAGGCCGCGACGGCGGCGCGGTCCTGCACGAGTTTGCGGAAGGCCGTGGCCCAAGGGCCACGGCTCGCCCGCTTGGCGATGCGGGCCGCGCCTTCGCGCGGTCTCGCTTCGGTAATCGTAGCGGTCAAGCCCGTGTCCTCAATTCACCCAGGCCTGGGAGAACAGGAAGTGCAGCTGGTCCGAATACAGAAAGTTGCCGACCCGGCTCGCGGCGAAGTCGACCCGCTTCGGCTGGAACAGCGAAGCCACCGGTGCTGCGTCCGTCACCTCCCTGTCGACCGCGGCCCACAGCTTGCCGGCGGCCGGCAGATCCGTGACCGCGGCTGCCATGGCTTTCTTCATGTCCCCCTCGATCTTCTGGTCACAGAAGCCCGAGATGTTGACGGAAGAGTCGGAGCCCGGGTGGAAACTGCTGCAGCTGAATAGCACGCCCAGAAAATCGGACGGCGCCGGGTAGTCCTGGTACCAGTCCGAGACCGCGATCTGCACCTTGTTGTTGGTGTTCTGGATGTAGGTGAACTGGATATTGTGGGACACCACCTTCAGGCTGGCGTCATAGCCGAGGTCTCGCAACAGGCTCTGCATATAGGTGGCGATCGACTTCGGGATGGCCTTGTCGTCGCCGATCAGCGTGACCTGCGCCCCCTTGGTGCCGGATTCCTCGATCAGCTGCCTCGCCTTGGCCATGTCGGGCGCGGTCCATTTCTGGCCCGCGTTCGCCGTGAACGGGCAGTAATCCTCGTGACCCGGCATGCCGACCGGCAATTGCTGGCAGAGCGGGTTGGCGAGGTTGGGTCCCCCGAAAAGCCCCACCAGGGCCTTGCGGTCCACCGCGTAGGCCACGGCCTGCCGGGCCTTGAGATTGTTGAAGGGCGGCAGGTTCACGTTCATGGGCACGTAGTAGAAGGCCAGCAGCGGATGGACGTGGACCTGCTTGGCGTATTTGCTGCCGAGTTCGCCGAGCCGGTCGGTCGGCACGTCGTCGAAGGTCCAGTCGGCCTGGCCGTTGGCGACCGCGGTGACGCCGGCCTGGTCGTCGAGGCCGAAGTTGTAATCCATGGCGTCGACGTAGCCGTCGGGCTGGGCGTCGGCGCTGAATTCCTTGAAATACGGATTGCGGGCGATCTTCATGCCGCGGTCGGGATTGTAGCTCTCGATCATATAGGGGCCGGTGGCGGCGGCCGGCGTCGTGCCGAGATCCTTCATCGGCGTGTCGGCCGGAACGATCGCGGCATGGATGGCCGACAGCTTGTAGAAGAAGTCGGCATCCGCATCGGTGAGGTGGAAGGTGACGGTGCCGGCCCCATCATCGCCGATCACGCCTCCGGCCAGCGTGCAGGTTGCGGCCTCCTTGAGGCAGGCCTCGGCCCCGACGATGCCGTTGAAGAAGGAGCCGGCCGTCGGGCTCGACACCTTGAAGATGCGCTGGAACGTGGCCACCACATCGGCCGGCGTCACCTCCTTGCCGGTGGAGAACTTGATGCCCTTGCGGAGCTTGAACACGTAGGTCTTGCCGCCGTCCTGCGGAGCCGGGACCGCCTCGGCGAGGTCCGGCACGACCGTGTTGCTGTCCGGCCCGTCGACCTTCTTGAAGGTCACGAGGCCGTCGTTGGTGGCGTAGAGGAGCTGCCAGAATTCCGATTCGTAATTGATCTGCGGATCGATCGTGCCGGCCGAACCGTGCGCGTTGAGCTTCAACGTCCCACCGCGATGCTGCTTCATCAGTTCGGCCCGGTCCGGAGCCGCCGCGGCGGTCACGGCGCTCGCCGCAGCAAAACCCAGCGCCAGGGAACTCGTGGCCAGCAAGATCCTCAATCCCATGTGACATCCTCTCCGAACAAGGTTCGCAGCCGCGCGATGGCGGCTTGTTGCCTACGGATCAATCATGCTGCCCGATGAAAGCGCCGACCACAGTCATGCATCGTTGTCGTTCCTCGACATGCGGCATGTGAGACGAGTCCTCGAACAGAGTCCAGCGGACGTCGGGGATGAGATCCGCATAGGGCTGGAGCGTCGCGGGGGTCGCTTCGTCATGACGGCCCGAGATGAGCAAGGTCGGTGCCACGACACGATGCAATCTGTCGATGACGCTCCAGTCCCGCAACGATCCGATGACGTGGAACTCGTTGGGGCCGTTCATCACGGCATAGACGGTAGGGTCGGCCGCCAGGGCCGCGAAGGTTCGCGTCACCTCCTCGGGCCAGGGCGACAGCCTGCAGACGTGGCGGGTATAGAACGCCATGGTGGCGCGCTCGTATTCGGGATGCGCCGTGGTTCCGGCGGCCTCGTGGCGGAGCAGATCCTGCTGGACGTCGGGCGGCAGGGCCAGCCTCAAACGGTTGGCCTCGGCAACCCAGAGAGCCATTGAGGCCGGCGCGTTGGCGAGGACCAGGGACGCGAGGCCGGCCGGCCGGCGCACGGCATGTTCGGCACCGAGCATGCCGCCCCAGGACTGGCCCAGAAGGTGATACCGGCCCGCGATCCCGAGATGGGCGAGGAGGTTGTCGAGTTCGGCAAGGAACAGGTCGACGGTCCAGAATGCGGCGCCACGGTCCGGCAGGTGTGTCGAGCGGCCGTTGCCGATCTGGTCGTAGTGGACGACGGCGCGGCCGTCCCGCGCCAGATCCTTGAAGCTGTCGACGTAGTCGTGAGTACAGCCCGGACCGCCGTGCACCACGACCAGCGGCGCCCGAGGGGACGTGAGGTCCCCCGTGACCCTGTACCAGGTGTGGAAGCCGCGGAATGCGGCCTCGCCCTCGACCACGTTCATGCTCTTCTCCGCGCAGATGACGCCATCATGGGCGCCACGGCGATCAGATGCCCGACGGACTGCCGGTAAAGCTGCGCGGCGCGGGGCTGAGCACGGTCGTGCTGCCGCCTCCGATCTGCAGCACGGCGAGGCCGCGGTCGTTCGGACCGTCGGCGCGGAAGCGGAACACGCCGTCGGCACCGTTGAAGCCGGAGGTGTTGGTCAGGGCATCCTGCGAAAAGCGCTGGCCGGGCTGGCCGTGGGACAGAGCGGCCGCGAGCGAAACGGCATCGTAGGACAGGGTGGCGATGCGGGCCGGGTCGTTCCCGAATTTGGCACGGTAGCGGCCGGCGAAGCCCGCGAAGCCCGCGCCTTCCGGGGCCGAGACCCAGGCGCCTTGAAGGGGCGGAAGCTTCACGACGCGCGGATCCGTCCACAATCCGGTGCCGAGGATCTGCACCTTGCCATTGTCGATGCCGTTGGCCGTCAGAGCACCGGCGACCGCGGCCATGTCGTCGGCGGAATCGGGAATGAACAAGGCGTCGATGCGGGGCAGGGCCGCAGCGATGCGGGCCACCGCCTCGGCCGGTGCGCCCGGCTTGTAACGCTCGATCGCCTCGACCCGCACGCCGAGCCGCGCCGCGGCCTGCTGATACTCGGCCAGAGCCACGTTGCCGTAATCGTTCTCCGGAACCAGCGCCGCGAAGCTCTTCTTGCCGTGCGCCGCAGCGTAATCGACGATCCGGTCCACATAGCTCTCGATCAGGAACGACAGCAGGTAGACGCCGCGGGACGCCGATGCCGCGTCGGTCGAAAAACCGATCACGGGCTTGTCGGCCGCCTTGGCGACCTTGGCGGATTCTCGGAGATCGGCCGCGAACAGCGGCCCCAGGATGAGTTCGGCGCCGTCGCCGATGGCGGCCTGCGTGGCGTCGCGCGCGCCGTCGGGCGTGGAACGGTCGTCCTTGACCAGGATGGTGAGATCGTTGCTACCGGCGTCCGCATAGGCGAGTTCGGCCGCGTTGCGCAGTGATTGGCCGACGCTCGACGCGCCGCCGTTCTGCGTGAGGGGTAGGATGAGCGCGACCTTCACGGGGCCGGACCCGATGGCGCCGGGCTGGGCGGCGCCGGTCAGCGGGCGCGACTGCACGGCCGTGGTCGGAGCCGAAAGAGGGGCCTCCGATGGCGCTCCGCCCAGGCGTGATCCTCCGCCGATCTGGCCGCAGCCCGACAGCAAAGACCCCAGTGCACAAGCCGATAGCGCGCTTCTGATCAAACGTGCCGAAACCAAGCCGGATCTCCAGAGCGCGTCGCGGGAAGCCGCGATGTGTAACATCGAATGATGCCCGAAGCCATCGGACGTCTCGCGGAAAACCGCGGATCGGCAGTCCTTGCCTTGGCGGCGGCGCCACGCCACACAGACCGGCATGATGGCACATCACCGGGACGACGACACCGGCGCCGGCACGGCGCCCGAACGACATGCGGCGCCGGAACGCCATGCGGCGCCGGAGCGCCGCCGCGACAGGGCCTTCACGGCGTTCGGCACGCGGGTTCCGGCGCAGACGCTGGCTCCGGGCCTGCACGTGGTGGCGACGCCCATCGGCAACCTCGCCGACATCTCGCTGCGGGCCCTGGCCGTGCTGGCGGCCGCCGACGCGGTGCTGGCCGAGGACACCAGGGTGTCGCGGGTGCTGCTGTCGCACTATGGGATCGACACGCCGCTGGTGCCCTACCACGAGCACAATGCCTCCGCGATGCGTCCGCAGATCATGGCCCGCCTGGCCCGGGGCGAGGCCGTGGCGCTGATCTCGGATGCCGGCACGCCGCTCGTGTCGGACCCTGGCTACAAGCTCGTGGCCGACGCCGTCGAGTCGGGGGCCGCCATCACGGCCGTGCCAGGCGCTTCGGCCGTGATGGCGGCCCTGGTGCTGGGCGGCCTGCCGACCGACCGCTTCTTCTTCGAAGGCTTCCTGCCCGAGAAGGGCGGCGCGCGGCGCACGCGGCTCGCCGACATCGCGGGGGTGCCCGGCACGCTGGTGTTCTTCGAATCGGCGCGGCGCCTGGCCGACGCCCTGGCCGATATCGCGGCCGTGCTGGGCCCCCGGCCTGCCGCCGTGGCGCGCGAACTCACAAAGAAGTTCGAGACCGTGCGGCGGGGTACCGCCGCCGAACTCGCGACGCTTTTCGCCGAGGAGGGGCCGCCCAGGGGCGAGGTCGTGATCCTCGTGGCCCGGGCCGACGGCACGCCCGCGGCCGGCGCCGACGAACTCGATACGAGGCTCGGTGCCGCGCTCGATCACCTTTCGGTCAAGGATGCGGCCGCCGTGGTGGCGGGCGAAACCGGCCTGCCGCGCCGCGAAGTCTACGGGCGCGCCGTGGCGCTGGCGGCTGGGCGCCGCGCCGGCCCGTGAAGCGTTCCGGCGAGGGTCGACGGGCCGAGGCACGGCGGCGCGCCAACCGGACCGGCCGCCGCGCCGAGTGGGCCGCGGCCCTGCTGCTGACGCTCAAGGGCTATCGCATTCTGGCGCGCGGGTTCACCGTGGCGGGCGGCGAGATCGACATCGTGGCGCGCCGCGGCGAGGTGGTGGCCTTCATCGAGGTCAAGGCACGGCCGGGTCTCGACGAAGCGCTGCTAGCCGTCGACGGCGTGAAGCGGCGACGCCTGTCGCGGGCCGCGGCCGTGTGGCTTGCCCGCAATCCTTGGGCCGCGTCCTTCGACTTTCGCGGCGATGCCGTGCTGATGGCGCCGAGGCACTGGCCCCGGCATGTGGTCGACGCTTTCCCGGTCGAGATCGGATGGTGAGAACCAGCGGTGTTCAGAACGCCAGCTTGGCCCCGACGATCGCCAGCGTACCGGCCAGCACCGGCCGCAACACGCGGTCGGAGACGCGGGACGCGATCTGGCTGCCGATCGCGATGCCCGGCAGCGAACCTATCAGCAGCGACGCGAGCAGCGCCCAATCGACGGAGCCCATATACCAATGCCCAGCGCCCGCCAGCAGCGTGAGCGGCACCGCATGGGCGATGTCGGAACCCACGATCCGCACGGTCGGCATGCGGGGATAGAGCAGCAACAGGACCGTGACGCCGATCGCGCCCGCGCCGACCGAGGTCAGCGACACCACGATGCCGAGGAAGGCGCCGAGCACCACGGTCAGCGTCGCGGTCTGCCGATCCGTGAAGCTGCCGGTGCGCTCGGCCAGTCGGGCGAGGAGCCACTTGCGCCCGATCAGCGTGATCGCCGTGAAGATCAAGGCCAGGCCGAGGACGGTATTGATGGTGCCGGCCGTGCTCTGGCTGGTCCGGTCGATGCGCGACAGCGCCCAGAGCGTCGCGGCGGCGCCGGGCAAGCTTCCGCAGGCGAGCCGCGCGGTGATGCGCCAATCCACCGTGCGG
>JAABUL010000578.1_pt1 | contig 77979 bp, 72 predicted proteins | sample 5559151 | NCBI WGS metagenome assembly JAABUL01 (sample SAMN10711876, study PRJNA513368) | rock metagenome | isolation source: Antarctica rocks | place: Antarctica: Victoria Land, Pudding Butte sud
AAGGTCATCAATGACGACTCAACCGGTTCGATTACCTGACGTATGATCGACTCTCACCGTCGCACGCGCACGTGGCTTGGGGACTCTCACTAACATTCTGCAGCTCAGATCAAGGTGCCGATTCAATCTGCTAGTGCATACATAGTTTAGGTACGTCTTATCTCTACCACTCCATTTCCTATATGATGTAACATCACATTCCATGCTAAGCCTGAGGGTCCGCCCAATGCTGATCACAATGTACACTTTTCATCTTTCAACTGATTCGGATCTCGCGCCTTCTATGCTCGATCACGTGCTCATTCAAGTGCTACGGCTAAGCGCATACAGTTCCCTTCCGCCAGTGATACCACGCACATCTCCAATCACTCCTGGAACGCCTTCAACTCCTCGCCATTCCACTGCAGAAATTTCCCACTCAATTCTTTTGGCGCGTTGAGTACAAGCTTCGCCATGACGTGACCGGGTTGTTCAGGTTTCAGCAGAGTACCGGAAGACTTCAGCTCTGCGAACTTCTTCGTGTCACTGGCGTCCATCGCCGAGGTGTGCTTATCCCGGATATCTCTTTGCATGTCTGTGTCGACCGTCCCGGGTCGAACGGCAATCGCAGTGATGTCCTTCTCTTCGTTGGCAATGGTCATAGCCAGGTGGTTCATCGCCGCTTTGGCAGATCCGTACGCTCCCCAGCTTGGGTAAGCATTCGACGCCGCTCCAGAAGATGTAAGAATGATTCGCCCATGCGTTTCTCGAAGTGGTAGGATCGCTGCTTTGACCACTGCCACAGCCGAGAATAAGTTGATGTTGTATGCAGCCCTCCACTCCTCTGGGGAGCAATCTGCGAGTCGCTTTACTGGATCAAGAACTCCATGGTTGATGATCAGCCCGTCTAACTTCTGCCAGCAGCTTTGCGCGAGCTCAACGGCCTTCGCTCCGAGAGAGAGGTCGGCTAGATCTCCTGCTAGGACGGCAACTTGGCCATCGTACTGCTTCTCGAGCTCGCGAAGAGGTTGTTCCGAGCGGGCCACGACCACGAGCTTATGCGACTGACGAAGTAGGAAATGCGCTACGGCCAGACCAACGCCTCTGCTCGCTCCGGTTAAGATGATGACTTTTTGTCCGGCCATGGTAGCACAATCAGGGATGTATCATCAAGCTACATTTAAGATCGTGGGATTATTACCTTATGCAGTGTGCAGCGGGAACTATGGTGACCCACTAATCTGCTGTACCCCACCTTGGACGGCTGGTGGTTCAAATTGCCGTTGAGGGTAGGTTACAACTTCTCGTGCGTGTGCGTGTGAGTCGGTATGTAAGGTAGGTAGCCTCTGTCCACATCATGCTTCATTCTTCTACCTTCCTGAACTTTTACATGCTTCATATGCGTACTGCTATCTCCTACTGCGATCTACCATGGCTAGCGACAGTCTGCCCGACGCATCACGAGTCTATTCAACCTTCGTAGACACCGCGGACAGCCGGAGTACGGTAATCATCGGCGCTGGCATCATAGGATGCGCAACAGCATACTACCTTGCTACGTCAGGCAACACGAGACCTGACACCATCCACCTGATCGAAGCCTCGTCCGAGCTCTTCGCATCAGCCTCAGGAAAGGCGGCAGGTTTCATTGCTCCAGATTGGTTCGAACCTGCGACAAGCTCTCTTGGAGCACTTTCGTTTCGACTTCACCAAGAATTGGCCGCGGAACACAATGGACTCGACAGGTGGGGCTACAGCCCAAGCAGAGGAACGAGCATGATAGAAGGCACACAGAACATCGAAGTTGATAGTCGCGCGCGGCTTGCGGCGTCACACCGGTTCGTGAGTGACCAAGATGGACCTGCTTGGCTTGAGCGCAGGACTGGCGATCGTGTCAAGACGCTTGGTGAGGATGGCAGCGTGGCGCAAGCGTAATTCGCAATCTCACCTTTCTTGCGGGGTGTGTATGCTTACGCTAGAATAGCGATCCGCTTCGGCTCTCTCAATTCCTGCTCCGCGAAAGCAAGTTGAAAGGCGTACGACTACATCACCCAGCGAAAGCTATCCGAGTGTCGACTGATGACCATGGAGACCTGTCAGCGGTCCGCATTGAGCAAAAGTCTGGAGCGCAACACAGGATCCCCTGCACTCGCCTACTCCTTACAGCTGGTGCATGGACCCGTTCAGTGTTCGAGCAGCTATTCCCAAGCTCTTCCCTGAAGGTAGCAGTCTCTCAGCTCGCTGGACACAGTCTGGTCGTTCGAAGTCCGAGGTGGGCGAAAGAGCACGAAAGCAAAGGCTGTGATGCTGTCTTCACGACCATGCGTAGTGGCTTTAGTCCGGAGATATTCAGCCGCATCGGCGGAGAAATATACATCGCAGGGGTGAACGACCCAAGTTTACCACTACCGGACTTGGCCACAGACGCGAGGATCGATCAAACGAGCATTGAGGAGCTCAAGAAGGTCGCTCAGCGGCTGCTGGGGCAGGATGGGACCGATGTCTCGGATCTAGAAGTCGTGCAGGAGGGACTATGCTTCCGCCCCGTGACTGATAGCGGCGTGCCTATCTTATGCAGGATACCGGATGATCAATTAGGTGGCCGCATCGAGACAAAGCCTGGAGCGGATGGAGGTGTGTTCGTCGCGACCGGCCACGGGCCCTGGGGTATCAGCCATTCTCTGGGAACTGGTAAGGTGATGGCAGAAATGCTCGAAAGGCAGCAACCGAGTGCGGACATCAGTGGGCTCGGTATGCAGTGAGAAAGGCATCTCAGTCCTTCAGCAGAAAGAGTGGTGAGGTGGAGCAACAGGACAACCACGGGTTGGAGAGGTTGTCACTCGTAGCAGGTGATTCGCCACGTGCGATCTGGAATTGTCTTCCGCACGATCCGCTCTAATCGCACGATTAATGGCATCACGTCGAGTGGGGTCGGACTGTCTGTGCAACAGATGACGTTGTCACACTAAGTGGTGGAGTCTTGACTTGCGGCTGTCCGATCTCGCGATGTCGAGATGGTCACCTACGCTTTGGTGACAAAGCTGTTGATGCCGCAGGTCAACCACCACCACTGAACTGTTCTCTTGATAATAAAAGTACAAGCAATTTGGGACACATGCTAGCACGATACAGCTCGAGGATCTTCGCAGAGCCTCATCGAACTCGCAAGCTTGCCTCCGCAACCGTTCGAACTAGAATGCTTGGCATGGCTCTGACCTCACCATTACCACAACACTCTCTCCGACTCCACAACTTACTCTTTACAACCCAGTGCAGATCGATGGAAATGTGCACCTCCGAAGAACGCGAATCCCGCTTGCGTTGTGGCATTCGACCGGGTTCACTGTCTCGTCCAATGGCGTTCGCGAATTGACATGAGATGCGCGCATGGGTCGGATTGGGTTCTGCGCCATCCTTGCCACACGCCGAACATACACGAGCCGAATCTGCAGTGCTCTCGTTGCAATTGACACAAAGATGGAAACAGCGCAGCGAAGCTCTGTGCTTAACCTCTCGGCTACCTTAGGATACCGCTCCGTGACGCCTTCCCACAAACGCTCCCCGTACCTGAATCCGTAGGTTTCCATGAGATCACAGCAACGCAAGCGTGAAATTTATGTCCGTCGATGATGCAGCTATCGGACACCGGCACGGACAGGGAAGAGATTCGCCCTTGTTGTCCTTCAAATAGTGGTTCTGCCTCTCCTCACTTCCTTCTTCGTCCGACCACCGCTAAAGACACTTGACATGATGTATTCCAAGACAATTGTTACTTGCGCCCTCTTTGCTGGCCTGGTGGCTGCCGCCCCAGCGCCTCAGGCAACACCTTCGGGCTATACTTCTGCAGCAGCAACAACAACAGCTGCAGCAAGCGCTGCTTCCAACGAGGGTGGCAATGTTGCTGGGTACACAGACGCGGATGCGCCATTCGCCGACTACACACCCACCCCCTTGGCCAATCTGGTGTCGACCTTCGGGACCGACTCGCAGATCTCTGCCATCGAGACTGTTGCGCCATCTCCAGGCCAGCCGGGTGCAGCTGACACCCTGAGGTCTGATTCGCTCACTGGACCGACTACACACGGCCCATACAGCGGCACACCGACAACCACCGGCGCTGTATCGAACGCACCAAACGGAACGACCATTGCAGCACTCCCACCGAATCCAACAGCGACCTATTACAACACCAATGGTCAGCTTCAGAACCAGCAGCCCATCCCATACACGCCGTATGGCGGCCTTGGTACCAACGGCACTGAGCCAAGGTACATGGTCAACAGCGACTTCGATTATGAGTCTCTCATGTTGGGCCTCTACCAGGAGTGGATTGAGTTGGACAGCTTCAACAACGCGGTTGCACTGTTCTCGGATGAGGACTTCATCGCCGCCGGTCTCACGCCAGAAGACAGGTCATTGATTCAGTTCATGGCACAGCAGGAGGAGGGCCACGCCAATCTTCTGTCCAACATGCTCGGCGGGACAGCTGCGCCACAGTGCACCTACAACTACCCATATACCAACGTGCGCGAGTTCGTGGACTTCAGCCAGGTCTTGACTAGATATGGCGAGTCAGGTGTCTGGGGTTTCATCAACCACCTCGACTCTCGCGAGGTTGGTCAGCTACTCGCGCAGTCGATCGCCACCGAGGCCAGACAAGAGATGATCTTCCGCCAGATGTCGGGTCTTCACCCAATGCCTGTTTGGTTCGAGACTGGTATCCCACAATCGTGGGCCTGGACTTACCTTGCACCGTACATCAGCTCTTGCCCGGAGAACACCACCCGTCTCGCGTGGCAGAACTACCCGGCCCTCCATGTGGTCAATCAGGCAAACATCAACCGCATCTCGCCTAACGACACCGCCGATTTCGAGCGTGTCGGAAATCGATCTTCCGACCCTGCCATCACCGACATTCCCAAGAAGGAGAGCTGCCTCTTCACCAACGAGACTGGCTACTCTTGCCGCGGTGCCGTCGCACACAACCGCTCTGAGCCTCTTTCCTTCGCTGGCAAGGAGGTTCGTCTTCTCTGGGATACACCAGGCCAGGCTGTGGGACCTAACAACAGCTACACCACCGCACCAGGTGGCGTTGCTGGCGCTCCTACTTTCGTTGCCTGGGTCGCACAGCTGAACTTGACCTACACACCTCTCACTATTACCGGACCAAATGAGGGTTACACCTACCAGCCCGCTGGCGAGGTTTACCAGAGCAAGGAGCAGGTCAACGGCACCATGTTCATTGCCCTGACTGATACCGACATGTACCTCACACCGTTTAACCTGTCGATGATCAAGTAAGTCTGCCTATAGTCGAATAAGACACAGGACGATAAACTAACGGTCGCATAGCCCACACGTTGTCGCTCTTGGTATCTACCAGGCCGGCTAAGCGTACCAACCAGCGTTGTACGGTACACGAAGGACCTGAGACCTTCGATGGAGGTTGAATACATTAGTGCATAATGAATGATATACGAGAGTACAATGTACACATAGCATAATGACCGTCAAGACCGAATATTAATTCAGTGTTAATAAATGATGTTACATTGTCTTTTGCGTCTTCAACCTCCTCGGTGGTCTACACTACTAACACCCTCACTGCGCCTCCTCATAGCCCTTCATCGTTCTCATGCAATCGAACTGCTTAGTCACGTATCAATATCATATCTTGACTTGCATCCAGTCACCATCATTACTTGACACCTTATTCGACCTTTACGATTTCGCCGACGTCCCCGAATGTTGACACTGTTGTCACGGCCATTCATTCGATTCTCCATCAACCTACGAGCCTTTGCGCCTCAACGTCTATTACTCGATGCCAGAAGAATGGCTACAGACCAGCAGCCAGTTGCGATAGCGGCGCACCCGAAAGCAGACCAGTTGGTCGAACATGATGGCAAGATCTATAGCACAGTGCGCGAAGGCAGGGCATTCATCCTTGTGCCTCCAAAAGCACGCACATCGGTGGACCCGCAGGCGAAGTCCAAGTCCAAGGCAGGTGAGCACGTTAATTGAAGCTATAGTCCAGATACCGCAGGCGCACTTATTGACTGTACTTGCAGCAGACGACAGCTCGCAAGTCCAAGACGTGTTCTACAATCCGATCCAGCAGTTCAACCGCGATTTGAGCGTTCTCGCAATCAAGGCTTTCGCTGAGGACTTGTGTCGGAGGAAGAGGTACAAGCATGATGATGAGCAGGTGAAGAACAAGCGGAAGAAGGAGAACAAGCGCAAAAGGCCGAGAACCAGGGACGAAGATGGAGAAAATGGTGAAGGTCCGGTCAAGGTGCGACGATCGCAAGATGGCTCACGTGTGCCAGCGGAGGATGCTGTTGTGGATGCGATCGAGTCGGAGCAGACCAGTGGCGAGACAAGGCAGAGTGGAGTGGGAGAGGTGCAGACGACAGCAGAAACTACCGACGACACGAATGGCGTGACTGTGACTGGCCAAGCTTCGGGAGGTGCTGGAGTTGACGAGACCATCACAAACGGCACAACGCACGAGAACGACACCGTGGTTCCCGAAGCACAGAATCGACCGCCATGGAAGCCGAGATTTCGAATTCTAGATGCTCTTTCAGCAACAGGGCTTCGAGCTCTGCGCTATGCCAGCGAGATACCGGAAGCAACTGCGGTCGTAGCGAATGACAGGGAACGGAAAGCAACCAGGAGCATCAAGATTAACGTTGAGCACAACAAGCTAGACTCGATGATCACCACTACGACTAGCGACGCACTTGGACATATGTATGGTGTCGCGTATCCACCACCAGACAGCCATGGGCCGAGTCATGTCAGTGGCAAATACGATGTGGTTGATCTCGACCCATATGGCACCGCAGCACCTTTCATTGATGCTGCACTACAAGCGATCGAAGACGGTGGGCTTCTGTGTGTGACTTGCACGGACTCGGGCGTCTTTGCTTCTTGCGGCTACTCTGAGAAAACCTTTGCGCTCTATGGCGGGATGCCGATCAAGGGCATCCACTCTCACGAAGGCGGGTTGCGGCTGATCTTGCATAGCCTTGCTACGACTGCTTCGAGGTACGGCCTGGCAATCGAGCCTCTGCTATCCCTCAGCATCGACTTCTATGCTCGAGTCTTCGTTCGCGTCAGGAAGAGTCCTCTGGAAGTCAAGTTTCTTGCCGGAAAGATCATGACAGCTTACAACTGCGACCACGGGTGTGGAGCATGGACCACACAGTTCATCGGCCGTCATGTGAAGCACAAAGGCAGCGATACTAACTGGAAGTACACCATCGCTCAGGCGCCTACCGCGGACTCAAACTGCGAGCACTGCGGCTCGAAAACGCACCTCGCTGGTCCTATGTGGGGCGGTCCGCTTCACAATCCAGCTTTTGTCGAGAAGATATTGGACGATCTGAAGAACGTCGATGAGGAGATCTACAAGACCAAAGCACGCGTTGAGGGAATGCTTGACACAGCGCTGGACGAAATGATCGTGAACCCCGAGACCATGGACTTCAGAAGTGTGAAGCCTACAACCAAGAATGGTGAAAAGGACATTATACCAAATCTGCCACCAGAAGCTATCGACCACCATCCGTTCTTCTTCATACCTTCTGCACTGTGCAAAGTCATCAAAGCACAATCACCACCGGAAGCACTGATCAAGGGAGCTTTGCGGCACGCCGGCTACAAAGTTACCAGAAGTCACTGCAAGCCGGGCAGCATTAAGACGGATGCCCCATGGCCGGTGATCTGGGAGGTCTTTCGCGAGTGGGCACGGCAGAGATCGCCTGTCAAGGAAGGTGCTGTGCAGGAGCTACAGCCTGGCTGGAAGATCCTGCAAGCCACTCGCAAGACGATTGATGGTGGCGAGGACAAGCACGCAAAGTCCAACGCCAAGGCGGAAGCGAATGGTATCGGGACGGCGGAAGGGACACCGGATATCGTCACAGAAGAGGAAGGCACGCGGTCGCCGACTCGTCGACCAACAGATCCGGAGGACGTGAAGAGACTCAATGTTGTGTTCGACGAGAAGCTCGGCAGGGACAAGCCCGGCAAGCGTCTTATCAGGTATCAAGAGAACCCACGAGAAAATTGGGGTCCGATGGTGAAAGCGCGGGGCAGCTAGGAACGCTCTGATCGAGGGTTGAAAGGTGTGGATCTTGATGCGACGAACTTCGAGCAGTGGACAGACGAGGGCTCAATAGTGGACACAGGTGTGTTCACTCGCTTGCGGACAGATGGGCTATCTCGTCCAGGAGCTGCACAGTCTCTGCAGGACTTGCGATCCAAGCTGTGGTGCATGCGAGACGAGCCTGTTACTCGTGTTAGCAGTGCTGGCGCCGTGGCTGAGCGATCGTACATCCCTTGAAATCGTTCGCTCCGGCGCTCAAGAACTGATCGCCAACGTGCAGTGTCTTACTACCGTGTATACCACCAAGATATTGCTGACATGCCATCACACCTAGAGACTTGTCTCCGATATCGACAAAGATCTGAAGGCGAGGTCAGTTCATGATGGTCAGTAAGAATGTGAATGGGCTCTCTTACATCGTTCCCACCATTGAAGGCACAAAATGGTATTCTCTTCCCAGCATCGGACATCTCGACGGTCCGTTGCACCACGAGCACAGTCTCCTCCAGCTGCTCTCTCGTGCTGCTCTTACCCTTTTCTGGGTAGATGCCAACTGCCCGCTTCTTCCGCAGCACGTTAACCGGCAGCCTCAGACACGTTACGCAGTCTTTCAACGCAGCTTCTGCTACGTCTAACAGAGCCTTCACGTTCTCCTCAGTCCAGCTCTGCATCTCTGGAAGCTGCCACTTGTCTAATGGTATTGGCTCCAGCTTGTGATCTGCTCGAGATGAGTACGCGAACATGAAGTTGGCTTCGCCACCCATGACCACGAGCTTGTGCTCTAGATCATGGTCCGGGTCGTTTGCTGCAACTGCTTCCAGAAGACCAAAGAGACGCTCGTAGTACTTCTCGGCTTCGGTGTAGCCGGCTGCCGTGACGATTGCTATGCTAGTACCGCCACGTAATAGATCAAGTATTCTCGATATGCATGGGTTGTCCGGACGCAGCACGTCGCCGTCATCATAAAGTGTAACATCTCCATCCTTCAGACATTGTTAGTTTCGTCACGCCAGAGGTCTTGCCACGGCATTCAGGATTGAGACTCACAAAAGTGACGAGCTCCAGTTTGCTGGATCTGATGAGCGACATCGCTTGCGCAGTATTGAGTACCAAGCGAACGTCATTGAAACTCGGAGCAACAAAGCGTCGAGAGCTGATATACCGCCGTTCATCCTGGAATTTGAAGGCATCCTGAAGGGGCAGTGGAGTGAAGAATGTTCCGACTGAAGGTACCAGTAGCTTCAACTTCGACGCAATCCTAGGATCGGACTTCTGTTGCTGTATGTGATCAAAGATCAAACCCTCAACGTCCTTCATGATCTCAGCGTAGCGTTTGTGAGCGTTGAGCGCCATTGCGTCGACGCTAGACTTGTCATCGCCGTGAACTGCTGTGGGCTGTGAGAGGAGTACGAAAGGTACTGCGAGAAGCCCTTTGATCCACTCGATGAATTGATCTCGCCTATGTGTTTTGAGGGCATCTGTGTGGCGTAAGAAAAGCATCTTCGTGGAAAAGGAGGGAATGTAACCTACGCTCAACGCGATACCTCGTCGTCATGTTGATAGAACCTTGTCGGCCTGGAGGCCGAAAATTGTTCAAGATCCTACATGTCGACAAACAGCTTAGCAAACCTACGATACGACACTCACATGCTCGACAAGGATGACACCTGCGGAACGCGGGACGAGGCGGCACTAGCATTTAAGCTTGTTTATAGCTTCGTCCTCCGCGCGACTCGAGCTTCTCGTTTGACATCCACATGTTGTGAACGCTATTCTCGAGTCACGAGGATGGCTCCAGCAATAGCAGACTCGTTCTCTATTCAGCCATGGGCTCGGACTGGTGCCGAAGAAGGCGCGCTCAAGGACATCCTCGCGCGTGCTAATTTCGAGCGTGGGCACTTTCGCGACATCTCAGAAGCCAGCCTGCAAGAAGAGCTCGTAACTGATGGCGCGCTTGAGCTTAGCGAGAGCGAAGAAGACGAGGAGGAAGATGAAGATGAAGGTGAAGGGCCAGTGGAATCAGAACAAGCTCGGCGAAAGCCAACGACGCGCGAGGAGCTATACAAGGCTAAGTACGAGATGCTTGGAGAGGTGAAGGCCGCAGAACAGGATATCTTAATGGCGTTGGACTTCGTTTCACTTCTGGTGTCCAAAGATGCTCCGAAGCAGGGCGCAACGAGCATCTCTCCATTTCTGAAGAACGCGGTTCCGATGGGTTCGCTTGGGATTGATCTGTGGCAAAGAATGCCTGCCGACAAAACGCGCGATGCCCAAGATGAGCTGTTGGCGACGAAGGTACGACTGGAGAGCCTACAGCAGAGCGCTGATAGTCTACTGGGAGCAGCCAATCGCCTCCAGGACAACGTGCGGAAGGAGACCGAATACTGGAATCAAGTACTCTCGATCTCGGAAGAGGGCTGGAACGTCTGCCGGCTTCCTGGCCAGCAGAATAGGCTGGCGGTACGCTTTGGCTTCAGCGAGAGCTCTCCAGAATTCTCGAGGAGAGGCATAGCCGCGCTCATCCCTAAGCCTGACGGCAGCATAGCTTTGGAACGGGGCATTGGCAGCAAACCACAGAGTCTTCGAGTCGTGCTGAGGAAAGGCAGTAGGGTTGTCGGCACGTCCAGGTTGCCCGAAGCGCCTGATGATGAGGATACGGCGCTCGCAGCTCGGATACGCTATGCTAGGGACAGTCTGTACGACGAAGAGCTCTACCATGAAATGGTCCGCGAAAGTCGAACACTGGCATCACTTGGAGTACATATGACAGGCTCTGCGATACACCTCGACACGCAGTCGCATCTCGATGACGGCCTCGACATATCCTTAGACTTGGTCACGTTGAACGAGGGACCGGAACTTCAGTTCGATCTCTCCAGCTCAGATGACAGGCTAGCGCAAGCGACTCTCTTGGCTGCAAGGCTGCTACTAAGTCAAGCACATCGAGCTCGTTTGAAGAAGAGGTCTGAAGTCCCGCCACCATTATCCGATAAACGTACCGACAGCAGGCCTTTGCTACCGATCCTCCGACCACTCCTCTCTTTCGTGATGCATCAACGGGCAACCGAGCGCCTCAATTCGTACCTCGACGAAGTAGCACGCACACTGCGCGCGGCTAAACTCGAAGTCGACATCCAGTCTGCTGGCTTCTCACTGTCAGAAGATGCTCAGTCGTCGAACGCCGACAGCCTCATATCGACGCTGATGCGGACGTGGACATCGAAGGCTCAGCTTGAAGTTCACGGCATTGGACTAGGCGCAACTCTCACTTTCAGTGCCGAGACCGAGCTAGCCAACAACAACAGTTTCAGCTCGAACATCACCCTCTCTACCACGAAAGGCGCAGGCGTACATCGCTTCGATAACTTCCAGGAGCTAGTCCGGGCCGCTGATGCAAAGCTGGCCTCGAGGTTAGCAGAACAGCTTCTAGCTTTGGCTGATGATGACTGGATGTTTGAGGCCAATGAAGCACTCCTGACGAAGGATACAGCGGTAGGGCAAAAGAGTGAAAGCGTATGGGTCACTATGAAGAGTGGTAGCGAGACACTGTCCCTTCGAACGTTGAAAAAGACGTTCGTCTGGACGCTAAACGCCCAGTGCGCGGAGGAGAGCTTCAGGAATGCAGCTGTTGAGCTGCTTACAGCGAAGGAAGGATGATCATGACTTGCTGACAAGTTGAGCGGTAGTTGACCCAATATTCAGATCATGACTTCGTAAATTCTACATTGACAGTTGACTCACTACGACTCCTCTTTTGAAGGTGAGCCACTGAAAATTACAGCTGTCAGGTGCCTTGGTAGCATGAGAATCGATGGGGCAGCATCTGTCTCTTACACAGGGCCGTCAACATGATCAGCTCTACTCTCGTAATTAATAACAGAGTATGCTGGAATTTCGAGATTGTTGACTGCCACTCATCAGACCACTCATCAGACCACGCGTTAGACCCTTTTAGCCCTTGAATTCACACGTGGGGCTTGGATAAGCTCTGTCGATCTCCCGCCCAACCCTGCAACCAGAGCTCCAGACCTATGATTACCTCTCCAAACTTGCTTTCAATGCCCACCCTTCGATACCACACAACAGTAGCACATGTGTCCAACGTTGGCAAGGAGAGGCTCGAGCGCGTGACTCACTTGAACCACATACGATACACACGAAGTCACCATTCTCCAACTGAACAACATCATCAAAATGGCACAAATCAACCTATCGCCGCCGAGTATGCCTGACGGCAAGAAGAAGATAGCAGTGATGACCTCTGGTGGCGACTCTCCTGGTATGAACGGCACAGTCAGGGCAGTGGTCCGACAGACGATAGCTTCTGGGTGTGTTGCGTTTGCGGTATACGAGGGTTATCAAGGGCTGGTGGACGGAGGAGATATGATCAAGCATATGAGCTGGGAGGATGTGAGAGGCTGGCTGTCAGAAGGGGGCACTCTCATAGGCACTGCCAGGTGTGCTGCGTTCAGGGAGCGGCCCGGTAGACTGCAAGCGGCGAACAATATGATCGAGAAGGGAATCGACGCGCTGGTGATCTGTGGTGGTGATGGATCACTGACAGGAGCAGACAAGTTTCGGGACGAGTGGCCAGGTTTAATGGACGAGCTGGTTGCCAAGGGACTGAGATCGAAGGAGGTAAGCACTGCTGGGCACAAGGCTCTCCGAGACATGATCGGAGTCCATGTTGCGCTTTGAGACCTTTTCGACTCGTTGATAAGGCTGAGACACCTGCTAACCCGGGTTTTCTACAGGATGTGGCACCACATCAACATCTCAACATCGTAGGGTTGGTTGGCTCGATCGATAACGACCTCAGCAGTACGGATGCAACCATTGGTTGCTACAGCTCGCTTGGACGGATCTGCCAAATGGTCGACTACATCGATGCCACCGCCTTGTCGCATCAACGAGCTTTCGTAATCGAAGTCATGGGCAGGCACTGTGGCTGGCTCGCTCTTATGGCTGGTGTGAGCTGTGGAGCGGACTTCGTCTTCATTCCTGAAAACCCACCATCGGAGAATTGGGAAGAGGAGATGTGCTCCATTGTGAAGAGACACCGTGCGATGGGCAAGCGGAAGACTATTGTAATTGTGTGCGAAGGCGCGCAGGACCGCAAGCTTAACCACATCACTGGTAAGATGGTCAATGACCTGCTAGCAACAAGAATTGGCCTGGACACAAGAATCACGACCCTCGGGCACGTTCAACGGGGCGGGCCGCCATGCGCATACGATCGTATGCTGTCCACTCTGCAGGGTGTCGAGGCTGTCAAAGCAGTACTCGAGGCAACGCCGGAGACACCATCGCCGGTCATATGCATTGTCGAGAACAAAATTGTGCGCAAAGACCTTATGCAGGCGATCCAACTAACACAACAAGTCGCGAAGGACATCGCGGCACGCGACTTTGAGGCTGCTATGAAAGGTAGAGACGCGGAGTTTGAGGAGTACTGGAAAGCTTTCAATATCACCACTGCAACCGACAAGTCCGATATGCTACTCCCGCCAGAGAAGAGAATGCGAGTCGGTATAATCCACGTCGGTGCGCCAGCTGGAGGCATGAACGCAGCAACAAGGGCCGCAGTCGCGTACTGCCTTACCAAGGGACATTCACCAATAGCACTCCACAATGGCTTCCCTGGTCTCTGCCGCCATCACGACGACAAACCACTCGGCTCGGTCCGGGAGATCAAATGGATCGACGCAGAACAATGGGCTTCGAGAGGAGGCTCGGAGATTGGCACTAACCGTGGCCTGCCATCGGGAGACCTGAAGACCACAGCTTTCTGCTTCGGCAAGTATCAAATTGACGCTTTGTTCATGGTCGGTGGCTTCGAAGCCTTCACTGCCGTGTCAGAGCTACGCAAAGCTCGCGAGCAGTACGACGCGTTCAAGATCCCAATGGTCGTGCTTCCAGCAACCGTGTCCAACAACGTCCCAGGCACTGAATACTCAGTCGGCTCGGACACCTGTCTCAACGCTCTCATTGAGTATTGTGACGCAATCCGCCAATCTGCTTCGGCATCCAGACGGCGTGTCTTCGTAGTGGAAACGCAAGGTGGCGCCTCAGGCTATATCGCTACCATCGCTGGCCTCTCGATCGGCGCCCTTGCTGTTTACACGCCAGAAGAGGGTATCCATCTGAACATGCTGGTCGAGGACATCAAGTTCCTGAAGGAGCAGTTTGCCAAGGACGTTGGCCATGCTCGGAGCGGGAAGATCATCCTCCGCAATGAGAAGGCGAGCAAGACATACACGACCGAAATCATTGCGAACATCATCTTGGAGGAGAGCGGTGGTCGCTTCGATGCACGGTACGCAGTTCCAGGACACGTACAGCAGGGTGGCACGCCAAGTCCGATGGATCGCGTACGAGCAGTACGTTTCGGTGTCAAATCCTTACAGCACATCGAAGCGTACGCTGGCAAGACTCGCAAGGAGATAGCAGATGATCCACTCTCCGCCGCGATTATCGGTGTGCGTGGTTCTAAAGTCAAGTTCAGTCCAATGGAGCGTATTGAGCGCGAAGAGACTGACTGGAAGGACCGCCGGCCCAAGAACGAGTTCTGGATGAACCTCATCGACATCGTCGATACTCTGAGTGGACGGCCAAAGGCCTGCCGAACGCCAATGCCCGGGAGTCCATCGATGCACGGAAATGTACCTCAAGATCGCACACCTATGCCGGGGAGCCCGGCGATGGATGGCCATCGCACACCGGCGGAGCCGATGGAGCCTTCTCCGCACGATGTGCTAGGTGGGCTGCGGCTCCCGCCCACGTCAGCACCACCGACCTCAGTCCCGAACGGCGTGAGGTGGCAAGGCTGATGGCGGATCTGTTCTCGATGATCGGATGAATGTTACGAGTATGATGACTCCTCCCACGGTCCCACGATCCCATGGCTGGCATTCGGAGATGGGGCAACTGGCGTTTGGTGTTGTGTTGTAGCTAAGGTGTCGGTACTCTGCTCAATATCATGAATTTTCCCTCTTCACATCGTTCCGCATCAATTGAGTATCGTAGTTTCATGCTCGCGGATGGCCGTATCACAACACACCATCCGGCTCTCCAGGTAGTCGCTTGACCCGCTTCTGCTCCCAGTTGTCCAGATCCTTTGCCGCCAGCTTGTAGTACTCGTCCTTCATATCGATCTTGCGCTTGTCCTTGCCGATGCCTAGTTCCTCGTCCTTGGTCAGCTGTTTGACTTTCCGGTCGTGTCGCTCGTATCGTAATGCTGTTGCTGGGGTGAGGAAGAAGGATCCAAGTACCATGGTTGCGATGAAGGGTAGGCCGAAGAGGGCGAATGGATGTTTTGCCAGTGCCGCTCGGTATCGGGCTGGTATTGTTGAGTTGTAGGATGACGGGCGGAACTTCTTTGCTTGGAAGGCTGGCATCGCGGCGGTCTTGACTATGGTTGTTCGTCGATGAGTGTTCTTCCCACTTGGTGCTGCTAAAGTGGTTGTCGATGCTCATATAAAGAAGTGGGGCTCAAGCACGTGGGACCGCGTCAGTTTCGTTTCTTCCCGACTTCACCTCGTCCTCTTTCCAGATATCAACGGTATATCACGCGACAATGAGCCTGGGCCATGGCCCGACGTACAGCAACGACCGTCGCCGGCCCACTGAACAACAACATGGCCCCCCCTTCCACCCTGGCAGCTCAGATCGTGCAAAATCAAACCAGATCATCAGCTCCACAACAGAATGGTGAGAAGGCAACGTTCGCTCAGCTACTACACGAACTGTTGAACAACCGCGGCGCCACGCCTGAAACCGATGTCCAGATCAATGTCAAACTCATTTCCGTGGTGGCCGAGGCTGGTCTCGCTCCGCTTGTGGATGGCAACCCTTTCGCGGACCATGATGCTCTACTTGCACAGGCTATAGACAGTATCACGGTTATCGAAACGACGATCCGACGGCAGCCAGAGGTTTTGTTCACCTCTGTTGTCGAAGATGGTCCACAATTATTGCTTCCGCTGCTGGCGAGGCTGCTCGCTGTTGGCGGGAGATCAAAGTGCGAAGGTCTACCCATTGTACGCCTTTTCGATGCCACATTTGCCGCACTTAAAGCTTCCCTGGACCTATGGCATTATGCACAAGCACTCCAGCAGATAGTGCAGGATTGTGCCGATGAAGCAATATTGACCTTGGAGGCTGCAGTGACCGCAGCTCCGGACTTCTCAATTAAGCTCCCACCCGCGAAAGTCGTAGCCAGATTGTGGCCACAATCAGACAAGGAGATTGCTCTGCCTCACGGATGTCAAGCAACGGTCTCTCATGCTTCGTCAGCATTGGTACTGGCTCAGCAGCTCTCCACAATCGCCGAGCTGTCCTCAGGATGGAAAGACGAAACTTCCATCAGACTTCAAGACCTGGTTTCCCCACTGCGCAAGAAGCTCGAGGATGCCGGACAGTACGAATCTACTGTCAGTGGACTTCTCAGCGCCTCTTCGTACCCGACTTTATTATCAACTTTGGTCGAAGATACGCTCAAGACAACACCTTCACATTATATTCAACGAGCAATGGCCGTAAATCTGCTCCGTGTGCTCCAGCAGGATAGTGGAGCGTGTAGAGATGTGTTGCTACCAATCCTCGCATCGGTCGTAGAAAGCGATGTGTACGACTCGCTTCACGAAGATCTGAGAATTGCCACCACCACGGTGCTCTGTGGACTGATGGAACGCCACGACCGACCAGATCGCCTGTTGGCTTTGGAGGATGCTTTGAGGCAAGACAACATCATGACTGACTCTGAATTTTTCGACACCTTCAAACAGCTCAGTGTAGCTAAGCAGGCAAGCTGCGATGGTCCGCGTCGACGTAAACGACGGAAGATCGATGCAAGCGCGACGAACGACGCCCAAGGACTGGCCGTCGTCTGCACAGTGGGATCGCTGACCGCCATCGAATCAGTAGACTGCACATCGCTCGAGCAGCTTACTCCAGCTGCATACTACCAACTATCCGACCACGACAAATATGCAGTATGGCAAGGGCTTGCACAAATGGCGCCAGTCAATGCAGAAGCCGCTCTGGAAGCAGCGTCTGCCATCGTTGAACCTCCAGGTCCGGAGCAGAACAAACAGATACGCGTTCTAGCCATGTTGGCAATCAGAGCCTGCGTTGAGAGAACACTTCATGCGAACTATCTCGATCTCCGGCACTCAGCTTTTGGCCAAATGTGTGTTCAGTCGTTGCACAGCTCAATTCGAGAACTTCGTTTTGCCGCTGGCCAGACACTGGTGGCGTTCCTTCGGGAAGAGCTGCCGGAAGAGCTAAGATCAGGTAACCGAAAGTTCGCGCTCGAGTATCTACGCAGACTTAGCGATCGAGATATCGCATGCGAGCACGACACGCTGATTGCTGCCTGGGGTTATGTTGCATTCGCATGCGGCGATGTTGAACTAAATTTGGCCCTCCTTCGCTTGGTTGACTACCTAGGCCACTCGAATCCTTTGATCTGTGGGCTGGCGTTTGCTGAGCTCGAGAAACTTGCGACCACCAGACAACAATCCGTGGAGGAGATGTTCAAGCCATATTGGAGCTCAGTTGCTGTATCCGTCTCGCAGGACCTGCAGACACGACCTCAGAAAGCACAACAAATATGCGATCTACTCGGCATGGATCTCAATCAGTGGCTTGTACAGACTCAGCAAGACACGATCCCGAGTCTCGTGCTGACGAAGAAAACCAACATTCTCGCCAGGATAGCAGCCGCCCGTGGCAGTGGAACAACTATTGTTGATCTATGTATGAAGCCGAGGACAAATCTAGCGGCGACTCTGGCTGTTCTGCTCGTCCAGTCTGGCCCAGATGTCGAAGAAGCAGCTTCAGCATGCTTATCGGAAATATCCACTGACTTTCCGGACCTTTCCAGCCTCGTCAAGTTAGACGCCACTCTCGTTGCGTGCTTCATGCTCAAATATATTGGAGAACAGTTTGAGAAGCAGAAGTCAAAAGGCTACCAGGCTTTCCAAGTGTTTGCCAACATATCTGAGCGACGGCCTGGTCAAGCCAAAGCGCACTCGAAAGCCGCCAAGACCGTGATGGAGTTCTTCGAGAACCACATTCTGGGCATCATGACTTATTTCTCAGAAGTTCTCGAGAACGCCCAAGGCATGTATACCTCGCAGGAGAAGATACAGTGCATCAATGCCATTGGCGAGATGATCACGATGGTGAAGCAGCATGTCAATGTTGCCTTGCCGCAGATCAGGGCTGCACTCCAGTCGTCGATGGAGCAAAAGACGCTTTGCGAAGCTGCACTCACGGTCTGGCTGGACCTGGTCTCCGTTTTAAATGGAGAGGACATCGCTCTTGTGCTCGATCAAACATTCGCGCTGATCTTACGCCACTGGCAGAGTCTGTCGAGTTCACTACAACACAGTACTCACGACAAGATTTGCGGCCTGGTAAAGACCCACAACCAGGTCGTCCAGGACAATGTTATGGCTCTCCCTTCACTCAAGGAGATACCGCTACTATCAAAACTCGGTGCTGAGATCGAAAGGTTGAAGTCACATGAAGGTGTTGAGGTACACGGCAGAGCGTTCGCGAAACGACTACGCGACGAAAGCAGCATTGTGGTCCTGCAAGCCTTGAAGGAGATTGTGACTTTTCTGGAGCTGAATCAGGATTTTGTTCTTGAAGCGGCTGTCAGCGAGCAGCCTGCCACCGTCCTTTCTGATCTGCTTAGAGCCTTGCTGGACGCCGGGACAAAGTATTCGGCAGAGTCCAAAGAGGCAGCTGACTTGGTGGGAAAAGCTCTCGGAATAATTGGCTGTCTGGATCCGAATCGCATAGAAGCGACACGGAAGAGGAGGAAGGCCTTGGTGCTTTCAAACTTTGACAAAGCTGATGAAACCACCGACTGGGTGATAGTTCTGCTCGAGGATGTTCTTGTCAAGGCTTTCAAATCCGTCAATAACGCCCGCGCTCAAGGCTTCCTTGCATACGTCTTGCAGGAGCTGCTCCGATTTTGCAACCTCAACGATAGCAATGTGCTCAGACCACGAGCATCGCAGGCGCCCTCAGCGCACCAAAAATGGGCGAACATGCCGGAAAGTGTGAGGATCACTCTGACACCATTCGTAAAGTCTCGCTACGTTGTGCGAAGCAACGTCGACACGATCCCGCCTAATCGTACCTATCCCGGCTTTACCGTCGGCCAAGGTCATACCCAGTGGTTGCGCTCTCTGGTGTACGACCTGATGTGGAAGGCCAAGGGCGACAATGCGCAGATGGTGTTTCCTCTGCTTGCACGGGTTATACGCGGACACGACTTGGCGATCGCAAGCTTCCTACTTCCATATGCTATGCTCAACATCGTATTGGGAGGGACTGTAGCAGAGGTCAACGACATGTCAAGCGAAATGCGAGCTGTCCTCGGCGCTCAGCCAACCGATACTGTGCAGCAGGAAACCGTCAAACTCTGTAGCGAAAGCATCTTCAGCGTCCTGGATTACATGTCCACTTGGCTGCAAGAAAAGAAGATGCAACTTGGCGAGACACGTTCGGCAGCGTACCGGACCGGCCAGTCACCAAGCGAATTCGATGAGGCGAAGGACATGGCACAGATCGACATCGTAGAGCAATTCCTTGCCTCTATACCCGCTGAAGTTATTGCCACTCAGGCTGTGATCTGCGGGTCGTACGCTCGAGCGCTCTTCAACTGGGAGCAGTACATCCGTCAGAAGCGACCTCTCATACCCTCCTCGAAGCCTCCACAGAAGTCTTCCGAGGACGAAGCACTCTACAACAGGCTACATGACATCTATGCGCAGATCGACGAGCCAGATGGTTTGGAGGGCATCTCAGCACACCTGCCATTCTTAAGCGAAGAGCAACAAGCCATGCAGCATGCCAAAGCTGGTAGATGGACGGCTGCGCAAACGTGGTATGAATCAGAGCTGGCTGAAAAGCCCGGGAACGTCGAGCTTGAGGATAGTCTGCTGCGTTGTTTGCGGGTGACTGGTCAATACGGGCCTTTGCTGCGGTATGTGGACAGCTTCACTGCTGCTCACGCGGCTTTGGGGGACGTTGAATTAGCCCAAGAGCGCTTATTACCAGTCACCGTGGAAGCGCACTGGATGACAGGAGACCTGATTGGTATCAAAGCTCGGCTTGCGTCTGAATTATCTGGACCCGCGGTGGACTTCAACGTCGGCATCGCGAAGCTCATAGGCTCCCTGAGCAGCACGCGTAACGAGACGAGACTCGAATCCATAAAGCACTTGCGAAGACAGATCACGCAAGGCTTTACGCTAGCCAATACGAGCTCTATCCAAGCAAGTCACGACGATCTGAAGAAGCTTCACGTCCTCTACGAGATCGAAGCTCTGAGCAGTGGCAAGCCTGTTAACAAGGAGGACAATGCCCGAGTGCTGGAGAGAAGACTCTCGATCCTTGGCTCCTACGTCGCTGATAAGCAAGATATCCTAGGCATTCGCAGACTTGTCATGCAATGCTTACCGCATCAGTTCGATGCGAGCGACCTTGGGACTGCATGGTTGACCTCCGCCAAGCTTGCGAGGCAATCAAGGAACACGCAACAAGCTTACAACGCCGTGCTCAGAGCCAATGAATGTGGAGACAAGACGGCGAAACTGGAGGAAGCGCGTCTCCTCTGGCGTGATGGGCACCAACGACACGCGATCCAGGCACTGGAATCGTCAATTACATCCGGCGTCTTTGAGTCGGATACCACCGCTGCTGACCCAGGCGTGAGCTCCAATCTACATGGTACCAAGCAGGACATGCTGTCAGCCAAAGCTAGCCTGCTGCTTGCAAAATGGCTCGATGCGCTCGGACAGAACCAAGCGAAGGACATGACCGATAAGTACCAGTTTGCAGCTAGGCACTTCCAACGATGGGAAAAGGGTCACTACTACCTTGGCAAGCACTACCAGAAGTTACTCGAGTCGGAGAAAGCATTGCCCAAGGACAAGCAGACGAACCGTTACAAGAGCGGAGAACTCACAAGGCTGGTGATCGAGAATCTGCTTCGGTCGGTCCCCTTCGGCAACAAGTACTGGCACGAGACAATACCGAAGTTGTTGACACTTTGGCTGGATCTTGGCCTCGAGGCAACCAAAACTGTTCGTGGTGAAGATCGGAGTGTGGCCGAACAGCGTATGAAGGCCTCCTTACAAGCTACCAGACAACTGCAGAAGTACTTCGACCGGGTGCCACCGTTTGTGTTCTACTCGGCCATGCCACAGATGATCTCAAGAATCACCCATTCTAACCCAGAAGTATGGAGACAGCTTTGCAACATCCTTACCCGCCTTGTAGCAAGCCACCCAAGCCAAGCTCTTTGGAGTTTGCTTGCAGTGATCAAAGCGTCGGATCAGCCAAGAGTTGATCGAGGCATGGAGATCCTCAATCGCCTGAAGGAACGAAAGTCATCTGCCAAGACTGATGGCGTCGCGAATGACCTGCGCATGCTCATAGCCCAGAGTCAGAAGCTGTCAGAGGGACTGCTGCAAGCTTGCGAAGCACATGTGGAACAGCGTGTCACGAACGTGAGTTTATCTAAAGACCTTGGCTTCAACCACAAGCTAGCGCCGAATCCGCTCGTGGTGCCTATCGAGACAACTTTGACAGCCAGTCTGCCTAGTGGTGCTGGGTCTGAGACTATTCGAAAGCACCGAGCATTCGTCCAGGACAAGATCACGATCAACTCGTTTTCCGATCATGTCTTGGTGCTAAGCTCACTGCAGCGCCCTCGCAAGCTGACAGTTCGCGGATCCGACGGGAAGCAATATGGTCTACTGTGCAAGCCGAAAGACGATCTCAGAAAAGACCAACGACTCATGGAGTTCAACGGCATCATCAACCGCGCTCTCAAGCGAGACGCTGAAAGTAGCAAGCGCCGGCTATATATCAAGACATACGCCGTGACACCGCTGAGCGAAGAGTCCGGTACGATTGAGTGGGTGGAAGGCATCAAGCCGATGCGAGACATCCTCCTGGGCATCTACGGTCGGAGGGGCATCAGACCTAACTATGGCGATCTTCGCAAATTACTGGACGAAGCATCTGCTGATGCTCAAACCAGCCACGTCTTTCTGGACAAGGTTCTACCAACATTCCCTGCGTGCCTGCATGAATGGTTCACTGAGGTGTATCCAGAGCCCGATGCATGGTTCGCTGCTCGCCTGCGATACACGCGCACTGCCGCTGTCATGTCAGTTGTCGGTCACGTCCTTGGCCTTGGTGATCGGCACGGCGAGAACATCTTGCTCGAAGAGAGTACCGGTGGTGTGTTTCATGTGGACTTCAACTGCCTTTTCGACAAAGGTCTCACATTCGAGAAGCCGGAGGTGGTGCCTTTCCGGCTGACGCACAACATGGTGGACGCGATGGGTCCATATGGGTACGAAGGTCCATTCCGCAAGTCGAGTGAGCTCACTCTTCGACTACTTAGGCAAAGCAAAGACACGCTCATGACTATTCTTGAGACGTTTCTCTACGACCCTACGACCGACTTCGTCGAACTGAAGAAGAAGAAAAAGTCAGCGGATGGCGTGCCAGAGACACCACCTGAAATCCTGGACAGTGTTGCAGGCAAGCTGAAGGGCCTACTTCGAGGCGAGACGGTTCCGCTTGGTGTGGAAGGCTATGTTGATGCATTGATTCGAGAAGCGACCAGCCCGTGGAACCTTGCTCGAATGTATATCGGATGGTGCGCCTTCCTGTGAAGGAAAGGTGGCGGAATGGCAGAAGAACTCGTTGTACCGCATTGGCGCTTATGTATATGTGATACCCATCCACGTAGCTACGAACACGTTGCAGAGTGCGAGGCTGAGAGGTCCACATCCGTCAGCGCAAGATCACGGTATCCGAAGCCAACAATCTCCGTGCGGACGATAGCCCAAACGATAGCTTCTCTGCCGTCTTCGAATCTTCAGAACCAGATTCTAAGGGGTCAGCAATCGGGCCATATCGAACACGGCGCTCTCCGAAGTCAGAGGCAATCTTGTTGGCCAGCGAATTGGAGTGGCAATGCGCGAAGATTGGTGCATCAAACGCCTGAGAGATACTGTCAGCACACCGGTCATCTGACAAATTCTGGTGATCGACATACCTTTGCGGTCTCCAGCGGAGAAAATGATACGGATCTGCCTAGCCGCCAATAACCCCAGTACAGAGGCATAATACACGCTATGCAGAGGAACTCGAGCAACGCGGCAGCTAGGAAGTACCAGTAGTTGGCCGTATAGACGTTGTGGGATCCAATCTGCGCTGCGTCAACAGTCTGATGCATCGACAGACCTTGGTCCAGATCGGCAGCTTGATCGGTATTGTTCAGTACTGTCGCTGCCTTGGCTCCAACGCGAAACATCAGGTCGTTCAGTCCAGCCATGAGAACCTCGGTGGGACCTCTATAGCCGTGACATGTATTTGAGCTGTAGTCCGAGAAGCCCAGGCTGAAGAATCCAGTCTGAAAACTGCCAGATTGAGGGCTTCTACGAACTCGGCCGAAGGAGACCTCAGTGTTGTAGCGGTCCTGCGCCGCGGAAACAATACCCGCCATCGTAGACACGGTGAACCCTTCAGATATGCTGTCGCCTGGTCTAACGCCAGTGTTGTTCGCGACTGCCACTATTGCCGGATTTTCAGGCGAGACCAGGGTCGCAACCGAGCGTTGAAGAGTGACTGGATAGAGCCCTATGGACGGCTCTAGCTCGCAAGTGACCTGAGTAATATTGTCTTCGTTGCAGTTGCGATTCGTGGAGAAGAGCACGGTCATGTTGATGCCTTCGCGTGGTGCAGTCAGAAGACCGAAGTCAACGAAAACCCCCATCTGGTTGAAGACCTGAACGAATTACCATCAGCTTCTGTGTTTTGTCCCACCGATGAGAACATGACAGGTGTAGTCCGCAGGCAGATATTCGAGTCAAACACTTTCACTGCGCTTCTCACCCACAGGCTTGACTTACATTCGTTGGCCGTCCGTTCTGGAGCTCAGTATAATCACCAGAGAAGTGTGAGGTTCGACAGCGTCTTCTCGCCAAAGCGGGGGCTTGAATATGTGCAGAGATCTGGTCTGGACTCCCCGAGTCTAGCTTTATCGATATTGGATCGCCACCTGCCCACTCAGCTAATATGGGGCTAAAGTCGGGATTCATTAACAGCTCATAAGCATCTGCGGTACCAAAGTTCTCAGGTACACCAATCAAGGACGCGCGAACTGCCTTGTATTCGCCAGAGTAGCCATGTGGCACTTCCGGGCTCAAAGTGACGCCAAGTGTGGTTGGGTTTCTGTAGCTGACATGCGTCACGCTCGAAGCACGTTGCAGGAGTGGTCCGTCAATCGCAATCAACGTCGAGCAAATGCAAGCCCTCGCGAGAATGTTGAATCGTTTGCCTGAAGACAGCGCCTTGGTCAAGCGTACAGACATGGCCCAGTCCCAGTGCAGGCTCAGCATTGTTGAGCCTTTTATAGCTCGCAGCCACCAGGCAATGATAGTTCCTGTCACGGTGGAATAGCGTATGCTTTGGTTCGTAACTGCAGTGATTATTGCTAGGTAGGTCGATGGCGAGAACTTCCAGTGTGCGACTGGGCTATCCTGTGACAGTAATAACACTGCCAAAGAAGCGAATATGCTGGTGAAAGCAATACCAAGAGCTGCAAGCCCAAGCAGCGGTGCCGCTCGCAACCACGTAGGTTTCCAGCATTTCGATTCCAATCCTGAGGGTTCAGTTGTGTGCTGGTTGGAGAAAATTCGGACCACTGAGCTTGTGGCGAACGAGTTGTGCTTGCTGGGCACTGCTGACCATGCACGGAGAACAAAACTCTCTGCCATACGGTATGTGTACGGACGACTAGCCCTCGGGTGACCAAACACGTCGCAGGATCTGACGGGAATGCTGCATATGATATGATGGAGGGGGAGGTATGGAAAAGGAAGAGTTTCGTTACCACCTTGCAAAACACAGGTCAGTATTGATGATGTTGCGGTCATTCACGATAATATGCCTCTCGCCAGCAGAAGCATCGACATAGCGCTGAGCCCTTCGGACGCGCTACAAGCCTCGTGCCAGGAGACGTTGGCGGCCTTAAGACCTGACATGAAGCTACGACAAGCAATTGGGCGGCTCTCTTGCATGGCACCAGATCACCGGCTCCTTGGACGCCGGGCTGAGTGGACGTGAAGTTGTTCGGAAGTTTGAAAAGCGCGTCGCAGGAGGAGCTGAGAGCGGTCAGAAAGAGCCAGGCTCTTGGTGGCGCCGCTCAGGCATACACGATGAACCGATACTGTTCGAGAGCTTTGCGAAGGCATTCTTTCCCTTCGTTATGATTTTCTTAAATGTCGACATGTATCCGGCACGAGATAGTGAGTTTGGAGTGAAGGTGTAGGTGAAAATAGACGTTCACGTGTCAGGGTTGCGCCGGCCCGTTCACCGGAGCTAACCGCATCGATTCTAAGATCGGGTTGAGAGCTCCCAGCTTTTTTGGGCTCACCAGATGCATTGCGGCTCTCTACTCATCAGCTACAGCATTGAAGTTCTTCCTACTCTCCTTACCATCCTCTTTACAATACATTGACGTCGCCATGGTCGGCTCACGCCTTGCTCGTCCCGCTGCGCAGCTCCTCCGCTCCTCCCCCTCAGCTCTCCCCCGATCTAGCTTCCAGAGAGTCTCGGCGCCAGCGGTATCACGATGGAGGACGTACGCGAGCGGGAGCAAAGAGATGACTGTCAGAGACGCGCTGAACGAGGCTATGGCCGAGGAGATGGAGAAGAACTCGAAGGTCTTCGTGCTCGGTGAGGAGGTTGCACAGTACAATGGCGCGTGAGTCTACCACTTATCACTTATCGTTCTCGGAATGCACGTACTGCGAAGGCTCTGTGTACGGCGGCGGTGTCTCCGGCACTGTGGGCGCTCGAGTGCGCGCAGCGCGATCTGAGGAAGAGAAGTCAGGCCACCGTCAGACTAACACAGGACTGCAGATACAAGGTCACAAAAGGCCTGTTAGATCGGTTCGGTGAGAAGCGGGTAATAGACAGCCCCATCACCGAGTCAGGCTTCGCTGGTCTCACCGTTGGTGCTGCGCTCGCTGGCCTCCACCCAATCTGCGAATTCATGACCTTCAACTTCGCCATGCAAGCTATCGATCAGATCATCAACTCAGCCGCAAAAACACACTACATGTCGGGTGGCATCCAGCCTTGCAACATCACATTCCGAGGACCAAACGGATTCGCGTCCGGTGTGGCAGCACAGCATTCACAAGATTATACGGCGTGGTATGGTTCGATCCCTGGGCTGAAGGTGGTCGCGCCGTACTCGTCGGAGGACGCGAAAGGGCTGCTCAAGGCTGCCATTCGAGACCCAAATCCTGTGGTCGTCCTCGAGAACGAGCTACTGTACGGTCTTCAGTTCGAGATGAGTGAAGAGGCGCAAAGTGATGAGTTTGTCATTCCTGTGAGTATCTCTAGCCTATGGATAAGCGAGATTGGGCAGCCAGGCTAACCATGCATATAGTTCGGCAAAGCGAAGATCGAGCGTCCCGGAAAGGACATTACAATGGTGACACTATCCCGCTGCGTCGGACAATGCTTGGTGGCTGCAGAACAGCTCAAGAGCAAATACGGCGTGGAGGCAGAGGTTATCAACTTGCGATCGATCAAGCCAATGGACGTCGAAGCCATCGTAAAGTCAGTCAAGAAGACAGGTCTGATGATGGCGGTGGAATCTGGCTTCCCAAGCTTCGGTGTTGGCGCCGAACTCATCGCGTTGACCTGCGAATACGCCTTTGACTATCTGGATGCGCCACCAATCCGTGTAACGGGCGCCGAAGTGCCCACGCCATATGCGCAGAAGCTCGAGGAGATGGCCTTCCCATCAGAACAGCTGATCGTCGACTACGCCGCGAAGCTTCTGAAGGTGTAGGAGGCTTTTGATGCCCTATTCAAAAGTTGTGTTCTGCAAGCCATGCCACGCATGCTCGCGTGGCCGCCGCACACGTGGGTTCGGGTGTGCAGGAACACCCACGCGGACCTGGACCTAGCTCCGATGGTGTACTATCGACTTCTTGTGTGTTTTAGTGGGCAGCCGGGTGTGTATCTAGGAGTTCCACGCAGGGCATAGCGTGGGCCGTCAACCAATTGTACCTTTCGATCCTTGTTGGATCTTCTTCCAGCTCGTTGGGCAGACTGATGTCTCGCTACTCCGTACCACGATTCCAAAGCCGTCAGCCACCACATCTGTTCCACTGCTGTGGGACGTATTGCAGCAAATGTAGGTACGCGCACGTGTCTCCCACGTGCGGATCATGCCGTACCATTGTTGAGCGCGACTGCTCGCGATGCTTCTCATCGCTTGCCGCGCATATGAGGCGTTCTCCATACCACAAGTGGCTCGCCTATTCCGAAGGTGCGAGGTACCCATGGAACCCTTGGAAGGATGTGGAAGGCGTTGCAGAAGCCACCCTGACCTCACCACCCTATCTGTAGTCTCTGTCGCCAACGTTGACCTTCTCGACCTGCATCTGTCGCACTGCAGGTGTCGTTTGGCATCGATCGACAGTACATGTGGCGCACACGTGGGATCGAGACCCACCCGACGCCGCCTTTTTCTTGTTCTCGTCTCACACAACCAGCTTCACCTCACCTCACCTTCCATTTCTTCTTTGCCGAATCTGCATTGCTTGATCAATCTACCTGACGCCATGCTACGATGTCCGCTCCCGAAAGCTCGGGGAAGGAACTTCCCACGTTGAGTAGGATTGCTCTCCGGACATGTTCGGGGAAGGTTGACTCGGCAGATGTCTGGTAAATGACACCATTTCTCCCCACCCCATTGGCCACTGCGAGTTCAATGCATCCAACCAGATACCTCACCTGTCCCGTTTTCATCTTCACGAAACGCCATCTGGGCAGTTTCTCCACGTGCCACGTCAGGTATCTTGTCCAGCTTGCCTCGATCAAGGCAAAGCACGGTTTGCTGTTGACCGCAATGACTCGGTCCACTGCGAGCTTCGACGCTGCAGACGAACTCCTGCGGACAAGCTCGGTGGTGAGCCAATATGCCTCCGTTTGCTACTACTCAGAACGGGCAGCAGACGAGCTGTGAGGCTCTCGAATGCAATGAGCTTGCTTGAGCCTCTTTCCTGTGCCCAATCACCCTAGCTCATATTCGTCAAGTGAGACGAAATGCTCCCGCAACCTTTCGCCGAATGTGCAGACCACATGGCGAGCAGGCATTATCGTACGCTAAAGGAAGAGGAAATGACGATCAAGACCGGCAGATGGCTTTTCGAGGCTAACCAAAACTCTTCGACCCGCTCGTGTCATAGGCTTGGTGGGATATGCATTCGGGAGGTGTGTCGTTTGCCGGGCTGACCATCCAGCTAGTCCCCAAAGTGCACAGCTCTTGGGTTGTTCAAGGAGCGGTATATGTATACCAAGCAAAGGTAGGCTATCGTGAGATGATCGAGCTCCACCACCACACCACTGCCTTCGAACAAAGTACTTGCTCTGCTGCTTCTCTTACGCTTCTCTTACACTTATCGTCGAGAGTTGTTTCACACCGTTATATACTCCACAGACTTCTCGTGTTTCAGTACCGCCTCCTCTATTGCCAGCATTACAACACGTACCACCCTCGATCGCACTACCCGCAGGAGGACAACCCATGCCCCCGTCTCTTCAGCAAGGCATCCTATTCTCCAAGCTACCACCTGAACTTCGTTCCCTCGTCTACGACGCTGCTTTGAACATGGACGGCAACGACGCCTTCACGATGTTCCAAACCTGTCAACAGATCAACAACGACGCACAAAGGAACCTATACCAACGATCAGCCACCTTCACCTCGCAAGCACACTTCTTCGCCTGGATCGAATGCAGCCCTCCCGACAATCTTGCTTTGATCAAGACGCTGTCTCTCAGCCTGACAGATATCGACCTCTCACCGCTCATGGACCCACGAGCCCTTAGCGACCCTAAACGTCGAACAACCATCTGGACACTCTGCGAGAGCGAGCTTCGCAAGCTGCAGCATAGTTTTCGAGCATTACCCATTCTATCGCACATGACGATCGTTCCTCCAACGAACGGACAGCCGGCGTTCTGGGAAGCTGTATATCGACCCTTCCTCGCATCACTTGTACAGTTATGCCCACAGCTGACGCATCTTGAATTACACGACAGTGAGGAATTGTCCAAGATGGTACAGGCCTTGACGCTGCTGGCCAAAGTTACATTCCTCAGACAGATGCCAAAACCGAGTCTGGAGGATGTCGAAGAGCGAAGAAAGAGCTTTCGAAGCGTCGCTACTGTCGACTTCAACGTTCTGCTAGGTGTGGTCAACGAGGGCAGACGTGCCGTTTCGGCTCCGGTGCTGGGTCGTTGGTCGATGGCGGCACCGCGGACTCGTTGAGCGAGCGCTATGCCTTGGTGGGGACGAGCAGGAGGGATGCCGGTTGGTGATGACGAGTGTTTATTCAGACGTTGGTATTATCATAAAGCCAGCATACTTGTATCAAGCACGTTCTCATTCGTCCGTCGTCCTTCCGATTTCCAGCAAATCATCCCCTCGCCACCAGCTACAATCTTTACACCCCCTTATTACCTCCGCCACTACAGCAATCACCCGCCTCTAGCCTCCCAGTCTCCACCCCACTCTCCCAATCCCCCTTCCCCTCCACCACCACCTCCCCGCCCTGCTCACCCGCATCATCGCAAAACCGCGCCATCGCGGTATCCTTACTCGAAAGTCCAAGCGGATTATGCGTCGTCCAGCGGATATGCGTCTTGTTGTACACATTCGTCCACTCTGGATGGTGTTTCTGCTTCTTGCATTCTGCGGCTACTGTGTTCATGAAATCCTGTATTCGAAATTAGCTATCCCGTCAAAACGCCACTTGCTGGAGTACACTTACCCACGCCGCCTTAAACGTCTTAAACCTGAATCCCCGCTCTAGACCTTTCCCGTCATTGCAGAGGGTCCAGCGGCCATTGTCGACGAGGGAAGTGGCCTGCTCTGCGAGGGTGGTTGGGTCTTCGCCTTCGGAAGCGTGCAGGTCCGCCAGGTTGACCATTTTTCGAGTGGTGGTCTGAAATCTTCGGGTATGAGAGCGGAGGATATCCTGCTCGCAAGCGTGAATTGTTGAAGCTGATGGCGCTCGCCTCAAAAGCATGATGACTGTCAATATCACGCGAGTTGCGTGGACATGTGATGGCGTGATGCTTGCTTAGAGGTCGGAAGGTAGATATGACTGATTGACGCAGACTACAGACTTGAGTCTAGCTATATAGAGTCCATGTAGAGTTTCAGATGGTTCGATTGTAAGACGTGTCATATATCCATCCGTTGGTGATGTTCAGAAATTCCAATGCCTGGACAAAGTATCCGTTGAGAGTGGAAGTGAGGCCAAAACGTCAAGGCAATGTGGCAATAGTCAATTTTGCACAGCGTGAGTGGATCTATCTATATACCTGCGATGCGGATACCACACAACAACCCCTAGCTATACCCACCCTACTTAATCCCCCTATCCAACTGCGCCAACACCCCAAGCACCCCCGCCCCCGCCCCCTCCACATCATCATCCCTCCCACTCCCCCGCCTGCGACTAGCATTCCGACTCGCGGCCCCCCTACTCGCACTCCTCTCCTTCCGCGCCCGCTCCTTCTCACTCCTCACAACCGCCTCCTCCTGCTCCTCCTCGAAAATCTTCTGTGCGCGCTCATAAGCCAACATAGCCGCTTCGTCCTCCGGTCGCAGTACCGTGTTCTCTTCCAACACGCCCTCCTCGTCTTCGTCGTCGAGCTCGTCGTCAGAGGAAGGCGGGCTCTCGCCGAAATGGGGAGATTTGAGCAGTTGTTCGTTCGGAGATGAGGGGCCGTCGGTGGAGGTGGTGGAGGTGATGCGGGAGAGGGAGCTACTCCGCCCACCGCCTGCTTCGCGTTGACCCATGGCGGAGCCGGTGCGTGGGGTTCCGGGCGCGTTGCCGCGGTCGCGGTAGCCAATCGCTTCTGCAACCTTTCGCGCCTCGTCGTCCTGGTCGCCGGCGGTGTTGAAATTGCCTAGAGCGCCTAGGTCGGACCCAATGACTGACATCCGATTCTGCGCATCCAGCAAATGCCCTCCCCGCCCCCTGGGCGCATCATCGCTCTTATCCAAAATATCTCTATAACCCGTGCGACTCGGATCCTGCAACCGCTTCCGCTTCTTCGCCTCCCTCTTAGAACTCGGCCGGACCACGACAACCGGCACAGGCGAGTACTGCAGGCAGTACTTACTCACGCTACCCGAACTCAACAAGCCCTGATAACCCGTCAGACTCCTGCCTCTGGTCCCCACAACCAGCATAGCAGGCTCGTATATCCGAATCATCTGCTGGATCGTATCGTGCACCTTCCCAATGCTGAACTCGAGCACGAGGCTTATAGCCCGGTCGTCGGTATTCTTCTTCTCAATCGCTTCAAGAAACCGCTCTGCTTCTTTGCGGTAGCCTTTCTCGCCTTGGCCGCCGGACCATCTTATGGCTTCTTTGCTGTCCTTTTCCACGACCCGTAGGCAGACGATTTCGTCCCCATCATCCACCAGTTCGTCGATCAGGTACTCGAGCGCGGTGTCGGAGTAGTCGTTCGTATCTGTCCCGCATAAGAACGTCCGGCTGCGGCGCGTATATTCATAGTCTCGGTGTTTCCGATTCAGCGTTAAACTGAAGTCACTCGCCGCCGGGTTGCTGAAGGTGTCGAAGCTGACTTTCTGTCTGAACTGCGCTGGAGGAGGAGGGGAGGACATCCGTCGTCCTGCAATGGATGGGCGAGCATTGTTAGAACCGGCAGCAATGCGTGTCGAAGGCGGCTGCGCGCTCGAACTCCTCGAGGTGGTAGGCGAAGCGCTATCCGTCTTCACCTGCGGAATAAACTGCACACTCGGTCTTCGGCCGTCGCCTGTCGTAGGTTGGAGGGTTGGACGGCGCCATGCTGGAACGAAGGAGGCTTTGGAGGTGGACTGGCTTGCGGTGCGGTCGGGGAGGATCGAGGGGGCGACTGGGCGGGAGCGAGGGGAGGGTGGTGCGGGCGAGGAACCGGGGGAGGGGGAGGCTGGCATGGCGGTGCGTGGACTACTGTATGAAGTAGCGAATAGTGTAAGGATGCCAATGTGGATGTGGTAGCGATAGTCGATCACATGAGCGGTTCCCCAAGGCTTTCTCACTCCATGTAGTCGCTGTTCAAAGCCCGATAGCTTCAGGTGATGTGCTGTTTGATGCTCTGATTCGTATGTTGCTCTAACGTTGTATAAAGAAGGATATCCGAGGAATTTATGAAGCTCGGGAAAGTGCCATTGGCGATGAGGGGCACACGATACTGCACAGCTTGGCACTCATATTGCAGCACGGCAGTTCATAGATACACTAAACTCCCACTCGCAGGAGCATTGCTGAGAAATAATGGTCGTAACAGTTCGTTCGCTAGCTAAACAACTCTCCAACGCCTCGCTCCCAGAGTAATCAGACTTCCTGCACATGACCACATCACTCCCCAGCCATGGAAGCATACTCCACATCCCCCTGCCCAGGCGGCGGAGCAGCCACTAAACCCTCCAGACCATCATCCTCCGCCTTCCCAGGCCCAGCACTTTCGATCGCCTTCCTCTTCCCACCAACACCACTTCCACCATCAGTCCGTCCCGCCCTCGCGTTCTCCATCCTCTGGTCTCGATCCAGACTATCGAGCGGCTTCGGCTTACCCCACTGCACCCGTAAAGGCACACCCTTGATGACTGCGCGTCCTTGACATGCCGCAGCAGCTTTCTCTGCACCTTCGCGATCGATGTAGTTCATGAACGCGCAGTGCGAGCGGTGGCTGCAGACTACCGATCGTAGTTGTCCGAATTGGGAGAAGTATGTGCGGAGTTCGTGCTCGGGTAAGTCGTCCTCAACCCCGGTAAGAAAGAGGGATGTGATGTTCGTGTCCCTCGGCGGAAGTATATCCTCGGGTTTCAGCGGTTGCACAGTCGACTTGCGAGCCGATGCCGATTTGCCCGCCGCCCTACTCCCAGCACCAGGTCGCGCACCGTACGCGGATCCGTAAGCCGATTTCTCCTTAACATCCTTCGTCCGCACAGGTCCCGGTTCATGCAACTCCCCCTCCCCACCCTCCAACAACTTCTGCCCGCCCTCACTCTCCGCTTCTAATCTTCTCTGCTTCTTATAATACGGCTCATTAGCAGCAAGCCTCCTCAACAACTCCCTCGCCTTCTCATCAGTCTTCTCGTACCCCTCCAACCCCCTTCCCTCCTCGATCTCGCGCTCATTGTTCTGCGCAAAAAACTCCCGGTTGACATCGCTTTGCGGACCAGGCGCAACCATTTTGAGCGCAGCGTCACGGATCGTGATTGGTAAGCCGAAGCTCAGGTCTAGCATACAGCACTGACAGCAGTTCTTTAGACGGGCGCAGGTCAGACAGATCCCGGTGCGTTTTTGGCGGGCGGTGCGGTCGGCTTTCCAGCGGAAGACGGTGAAGGGGCGGGTGCAGAGTTTGCAGGCTTCGCCGTAGTCTTCTTTTAGCATTTGGACGTAGGGGTTGTCGGGGAGGCTGTGATATATGTTAGTACATGGATAGAAAGATTATGAGGACGGGGGAGTGCGTACCATCTTTCACACACAGAGGGCATATCCGTCGTCTCCCAGCCCGACCGGTTCATATCCTGCTTGATTTGTGGCGGCATCTTGGCGGATGGTCGGGGGGTTTGCCAGATGCCTTGTGGTAGACCTCCCTGTCAGGGTCGTGAAGGAGACAACAACTTCGAGATTGTTTACTTGATGTCAAAGGATTATGAGTCGAAGTCCAGTAATCGGGATGACCTTCCACGAGAAACTTTCGCTACGGTGGCGGTGAAGCAGTCCGGCAATCCCAGGGCCTCTCGGAGGTTAGTCGTCCGATGAAAGCGAACTACATGTACGTGGGTGTGATCAAGATATTGTCGAGTCCTAGAGCTGGTCGAAGCGAGATGTGTGAGCTGTTCGATAGCCCTCTTCAGATTTCGATGTCGTCGAGTTTGTCAGAAAATTGACGCTAGGGTGCTACCGGCTACGCCCGCATTTAGCGTTATTTAAGGTTGGTGCTAGCGAGTACCTGCATATCGAATGGCACGATTTTTTGATTAAAAGACCGCGGCGGTGGCGGTTGGTTGAGGAAACATCGAACCATTGAACGTACGACATCTAGACACTTCTTACAACACGTTGGGTATTTTTTGCCTCTCTCCCCTCGTTGTCTCCAGTCAACACTTTCTCCAACCTGTCTACAATCCTCCCAACCCTCCACCTCCAACCGCAACCATGGCCACCACAGCCCCCCCCCTCACCGCCCTCGAAAAACAAGACCGCGACCGCGACGCCGCCTTCAAAACCGCCCTCCACGGCACCACAGGCACCGACACCAACTCCTTCCGCGCCATGCTCGGCAAATCCCACTCCGCCCAATCCGAAGCCGTCTCCGAGTACTTCAAGCACTGGGACAACAAGTCCGCCGCCGTCGAAACTGACGAGACCCGCGAAGCTCGCCGGGCTGAATACGCAACGCTAACGCGGCACTACTACAACTTGGCCACCGATCTGTATGAGTACGGGTGGGCGCAGAGCTTCCACTTCTGCCGGTTTTCGAAGGGCGAGGCGTTTAAGCAGGCGCTTGCGAGACACGAGCACTATCTGGCGCTGAAGATGGGGATTCAGGAGGGACAGCGGGTGCTGGATGTGGGGTGTGGTGTCGGTGGGCCGGCGCGGGAGATCGCGAAGTTTACGGGCGCAAATATTGTTGGACTCAATAATAATGATTACCAGATTGAGCGGGCGACGGGGTACGCGATCAAGGAGAAGCTGGATAACCAGTTGAGTTACGTGAAGGGGGATTTCATGCAGATGGACTTTCCCGACAACAGTTTCGACGCCGTGTACGCGATCGAAGCGACGGTGCATGCGCCGAGCTTGGAGGGGATCTACAGCGAGATCTTCCGCGTGCTGAAGCCAGGCGGCGTGTTCGGGGTGTACGAGTGGTTGATGACAGATGCCTACGACAACAGCAACCCGCACCACCGCGAGATCCGCCTCGGCATCGAGCAAGGCGACGGCATCAGCAATATGGAGAAAATCTCCGTCGCGCTCGACGCGATGAAAGCTGCCGGTTTTTCCATGGAGTTGAATGAGGATCTTGCGGACCGACCGGATGATCTGCCGTGGTATTGGCCTCTGTCAGGGGATTTGAAGTATATGCAGACGATTTGGGATTTCCCGACGCTTGTCCGTATGACGCATGTGGGGAGGGGGATTGTGCATCGGTTTGTGGGACTGTTGGAGATGGTTAGTTTGGCGCCGAAGGGGACGCAGAAGACGGCGGATTCGTTGGCGTTGGCGGCGGATTGTTTGGTGGCGGGGGGAAAGGGGAAGTTGTTCACGCCGATGTATTTGATGGTTGGGCGGAAGCCGGTCAAGAAGTGAGGGTGGATGGGTGGTGGTGAGATGGCGGGAGCGGTTTTATTTGGTTTGATGGCATTCAGCATGGCGTAACTCTAGATGATTGAGTATGGTTATACAGGAGTAGTGTACATTGTGCCCGTGGCACGCAATATCTTGACAGATCAGAAGCACCTCGCTCGCACTTTCGCTCGGTTGAACTCATTCCGATCAGCCTTTGCTTTGGCTCGGAGCTTCGATCGTCTGGACACCAGCTTATTCTGCACCGCTGCCCAGGCTGTCGAATGTTGCTCTTTTCCAAGTCCTCACTATCGGAGCACAGTCGCTTCTCGGTTTAGACAGACCACGGCTCCCGGCTCTGGAGCAGCAGACGACTCTCCGCGTGGTTTGCTGACTTCATATGTTCCCATCAAAGCGATCAATCGTCCACAGAACTCAGGTCCTTCAGAACACGCTATCCTTTATCTCCCTAAAACTCTTCACGGTCCCCTTGCCCAACTTCGTCTGATCATTATCCAACCTCTGCGTCTCCTCGTGGATCCTCAATTTATACTTCTCGCTACCAGCACCGCCCACTTGCTTCCCTTGCACCACGTGCTCCCGTAAGATTTTGGCGACGCCCTGCGCGTGCTCGACCGCTTGCGAGGCTTCGGTGCCACCGGACTCGAGGTTTCTGGCGGTTTTGAAGGAGGCGCGGGCTTGGGAGCGGGCGGCGAGGAGGGTGGGTTTGTCGTCTAGATATTTTGTTAGAGATTATATACTATATACTGGTAGGTAAATAGATGTACTCTGGAAGGCGAGGCCGGTTGCGCGGAGGAGGTAGCGGTAGGTTGCGCGCACGGCGAATTTGTTGGTGGCGACGTCGGCCGGGGAGAGGTATTTGGATGCCATTGGGGTTGTCGCGGGCTGTGTTATCGCGATTCCATGATACATGTGCTGTGATAGAGGTCTGAATGCCTTCGGAAGAGCCACAGGCGGAAGGATCCCGACGCTTGGACCAGCCGAAAGTTCAAGTTCAGGGCAAATAAATTCTCTCTCGACTTCCGTCTGACTTTCTCCAACTACCACAACACCCACCGCAACCATGGCGACCCTCCAACTCGCCGCCGCCCTCCCCTCCCTCCCCTCCGACTGGTCCGCCGAAAAAGACTTCAAGGCAGTATCCCCCCTCTCCCCCCCAACCTCCCGCGCCATCGAGCCCGTCGGCCCCCACTTCCTCGCCCACGCCCGCCGCAAGCGCCACAAACGCACCTTCAGCGAAGACGAGCGCATCCAAGCCGCCAACACCGTCGCCGCCGCCACCAGCACCCAAGATGACGACATCAGCGACACCGAGGACCCCATGATGCTGCAGCGCGAGGCCAAGGACTGGAAGACGCAGGACCATTACGCTATCCTCGGGTTGGCGAAGTACAGGTGGCGAGCGACGGAGGATCAGATCAAGCGGGCGCATAGGAAGAAGGTGCTTAAGCACCATCCGGATAAGAAGGCGGCGAGTGGGGAGGACGAGGGGGATCAGTTTTTCAAGTGTATTCAGCGTGCGCATGAGATTCTTACGGATCCGGTGAAGAGGCGGCAGTTTGATAGTTGTGATGAGGAGGCTGATGTTAACCCGCCGGGGAAGAAGGACGTGCAGAAGAAAGCTGGGAATTTCTATAAGATGTGGGGTCCGGTGTTTGAGAGCGAGGCGCGGTTCAGTAAGAAAGAACCTGTGCCTAAGCTTGGGGGCGAGGATGCGACGAGGGAGCACGTGGAGTTCTTCTACAATTTCTGGTATAACTTTGATTCGTGGCGTACCTTCGAGTACCTCGACGAGGAAGTCCCAGACGACAACGAGAACCGCGACCAGAAACGCCATATGGAGCGTAAGAACAACAACGCGCGTAAGAAGCGGAAGACGGAGGATACGATGCGTCTCCGCAAACTCGTCGACGACGCTTTGGCGATGGACGAGCGGATCAAGAAGTTCAAGCAGGAAGGCAACAAGGAGAAGAACAAGAAGAAAGCTGACAAGGAAGCTGCTGAGAAGGCTGCCAAGGACGCTGCTACCGCGAAGAAGGCGGAGGATGAGAGGCTGGCGAAGGAGAAGGAGGTAGCGGATAAGGCGATGCGGGAGGAGGGCAAGAAGGCCAAGGAGGCGGCGAAGAATGCGGCGAAGAAGAATAAGCGGGTTATTCGGCAGGCGGTGAAGGACGGGGGGTATTTTGTTGAGGGGACGGCGGATGCGAAGACGATTGATGGGAGTTTGAATGAGGTTGATAGTTTGATTTTGAAGTTGGATAACGAGGAGGTTGCGTTGTTGAGCTCGAAACTTAATGGGAAGGATAAGGCTGGTATTAAGCAGGTGTTCGCGGAACAGGCGAAGACGTTGGTTGATGCTGGCAATGCTATGGAAGGCGATTTCAAGACGCTTGGGGTGTAAGTGTGGGCGGAGATGGGTGAAGAGCGACGTAGCGGGTGACGAGGATTTTTTTGCTTGCATCTAGCAGGCGTCTCATATGAGTGACGGGAACATAGACATCGGAGCAGCAAGAGCAGGTAGTTCATAGACACAACCCTAATCCTTGTTTCCCAGCCCTACCTCGCTCGTTTTCAGGCGTTTTCCGAACACTCCCATCCTCGCGTTGTTACGAGCCTAAAGTTGCATAAGCTGCAGGAGCCCAGAAGGGACTGTTAAACGAACGCGAAGAGAGGCACAAAGCCAACCACCATCACCAACATGTCAGCTCCCGGCGACTTTCTGTTGGCTCGCAGACTTTTATGTTGTTGCATGGATAGAAGCAGCAGGGCAACGAACTTGCATCGCTATGATAAAGGCTAGGGGTGAGAGATGGCATATAAGAGACCTCTGCACCGCTCCACCTTGATTTCTACCACAGGCCCGTCAAAGGAAAGTATCGCCAAGTGACCCTGCTTCCACTCGCAGTCTCCTCCCAGCAACGATGACAACAGACCACACACCCAAACCCTCCGCCAAGAACTGGTCCCGGGTCGCAGACGCCTACTCCGCCGCCGTCGATGAATCCGACGACTTGAACCCCGTCGGCGCCGGCTGCAATGCAGTCCTTGCCGCCGTGGACGCCACGCTCCCGTTCGACCAAGCGAGTTATATTGTGGATATGGGTACTGGACCCGGCGGTCTGATCAGCAAAATCCTTGACGTGCGCGGAGAGCAGATCCCTAGTGACTGCAGAGTGGTGGCGGCAGATATCGCGCGCGGACTGCTGGAGAAGTTGGAGGAAAGGAGGGAGGAGAGAGTTGCGAGTGGGAGTGGCCTGTGGGAGAGGCTGGAGGTGCGGGAGTGGGATGCTAGGGAACTGAAGGAGGTGGTGAAGGATGGGGAGGTGAGCCACTTACTTTCGACCTATGCCTACTTCTCCTTCCGAGACGACGACGTGGCGCTAGCAGAAGCCGTGCGCATCCTCGCCCCAGGCGGACTGTTCGTGGAGACGAGCATGGGATTCACGGAATGGGGCCACCTGGCGACGTTTCTTGGTGAGGTGAAGCCGGGTATGAAGTTTCCAGGGCCGGGACCGCATTGGCAGAGTGTAGAGGGGGTAAGGACGACGCTGGAGAATGCTGGGTTCAAGGATGTAGGGGTGAAGGAGTTCAAGATGGGTTTGCGGTTTGAGACGCATGAGGAGGCTGTTGAGTTCCCGTTTGCGGCGTTTCCGTGGGTTGAGGCGTTTGTTGCTGAGATGAGTGGGGAGGAGGTCGAGAGGGCGAGGGGAAAGATGTTGGACTTTGTGAAGGAGAAGCATCCGGAGGCGCCATTTCGGTTGGATGGGACGGGGTTGGTTGGGTGGGGGAGGAGGTGAGTGGTGTGGGGAGGACTTGTGGCTCAGGCCTTGTAGAAGAAGTCCAGATGGAAAAGTAGGCCAGGGTCATGGTGAACGGAGAAGACAATTGCATGTCGGACACCGTGTCAGAGACCTCGTTAGTCATCCACTCACTGCGTAATCGGACGACTAATACTCGCATTTGTTGCTTTCTCTTGGTAGCTCCGCGATCGCCATCGTACCAAGTATTGAGGTGCCAGGACGACATTTGCAGTCTCGAGCTCATAGTCACAAAACATTGAGTGCCGTCTAAGCCACCGCCCGCCAACCCGGGAAGGTGTCAAGTCGCTTCCAACAATAATCACACGTGCCGTTGCTCTACGAGCATTCCTAGCTCTCCTCTAGCATTGACGGACAAGTTCTCAAACGCGAATCTGGGAGCTTTAGACTGTTGAGCCGGTGCATTTTCATGGCTGTTACGCTTCCGCATGGCGGGGACTCTATTCTCTTCGCTCCTTACATCTGATTGCAAGGGCTGCTGCTGAATCGGAGTTGCACGCTCTTCGCTGTTGTTCGATCTCTGGGCCAAGACCTCCGCTCCCGCGTTCGCGAGAGGTGGCACAAAGGGCGGACTGGGCGCTGACGCTGGCCCCTCAACCATGAGCACCCCATCGGGAGTAATCAGCGGGCCCAACGGTGGCGGTCCGTCCGAAGGTTCCGGCCACCTTATCGGAGGTAGTAAACTTCCCATACCGAAGGAATACCCGGAGGCCTTCAGCGACGTTACGCGGCGCTCGTACTGGTCCCAAGTATCGCACTTGTACGAGAGAAGTGTGGAGATGTGAGTAGGATCTTCCGGGTCTAAATCGTGGTCAATTTCACGGCAAGACTCGTCGTCGTCCTCAATCACTATGGGCTCGTCGGGCTGGCGGGGCAGAGGTTTCTTGCTCCGTGTCGGATTTTTTGCCTTGCGTTTTCGGGGGCGTCTCTCGATTACCGTGGGCTCAACCGGCTGGCGAGGGAACGGTCTTTTGCTCCGAGTCGGGCCCTCTGCCGTCTTTTTGCGTCTAGGAACCATCTTGTCGAAGCCCCAGGGCTAGCCGGGCATCCTTCTCGACATGGCCCGGAGCTAGAGGTCTCGTGCTGAGCCTTCCTCGGGCAATTCAAAACCCGGAACTCCAGAACCCGCGTCGCTGGCGGATGCATTGGCGTCAGGGATGGCTTGATCATTAGGTCCTTTGGCCATAGAAGCTCTTGGCTTCTTGCGTTTCGGAGCCTTTGTCCAACGTCGTCGCCATTTAGCCTGGTGGTCTGTTGGCTTTCCTGAAGCATCTGGAGGCGTCAAACCCTTCGCGATCATCTCCTTTCGTATGAGGGAGCTGGGGTTCTTGGCACCCTTCTGGAACCCCATGGCTGGGAAGGGAGTGGCAGAGGCTCAGAGCCTCAACGATTACGATATGGTTATTCTGTCACCTCAATATTGATGACGACGATGTTCGGAGGCGGAAAACATAGGCCATCAACATCTTCAGTCATATTGAAGTAACGCGTTGTCCAGCAGACGCGACTTCCATTTGAGCCCAGGATGTAGTATACTCAGTTATGCTCATATTTACCCCCAGTACTACGTCACCAGAATCAACCTCACACCTCGATGCAAGGCGAATTGAATGTGTACAAATGTATATATGACCCAGTATCACCGCTGCTGACCGCACCAACGCACCTCAATGGAGTCCGCGACCATAGCGCCCCAACACGATGCTGCCCTCGGACGACTGTGAAGGCTGCATGCCGGCATATCTCCAGCGCCGTCTCGACTCTGTCCCACCCTCGACCATAGTGCTCTCATCCTTGCCGTTTGTATTGACCTGGATCGCCACGGCCTTGGTAGCGCAGAGAAGGATATACCCCATATTGTCTTCGGATGTACAGCAGAAAGATGCACTGCCAGTGTTCAACAAGAGCTCCTCGAAAGCTCCGGAGAGGAATCGGTGGGATGCGATCAAGAAGCCGTCGGCTCAGAGACTGAGTGGGCTGGTGTTTTCGACGAGTATTGGGCTGTCTGCGGTCTTGGTGGAACTGCTGTTGTGCGAGATATCGAACACTCTGAACCCAGCAGCCCGCGGTCTGGCACTCCGGGTTACGCTGAGCATATTGCTCGTCTTGAGCGTACTGGTGACGCCTGCCCTCGAGATTCATGGCATAGTCAAAGCGATACTGGGTGGTTCCTCGACCACGACATCGACGAGCCGGACGAAACCGAGACTGCGGCTGGCTGCTGAAGTACTGCTTCTGGGCGCATGGTTACTAGTCTTTTGGTACATACCACAAACATCGCTTCTTCGCAAGTCCCTTCGGAACAGTGACGCCACCGGGGTCAATCAATGGAGCTTCACGGAGGCTTGTTTGGAACGCATCGGCATTATTGGCATATCTTTGATGGCCTCATTATCTGGCTTTGCTGCTGTTTCATCCTTGTGGCAGAACTTCGGTGTCCGCCACCGCACAATCAGAGACACGGACATTGCTCGCAAGGAAGCGGGCCTAAAGTCAACGGAAGAGATGTTGGCAGCTAAGCAGAGCCGTCTTCGTGCTCTGCAACGAAAGATGTCGGAGTCAGCATCGCCCTCCGACCAGAAAGGCATGCTTGGTCGTGTTATGGGAAGCTTTCGTGGCGATCCGGAGCTGCAGGAAGTCAAAGCACTGCAGATGGAGGTTTCTGGTCTCGAAGCTATGCGCTTCTCCCTCTCTTCATCGCTCTCAAACTTCCGCCTACGCTACAACGAGCAACAACGAGCTCGGACGAACGCAGGGAAGGTCCTCAACGTCTTCAATACCATCTTCGCGGTCTATTGCGCTTACAGAATCGGTGCCACCTCCCTCAGCAGTCTCCGACGTTGGTGGCAACCCAATCACTCCTTCGCTACCAGCGATCCAATTAACAACATCTTGGCCTTGCTCACTACACACTGGGACAGCAACTTGAACCGCGCAGCGTGGTCGCGCCAAATCAGCTTCTTGCTCTCCGGCGTAATGCTTCTCGCCTCCTTCAACTCTGTACTACAAACCTTCCGCCTCTTCGCCCGCTTCGCACCAGGCTTGCTGCAGCATGCGCAGACCAGTCTACCCTTGATCATCAGTCAAGTAGCAGGCACATACGTCATCTCCTCCGCCTTACTCCTCCGAAGCAATCTACCAGCCGAAGTCAGCAGCGTCATCACAGAAGCACTCGGCGCACCACTGGAAGGCAAATTCGTCGAAGGCTGGTTCGAAAGCTGGTTCCTTGCTTCTGTCGGCCTGACAGCGACAGGGATCCTGATAGGGCGGAAAGTAGGCAACACAGACGATGGATGGGACGACGATGATTATGGCACGGAGATGGGATCGAAGAGAAGCTGACATGAGTAGACTAGATGAAAAACCATTACATAATGTCTGGACTAAAGAACTATTCTACCGTTCCAAAGCGTAACTTTTTCTCGTCTTTGCATCACTCTCTACCACGGGAACATGCTCCAGCCCTTACCCTTCTTTGGCTTCGGCGCTGGCTTGGGCTTTGGTGCCTTGGGCTTGGGCTGTTGCTTGCTATGCGATCATTAGTATTCGTCAACAACGCTGCATGTGGTTGGAAGGTATACTCACGCATCACGCTTCTCAAACCCCTCATCATACTCCTCACTGCCGTAGCTAGGATCATACTCGCATTCATCACCCTCGTCGCCGACATCGTAGTAGTACTGATCGCTGTTCGTCGCCGCGTCACGATCGACATCGATGCCGCGCATCTGATGCTTGCTATAGTGGCGGTGGTGCGCTGGCTGAAAACCGTGTGCAGCCGGAGCTGCTCCCTTGTGACCGTTGGCGCGCTCGTTGTCGTACCAGTTCTGGCGAGTGTGGCGGGAGTCGTCGTCGTCGGGGAGGTTGATCTCCTCGTCATCATCTTCATCGTCGTCGACAGGCATGCTACGGGCATGCATCTGCTTGTGGCCGAGATGATGATTTGGGCCGAAGTTGTGCGCTTTGGATGGGGCGGAAGCTCCGTGGTGGGCTTGTGGGGAGTGGCCCGGGTGACCGTTTTCGCGCTCGTTGGCATACCACAGTTGACGAGTGCGACGGGAGTCATCGTCGTCGGAGAGGTTGATGTCCTCGTCGTCGTCCTTGTCGTTCATGGCGCGGGCGTCGAGGCTGTCGCCGAGGATGCGGCCGTTGTCGTCGTAGTGCTCCTCGTTGGGGAACTTGAGGCCGTGGTGCTTGTGGGTTGGGACGTCGTCGCGGAGTTTGCCTTCGTCGTCGTAGTATTCTGCACCCTTGGGCGGCGTGTTGTGGCCCTTGTGCTTGGAGGAGAAGAGACCGCGAGCCATGAGGTCGGAGTCGTCCTCGTCATCGTCATCGTCATCGTCGTTCCAGTCTTGACTGTGGTAGTGGCCAGCTGGACGACCGTGGAAGTCCTTGTCGTCATCTTTGCCTGGTGCGACTGCCGAGCCGGCCTTGCCTGCGTAGTGCTTGATCGACGACAGGAAGCCTTTTCCTGGGCCATCCGCGGAGCCGTGACCGCCGTAGTGCCTGTTCACGTCGCCCCAGCCAGCGCCATCACGGTCCTCAGCATCGCTGTCGTGCTGCTGCTGGTTGTAGTAGTCCGTCTTGACGGAGTGCGCAATGGCGGCGGTGGCAAGAGCCGCGAAGAGGAGGGAGGTGGTCGTGCGCATCGTTGCTATGCTCTTCGTAGTATTTCCGTTCAAGTGTAGATGCTACGCTAGCAGCAATCAAGGGATCGAACTGTTGAAGAGGGGGGAGTAGGTGGAATGAACAATAAATGGTTTGAAAACCTGAAGAGAAAGGAAGATAAGCTACGTAGCATGTATGGACGTGAACAAGGAGCTGATATCGCCGCACTTCGAGAGCGTCTGTCCGCTTTCAGCGAAGTTCTTTGACAATGGGACTCACTGCTTGCGTCATTGACGGGCGGCGAGCTGTGTGCAGGCCGCAAACAAAGGGCCGTTTCCGGGCGACCGACAATACGTTGGACCTTGACCAGCCGTCGCCACGTTGAGTAGACTGCTTACAGCGACGATGCCGAGATTTTGGGCTATTGGCCCAGCTGCCCTCTGTTTATTCTTCGACTGTTCCATTGGTTGCTATGATCATGTTGTGGCTGGACGGCATTCCACGTTGCCTGCCACCACACGACAGAGGAATGTGTCAGGTCGCCATTGTATCCGGAAGAAGAAGAATGCGTGCCAAGTGACTTTTTCATAGCGGAATACCTCTTGTGCCGTAGATACTCTCGACACCTCACGGAACATTTCGTCGAAATGAAGGTTACGCCTCGATGTAAGCCCCCAGACCATGAGGTGGACGTAGCGGCCTTTTGGACGTCCTTGTTCGCGAGTTGCGGTGCCACTTCTTCCGATTCTTGTGCTTTACACACTTTTAGCAGCAAAGCCGGGGTCATGTAGTTGACAAACACGCCATATGCGTTGCAAAGTATCTGGAAGACATCAGCAATAAGAGTGGAAGAGGAGATAATAGAAGAGGAAGACATACGCAGATCGAGTCAGAGATGACTCCTGTGAACGGTTGTCGAAAGTGGCGAGGTGCATATGTATATGCATGCAAATCACATAATGAGTAGCAAACAATGAGATAATTCTTACCTTCACTGACTCACACATACATCTCACCATCACCTGAAAACTGTTACTGCTTTGGGATCTGCGAAATTCGAAGTCCTTCCAGCCATCATGGAGGAGCTTGACGAAGACACGAAGCAGTTCCAGGCCGTCATCTCGAGGATCCAGTTTGACCGTTTGCCTCGATTTGCCTTGGCTATACGAGAGAGACGACAGGTGCAGGCAACTTTAGCCCAGGACCAAACCTCTGAAGTCACCTGCAGGGTTCTCTCTCGACCACATTTCGGCACATATCATGTCGTCTACATGCTCCAGTTCTCCGATGGGCCACAATGGGCGTTCAGAGTTCCTATCACGGGATTCCCTGGAGAACACAACGAAAGCGCCGCTCGGTCCCTCCACTCAGAAGCATTGACAATGCGTCTAGCGGCGCGCGAGACCACAATTCCCGTGCCTCTGGTACACGACTTCGACACCTCGCTCGAAAACGAGCTTCGCGTTCCGTTCATCCTGATGGACTTTGTCGGCGGCAAGCCATGCGCCAAGGCTTGGTTCGACACCTCCCTCGAAGCTTCCGACCAGGAGCAGCTTCGCGCGCGTACACTTTCCGACCTTGCAAATTCGATGGTGCAGCTCAACAGGTTCGGCTTCGACACTTGCGGCTCTCCCATCTACGGAGAAGATGGAAGCATAGTCGATATTGGTCCTGGCAGGGTCAGCGATACGCTTGCAGCTCTGCAGAAGTACGGGAAAGAATAGACGAGGGTCTGCCAGTCTATCACGATGTCGACCCGTCCACGGATCCAAAGCAATCATTCCTAAACACGATCGACCATCAGCAACCACCTTCCGATTCCTTCAGCCAAGGCATCCGGAAACTCCTGCGACTTTTCACAGAGTGGCTACCCCAAGACACCTGGGAGCCCGGCTATGTGCTCACACATCCTGACCTCCAATTCCAGAATGTCGTCGTAGCAGAAGACGGCGCTATAGTTGGCCTTATCAACTGGGATGGTGTTGCCACGCTCCCGCGCCATTCTGGAAACGAACGATACCCTAGCTGGCTCACTCGTGACCGGGATCCGACTATGTATGCGTATGGCGACACGCTGCTAGATGCTAGCGAGGCATGCAAGGAGAACTCGCCTGAGGAGCTAAGCAGGTATCGAGCCATGTATCTCGGATTCCTGGCAAAGTATCTCCCGGAGGAAGCAAAGAGGAGGGCCACAGGTCGTTCACTCCTGCTCGACAACCTCAGTATAGCAGCAGGCGAAGCGATATTCACCGATGGCATCGTGCTCAAGATCTTCGAGGAGTGCGTCCGGGCTCGTGGAGAGAAGTTGTTCGGACCCAGAAACAAGGCGACGGTAGAACCACAGTCAGATGGGTCTGCGCCAAGTGATGGTAAGGAGGAAGACGAAGAGTCGAGGCGAAGTGATGGGCTTCATGACTATGAATTCTTGACGGAACTGGTCGATGGTGAATTTGATCAGGTCCAATTGCAGAAGTTGAAGGAGGGCTTCGACCTTCTGTGCCACGAGTTGGACAACATCGTTCCTACGCTTCCAATCGCTTGAGATTGCCCGTCAAGACACTGTGAGAGCTGTTGATGGTAGAAGAGGCAGATGTAAGACAGGAAACAAACCTGAGGTGAAGAAGAGTCGAAATGACGACCTTGCATGGCAAAAGTCGCGGTGCACAAACCGCGACTGCCTCGTCCTGATTCTCCTCCTTCTATTATTCATTACCTTACAATGCTCTCCTGGCGAGGACGTGCTTCTCAACCCTTTCATCATCCTTTCATGCCGTTCTGCTGAACATGTATCTCAGGAAGCTCATCGTAGCGACTGCCATTCTCGTGGTTCTGCCGTTCGTACTTTCAACAGGTTTCCTGTTCTACTTCGCGACAAGCCAATCAGACATGCCCGCCCTCCCAACTGGTCCATATCCTGGTGACAACGTGGCCTCCGACGCCGTAATGATCTACGATCAAAGCCGCCTTGTTCATGCACCGCCAGCTGATGTATGGCCTTGGGTGTTACAAGTCGGGAAAGGCCGTGGCGGCTGGTACACACCAGCTTCATGGGAGAAGTTCTTGCCTCAAAGCTGGCATGCGACGCGTGCTGTCAATCCAATTTGGCAGAACCTCAAGCCAGGAGACAGAGTAGACGATTACGGGTTTAGCGCCGACGACTACTTCATCGTCTCTGAAGTCCAGCCGGAGCGAGCGCTTGTCTACAAGAGCGACAGATACGGTGCATTCTTCTCCTGGTGAGAGAGTCTTGCGTGTCATACTGACTACTCTAACTCAACGCTCAAGGGCACTCATCCTCCATGAGATTTCGGGTGGCGAGGCAAGTCAGACCCTGCTACACCTCAGATTCAGAGGTAAGATCGCAGCGAGCGGGCTGAAGAAGAGACTGCTCGTAACAGGCGGCGGTATCATGGACCATATCACCACTGCACCAATGCTTGCCGGTCTAGCAGAACGAGCGGAGCACAGCAAGAGGCAGTGAGAATGTGCTCTGTCGGTAGCGCTCAGAAGAGAGTCTCAACGCAGCGGCATGTCCGCTTTAGGAAGCTGACTCCGCTGGTTGAGCACCAAGCTTATCGAGAAATTGACCACACCTCTGCGTTGACTGCCCACAGCAGGTTCTGACTTTGGTAACACGCGATGTCGGGACCACATTCCATATTTATAAGCGGTTCGCAAAGTAAGTACACTTGTACTGGAGAAAGGCTTCTTGCCATCAACATCGACACTTCCATATTTCATACTTCTGTTCTCGGAGAAAATCGTGAACATGTCTCAGACCGTTACGGAGACCGCTACAGAGCACAGTGCCATGAATGCGAACACTGCTGGAGCCCACGAGAGTTTTGGCGCAACCATCAGCCATACCAACCAGCCAACAATACCTGAATCTCGAGCCTCGTTGGACTCTTGGGACTTTGCTACACCGGCGAATGGAGTGCAAACCCCAGATCCATTGCTGCTGCGAGAGGCCTTGCGAGTCCAGGATGCCGATCAAGATATTTCCGAGCTGACGAGGGAGCTGGAACGTGTTACAAGCCAGCAGCGAGGCGCACACATGGGTACTGCGATGGAGAACCTCGCTCGCTCAAGTAAGCTGTACCGTGTCCCTGTGTCCAGCGTACGCTGACAGAATTGACTCAGTGTCGAACAACAGCTTCGAGTCCTATGAGCTGCAACGGACTACCAGCCGTCGTGGTCAAACCAGCACACTAGGTCGACGCCCGTCTCACCTGCCTCCGTTAGAAGAACTGCCAGACGAAGCAAACACGCCACGTAAACCAGACTCGCAAGGAATTCCGCCAGAGCTCGGGAGTTTCGCGTCCGAAGTCGTTTTCGTGCTCGTCTGCTCTGCTGGCCAGCTGCTATTCGCTTGGTTCTTGGGAGACATCAACGTCAACCAGACTCAGCTAAAAGCCGCGCTCGGCATCCAGAACACGCAGCTACCTTGGCTTGTCGGAGCGTTCAACATCGCCAATGGTCTCTCCGTCATGCTGTCTGGCGCTGTGACAGACCTGGTTGCGCCTAAATTTCTGATCGTTGGCGCGTTCGGGTTTCTTACTGTTTGGAACATCATCGGGGCGTTCTCCCTGACACCATCACGATCGATCTTGTTCTTCATCGTGCGAGCGATGCAGGGCCTGGCTGTTGGCACCCTAGTGTCAGGCTCGATGAGCATCCTTGGTCGAGTCTACAACCCTGGTCTCCGAAAGACAAAGGTCTTCAGCTGTATGGCCGCCATGGCTCCTTTTGGCTTCTGGATTGGTGCTCTACAAGGTGGCGCTCTGACTGCCCATCTTCCCTGGATATTCGGCTCCAACGCAGTACTCTGCGCACTCTGCGCCGTGGCCGCCTACTTCACGATTCCCGCTCTCAAGCCCGTCGTCGATACACCGGGTGCCGAGGCGCCATCCATACGCCAATTTGATTACATCGGTGCCCTGCTGGCTGTTTCCGGCTCCGTGTGCTTGCTGTTCGGCCTCACACAAGGCGGCGCAAGCCACTGGGCGCCATACACCTATGCGCTTATAGGCGCTGGTGTGCTTCTGCTCGGCGGCTTCGTCTTTGCGGAGAGCCGCGTGGCGAGACCACTGATCCCCACTCGACTTTGGAAGACGCCAGGGTTTGCGCCTTTGATGGCTGCGTACTTCCTGGGCTTCGGCGCTTTTATCTCCTGGCAATTCTACGCAATCCAGTTCTGGCTGCGGATACAGCATGTCAGTCCTATCACTGTGGCACTATACCTCCTACCCAATGCTCTGGTGGGCATTCTCGCGACGTACATTGTAAGCCGGGTCATGCATAAGGTGCCGGGACACTGGATCTATGTCTGCTCAATGATCGCTTTCGCCCTCGGACCGGCGTTCTTCCTACCGCAAACCGCTAATACGTCCTACTGGGCTCTCAGCATGCCAGGAATCGCGCTGTGCACGTTCGGACCGGACCTGTCATTCGCAGCGGCGAGTATCTTCATCACGTCGAATGTCGCGCGGAGCTATCAGGGCAGTGCCGGAAGTCTGCTGATGACGATCCAAAACTTGTCAGCGGCTATCGTAACGAGCGTGGCCGATGTGATCGGTGCCCAAGTCGACATGAACGAGTCGGGTGAGGTTGGCTTGCAGGGTCTGCGAGCGATCTGGTGGTTTGGCTTTGCGGCTGCGATGCTGGGTGCGGTCATTACAGTGGTCGGCGTGAGGATACCCAAGGAGGAAGAGAAAGAGCATGTGATATGACCGTAGCTATAGCGAGTACTGTGGTTCAACCAGTTGTTTAATTTGCATTAGGATGCTGCAAGTGTCTTCTCAGCTATGGCATCAAGCGCCTTCGTAAGCTCGGACAACACCGGACTTCCTAGCCCAGTGACTGGATCGTATCCCTCTGTCACATTGTAGCCCACGGTCTTCGCAAGGGTGCATCCTGCTAGCAGGCTACACGACCCTGCATTATTGCCTCCAGTAGTAATATCCTTGAGGCCAGTATCCAGACTGTAAAGCCACGGGTTCAAAAAGCCCAACGGCTGCCTCCCTTTCTCTGCCTCGTAGTCGTTCAGCAAAGCCACGATGCCCGCCCAGAGCGGCGTCGATGCGCTGGTGCCTCCGACTGGAAATGTGATGTAGTCCACGACCGTGGGAAAGTTCGTAGAGAAAGCGCTGACGTCTGGAACGCCTCTTCCTTTCGCATTAAAACCCTGTACGGAACTGTAGCTGGCCGGTACATGCTTCGACGTGTAGGACTCGACCATAGACTTCTGGTAGTCTGGTGCAGAAAAGAGGCTGGAGAAGCCACCTCCGCTAGCTGTGTAGCCCAGCTTGCCCACGACGCTGATGGTGTCCTGTGTTGCAGCTGTTTCGGCAGCGAGGTTCGTTGTCCCGCCCACCGCCGTGACCCAGGGACAGGAGGCTGGAAACTCAGTCTCGAAGATCTGCTCATGCTTTCCTGTCGGTTGGTCCCCATTCGGCCCATTGTCACCGCTTGAGAACAGCAGGCTGACACCTCGAGCACCAACTTGCCCCATCATATTGCAGAGTCGCTTCGCATACGCCGGATCTAGCTGATTCTCAGGCATGCTTTCGGAGAAAGACACAACACTCGGAACAGTTCTGTTCGTGATGAGCTCCTGCAGAAACTGCACGAAGGGATCATAAGTCGTGCCAGGATGCGGGCCGAATACACCGCCATTGTTGTAGAGTATACCATGGGCAGGCCAAGCAAGACCAAGGAGGGTCTGGGTATCTAGCGCCGTCTCAAACTTGGCTGTGAAGCCCGAGCCACCATTCGTGCCAACGACTTCGTACTGTGCTTTTGCTTCAGTTGCGGGTGTATTGTAGCGCTGGAGGTAAGTATGAAGATCTGACGAGCTGAATGATGCAGCTTCTGTGCCATACACCGCAAAAGTCGTCCGATTGGGCTGAGCCTGGTGGTTGATCTGGTATGCCTGTCTGATACAAGTTGGAGTCACGAAACTGTTCGCTCCACACTCGGCTCGCTCGTTCAGTTGCCGCGCCTGCACTGCTCGTTGAGCAGAGTTGATACCTGTTTGATGATCAGTCAATCTTCTGGGTTAACCATGCAACATCATGCCTTTTTTGACCGGCCGTGGAAAGGATGTACCTCTTGACAGCTGATCCGGCTCCTTGGACGCTTTCCGTCGTGGAAACGACGTCGTAGGAGCAACGAAGTCGATATGCCCAGCAACGCTATCCTGCAAGTAGAACAGTTCCGTCCGAGTGACCTCCCGCTCGCCATCCGTCCAGACAAAGTATGTCGTATTGAGCAACTTCTCCGCACTGCGGATAGTCGTATCGATCTCGTAAATCCCAGCAAAGAGCGAGGCGTCCTTCAGCAGCCCATACTTCCACAACCAGTACTCCACTGAATGAACACTGCCGTGCGCCGGCGTAGACAGTGTCGCCGCTTGTTCAGGGCTTAGATGCTGCCTGAATTGTGGACTGTCCGGGTGAGACACGGCGAGGAGTTGCCTCTCGACTTCGCTGCCCCCGTCGTCCTGCCGCAACGCGATATGCAACTTCATCCGCCCATCGCGAGGAGCCAGAAACTGTCGCGTCCATCCGTGATCCCGAACTGCGGCTTTTCGAAGTGGCTCCGCTGTGGCGCCCAGGGCGAGCAGAATAACGAGTGACAACAAAGAGAAGGAAAACATGCTGGCTTGCAGCGTTCAACAGCTCTGCGCGAAAAGTTCAGATGGAGGACGAGTACATGAGATGAAAAACCAAAAACTTGTACCTTAGCTTTCGCTCTTGATGGTGGTACACAGACTACTATAGAGCTAACGCTCACCTGCGACAGCCGTTCTGACTATCACTGAACACCTGAGCCTTGGTTGCCGTCGTGGTTGGACAAAGGGAAGCATTCGAGAGACGTCCGTTCTTTGGCAGAAAGGTCATCCTGGGGGGCTGCGATTGGTCAATGGTCGTCTGGCCTCATCTCGGGGCCGCCTTGAGTCTGTACGATGTCCGGATGGTCGTGAAACACTGTACTCCTGATATGGGCGGGGGAGGTAGGTGGTCATACGGGTGCGTCGGAAGCCGCTGGGCATCCCGCCACCATCGCAGAAGGCAAAGTGATGATGACGTTCGCGTGGAGAAGGAAAGTGGTTAACGCGTTGGACTCCAAGGGCATTCTGCAAACACCCGTTAGCGTGTCCTCTTGGTCAGCCAATCCTCAAGCTCGATATCGATATATCGATATGCTCTAGCGCGATGCAGTAGTGACGAGTCAATGGTTTGACCAATACCTAAAGGTACGATAAGGACATCGATCTTTCTTTTACAACTTGTCGCCTCGCCTCGATTCGGCCTCTTTCCCGTCGCCGCACGAAGGGAGGCGGTCTATGCTCAAAATACACATTCTCCAAAGTACGGCGACGTCATCTATAGCAAGGGTGAAGTTGAATGTGCATGTGAGCTTCGATCCCGACCTGTACAAGCTCTCCAAGCACTTCTAGAGCCTCAATCCTGAATCCTACCACAGACTCATACCATAATCTATACCTACCAATCCAACCAAACAACCACATCCCATCCACAACAATGTATACCGTCCGCGCCGCCCGTTACCTTCGCCCCAATCCCATCTTCACCACAACCTCCAGCACCTCCATCCGCTTCGCCTCCGACATCCAGAAGACCCGCGTTGATGGTGCCTCCGACAAATCACAAGCCAAAGCGCAACCCAAGATCTTAAGCGAGAACCCTCCGCTCGAGGAGAGCGAGCAATCCGAAGACGTGCGCAAACACAACGAGGGGATGGACAAACGGGCAGAGCGGCCGGCGGAGAAGGCGAGCAAGGAAGATGTGAAGAATGACAAGGTTGGAAAAGGTTTCTGGGGCGGAGAGCCTGGGGCTGGTGGTGAGAAGGGGAAGCAGGGGTGGTCTGATAAGTGATCTATGGTAACAATGAACAAGATCGGTGTGGAGATGGTGTGCTAACGAATGTACGATGTAGGTGATACGAGGCGGTGTCCTAGGAAGGACCTGAGCACGCAATCTCATGAGATTCGACTGGAGCATCTATCGACGAGTGCGTCTACATGTCGAGAGTTGGGAAGGATGAGCAAAACGGTTCGGAACATGATATGGCACTGCAGAGTTGGCGTTCGATACCTCCTGCGTTTTCATGCTCTCGGCGACTATAGCATTTCGCGGCTGAAGTTCAGCTATATGCAATCTGACAGCCTTCACCAAGGTCACCTCCAATATGTCACTTTCAATGCGTGATGACAGGGTTGATGTGCGCCTGTCCACCCGCTTCTTGCTTCAAAGGGGCTGGCCTGTGGCGTCCTTTCACTCCTTCTTCGCCCTCCACCTCCGCCAACTCCTCTTCCCCTCATTTAACTCCGCCACCCCATTCCTAACCTCCTGCCTCCTCTCCTCCCTCCGCCTCTCAATCAACTCCTGACTCACATGCCCAAAACCACCACGTCTCTTAAAACACACCTCCACCAACCCATTCACATCCAGCATACCCCTCGGATACGTCTGCACAGTCTGGAAGATCTCCATCGGGTCGGCCAAGTCCATTATCAGAAACTCTGTACGCTTGAAGATCGCGAGTGCTATTCGGAACACCGTCTTTGAGCCTTCGAAGAACAGACAGTCCCAGACGCGGAGGACGGACTCGATGGGTAAGGTGCCGACGAACAGGGACATGAACCAGGCCGTGGTGGCGAGGCTGATGGTCGGGAGTCGGAGCGCTTCGGTGGCGAGGCCCATGTTGGTGCTTTTGTCGTTGAGCTTGGCGTAGATGCCAGGGAGGCAGTCTTTGATGCAGCTCATGAGGACCGCGATGTCGATGTTTGCGCCTTCGAGGGCTACGCCGTGGGTGCCTGGGAGGTGGGTGGTGGTGACGATGGTGAGGAGGATGAAAGTCTTCTCTTCGTCTTCATCGAGGAATAGAAGGAGAAGACCAGCAATGAAGTTGAGGGACTGGCAATATCCAATCAATGGCTTGTGGACAGCAAAAGCTTGCAGCACTCTTCTCAACGACTTCACAATCTTCGTTTCTGGTTCTGGATCGAGTCGCCTCATCATTTCTTCTGTCGTCCAGCCACCGCCAGCATGTACCGGCGTCGTCGGATCCGGCTTGAACCGTATGTTGTCCGGGTACGTGCGATTCAAGTCCCTCTCGATATGCTCACGATCGTTCTCACTCAAATGCCCGTTCTCCACCAGCTTAAGCATCTCATAGTACAACCCCGGCTCGCTCGCCAGTTTGCTCGGCCCGCCTGCATACCAAAACCACGCCGCGCCACGAAACTCAGGAGGGACACCTTTGCGTACGTACCTTTTGACTTTGTCACTCTTCGGCGGAAACCGATACGGATTCTCCGTTGTGAGTCCGTAACCTTTCATCATTGCGTGCCATTTCCTCGTCCGTCGCTCGACGTACTTCGAGTATCCCACGTTCCATGTGTCGTATTGTTCGTCAGATGTATAGAGCGTGGCCTTCTTGAAGCCGTAACGATCCCGGTAAGGGCTCGTCGTAGCGGGCGCCATTGCGTTGTCGACGGTCGCTGGTGTGTTCAGAATTCTTGTAAAGGTCCGGTTGTGATGTGAGGTTTCAGGTCTTGGCACCGTGAGGTTTTCGTTCTGGTGATATTGCTGCACCCGGGTCAGCAGACCGGCGCTTTGACTTCGTCGATGGTCGGGCCTCTTCTTCCGCTCCGGTGACGGGGCTCCTGAAGGTTGCGAATTCGGTCGAGAGGTTTGCAGCGATCTCTTGCCCACAGTGGTGTCCATGCTGGGTTTGGCACTCGAGAACCCATCCGCGTACATCCCTATCGCATCTTCAACACTCATCGGATCTTCCGCGTCTTCTCCAAATCGATCGCCTCGCTCAGAGCACTCGTCCGCCTCAGGCCAATTGGGATACCCCTTGACGTAGTCACTGTGCGAGCTATCGGCAGTCATGCTGCTATGTTCCGTGTGGATGCTGCTTGTGTTCAGATAACTCGAGTTGCTTGTCAAGGCCGACCTGAATGAGCTCCTAACCTCCTCAGACGGGGTCATGCTCGGCCGCATAGCAGGGGCAGGAGCAGAGTACATTGTATCCCTCTCAGCTGGCGATGCACGTTTGCTCGGCACAGAGAAGCGATCCCTCCACCCTCGTAGTCCGTCGCCCGTAGACTTCGAAGTCCTCAAGTTCTTCTGCTGCGTGCGTGGTGTTGCAGGCTGCGAGAGCAATGGCGAAGACGGTGGTCTGCTCTCACTCCCGCCCTCTTCTCTCGGACTTGGATGCCCATTATGCTGTTGCTCCCCATTCCCATTCACCATATTCTGTACACCCAGAGGCGGCCTGAATACCCTCTTCGGACCTTCGTTTCTTCCAGCAAACGCATGCTCCGAGCTCGCCGTGATGTTGTCGATATGCGGTAGCGGCTGCACCGGACTTGGATTGAACCCTCGCACTTGATGCTGTGTTGAAGCCCACAGCGGTGTAGGGGTACTCCGTTTGGCCTGCAGCTGCAACTTATGTGCTGAGGCCTTTCGAAGCGGAAGATGCGGTTGTGGTAGAGCATGAGACGTTGGTAGAGGTACTGCTACCGGAGCTGAAGTCTCCATAGCTTCCCGGATGGCTTCGGCCACAGCGAGAGAGTGCTCGAAGGGCCAATCTATATGCGCATAGGACTTCTCCTGCGTCTGCATCTGCTGTCCCAGCGCCTAGCAAGTGCACGACCATTGCAGATCCGACTTCGTGGCAGCCCGCATCATCGGTACCCAATCGCTCCCGGCGGCTTCCACGGACAATTTCGATATTTCTCGAGCGACGGTCAAGCAGGTCCTGCCCTTTGACACGTCGTGCAGCAGTATATGCACGCGCACATTGGCAAATTAGACTGCACGGGATCGAAATATGTGGCGGAGGTTGCAACGGCTGCCTTTCCAGAATTGGCAAGCATGATCCCTGCCCAATATGAGCGCATGATTTACCGCATACGAAACTGCAGAGTCATGTTCTACAGTTGGCACAAACTTGTGACTGAGTAAGTTTTGATATGTTCATCTGGTCTATGGTCATGCAAGCAAAATGGCATCGGCAATAATCCTCCATGCCCTTGTCTAGATGCACTGAACGCCTGAACGCTATGCAACCCAATCCATATCTTCAGAGCGACTGCTCGGCTCGGCGGACGCTTTATATGCATCCTGACTTGTTTGGCTCGTTGCCTCCACAACCAGACTCGTCGCCCTTCGCTGCAGGTTCCCGTCTGCCGCCTGCATCACATCCAGCCGCACATCCTTCGCCCATAACCCAGATCACTTCGCATACTTCTTCACCCAGTCCTGGGCCGTCTTGTCAAACGCCTTACGGTCGGTCTTGAACTCATTCGCAATACCCGCCTCCACCGCATCATCAGGCTGAGGAGCTGCCAGAACCGCGCGAACCAGCTTGAGCACATCCACGATCTTGTTCGGAGGCTTCCATTCATCCGCCCTCAGCATCCCCAAGCACATCGCTCCCTTGTCATCGTTCGTAACGTTGGGGTGGTAGATCTTGGTTCGGAAGGTGAGGACCGGAGGCTTGAAGGGATATTCCTTGGGTAGGACAATTTGGATGTGGAATTTGCCGCCGGTGTAGGGTGAGTCTTGGGGGCCGTCCATGGTGACTGGGGAGCTGTTAGTATCTGCCTGGCTATGAGGCTGAGTGTGCCAGCCTACCGTCCCACAGGTTGATGTCGTCTTCCTTGGCTAGTCTGATCGCGCAGCCTGGTGGAGGATTGGTGTTGATCTCGCCTAGCTCCTGTCTACGTGTGAGTACGACAGGTATGACTGCGGCCTCAGATCTGCTCTTACCTTCATGATGCGCTTGTTGGCGGCCATATTGGGTGGGAAGGTTGGGGAGGTTTCCTGCTGTGGGCAGCGTTCTAAAATAGATGTTCGTCCTCCACCTGAGTTGGATGAGGGGGGGTTCTAGAAGAGGTATCGGACTACGAGTGAATGGTAGAAGACGAAGGAAATCATGGAAACATGGAGGTCATCGGAGCTACCAAGATGCAGCCTTTCAAAGTTTCACATGCTCGAACCTGAGGCAATCGTTCACTAGCTCCGGCAGCTTCCGCTTATAGCCACGTGATCTCAAACCAACTTCACCTGGTGAATGGAACCACAAGACACCTCATTTTTGAATGCTACGGTGGACCATTTCATCAGAGCAATCCCACTTCCTCGCCATTCCCGTCCCTATATTCGACCGTGAACACCACCACAAACAACGGTCATGGACATCGCCAATGGCAATGCAGACTTTCTTCTCTGTCTTAAGGTTTAATTTGGTCGCGTGAGGACAACAGAAACTCCACGGCAAAACTGTCAGCTGTTCTTCAATTCATACTTCGAAAAATTTCATTGAACTTCAGGTCAACTGATGGTCGATGCCCAGTACATTTCCAGTCAAATCTCAATCAAATGTCGTGCCTCGAGGATCGACTCCAACCCCACGTTTCGGGCACCAATCAATGCGCTGTTCCTGGTTTCTGGAAGGGCGCAGTCCACGCCAATCGTCAAGCGTGGCCGCCTGTTCCACGCTAGCGGGCGATGGTATTTGAGCTTCGTAGACGCTCTCTCTTCCCTTCCTCTTGGTCACCGCTGCAGAAAAGTGTCAATAGGTATCACACATTTGTGATCCTTTGACAAGACCTTCTGGTCTTCCATGCACGCGCGCCTCTGACCACCACACCACCCACTCTCCACACTTCCACGCTCTTTACCATCGCCGGGACACCACCATCACTCGTTTGGGAAGACAGCAGTAATCACGGATCGAATCAACGCTTCCCGGATCGGCAAGATGTTTAAGCGCAGCTTCCTGCTGTCGCAAGACAAGGTCGGCAAGCGCAAGATCGCGAAGAAATCCTTCCGCGACGATGCGAAGATGCGTATGCGAGACGCAATCAACAATCAGACTGTTACGCCAGACACATCACCGTCTCTTGGCGGCGCTTCGCCGAAGCTGAATAGTGCCATCGTCACTATCTCAGTCGGCGCGGACCAACGATTGTTTGCGGCCCACGAGGATGTCCTTGCTCGTTCGACATGGTTCAGCGAAGCATGTCGCGAGCAGTTCTTCTCGTCGCCGGGCCAGCGACGCATTAACCTACCAGACGAGGATCCCGTAGTCTTCTCCGCCATCCTCGAGTACCTCTACAAAGGCGACTACAGCCCGCGCCTGGTCCACGACCGGAAGCGGGACACGTGGTCCCTCGAGGATGTGGAAGACGTGACCATGTCTCCCCGCTCACATACCACCGAGAAAAAATTCGTCGGCTTCAATGAGTCTGCGACAATCTTCCATCATGGTGTGGGTGACTATATCTTACGAGATACTGTCATCTACTGCTCTGCGTTGCGCTTCGGACTTCCCGAGCTCCAGCGTCTTGCTCTTCGGAAGCAGGGCCTGCAGTCGGACATCGATGTTGCGACTATCCTCCGCAGTGCACGATTCGCGTACGCGAACACACCGCCAAGCGACTCACGGCTCCGCGCCCACTACCTCGCACTCATCATCCGCAGCCGCAAGACTTTCAAGCGTTCGGGTACGATGCAACAAGAGATGCAGCGAGGCGACACGCAGTTGTTCTTTGACCTGTTCGTGGCTCTCTGCAACCACATCGACGATCTGTCGGAGCTTGGCTCAGGCCGCTCTCCGGCTGTCGGCAAAGTGTGATCGTAGAAAACCAAATCAACAGGGTCAATGCAGCTCGGAGCACATAAACAAAACGCAACGAGAAACGGACCCACTCACCTCATTCCTTACAGACTGCCGCTATCTCAGCAAACCTTCAGACTGCGAATTTTGCTTCGAGCTAGCTTAGCTCTCACCTCAAGGCGTACGGTTATGGAACTTCCCTCAGCATAATATCACAACAGACTGGACCTTCGCTGAGCCTGCAGCGTTCTTGTTATTCCAGGATCGAGGAACACGAGTGACCGCTTTTCTACCGTTGTTGGGCTTGCGCAAGGAGATCAAGAGGGACTATCTTGCGTTGTCGTTCGGACTGTAGTGGCCTGCATCTCGTCGCCACGTCATCACCAGCATAGCGACTGCCTTCGCAATCTCATTGCCCGTTGTGACTCTCGAAAAACATCAAAAAAAGACTGTCGAATTCCGCCGTGGCGGTGCCGCGGTGAAGCGTACTCTTGCGACTGCTTCTCCGACTGGTTTTGGAGACGTGGAAGAGGGAGTGCGGGATTTGGCTCGACGCTTCGATTCTTGGAGGAAATGCAGATCTTATCAGACTGGTATGCTGCAGAAGATCTAGTGTAGTGCGTAGGTAGTCTTGGAACGCTGACCTGTCGAGCCACGAACGTTTGTTCACCTTCCTGTCTACTCTGGAAGTACCTGCTTTGGGTAACGCTGCTCAGTTCCTTAGATAGCCGCGTGTTAATTCGCAGCACTTACGCAAGCGATTTAGGCCCCAATAAGTGAAAGCGGTGGCCTGCACTTCCAAGAAAGATAAGTAGTAGCAACGCCTCTATTGCCTCTATTGACTCCCCTCTCCAGGCAGCCCAGTGGTTATACAGCCGTACTAACAATGGACGAAAATGCTACCTCAGACAGGGCAACCACCCTCCTCTTCCGACTTCCTCCCGAACTCCGTCTCAATATTTATGAGCTATGCCTGCCATTCATGTGGCATCACCGCCGCCGCGTACGCGCCGACTACCTCAGTGACAGCGCCTGGATGGCCACCTCTCCAGCGATCTTCGCCGATGCAGCACCTCTTGTCCTACGCAAGCCGGTCATCTGCATGCACACGAACTTGAAGACAGAGCGGACCGTGATTCAGGACTTCGAGGGCTCGCTTCGAACGTCCAACCTGAAGGAGCATGCCTGGGTGGCGCCGTTGGCGCGCTCGATGGTGACGAAGCTTGCTATCACAATCCGACATCCTCACTGCCGATTCCTGAACATAGGAGAGCAAGTCGATCGATATCTGTCGAATCTGTCTGCATTCACTAGCCTAAAAGGGCTGCATGTTAGCCTTGCCCCGGAGTTTTTACCGCAATCGAATTTTGATTGGGGATGGTACTCTCATGGGGGAAGCAGCGCTATTGCTAGTCAGGAGAAGTACGGTGGGCACGTTGGGAACTCAGCGGAAAGGGGAGTGCTTCACGATGTTGTGGGAGCGGTCAGGGGCCACTTACCTCGGGGTTGCGCCGTGAAATGGCGACTCGATCGATCTGCCATGCCGGCTTTATCTTGTGTTCTGTCTGAGAGAGCGGAAGCCATCAGAATACTGACGCAGATGAACGACACCTTGGGGCGGCTGTGGGAAGTCAGCGATCGAGTGGCAGTTGAGGATCATGTGCGTCAGACCACCATCTCATAACGACCTGGGTCGCATGGGAGAGTTGTTGGAGTTCGCCATCACGCCAGCTATGCGACTACCATGTCGACATCGCAGTCGCGCTACGAGCTAGGTGACCACCCTGTCGACGGATTGGTGATGGTGGTGACTGGAAAGCGACGCACATCGACAAACGAGGCAGGTATCGCTATAAATGCTTTTGTTGATGTGACCAAATGTTTGGACCGCCGACGAAGTGCACAATCAAACAATCCACCTCCTTAATTTACAAAAACAACTACTCGACTTTCACCATGTGCGTTCATCAACAGAGAACTCACTACTCGTGCGGTTGCACAAGGGGCGGCCAATTCCTGAGCCAATGCTTCGGAAAGGTACAGCTTTACCAACGCGAGCAGAAATACGAGGTCTGCCCTGACAGGAAGCGGGTCCTGTATATGCTCATACCGTGTCCGAAGCACAATGGCCCAAGGGTGAATTGCTAATTGAGTCCGAGATCAGAAGACAATGCGATACTGGTGTATGCTTTGGTTGAAACCGAGAGCTCACCCGTCGTGGTCACACAAACACATGGACCATCGGCTGTCGACATACTGGTGACACCACCGGCAAACAGGACAACCAATGTTGATATATATATGCTCCGCAACTCGAGTTACTCGATCTGTTCTTCCGTTATTCGACACCAACTCTCACAGTCCACCACCTCGACCACCTTGACAAGCCTCCAAGATATCAACAACAAGCAGACTCGACTATCCAAACCCACCTCACACACAATGTGCGTCTACCAGCAAAAGATCGAGTACAGCTGCGGTTGCTCAGTTGGCGGAGAATTTCTCGGCCAATGCCTCGCGATGATGCGACTATACATCGGTACGAAGCGCTATGATGTCTGCCGGGATACGACGCCAGTGATGCATCTCACCACTCTGTGTCCGCGCTGTGAAGCTGCCAGTCCGAAAGTGACTGGAGGCAAGGGGAAAGGCAAGCTCTGAGGCGAGTGTGTTGGAGCGGGTCTGCTTGTAAAGGCGGCTGAGTGGTCTCTTGAGCGGGGGCGGTCGGTGTTCCATTTGGATCTTTTATCGATTGTGGTAGGTTCGGGCGGAACTATGCGTGATGTATGGCGATTGATTTTCGCGGTAGCATAGTGTAGCTGTTTTGGCCAGAACGTCCATTTAACACCACCACTTCACCTTCTGATCGCAAGACTTCGACGTCTGTACCATATGCTCCAGTTGCAGAACCGCAATACCGAAAGAACTGTCCGAATTCGTCCTTCACAGTCATCGATGGCGATGCGGGTGACTGTTGAAATGACTGGATCACAACCAACCAGCAGCAAACTCCTGGAAATGCAGATAAATGAAACGTCGACGTCAATTTGATCTGCTTCCTTCCTTCATAGCAGCGAATCAACATCACACCGATCTTGACTCTCCAACGTTTGATCGATACCTCGACCCCTAATCTTGAGCCATCCTCATAAAAATGTGCTTCTATTTAGCAGAGAGCATATGGTCATGTCGTTGCAGAACCTCGGCAGTCTTGATGAGGCAATGCGACGAGAAGATGTCCCTTTCCATGGGGCAGGGCAGGCGGATGCTTTATGTAAACACGCTCCCCATCCTCGAGCTCAGAGCTCGTTGCGAGTATCACAGAAGCAGAGCTACCTTAGACGAGTGTCGCGCAAGGTTCATGGCCGATGTGAAGAAATACGAGGGCGGAGTTTAATCCCCGGAAGCGGGTTGATTGTTGAGGCGATACTGGTCTGGAGCCTGATTTTGACCTCGTCCGATGGTACTTTTCAGCAGGAGCAACTTGGGAGGAGGACTGTGTGAGTGTCCATGTTGTCGGCCTGTATAAACGCCTTGCCGCAGGTAGCTTCATGGCCTGGTCGGTCTGAATGTCTTTTCATCCCATTGTATCGTCTTCTCATCAGGTCCTTAATCTTCGACTCGTAGGCTGGCCGACTCCTGGCATGCGTGAGACTTGTCCCTATGCCTACCCTGTGGTCCTGGAGCTCCATGACGATATCGTTGTTTGTCAGAGTGACTGAACATTGACTGAACCATAGCAAACCACGGATTCGGCGATATAAAGGTTCGACATCGAAGTGGATAACCTTCCTTTTTGCAGACCACCTTCACAACCCACCAATCTCTCAGACTCCCTCGAGCCACTTCAAGGCTTCTCAGTCCACCATAACCACCAAACCTGATAACCGAGAACACTTCGGTAGATCCGGTCAGGAGGATGTGCACCTGGAAAGACAGGTATCTGCATGTATGCGGGCACCCTGTCGAAGGCAGGTTTGACCAGCAATGTCCTGCCAAGCTGGCGCTCTTCGAAAGGGAGAACAAATACGAACGGTGTGCCGATACTGAGCCATACCAACCCCGGTATGATCTGTGCCCAAATTGCGCAGAGTCGGCAAGACGGAGGGCGGAGGACGACGCAAGGAGTAAGCGTGAGGAGGGCCCAAGGATCAAGCGTGAGCCCGAAGAGTGAGTTGTTAGGCAATAGCTTGCTTCTGAAGGGCTCGGAGGCTTTGTGACGACCTTGGGTAGGATGGACTCGATGTCGGTAGCTTAATTGAATAGCCTGGCTTGACACTTCAATTCGAGCGTTCGTTCCACACCACGACCATCTTCTGATGTCGTCGGAGGGCGAGATCTGTACTCGGACTGTAATGGTGCAGTATGCTTCACAGAAATTGGAGTCAGTGACCGTTGTGTTGTTAGCGCGACTTACCAAAGACTCATGCGTCAGCAAACGTTGGAGAATCGTCAGTACCGACAGGTGGTGAATGTGTGGTCTGGTCCTCTTAGCGGTGATGACCGCTCGATACCTGATGAGGGCTCAGGCAAACTGGACTGTTGTTGACTGAACGTTGACTGAACCACAGCAAACCACGGATGCGGCGATATAAAGGTTCGATGTCTGAAGGACTTCTTTTCAGCAAATTACTTCCACAACTCACCAGTCGTCTCGACTATCATCGACCATCGACCAACTTCCACAACTCGGCAAGCTTACAGACTACCCTGAGCCACTTCGAGACTTGTCAGACCACCATATCGCTCAGTCTAATAGACTACGAAGTCATAACGTATCTGACCTGAAGGATGTGCTTCTATTCGAATAGGTACAGGTACACATGCGGATGCATAACCCCCTCGAACTTTGAGAGGCAATGTGCTTTCAAGCTGGATCTCGTTGTAAGGATAGGGATAAACGCGCGATGCGCCGACATGAATCCAGTAATGTACTCGCCCGGGTGTTGTCCCGCTCACGTAGAGGCGGCGAGACAGGAGTTCGCGCGACAGGCAGAGTTCGTGCGACAGGAGGCCGTGAGACAGGCCGCAAGTGAGGCGGCGAGGAGGAAGGCGTGAGCACGATTGGCATGAATCTTGCCGAGGAAGGCAAGGGCCTGCGGACGAATGGGATGAACTGTTCAGAGGAAAGAGGTAGCTTGCTCTGTTCGGTGGTCGGGGCTTCGTAATGACCCTTGGGGCTTGATATGGTCGGTAGCTTAGTCCTGGTTGGCTTAACACTTCACTTCATGTCATCGTCCTCCGGTCGGTTTCTCCCCCTTCGCTTGCGCATGCTGTCTCTCCTGTTCGCGCTGCTCTCCATAGATGTGCCAATCCCCGAGTCCAGGAAAACGTCGGCGTCTTCATCCTCGTCATCTGCTTCGGTAGCTTTGCTTGCTGCTTCTGGGATCACCAGAGTGTCATCGTCTTCTTCCTGCTTGATTCCTGAGCTTTCGTAACGCAGTGGCGCCTGATTGCTGGAAGTCGGGAACGTCCTCTCCGTGTGCGAAAGCTTAGGCTCGTCGTCTTCCCCATGTTCTTGCTTGATTCGAGCTTGATATCCGGAAATAGGCTCGGGTTTGATCTGCCGTGGTGGTGTGTGCAAGTAGAAGGAGAGGGCAGCCCATACCAGGGCCGCAAAGACCACTTCGGTCGCCCAGAATCCCGTGATGAAGACGATAGCGCTTATGAGGCGATGATTGTACATTAGCCATCGCAATCCGGTGAAACGAGCTTTGAACATCGCCTTGGCTGCGTAGACCTGCATCCTGTTCGTGCTTTGGATGTCTATTCTCATCGTCGAGGGCACGTTGCGCCAGCCTCTCGAGAATTCGAGGTCCTCCCACATCGTGATCTTCATCGTATCTGCTTCGCTTCGAATGCCCAGGACGTACCATGGAAGCTCGGCCAAGCGGTAGAGACATTCGACGACGATCGAGCGATATGGCAACATAGCAGGCCGGCGAGATCTTGCAAGCCGATTGGCCTCTTCCACGGCTCCAGGAACGATGCTATCCTTCACGGGATCAATCACAGTCCCAGTAGCGTACATCGTCGCCTGGAGCATGAAATTGCCTGCATTCCGGTTCTCCCGCGTTCGTGGCAAAGCTAGCTCAATCGATACATCATATTTCTGTAGGCTCACGAGGTCAGGCGCGAGGGTCACACTGCCATACGGGTTTTCAGCATGGTCGTATCTGCTATCGGTAGCGTGGTACACGTTGTCGAATTGCAGGTGAATGGTTCGTTCGAAGCCAATGCGTGGGATGTAGGACCAGTAGAACAGTGTATATGCCAGTACCGCGAAACCGAACAGGATAAGTCCAGATGATATGACGAGGAAAGTAGTAAGATATGCGCGTATGGCGGCTGTCGAGAATACGATATCCAGGGGTTTGCGAATGAGCTCCTGCGGCGTGTTAGAGACGCGTAGAGTTACTTGAAAAGGTGATATTTGCATTACCTTCACGTAGCCTATCAGGCCGCCAGATTGTCGGTCATCCCTCGTCTCGTAGCTTTGTTTGGATGCCATTGTGCTGTCGTTGCTCGGATGGCATAATGTTTGTTTGTGAAGTCGCAAGGTGACGTTCGCGTTGGGAAGTTCTTGCATGAAGTCAAAACTCGAGCTTGGACCAACACATCACTTACATGTCAACCATCACTTGGAACGATCTCGTGGTATACCGAAATGTACGAATGACACGAATAAACGATCGGTGAGAGATTTCAGTGGCTCAGGACGAATGATTTACCAGCTTGCATTGTTAATACTTGACGATCTCGCGGTATAACGAAAGGTACGAATGAGACGAAAAACAGTTCGGCGTATGAGATATAGCAGCGGCTCAGGACGAGAAATTTCATTTACAACTTCGACGGCACCCATTGTGGCTGCTTCTTGTCCGCAAATGCTCTCAGGCCGATCCCAAGGTTCTCACCATCCCTTAATCCTGGACCGTATCTGATCTCGGTCTCCTGGCTCGCACGTTCTACACTCGCTTGCTCCCAAGCCTGACGCAGGCCATGACGAGTCACAACGATAGAGTCTGGGCTGAGGTTCGCGACTTTGGAGGCTAGCTCGACGGCCTCGTCGACCAGACTCTCGTGCGTCTTCGAGACTTTGTTTGCGATGAGATATCTGGCAGCTTCCTCTGCACTCAAGAACCGTCCAGCCATGGCTACCTCGCTCGCGATTGTGATGCCGGCAAGACGGACGAGGCGTGAGAGGCCACCAGCACCAGCGTACAACCCGCGCATGGCCTCCGGTAGACCGAATGTGGCTTGTGGAGATGCAACGATCATATCACAGCCCAGACATATCTCAAACCCTCCTCCCATCGCCCAGCCGTTGACGGCAGCAATAACCGGCTTCTTGCCCGACCGTCGAGAAACGCCCATGAACCCATTCGTTGGATGCACTAACAGCCTTCTATCAGGTATTTCGACTTTCTCTCCTCGTGCATGCCGCTCTCTCAGGTTTGCAAGATCTCTTTGCTCGATCAGGTCTTGCCCGGCACAGAAAGCTTTCCCAGTTCCTGTTATGACTGCTACTCGAAGCGAAGGCTCAGCGTCGAACCATGGGAGGAGAGCGTCAGCTTCCCAATGCGCGGCGTAGGGGAGTGAGTTCATGGCTTTCGGTCTGTTGATTGTGATCAGAAGGACGAATGGTGCCGGGTAGGAGAGGATGTAGGTCTGCGTAGCCGGTGGTTGGCTGGAGAGGTTTGTGTTCGCCATGGTGGGTTGAAGATGAGGCTGGAATATGTACGGTTCTAGGAAGCTGAGAAGGAGCACTGCTGATTATATGTTTAGTCGAAGGTGAGACGGCAGCGGAGGAGGACCAGAATCTGGGGGCTAAAATCTGGGGCCGTTCAAAGAGCCGAGGCCAAACTTCGGTTGCCTTCGTTCGCCCTTCAATTCTTGTCGAAATGAATACTGCTTACATTATGTCGCAAGCGTCCAGCTCGAGAACAGTCTGTACGCCGCAAGGACTTGCAAGGCGCACAGAGAGCTGGTCATAATGTGGAGGCAACCTGATCTCGATACTCCGACAAGTCTCGACGATTGACACGGCCTAAGCATGAGTGTTGACAACGATCTCGCCCTCTCCTGCCGGTACCTCGAACCCATCATAGAACATATCAAGAAGCTCCTTACTGATTTCCAACGCACATTCCGCATTCACACCAGCCGCTCTCCTATCTTGGATCCGCTGCCAAAGCACTTCTTTTGGAGCCTTCAGAAACACAAGCACCCATCTTGCTCCGTTGCTTTCAATTAGCTGCTTATATGCATCTCGATCCTCTTTGGCATATAAAGCACGATCTAGCACGATGTCGTCCTTGCCAATCGCTAAAAATTGCTTGGCTGTCTCGAAGAACTCAGTGTCTGCTTCATCCGAGATCTTCTCGTGGTCCGACTTTGGGTAGTCGATCCCGTAAAGGCCGTGTCGAGCTGCCAATATGCCGTCGAAGGAGATGCGCTGGAAGGTTGGGAATTCTTTGACCACTGCTTTGGCCAGTGATGATTTTCCCGAGCCTAATGACAGTCATCAGCCAAACCCACCTGTGTCGATGTTCCTTGCTGCAGTGTAGCCCGTCGGACACACAGCACTACCAGAGCAGGATATCAGGCGGACGTACCAGCACATCCACAAACCATCAAGACAACTGGTCTCTTGTCGGATTTTGATCGATGCAATACTGGATTAAAGAGCTCACACGCAGCCTTCATAACCGCTTCGTGTCCAGTGGGCGTTTGATCCATGGTGAGTGTTCTGTCTTTCAATTTCGTGTTTTCTGGCAGGCTTGCAGCATTAAAACCGGGCATATGAGTCACCGAGGAAGCACATTCACTTTTGAGTCACACAGAACGTTTTCCGTACTCAGGCGGTACGATGCCGGAGACAGCAGTAGCTGGAAGTCTCTTCGCCTTTACGGCTGGATTGGAGCTGAGGTTTGAAACCAGAGTCGGGATGACATCGGCTTCCTTACTACGCAAGCAATGCGGCGTCCTTGCTCGTGGTCATTCTACTCTCGCGGTCTTGTGAAACGAGATTGTTCCGTGAGGCAAGGTAAGCGAGATCTTTCGTATCAGCGATCTGAGATTGTCACTTCTTTGTAATGTTGCAGAACGTGTTTATCTCGTGTTTGGAAATCCCGAAGCACTGGCCACCAACGCGACCCCACGACGTCACCTCCTCCATTTGTATGTTGGCTGGAAATGTAGCTCCTGTTGAGTGCAGAAAACCACAGGTATACACGACTTGAGACTTGCGGGAGCAACGAGCAGATAGCTTGTACTCGGGAACTGGAAACACCGCAGAAATATGCCTAAGGTAGCGTCGACCAGCCGCACCAAAGCAGCCCGAAAGGAGACCACGCAACCAGCCAGAACCAAGAATCCCAAGGACTCACACCTGTATACAGATGACAACCCGAAAACTACTATTCATGGCACTGGCTTCAAGGATCGAGCCGCTGCTGAGCGGACTCTTCAGCTTATAGAAAAGCGCTCACTCATCTATCAATTTCAGACAGTCAACACCATGTTCAACCGTGCTAAACACCACCCATCAATGAAGAAGGCCGTAGAAGGAAGTGCAGGTACGGCCGACATGCGCGCGGCGATGGAGGTCTTCAAGAACTGGCTTGAGGTCACGTACCCCGCGGAACGCGACGCTCTACGAGCTGGTGGGTTCAAGCCTCTGCTCAGCAAGAAAGTCGTGCAGCGGTATCTTTCGAAGATTGAAGAGAGCAATGTCGTAGATGATGGCGCGAAGAGGTTTGCGAAGTTGTATTGCGAGCTGCCGAAAGGAAAGAAGCTCGGCAATGTCTTGCTCGATGACAGTAAGCCTGCCGATCTCGATTGGGAGCGGAAGCGATATGAGGAACTTGACTCCCTCGTACCGAAAGGGCGAGAGGACGATGCAGATGCTTGGAAGCTGAGCGAGCTGTGGAACGACGACCGGAGCGTCTCGGAGCAACATCTTCAGCTCATTGCTTGGGCCTGGAGCCCCGTACCGGAGTCAAAACTGCCGTGAACAGTACAACGGCTTACTTTCTGGTCGTAGTGGACTACGTCTGCATCTGCAGGCTTGCGAACCGGCCTGTGGTCAATGGAGACTCCCGCAACAGGATCTGGAGAAGTACCAATGGTGATAGTGATCGCAGGAGCGCATTAAAGCGATTACGGCCAGACTCAATCGTCCATAATCAAGTAGACGACCCTTTATCGGCCACAAGGAAGAACGACGCGCTGAAAAATGTTGCCTCCCCTAGCTAGACCGCCCAGGAAGGCACCAGCTAAGCCATTCCGCCCTTACTGAGCCAAACACTTTCTCAGAAAGATAAGTCCGTACAGCATTCGGTGCTGTTTCCATAGCGGAAGCACGGCAGCAGCTCCAAAAACCTGCGTGTTCGTGCGTGCCATCTAATCAGCTGAAGACACTTTCATGCAGCAGAGCACGAAGGCGTCGTCTCGACCTATGCATGGACTGCTTTCTCGACCCTCCGTCCGTTCATGACATGGCCATGAATTTCGAGAACTACCACTTGGCTGGAGCTTGCAGATCCTGCGATCGGCAAGCGACCGAGGACGTCTAATCCTGGCAACAATGTTCTCCACCGCAAATTTAGCCATTGACTCCACGAGGCATGCTACCTTACCGAGCTACGTTTCTCACGCTTTGTGAGTGGGCCCAAACAGCGCCTGCCGAGGGTTTACGAGTACATATATCGTCCTCAACATGGAGAGCTTTACAACCATCACAATCGACTGGAGGAAGTGATCTCACGTAAGATGCAGAGATACCAGCTACTATGCATTCTATTCGTAACATTCCTATTCGTAACATTCGGCTCAATCTTCTACGGTTATGATAGCGGATGCACGACCTCGATTCTCGGGTACGAAGACTTCATCGAGTACTTTGACCTCAATGCGAACACTATCGGGGCCTTTGGATCAGCCTACTATGCGGGCGGCGCAGTCGGATCCTTCCTAAACTACTACCTGCCAGACAGGTTTGGTCGCCTCCGAACAATTCAGTTCTCATGCATCCTGTCCTTGCTCGGCTCCGCGATGCAAACCGGGGCTACAAACTTCCCGGTCTTCGTGGTCGGCAGAAGCATTGGCGGGATTGCCTGTGGAATCGTCTTCTCGGTCTGCCCAACATACGCGAGCGAAATTTGCAGTCCCGAGGTCCGTGGGCGAGTTGGTGCCCTCTATGGCTTCAATGTCAACTTCGCGTACATGTTCACTGAATGGGTTGGACTCGGCTTCTACTTCTTGCCAGGGAACTCGGCCTGGCGGACGCTGCTCGGGATTCAGCTGGTACCTGCGGCTGCTATGCTCGCAGCGTCGTTTTTTATGCCATTCTCACCACGATGGCTGATCATGAAGGGAAGAGACGAGGAGGCTCTACAGACGCTGAAGAAATTGCATGGTACTGCGTCTGGGAATGACGACTTCTACCTGAAGGAGTTTCATCAGATCAAGGCACAGTATAATATCGAGAAGAACGAGAAGTTGGGCATCGTTGCGATATTCAAGAGGCCGTCTTACAGGAAGCGAATGTACCTCATCATGACGTTCGCTGCCTTTGGCCAATTCACCGGCATCATACCTCTGCAGGCAAGTCCGTTTTGAGATCTGCTCCATAGGCAGAGCTGACTGCTCTCAGAATTACCAAGTAACGATCTACACCACGCTCGGATTCAGCAATGTCTTCAGTCTCGTTTTGACAGGGATATGGGGCACCTTGGGCTGCATATCAACCATCACTGCCTTCTGTGTCGTCGACAAACTCGGTCGTCGCCCACTGCTCTTCATAGCTTACGGCTTTATGATACCCGGCGGCATCATGCTTGTCACGCTGTGAGCTTGCTATGAGAACACCGGCTCAACGGCCACAGCGATTGGCAAAGCTGTGATATTCGGCATGTTCGTCTACGGTTTTGGGTACGGGGGCTTTATATACTTGACCACGCTCGATGAAGGCTTCAAGAAGAAGGCTGTGCTAACGCTCGCAGATCAACACCTTCTTCCCAGCCTACTCGTCCGAGGTCATGCCGTCCAGTATTCGCGCCACCGGTACGGCAACCGGCTATGCGATCTTCAATCTCATCGTTATTGTGTTAACTCAGGTCACTCCGCTGGCGATTGAAGAGATCTCATGACGGTACTTTTTGATCTTTCTGATCTGTGATGTGATTTTCATTGTGATCTTCGTGCTTTATTACCCAGAGACCAAGAACAAGACCTTAGAGGAGATTGCTGCTTTGTTCGGAGATGAGGTACGGCGCCTTTCCTACTTATAGCTAGTGGTTTCATAAGAAGCGTAACTGACATCAATTCAGGTGGCCGAGACGTTGGAGGAAGCCGGAACGCACAAAGAAGAGGTGTTGCAAATGGAGCACCTGAACGCAGGGTAGCCGGTGCACTGACGACTGTCCGGAAGAGCCAACGATGAGTGGCGTGGGTACGCCAATAGCGAGAAGTACATGTATTCTCGAGCTACTTCGAAGAACATGACGAGGAAGCCGTGCAATGCCACACATGATTTCAGACGGGTACTTCGCCCACGGAGTTGACCGTGCGGTACGGACGAGGATAACAGGTCGATGAGTTGATGAGAGCCTCTATCGTGTCCACAACCCGATGGTTGACCACAATCTACTACTGTCACGCTGTGACAGCGTTTTCGTCTACTCACAGTCCATTCGTCTGGCTGGCTCACCACGCTCGTGCAACGAGTACGTAAGGAAGAGAGCAACACTCGAGCTCATATGCAGGGAGCATTAGCCGGAAACTAACTCCCGGCTTCCGAGTTGGTTGCATGAAGTGTCGATGTACTCCGTTGCCGACCTCGAATCAACGATGTAACGTTCTGCTAGCTTCCGTTTAGATGCATTAGCCAGGTGTCGACGGATTTTAGTCTACGCATTGGACGTAAGGTACAGCGGGACTGGGCTGATAGTCGCGGGGTGCCTGGTTGTTGGATGGCATCAGTGTTGTGTAGGAGTATGGTATGAGTGTAAGGAATGAGGTTGATGGAAGGGAGATACAAAAGATAACGGATGAATGTTCCTTGGCCTGCTGTTGAGGACCGCGATTGCCGATCGCGCTTTCCCCACATGCCACGCCACCTGCCCGCCTTCTAGAGACATTTTCCGCAGATTTTGAACTTGTATCTCACCATCAACAATATCCACACCACCAACCTCGACATTCTTCACATTCAGGGCTTTAGACGCAGCCCATCGCCTCCTAACTAACCAAGCAACATCTCCGTACTTCAACAGTCCAGCACCTTGCCACTATCACGACATCCTCGGCCAAGCGGTGTAGGTAGATCATTGATACTTGGAGCTGGGACGGGACGACGTAAGAACGGAATCGGTACCCACGGACATGGTACTTACACAGACCAAGAGAACCTCTCCCCGAGACCCCGACAAGTTCCCAGCAGCGCAATTGTTTCTGCTTGGTGAGTCTGATCTTATACATGAGTTCGCACAGTGTGGGCCAAGCTGATTCCATGTGCAGCTCTTGTGAGAGTAGCGGAACCAATCGCGCTCACATCGATCTTCCCATATGCGTGGAAACTCGTCCTCCATTTCAATGTCGGCGATAAGAGCAACGCAAGCTTCTACGCCGGCCTCTTGGTCGCAGCGTTTGCGCTGGCAGAGTCGATCACGGGGATGTACGTTCACCCACTGTCACACTACGTTGCTGCAAAGCGGCTGACTTTGCTACAGGTATTGGGGAGCACTTTCGGACAGAATCGGACGTAAGCCGGTCCTGATCATGGGCTGCATGGGTACGATTGCTTCCCTCCTGGTTGTGGGCTTCTCCTTAAACATTTGGATGGCACTGTTCGGACGCATGCTAGGTGGTGCGCTCAACGGAAATGTCGGCGTCATCCAGACAATGGTCGGCGAGCTGGTCGTCAACCCGAAGCACGAGCGTAAGTTGAATTTCACCCAATCTTGTTATCTGGTTCTACTGATATCACTGACTTCGAACAGCCAAGGCATATGCAGTGATGCCGTTCGTTTGGTCTGTAGGGACCATCGTTGGCCCAAGTATCGGAGGGTACTTCGCCACCCCCGTGGACAATTTCCCGGGCTCCTTCTCGCCAGACGGACTGTTTGGGAGGTTTCCATATCTCCTGCCCAATCTGATCTGCGCCGGCTTGATGTGCATCTCGATCATTGCAGGCTGGCTGTGTCTTGAGGAGACTCACCCAGATAAGCAGCCAGGCAGCGCACCGCCTGATCCAGATGATCATACCTTCCGCCACTTCAGGGCGGACTCATCCGCCATGACGATGCAGGCATCCGACACCACCCCAGGAGTCAACCTGACACAGGAGAGTTACGGCACTTTCAACCGCGTGAGCGAGGATGCTGTCGAAGAATGGGACTTGAAGCCGGATGGCACCAGCCGGCCCTCGAGCGTTGACGAAGGAACACCACAGAAATGGCTCACCAGGCGTATCGTCATGCTCACCATTGCGCTCGGCATCTTCACCTACCACTCCATGACATACGACCACCTACTGCCCATATTCTGTCAAGACGATCGGGCTACAGCTGGAGGCGATGAAATGCTGTCTATCCTTGCAGCATCGACAGCGAACGGCAATGGCTCTCTGGCCGGCGGTCTCGGCTTCAGCATCAAGGAAGTCGGCTTCATCATGACAGTCAACGGTGCCATCGCTCTCTTCGTTCAGGCATTTGTCTTTCCCATCATGGCCAGCTTATTGGGAGTGTGGAAGACTTTCCTGGTCGTCTCGATCCTGCATCCGATCGCGTACTTCATCGTACCTTTCTTGACACTTCTGCCGCCGAACATGGTCCTGCCTGGTCTCTATGCCTGCCTGGCTGTACGCAACTGCCTGTCAATCCTCGCCTACCCGGTCCTGCTCATCCTCATCAAAGAAGCATCACCAGGTCCAAGCTCGCTGGGCAAGATCAATGGTCTAGCAGCATCTACCGGCGCGGCCTGCCGCACAATCGCATCGCCTGTTGCTGGCGCGCTCTACGGCGTCGGGATCCAGATTGGCTTCACAGCGATTGCATGGTGGGGTAGCGCTCTTGTCGCTGCTATCGGTGCGATTCAAGCACTGATGATCCAGAGGAACGACAAGGGCGATCAGCACCGTGTTCGTGCTGTGGCGCCTTGCAGATTCATTGCCGAGACGGATGAGCAGAGGCTGAGGCGAAAGAGGAGTGTCGTTCGCATCAGAGTCAGCGACAGTGGGTACGGGAGCGAGGAGGACAATGAGAGGACGCCGCTGGTTGGAAGAGAGAACGTTTGATCATCGATTGAGAACGAAGACCGACAATACGGCGTTCTGGACTCCTCATCGGTTTTGTCCCGGGTTACGTCGCTGCATCATGGCATTACGATTCACGAAACACGGGACTATACAGATACAGGATCCTTTGGAATCCTGGCGCAGTGGCTGGGTGGCTGGGTTCTGGCATGCATGGCATTCATTTACGCGGGAGTTACTGCTGCACCAGACTGGTCTTCGGCGTTTTATTGCGATCATTCACCGGCGTTTTGAGCGTTTCAGCCAGCATGCTTGCTTAGGCTTCGAGCACACATTTCTGCGAGCGTTACTGAGCGTTGCTGGCATGGCGTATGGGATGGTTCGACGGATGGGACCATTGGCACGGTACAGAGATTGGAACTGTTGTACCTTAGGCGTTCGTTTTTGGTAGGACGTAGACTGTGTATTCCGTGGCGTTGCTGTATCTCACGTTTTCGATAACTGAAGATTCATATTGCACGAATATATGTACGTTGTTCCTTGTAGGTTCGGAAGTGCGATCGTTCAGCCCAGTTAGTGGGCATTTGGCAGAGACGACCAGATTTCTGGATTCACTGGTATAGAGAAAAGGGAGCTAATCCAGAGGTGTTTCAATCACCGCATTATCCCCATCTCCCCGAAGCGCCCAGCGAGCCACTCGTCCTTGAACAGCTGGGAGGAGTTCGCCCGCTCCGCCGGATCCCAGACAAAGATCTTTCTGAGCCATCTCAGGAACTTGGTCTTCTCGTCGCCCGGTGGGATTGCCGTCACGAAATCTTCGAAGGAGGTGCGATGGATAGGCGGATCGGCTGTCCAGTCGCCCTGGGCATCGAAATAGGTTGACATGGCCGGATCGGAGCTTTGCTGAATCATTGATAGAGGTGGCGGGCCCATGTATCCGATGTACTGGGCGAGGGCGAGGGGTAAGACGTATTGGCTGTGTGCTGTGTCGATCGGGGAGAAGAGGTTGCGGCCTTGTAGCAGCTCTAGCACCTTTTGCGGTTGTCAGACATGTTTACGGTTTGGAGGGGGATGTTGTCTTGGTTGGCCACAGGTGAGGCATCTGTATCATCACGGACACCGATCTTTAGAGAGGCGTAGCGGTCGGTCCGCTGGTCTCGAGCCAGCTACACGGTAGAGTGAGCGCCATAGCCCAGCTTCGTGAGGATGCGGTATCGGTCGTTGAACACTTGGCAGACGTCACGTAGTACGGCGGACTAAGTCGACCCAAAAGGACATGGAATTAAAATAGCTTGACTAGTACGGTGGCGTCGACGGCGCTAGTTAGAGCTCTTTTTTTTGTAACTACGTAATGCGAATAGTCTAAATAACGCTCCCTTAGTCGTTATTGACTAGTCTGGATATAGTAATATAGGCGAAGTAAGGAGAGGTAAATATATACGTACAAATTCTATCTCATCTTTACGAGCTACTCTTAGAAGATAGTACCGTACTACTATTACGACTATCGTCTACTAGTACTATATAAATATTAGAAGCCTTATATTATAAGTAAATATATAGTACCTTTTACTATATAAGGCGCTCTTACCGCTAAATCTACTTCCTTCTTCCTTATAACTCGATATATTATACCTCTTATATACTATACACACTATACTCTATTAAGCTTATTCTATTCCTAATTATCTATATAAACACTCTTAGAGCTTCTCTAAACACTATATCTTAATAGTATATCTTAATCTTAGTAAATATATTAAGGATAGAGATAATAGTATTATCTACCTACTCGATATCTGTAATAACTAAGTAAGTAGCCTTTACTTTAGGGGGTAAGAGATCTTAAAGCTAACGTTATATAGCTCGAAGTCGCCGGCTTTAACCTTAGTAATAAGTAGAAAGAGATTATAAACCTACCTTAACAATTTAAGATCCGAATTAATCTCTAGGGGACGGTCGAAATAGTTACTAAGTAGGAGGTATATATTAATATAATACTAATCTAGAGCTAGTCTATATAATACGTACTTATTATTCTTCTCTATTACTAATATATCGTAGTAGTATTCTCTAAATAAGTACCTATAATAAGTACGTAAGGAATCTAGTATTATATCCTAGACCTTAGCTAGGGAATAGGGTAAGTACTAGGCTATTCGTAGTTAGTTTCTACTATATAACTAGAGAAGAAAAAGCCCTACTAACTATTATAGTAATATATACGCCTCTAAGAGTACCGTAGTAGTACTTATAGAAATTATATCTATAACTTAGCTAGGAGGTACTATAGTCTTATAGAGGAGAAGAAGGTAGAGAGAGCGGCTACCTACGCTATATAAGAGGAGAAGAAGTAGAAAGACGATAATTAAGCGGCGCGTACCTTCTACTATAATAAGTAAGGAGCTCTAGGTAGTAGAGTAAAAAGCTAAGGGGTCTAGCGGTAGTATAAGCGGATAGCGTATATCGGGTTCTAGAGATTCTCGGATTTATTAATTATACTAGAGAATAAGCTCCTAGAGATACCTAAAGGCGAGGCTAATATAGCCTAGTATTAGTATTTTAATTCTAAAAATTTATAATTTTAACCTAACTAGATTTTCTTTCTCTAAAGTTAGACTACTATAAATATATAAAGTAACTAAGGACTTAGTAGTATTACTCTATATAATACTTCGAATAATCGTTTTGTCCTCTATTACTCTCGTATTACTAGTACTTTCGAGCTTTCTTACCCTAGTACCTTAAAAAGTCTCTATCTTATCTTTTATATATAGGATATCCTCTCTAGTAAGTTAGCTACGTTAGCGGTAGTAAAGCAACGGTGTTTCCGGCGTAGTTAACTTATATAATACTCGAGAACGCTATTCTTACGCGTATAACTAAGCTTATATACTAGATCTAAGGTCGGCTATATATACTAACGAGTATATACGCTTTTATAAGCGGTAGCTAGCGTTACGAGCTAATATAACTATATTGTTATAGCCGTATAAGCCTATTATACGGTTATATAGCCTATATTATTATATAGAGCCTCTTACTATTTAATTTATTAGTACCCGCCCTCCCTTTAGCTTTCTTTCTTAAACCTTAATATTCTATACTCCTCCTTTTAGTATATACTAGAACATACTAAGCTTATTTAATTCCTAATTACCCGTATAATTAGTTATACAAATTCTCTACTAAATACCTCTTTATTATACCCGTTAACTATAATACGCTCTAAGGTATAATAAGGGATAGTACTATTTACTAGGATATAACTAGTAGTATAGTAAGTTAACTACCTCTAGTTAAGGGGATAAGAGATCTTATAGCTAACGTTATATAGCTTAAAGACGCTAGCTTCAACCTTAATAATAAGTAAAAAGAGATTATAAACTCGAAGAATAGTAATCTAATCTTACTTCGAGATAAGGATAATAATCCGGAGTAGTATAGTACGCGCCTAAGTAGGATTAATGCCTTATTAATTTAGAGCTAGTATATATAATACTTAAATACTATTGTTCTCCGTAAGCGGCGTACTTTAGCTAACGTTCTCTAGTAGTAAAGTTAAGAAGGATACCGATAGTAATAATAATAAGTACTTAAGATACGTCGAGGGTAGGGGGCTATTCGAGGTCGGTTTCTACTATATAACTAGAGAAGAAAAAGCTCTACTAACTATTATAGGAGTGTCGTCGTATTAGAAACTAGTTTAGAGGTGTCTATAGTAATTATAAGGCCTTAGACTAGTCGGTACTATATAATTACTATAAGGGGAAGTAGCTAGAGACGTACGAAGATAAAAAGACTCCTCTACTAATAGAGAGTAAGCTAAAGACTAGCCGTATAAGTAAGACGCCTATAAGGTATAGTATAATAGAGGATCTAGAGTTACTAAAGAAAAAGAGGACTAGCGTAACTAGGAGATAAGTAGATATAATGTATTAAGGCCTAGAGAACATAATGTTAGTAATTATATAAGAGAATAAGCTCCTAGTATTACCTAAAAGCGTAGTTAATAGATATTAGTATTAGTATTTTAGTTCTAAAATTTAACTCTACTTACCTAAAGTA
>JAABUL010000579.1_pt1 | contig 77908 bp, 141 predicted proteins | sample 5559151 | NCBI WGS metagenome assembly JAABUL01 (sample SAMN10711876, study PRJNA513368) | rock metagenome | isolation source: Antarctica rocks | place: Antarctica: Victoria Land, Pudding Butte sud
GCTCACAGCGCGCAATCGCCCTCGGAGCAGCGCGGGCGGGGAATGACAAGAAAACAGGGGGGAAAATGGTTCGCACCGCGGTGACATGCAGCCGGCGGAGCGCCTCCTTTCGGTCCGAGTCCACGCCTGTCAGGAAGCGCTTCTCCTCGTCCGCTGTGAACCTGGATTGGCAGTCCGATTCATTCGATGTACTATCAGTCAATGAGAGCACACACATGCATTCGTTGCCCATCAGGAAGCACTTGTCCCCGTCCCCCGTGAACCTGCGGCAACGCGTGGCACGCTTCTGAATCACCAATCGCTCTCAACCTGCTGCTCTCACGTGTGCGGCTGTCCTTCTTGGCACTCCTGTTTGACGCTCCTTCTTGGCACTCCTGTTTCACACTGACGACATGCTACGACGAGGTGAAGTAGCATGGCAGGGTGCAGCGGGCGGGGCCAGAAGGACGAATGAGCCGAAAGGGTGCTTAACACACGCCATCAACCCTTGAAAAGAATATGTGCTGTAGAAGGTGCTGGACACTTGGTATCGAGCTGTGTAACGTACCGGCCGAAGGGGCTGTCGTCCTGCTTTGCTGCCGCCGCTGAAGGTGTCTCCGGCGCCGCCTCGCGGCTCTCGGTGAGCTCCTCGGCGCCCACCTTGCCGCCCTCCCGCCACGCCCCCGACTCTGCAGGGACACAACAGGGGAACCCATTTGAGATCTGAAGTGGGGTCCAGAGTCGCTTTCGGTTGAAATAGATTAGGCTCTCTGTTGCCGGCAGCATTCCCGCTGTTGAGTGCTCCCGCAGCGTGCATGCCGCCCTCCCAAGGTGGGTCCGGCGCCTTCCCGGGGGCCGGTTGGAGGGCCACTTGCGCCAGTCGCTCGCCTGCCATTGTCGGGTCGTGCACTGGGTGTGCCGCCGCCAGCCGCACTTCCCACACCCCGGTCGCCGCGCCTTCTGCCGTGGCGCCGCCGCCGCCCTGCCGCCGCTTCGCCGCCATCGCCCCGTACCCATTGAGCGCCACCGACGCCGCCACCAGCGCCAGGCTGAGTAGGAATGCGGTGTCCGCCGCGGCGTGTAGATTCCCGCTCGGCAACAATCTGTGGCCTGGCAGCTGCCGCAGCAGCAGCGCCAGCAGCGCAAGCGCCAGGCTGGCCGCCAGGGGCTGGCTCGCCGCCAGCAGTGCGCCTGCAGACAGATCCCTGGGCGTCAGGTCCACGCGCAGCTGCATTGGCCTGCTCTCGAGCCAGTCAAAAGCACACATAGACGCGCAACCGAGGTCGAGCTTGCATGCGTTCTGCAGCCTGCTGCCATACCGTGCACTCGACTGAGGCTGCTGGGGTGCAAGGGAGAGCGTTCTCTTGACAGAAAAGCGCACCTGCGCCCCCAGGTGTCGCGGAAGTGGCCGGCGCGACACCTGCAGTGTCAGCATGCAACTGTGCCTGTGGACCATTGAGCGACCCTCACATGCAGGTCGGCAGGCTGTTGCCGGGGTCGGCCACATGCACTGTGTGACTGACAGCCCGTTCTCGTGTCAGACACCGCTTGTGCACGTCGTGTCAGGCAATCGCTTGCGCACTTCAGCATTCGCCTCATTGCACCTGGCGTCGTGACGGCGGCCTGGGCTGCCGTCTCCCTGCAGCTGACTAAAAGCTGCACCTCGTGGTCCATTCCCGGCTCGACTGGTTCCGCCCCCTTGTCAGAGGACGCATTGCTGCCCATGGAGTCCGTCCGCAGGCGCTGCTTAGGGTTTTGCGGCACCGCGGTCGCCATATTCGGCTGCCGCTGCGCCTTCACCCAGAAGCGGACCTCGCTTTCCCCACCCTGCAGCAGCCACGCCGTTCCATTTGTTGATTGCAACAGGTCGATGCTCGAGGGAAGGCTGCAGTACTGCCGCAGCGGTGCACAGTCCCATCGTTGGTGTGCCAGCGGCAGGGCTGCAAATCAAGAGATACAGGTCAACCTCCAGTCGGCCTGCAGGTGCACTGCACTTGCTGTTGATGGTCTGCATCACCTCATAACCTCGGCAGAAGGCCATATGCAACTGCCTAAAACGCACTTGGCGGTGCTGCGAGATGAGGTCGGGCGTGATGTCCGCGAACACGCCACCGATGGGAGATGACATGTACACCCGGAGCACCGTCTCCTGCCCGCCCGCCTGCAGTTTCAGAGGCAGCGGCACTGATCGGACGGATTCCTGCATGAAATCAAATGCTGGGCTACCAGAAGCCCCACTGAGCCTTCTCCCATCGAGCCTCTGCGTGCCGCCGACATCTCAATGCACCCACACCTGTTGAGTGCAGCACTGCGGCGCTGCCGGCATGTACAGCGCCAAACCCTAAACCCTAAAATGCTGTGCACAAGGCACCTGTTTCAACAGAGAATACCAAGTTTACCCAGCTGGAGTTTGTGTCACATGGTGCCAGAGCAGGCGCCGCACCTGTGGTGCCGCCGGCATGGACAGCGCGGTGCCCCAGGGCGGGCTGTGTGCCACCACCCGCTCGTCACGCTGGCCGCGCTGCAGCGCGGACAGCGTCGCCAGTCGCACCGCGCACGTCGCGTCCAGCCGGTAGTTGTTCTGCGAGTTCGATGCAACGGCAAATTGGCTCTCGTTGTCATGCCGGCGTTGTGCTGCTGCTGAGATGTCCAAAGCCACTGTGAGAGCCGTGCCGTAAGGTCCAGGTTGACAGCATGCTGGGATTTGGCGAGTGATGACCGTACAGGCAGCGCTCTTCATTCAGCTCGGCAGCTTTTCTGCTGAGCTGACTCAAGTGCACAGACTGCACACCTGGAGCAGTAGCAGCGCGCGCAGGTACTTGCAGATGTACACCCGGATGTCGGACTGCAGCTTCTCCGCTTCCTGCCGCCAAGGGCTTGTATAGGATGAGTATATGACCCAAGTCAGGTGCAGAGTTGACTATGGCTTGGTGGCAGATGGCAGGCGTCCGAGCACAGAGTACCATGTCGATGCGTGAGGTCATGACGGCTGCCTGTCCCTGGAAAACCCGTTGTGCGCTTCTCAGAGGCATCCCTTGCAGACACCAGGTGAGGCCCAGAGGTGGCTAGGCGCACCTCGGCCGACGGCAGCGCCAGCGTGAAGTTCAGCTCGCTCTGCTGCCGCGACGCCACGTTGTGGCAATACGAGACCGTGAGCTCCGCGTCCGCGACGCTCACTGATAGGATCTGTGGGGTCAGCATGACGCACGGTCACTCTTTGCGGGCAAGCGCAGCACGACACAGGGTCACAGTCTGCTAGTGGCATGGGGCACAGCAGCACATGGTGTGCGCCCAGGCATCAGGGAGAGAGGCAAGCGCAGCAGTGCAAGAGGGTGATAATTCCGAAACCGTGGGCAGCGACTTGCCTCAACTGAGGGAAGGCGCTGGTGCCGGCCATAGCCCACACCAGCAGACGCGGTGTCTTTGTTGCGATAAAATGCATACATGCTAGCTTTGGAACACCCCGAAAGAAGAGAAACCTTACCTGGGCGTAGGACACGGACAGCGAATACGAGTTCTGCAACGCGCTGATGGAGGTCGGGCTGAGATCCTTCTGCACGTCCGCATGCCCCGCCGCCTTGCTGCGCAGCTCTCGCCCCTGCGATAGCAGTGGCGAAAGTTTTGACGGGAGGTAGCACCATACGGAAGAAGACAGCAGCTCCCATCCGGGCGCCAGCGGCAGGCTGAGGCTGAAGCAGAGCTTATCATCAGCGAAAGGGATGCGGACGTGGTGGTGCTGCTGCCAAACCCACTGGCAGCCTCCTGCCGCCAGAAGCTGGTCCAGCTTCCGCCGCCACACGGTGGAATCTGGGCTAGCTTCCACCACTTCCGCCGCTGCTTCCGCAGCTGATGCTGATGCCGAATGTGGTCCCACACACCCATCTCCCAGTCTGTTGACCCCAGCTCACTCGCAAGTCCCATCACATGCACAGCTTGGCAACGAGCAGGCCGGCGGGGACGGTGAAGGATCGCAAAACCCGCTGCTCGGCGGCGTCGCCGCAACCGCAGTTAGGGAAGCAAACAGAAAAGGAAGTGCACCTTGGCGGGTCGCAGGCCAGCGGGGCCCGTGAAGGAGCGCGCAGCCCCTGCTGCTCGGCAGTGTTTATAGGTTTTGAAAGGGTTTTGACAGGTTTCGTACAGGGTATTGAGAGGTTTCGTACAGGGCCCAGTAAAGGAGCGCACGGCCCGCTGCTCGGCCGTATTGCCTCAGAGGCAGGGCTAGAACGAGGCGCAAGAGGGAATGCACCTTGGCGAGGCGCAGGCCGGCGGGGCCCGTGAAGGAGCGCGAAGCCTGCTGCTCGCCGGCGTCGCCCGCCGCCAAGGCCGCGTCGCCCGCCGCCAAGGCCGCGTCGCCCGCCGCCAAGGCGGCGTCCTCCTCCGACTCCGACACCGCGTCCGCCGCCAGGTGCAGGTCCAGCAGCTCGGTGCCGATCACCAGCAGTGCATCCTGTCGAGGAACAATTGAAAAGCCTGTCCTAAAGTCACGTTTGCACATCCTCAAAACGGTTTTGCGAGGCATCGGGCGGCACACTCCTGCATCAGCGTTGAGTTCTCTCAGCTGATGCTGGCGCCACTGCAGCAGCAGCAGCTGAACTGCTGCAAGCGCGGCAAGTGTTGCAGTCCTCACCTCGTATATGACGCTGGGCCCCAGGAATCCGTCCCCCGTCTCCGGCCGCCGCGACAGCGACCGTATCGCACCGCGGAAGGGGTTCGCCTTGTTGATATGGCGTCCCGTGTGGTGCAGGCCGCTCACGATGCGCCGCAGCGTGGGCGTGTGCCGCAGGTGGGACGTGTCCACGTCCGCGGCTTGGCCGTTGCCGCCGCCGCCGCCGCCGCCGCCATGGCTGAGCGCCTGTTGCAGCGCCCGCGCCGACGGACCGCCGGCGATCTTGCCGGCGGCAGGATTGCCACCGCCGCCAGCGTCCGCCGCAGTGACGGCCGCAGCGGCTACCGCGGTGATCGAGGTGCCGGGGTGCGCCGAGCCGTCGCCGCCGTCATGGAGCTCGAGCTCGATCTTCAGCTGCACGGGCCGCAGCCGCCGGTGTGCTTCCTGCAGCAAATGAGGCGATTTTCCATGAGGCGCGGCTCTCATGAGGCGCGGATGCACGTGGGTCCTGCAGCAACTTCCGGCCGCTGTCACATGATGAACGACCAGTCTCCTATACGCCAACGACCACTCCAGTGCTGATGTCCAGAGCCGGCTATTTGACAATAGATAAAGGACTGGCCTGCGCGACGCGGGCCATAAATCGCCCCTCCAGCTCCTGCTGCGAGCTGGCGCCATTGTTCAGTTCCATATTCGGCAGGTCGTAGTAGCTCGACATGGCGGCTGCCCCAGCGGGCTGCAGGGATTTTGCTGCGCCCTCAAGCTGTACTGCCGCTGCAAGCGAAATGGGCGCCGGCGGGCGTGGCCTCCTGCACCTGTGCGGAGTTGCGCGCCACCCGCCTCCAACTGCTAGTCTCTGTCGGCGAGCGAGCTTGTGAGGAATGGGTGAGGAATGAACGATCCGCCCGGTGACAGCTTTCAGGAAGATCCTCGAGAAGTGCACAACTTGTGTGCACCACGGATTGGTTCAAAGCGAATCAGATATGGCTCTGCACCACCAAGCAAGCGTTGTGTTTCTCACGGGTTGAATGCTGTAAAGCTTTGCGTGAGCCTTCACTGGCGAAGTGAGGCAACATGAGTAGAACAGAAGCCACAATGAGTGAGTGTGCGTGTTTGCTAATCGCGCAATGCAGCTGCGGATTCTCACAACGGCGCTTAGTGGTAGCGTGGTGGTGAGAATGTGCACAAACTAGTATGCATAATATATTCAGCACGTGCAGCATGTGCGCTGACGTCAAATCACGCAGAACCTGGCCCAGAAGGTGCACGGCCCATTTCTGCAGAAAGTAAGCCGAAGCGAGGCCAGATCTGATGATGTGAAGCATCTGTGATGTCTGTCACGGGACCTGCGAAGCGTTCGACAATCAGGCTCGCAACATTCAGCAGCTACTAGAGCCATGGCGACCTCGACTGCAGCCCGGCCACCTTTTCCGCCATTCGATGAGGAGGTGTGCTGTACCAAATGTGTCTCAATACTGTGATGCGAACGACGCTGATTCATGAATCCGAGATTCAGCAAGTGCCTCCTGCAGAAGGCAGTGCATGCAGATCGCTAGCGGCAGGTGCAGCTGCTGCATGCGATGAAAGCGGGCCTGGCAATGAGGCACGATCAAGATGCTTGTGTACATGCAGAGCGCAAAGAAGAAGGTCAAGATGGCCGAAGGTAAGTGTAGCATTGCGAATTCGGACACGCATTGCTCTGCAGCGGGGAGCCGTCCTGGACATCCCAAGCTTTCAAGGTGTCATTTAATCCTCTTGATCCTCTGAAGGCTCTGCAGTGAGTGTGCGCTGAATCGATGCGTGCAGCCGCCTGGAATACAAAGGATCCGGCCAAGGTTTCCCTGGCATACACACCAGGCAAGTTTCCTCTGCGACGCACGCGGTCATTTCGCAGCAGGCAGTCTGCTGGCAGAAGCAATCTCACTGATATTGCCAGTCCGCCAGTAAGCACTCTGCTTGCAAGAGGAAATTCGCCAAGTACTCACACTATTTCAACTAGTTTCGACAGGCTCCTGGTGGCGCAACCGCGACGAATTCTTCACCGGCCGCGAGAAGATTGTCGAGTTCCTGACGCGCAAGTGGGAGAAGGAGCTGGACTACAAGCTGGAAAAGCAGCTGTGGTGCTACCAAGTGGGTCTTAGACTCTAATCTGGAACATCATGATTTTCTTCGTCGTTACTTCCTCATCCTCCTCCTCATATGTTGATGAGTCGTTGCTGATTGGTAGGGACAGGATGCATGAGGCGTCTGAGCATGCGCGAAGTTCACAGCCATCTCCTTGAGCCGCCTCAAGCGCAGGCATGCACATCTCTCCCCCTCTGAGAATACTGCTCACAAGCAAAATATGCAACTACCCCCCAGGGCGACAGGATCGGCGTCACCTTCCGCTACGAGTACCGCACTGCAGACGACAAGTGGTACAGAGCCTATGGGAATGAGGTGTGCCTTGTTAGACTCTGCATCCCCGCCTTAGGTGTGCACCTCCTTGTGGAGACATCTGGGTATCTAATCCGATGGCGTCAGATCAATGTATGTGATGCGGCTCCGCTTCAAGACTTCAAGTTTGACTGAGAGATTCGCCCGCTACACACACAGATGTGGGAGTTCGATGACGAGGGCCTGATGCGCCGCCGCGAGGCCAGGTGAGCAGCCTCCAATTGTCGCGCCTGCCGCATCGCTGGCGGTGACTGCTAATTTCCTGGCATCAGCAAACTCCCAGGATGGGCGGCAGATGGTCAGCGGCAGATGTACCTCACTGCACTCTTTCTTCTTGCAGCATCAACGACGTGGCCATAGAGGAGGCGGACCGCGAGTTCAAGTGAGAGGGTTTTGTTGAGGCGCGGCGCGGCGACGCTGAGAAACTTGATGGCGGCACTGGGAAAATTGCGTGTCAGTGTTGCGCGGCCGTCTAGACCAGATCTGCCCGAATGTATCTGTGCATGGTGCCTCGATTGTAGGTGTTGCAGCATCCGGAATCTGTGTACTTATCAGCGCTGTCAGGCCCTGCCGAGGTTCGTGTCCCTCTGTCAGGTTTTACCACCACTGGGTGAGGTCGGTGCCGCACACTACACAGCACTATTTGTGGCGCACTATCTGCAGCGTACAACGTTTGCGCACTGCCCAGATATACAGTGTCCTCTGGCTGCTTAGGGCTGAATGGAGTTATGATGGCTGTATGAATTATGATGGCTGCACCCTACCAAACCCAGTTCACACTGCACCTATTGAGCTCACCCTGCGCCTGCCGCCTAGTCCTCTACAACGCTGCTATGCCAACATACCAATGCTGAAATCCTACCTACTACCAACAAAAGAATGGGTGCCAGAACATGCATGGCTATCAACAATGAATGGGTGCCCACGCCGGCACAAAAATCCGAGGCGGAGCAAGCCCCGCGCGGACTAGACCTGGAATGCACAGGCATGCATGAAGTGCTGTCACCAAGCCCCAACTATGGAAGCAGGAAGATGTGCCGCAAATCAGCGACGCATCTATGGATGGTAATTGCACTGTACGATCAGCGCACGTATCCCAGGACCGCCTCCACGACATGACCGTTGGGGCAGGCGGCGGAATTGAGCGCATACGTCGTGCGGTCCCCTGCCGGTGACACGCAGCGCCGCAGCGCCCGCAGAAAGTCGCCGCCCTTGACCGTCGGGATGTACCTGCGCATTACACCGCACCGCCAGGTCAGCGCGGCGCGACCTTTCTGCTGCAAGGATCGACGTCGGCCAAACGAGTGGGTGAGACAAGCAGCATGGAGGTTTTCAGGATCCCGCTAACCGCTATAGTCAGGCAACCGGCGTGTCGCGGTATCAAAACCCCAGCAGCAGCCTGGGCGCATACAGAGAAGAGCAGTGTAGCGGCCAGGGGCGGCAACCTGTAGTTATTGATAACTTCAAATATATTTATTGGCAATCTGCACGCACCCCAGCCGTGCGCTGACGTAGTTGGGCGGCAGCAGCGCCTTCTCGCAGGCGGCGTCCGTGGACAGGAACCACGGCGTCGGCGGCGGCCACACCGGCGCCGGCGCCTCAGTTGGCGCCGCGGTCGGCGCGTCTGTAGGGGCCAGCCCAGGGTCCGTTGGCGCCTCCTGCGCCAGCCGCCGGCTCGCCGCGGCCCGGGGGCTCGCCGCCGTCTTCGCCCCTGCTGCCGCTTTCGCCTTCGCGGCAGCTGCTGCTTCCGCCGGTCGCCTGCGGGTGGGCCGTCTGCGCAGCGCAGCGCCGCCCGGCTTCCGCCGCGTGGGCCGTCGCCGCGCCGTGGGCCGTCTCTGTGTGGGCCGCCGCGTCGGCCGCCGCCGCGCCCGCGTGGGCGCTCGAGTCGGCCTTTGTGTGGGTCTCCGTATTGGCCTTCGTGTGGGCCTTCGTGTCGGTCTGCGCGTCGGCTTCCGTGTGGGGGCTCGGGTCGGCGCTCGCGTCGGTGCGGCGGTGGGCGCGGCAGTCGGTGCGGCGGTCGGCGCATCTGTGGGCGCCAACGTCAAGGCCACAGCAGGCGGCGGCGGTGGGCTCGGCGGCGGCGGCGGATTCGGCGGCACCGCCTGCTCGCCATTAGGGATGGCAATGTCGGCAGCATGTGTGGGGTGTGAGCAGGGTCTGCAGCTGGGTTCCATGCCCCAGCTGGCTCTTGGACTAGATTATAGATCACAGGACATTGACACGCAGGGCATCAGGAATAAGCTGCAGGGATTCATTAGGGTTTCTCAGCGCGCCATGCAGGGATTCGTTAGGGTTTCTCAGCGCACCGTGCAGTTGTGCAGCCGAATGGTGGGGCCGGCGGGCACCGCGCGGATGACGAAGAGTCCGTCGTTACTTGGCAGATACGTGAAGCGCGAGGAGAATTTGCTGCCTGCAGCCACTTGGAAACCCTGAGCAAAGGGGTACAGGTCAACACACAGAGTAGCAGACTTGTGTAGCTGCGTCCGCCGCCAGAGCCACTGCAGGCGGCACAGGTGCCTGCTTCACTCGTCACCAGGTGGAGCAGCTTGGAAGTTGTCAGCAGCCTGAGGATGCGGCACACAGCTGGGATCAAACATCAAGACGGCCACCCATGGAATCTGTTTCGGTTCGGTACCAGCGACAAGTGTGGGCGCCTCATGGGGACTTGTTCGCTTGCACAATCGCATGTCGTCAAGAACATCCTCCGCCGGAAATCGCACCGATGCAGCAGGGCTCTGTGGCGCCCAGCGCGCCGTTGCAGCCTGTGAGGCCTTGACGGAAGAGGCGGATGCAGGAAGTCATGATGTCGTACAGCGCCGTGCCGCCGTCCACCGACGGCTCAACATCGCGGCTGAAGGCTTCACCGTACACGTCTGTTCGAACAAAAGATCAACAGAAGACACCGTCAGAACCCTACTAGGACTGTGAACATATCCTTCGCGTTGTTGGCACACCGCGATGCTCCAATGGCTCCACCTCGCGGCTGAAGGCTTCGTCATGAACATTTGCAAGTTGCACAGACATCCCTACTCGAATATATTTAACGTCCATTTCACCCACATTCTCAACACACCAAGACAGACGTATTCGACCTGCATCCGTGAAGAACAGTAATGTTTGCGAAAGGGTATTGAAACCCTCACCGACAAAACCCTTGCCGGCGCTCGTGGCATCGGACTCCAGTCCCATAGAGCCGCCGGCAGCGGTGCCTGTTGGCAGCTGGCGAGATTGCGACACGTGCTCATTCCACGTGGATATGAAAGTGTAGTCGGGCTGCACCTGCGGCACAATCGGGGAGCGCGGCGGCACGGTTAGTCATGCCCCCGCTGTGTGGATGCGTCGGAGACTTGCTGCCGATGACCGCCGCATGTCTGAGCCGGCCCCCAAACACTGAGCAGGGTGACAGCACGAGCTATATCCTGCCCATTGCAGGCTCTCGAGCCGTGCATTGAGATGGACGCGCAACCTCACCTGCAGCATGCGCGCAAACTGCTGCTGGAAGACGAGGCCGTCCCAATGGCCAGTGCCCTGCTGCGTGACGGAGTGGTGCAGGACTTGGTAGCCTGCAGCAAAGGCACATCAATCTAAATACTTGTCAAACGTGTGAAGTACTTGTAGCACGAGAGACGCGAGGGAAACACCCAACCATGCGCATCAGGGAACAATCGATGCAGCGCAGAGCAATCCGACGCAGGCGCTACGCAATGCAAAATTGCACCTGTGAGCCAGCTGGCTGCCGGCGGTGCTGATGATGGCGGCTGAGGGCATTGCGGCGCGGACGCCAAACATGCAAACCAGGTGAATGCATCGAGTAAAGCAATGCAAGAACCTGCACCTGGCGACACAGCGAGCTGGCTGCCGGTGGTGCTGATGGCCACTCCGGAGGGAGTGGCGGCGGGGCTGCCGGCGGGGCTGGAGGCGTAGCCTGGGACTGTGGTGTCTGGCGCATACTGCTGGTTGCACAACGCGTCCGTTATCTTGTTCACCTGCAGGGTTCAGATTTGAGATTGTTTTAAACTCATGGCGATGCCTGCCAATTTCGGCATGCAGCGGCTGCTGCATATGTGAAGCAAATGAGTATGGTGCCGACCAATGCAAGTGCAATCAAGTTTCGTATTGGATCACGGTTGCCTGCAGCTGCGCCACACGCATGTGAATCTGCAGCGCTGAATGTTTGGCGCCTGGGGCCCATGGAGCAGAGGAACATCTTGCAGAAGCTGAGGGACTCTGATCAAAGGACACTGCTAGACCTACGAGACGTCGTACCCCTTGGCAGAAGCTCAGGAAGTTCCAGCCCCCGGAATTGTGCAGGTTGACCCAAAGAGGCACCGCCGCCACATCGTTCAGGCCGCCTGCGTCCATCATTAGGGTTTTGTTTCCCCGTACAAGAAAGACTTGCGAATGTGACAAAGAATCAAGTGCAGAACGTGGCATGGATGACGGCCGATATACAAAGGCTCGCCCCACCGTTGCTCTGAAGATCGTCGGTGAATGCAGGGTCGATGTTACTGAACTGCGCGCAACAAAGCTTGCGTTGTCTGTAGAACACATCTCGGATATCCGGCGCTGAAGATGATCATGCGCGGAAGAGTGGACACTCAGGTCCAGCAGAAGCCATGCGCGGCGAATGAAGTGATGCTGCAGATGATCAGGGGGCAGAGAGACGCACGTCAGGAGCAAATAACATCTTCCTCCTCGTCACAGCATCCTTCATGATGACCTGCAGCAGCATTTTAACCAATCCAATGGAAAATTGATCACCACCGAGCTGGCACAGCGCGCAGCCATCGAGCCGTGCTCTGACATTCAATGCAGCGGCAGCCGGCGCACACACACAGCAATGTCGCTGCCAGCGCCACGTACCTGTGAGTACGCAGGGGCGTTGTAGATGTTCAGGATGTACGGATACACGGCCTTGGCCTTGGCGGCGTCGCTGAATCTTTTGGCGGCGGCCGGCATGCGCTGCCAGGCCGCCACCTCCGGCGTGCGGATGCCCTGCTCCCTCAGGGCGGCCCAGGTCTGCGTGATTGAGCAGCGCATGAGAAGGCTTGTTTCGGTTCTGATCGTGGAAACCGCTGTGCGCTGCCTGGCTGCCGCATGGGGGGGCGCGGCCGCTCTTCTGCCTCAGGCTTCTGGCCCAGTGCTGTGTAATCGAGAGAAATTTGCTTGTTTCAACTCTTGTACACAGAAACAGCATGCGCTGCCCTCGGGGCATGCACGGCACTGAAAGACAGACGGGGACGTGCAGAAAAACAGCATCTGATGTCTTTAGGGTGCCGCATTGCGGAGTGCGTCACGGCGGGTCATGCCGCCACTGACATCACCACCCACGCTGCGGCTTGGACAATTGCCGAGACACGTTCATTTTGCAGCACCTGTCTGATTGAGGCTACTTCAGGGTCTGGCAGGGCGTCACGTACCTCCACCAGGACCTCGAAGGGCCGAAGGGCGATGGCGTCGGCGGTCTGACTGTAGTCGGGCAGATTAGTCATGTCGACCTGCATGCAGCAGCCGCTTGTCAGACGTGCTGTAGCCTGGTGGTGCCGCCTCTTTTAAGCCATGCCGTGCGCAGCCTGGGCTGCGCCCGGATCCTCTATGCGGCTCGCTAAAAGAGACGCCGCCGACAGGCGGTGCGCCAGAGTGATGGACATGTCGACGACGTCCTTGTGTGGCTTCCCGCTGTCAATAAGCGGGTGCACGGACATAGTCGACGCCAGCCACCATGATGGCTGAAACGACTTCAGTCCAACATTGATGGTTGCCTTTGTGTGTGCGCACCGCGACAAAGTCGACGCCTGCTGCCACCAGCTGCTGCGCGTGCCGCGTCAGAGTGTCCACGATGTTGTCGCAGTCCGGCTGGTTGGTGTACCCCTGGTAGGCACCTGCATCACGCCAGGTGCACTCATCGATGATGACAGATGGCATGGCAGCTGCGTGATGGCGTGCTGCTGCGCGGCGGCACGGCGGGAGGACCAAGAACACGATCACTTAGCCCTGTGTGCGCGACCTCACATGACTCACATGGCCGGCGTGCGTCACCCTTTGCTGCAGCACTGCAGCATTCCTCCGCCAATCGGTGAGCTTGCATGACAGAGAGCCAGCAGGGGCTGCTGACATCTTATACTGAAACGTAAATCTGAACATAATCAATTGACCTACCCTCGTTAGCGGCGTTGTAGTTGGTGCTGCCAGGCGTCCGCCGCTGGTAGATGCAATAGAAGCCGCCCTGCAGTCAGCAGGGTCACAGGTCACCTCCAGGCTTTGCAGTGTCGGATCCACTGAAGCATGATACCCTGTCACGCGCCCCCGGTGCTCGCAGGTTCCAGTTGACAGATGTACAATTGACATGCTGCGTGAATCTTTTGAGGAATCCTGCAGCAGCACTGCACGCTGCCAGCGTCACGTGCGTTCCTGCAGTGCCCTGCACCCCCTCGAGCTCCCTTATAGGAACTAGCTAGAAAGAGCGCGGGACCGGAAATTGAAATGCGCACCTGGGGCGTGTGGTGCCAGTAGAACCCCATGGCGCGGCCCGTCATCTTGGACTTCAGCAGAATGTCCCCAAATGACAGCGCCCCCGACACAGCACCGGCGGGCGTCTCCAGCCGCGAGCGCAGCACGTCCTCCGTCTGTGCATGAGAGTCGACAGAAAACGTTGCATAGCATGTTTGAATAGAAAGTATGGGTGTTCCATTTGCGCAAAGAGTGTCGTCTGAAGTTTATCATTCACGATTTCAGAGAGTTTGTCATCGTTGGAAGAAAGAAAGAAAGAAAGAAAGAAAGAAAGAAAGAAGGAAGGAAGAAAGGAAGGAAGAAAGCCCGCTGTAAACAGCAAGGAAGGAAACAAAAACGGAAGACAGTCAGTAGACAGTAAAAAGCGCACTGTAACAGGCGTCCCGCCAGCGGCCTGAATGAGCTGCGTCGCCCGGTAGGCCGGCCAGTGCCACACGCTGTACATAATGCCGACGCGCTTGCACGGCGTCACGCCGTCCGCCTGCACGAGTGCAGCGAGTGTGGTGGAGCGGGAAGGAGGAAGGATGCTGCAGCCAGGACAACTACAGAGTGTAATCCCCCTGCTGCGGCGGAGGTGCGGGACCTCTTTTGCCAGCTGCTGCGTGGCCCCAATTCCTCAGGGCGGCAGTGCGTGCGCCGAGCCCGCAGCGGGCGGATCGACAGTAACACGACATGTGGGCGGCAGCGGCTTGAAGCGCCTTGCCAGTGGCTGCCTCCAGTCCTGCACTCGCCTGTCTGCACACGGGCACTCCTGTACGGATGCATGGCTTCCCACCTGTGTGCAGTCCTGCGGACACGTGGTGCAGGCCTCGCCGGCATCGCAAATGCCGTCGCCGCAGTAGGGTGACGCCTGCAGGCCGGTGGTCGCCGCCGTGGCGCCCGCCGTTCTCTGGGAGGCACTCTGAGATTCGGGCGTGGCTGAGGGCCCCCGGGGCGTGACCACGGTCTCCAGGAACGCATCCTGCGCCGCACCGCTTCGAGTTCATGAGCTGAATGCTCGTTGAGCGCTTTGCAAGGCAACATCTGACAGGCTGCGGCAGTGCCAGCTGCCAGAAATGCAGGTTGAAGGGTCACAGACGCTGAAGAGTCGCAATTGACAGACGTGCACAGATCATTGGTGTTCACCTGCTGCTCTTCGAGGAACTGCGATGCAAGCCGGCCGGCGGCCTCAGGCGTTATTGGCGCGGCGGCTGCCACCGCAGACACCCCAGGGCAGCAGGCACTGAGGCCCAGGATCAGCAGCAGGGCGCTGGCCGCCTGGGCTGGGCGCATCTGCCTGGCAGTGCTGCCTGGTCTCCCTGCTGACTGCCCGCCGAATGGTTTCAGCGGCGGTGCGAAAGGTGCGAAGCCGCTCCGCGAGCTGTCCGGGGCGTGCCACTCGTGTCAGATGCGGTGCTGGGCGTTGCGGCGGCGATGCCGGCTCCGTTCGCACGCGACGATTCGCCTATGCACATTTCAACGACTGTTGAGTTGTGACTGAAGAAAAAAATGGCAGGAGATGCTGTGCTGCGCACTGCGGGGCGGTGCCACATCTGCAGATAGCAATCCTGTTGGCACAATCCAATCCAGCGAGCTCGCGACAACTCACAGATGTCGCAGCAATTGACAGTGCAGCACATGCCGTCCCCGGACGACAGCATGATGCTAAGCAGCTCATGCGGCGCCGCTGAGTGAAGAGCCCCGCCGCTGAGCATGCCACTGTGCTGGTCTTGTCCCCAGCGGACAGGCATCTTTCTTGACAGGGCCGATTCAGACCATCTCAAGCGCTTCACGCACAAGCAATGGCGTGTTCACCTGCCGCTGCTGAGGCGGTGACTGCCGTGACGTGCGAACGTTTACCGCGTGCCAGGCGGGCCCCGCCGTTGCCTCGGCGCGCGGCGCGATGCTCGATCGAAGCTACAGTGCTCAATGCAAAGTGTACTCTCCAGGCTGGCCGGCAGCAGCCGCCTATTTGTCAAATATGCTTCGGATCAAGTCCAGCGGACGCCCTGTGCGTGGTTTCTTCCTAGGTACGAGCCGGAGTTGTATTTGTACTCAGAGGGGATTGTCCGAGGGCCAGGTTATCATGGGATCGAGACACTCGGCTGCTGAAGAACCGACGTCTGTCACAAGCCGCGCGCAGCGTCCAGGCTGTCTGAAGATTCTGGGATGCTTCAGAGCTGAGACGACTGAAAGTCGATGCGCTTTCCAGACACGGATAGCCACGCACGCTGCATGGGGAACCTCATTTTCCTCTATCATGACGTCCTTGGCGCAGTACACACAGACAAGAGGCATACACATTCTGTCAGACAGGTGCCTGTCTGGCTTCGCCTCGTGACAAATCTGGAATGCCTGTTTGTTCCTTCGCCCGCAGATTCTACATACCGGCTTTATTCTGTCGAGCATGCCCAGTCTCTGCGATCGATGCAGTCGCGGTGATCTAATAGCTCGAGACCCCAAGCTTCACCACCGAGGCAGGTGTGTTCTTTATGCCCGGTCGCGCGACGGATCTTCCTTTCCGTCGTCGGCACCTGCAGGGAAAGTTCATCCTGTAGGTAGTTCTGCATCAAAGTTCAGGCGCCGCGTACGATGGCATTCGATCCGAGCCGGCGATGAGCGGATTTGTGCTCACACGGAGTTGCAATGCATGTGACTGATGATCAAGCCTCCGATCACTCTCACACAAATGTCACGATACTGCCGTTTCGCTGACGCATCGTGTCGCGACCTCCTGCAGTGGTACTTTCGGGCAAGGTACGCTGTGCCCCAGCACAGCAGGCGCACAACACAAAGACGTGGGGGTGCAGTTGGTGGTACCTGACGTTTGGCGCCTGCCGAGCCCGCTGACAGCTTGAGATGGCCAGATCAAGGAACTAATGGCGAAGCGGGTCGCTGAACGGCTGCCGGGGCGGTGGCACGCCTGCTGGCGAGGCATCATGCCTGTACCTGCGACAACCACCTTGCTGCTGCTGGCGCTCGGCTTGGGCAGCTGCTGTCTCCCAGCCCGTGCGGCGGTCTCTACCGCCTCATCGGCAGCCCAGCTCGATGCTGCCGGCGAGCTGGCGTCACAGTTCCTCGCTCAGCAGAAGGTAGGCCCTTCATACGGATGTTGAGCCCACAAGGCAAGCGAGGCCGCAGAATGTCACCTGCTCTGCAAGTGTCTGTCGCCACCGAGTACATCTCCTCATTGTGCACCACGGCGTCCTGCCCTGCGGGTGCTGACGGCATTCCCCGGCACGCAGAACGTGCTGGCGGCCAGCGTGGTGACGCCGCCGGCGCCGCCGAGCAGCTACGCGACGGCCGGCTCGCAGAGGTCCGCGGGCGCCGAGGCGTCGACCGCCGCTCTGCAGACCTCGCCCTACTGCGGTGATGGCGTCTGCGACGTCGGCGAGAACTGCGCCAATTGTGCGCAGGACTGCAAGCAGGTGGGACGCCACGCCCTGCAAGGCTGGAAACAACCTCCCGCGAGGGGCCTCAACCCACTGCCCCTCCACATGTCATGCGACTTCTGATCCGCCTGCCGCCGGCTCACCTTGCGCCCCGCCGCTGCCGAAGGGCTTGGGGGGCAACGCCGCAGCGTCCCTATTGACAACGAAGTGTCCCTTGTCTTCAAATCCTCGCTCCCCTCCATCCACACTCGCTTGCGCTCACTCTGCAGGCGGACGGCGTGACGCCGTGCAAGCGCATCGGCATCATGTACAGCGTGTGGCACTGGCCGGCGTTCCGGGCGCAGAAGCTGACCCGCGACGGCGGCAACACGCCGCTAACCATGGAGGCGGTGCTGCGCTCGCGGCAGGAGACGCTCACCGGCACGGTGGACGGCGCCTCCCAGTACAGTGACATCCTGATCAAGCGCGGCATGGTCAACCGTGCGATGAATTTCGTATGGCACCATACTCCCCAGGTGTTCATCGACTGCATGTTGGAGTGGTGCCACACTGTTTACAAAATAACCTGCAGATCGCCTCAAAGATGGACGCGCCGGCTGACGCACGTGATACTTCTGCGTACCTTGTGTGCTTCTTGGGCTTGCCGCGTACCTGGGGGCATGTTGGCTGCTGAATGCACTCAAGCTGACTTGTCAATGCTGATGCGCAGGATGGCTTTTACTGCATCTACAAGAGGCGCGGGGTGGGGCAGCTGAACTACAATGTCAGCCACGAAGGCACGGTCACTGATTCCTGCCCACGAACCCGCCGTCGTCTTGAATGTGTTGTGTTTTCGCCAATGTTGCTGTACTGCCAAGACTGCTGTGCTTCTGATGGCGCCTGTAACGCATTATGCCAATGCCGGCGTCCTGTGCCTGAGCAGGTGCCTACCAGACTTACACCGGCCAGCCGGATTGCCTCAACATCAGCGGCATTTTGACCGCCCACGCAAAGCAGCTGGTGGCCGCTGGCATCGACCACGTGGTGGTGAGCATCTGCCTTCAACACCGCATCGTGTGTTCAGCTCGTCATGTCGCTTTCCGGCAAGAACTCTGTGCCTTCCCGCCCCTGCGCAGGATACATTCTGCATGCGAGCACAGGGCATGCACGCGGGTGTGGCGAGCACAAGCCTAAGCGACATGTTGCTGCCGCCCGCAGGTCGACATGACAAACATCCCGGACTATAATCCTACCTCGGACGCCATCCAGCTGCGTCCGTTTGAGCTGCTGCTCCAGGTGCACAATGAGCGCTTCCCCTACCAGACCTGCTGACGCCGGGCATGTCACGGAAGCCTCAGACATGGTTTCGAAGCCGGGTGCTGCCATGGCGCCTGTATCCCACTGCTGGGCATCCCGACCACCCTGACATCCCTGCGCTGCGCAGGTGTGGGCGCAGCTGCGGTCGCAGGGCATCCGCACGCCGGAGATCGCCGCTTGGCAGCGCGCGCCTTATGAGTACCAAGTTCGCATCTACGAAATATCTGTGGTCCAAAGCCCCCTGTCTGCACAGGATCGCACAGTGAAAAGTGCAAGCAAACAGGACCGCCTTGCCTCAGCTGTGACATGATGCATCCCGTACCTGTCCAATCAGTATGGCAGCAGATCGTCCTCAGCCGGTGCATGTGTCCCCTCGCAGCGTTTCAGCGACGCCAACAAGGCTACCGCAATGTATCCTTACGTGCTGAATGTATACAATGTGCCAGCATACCAGCAGGTGCGCACCAGCAAACTCCTTCTCGATTTCATACAAGAATTTCTGGGACGATTTTGTCGAATCATCTTACTGTAAGGTTTTGTCAAAAAGTTTCGTGAAAGTCCCTGAGCGCTGTGCTACGAGTGGTGCTATTGTCTTGCTGTTGGTGGCTGGCCCGCCTTCTCATCTGTGCACAAACGCACATGCGCAAAGCACGTGCTACGGTGCCTGGCCCTGGTGCGCTGACCTCCTACGCTGCTGCCGCAGATTCTCATGAAGGATGCGGTGACCAGAAAGAAATTTTTCTTCATCCCGGCGGTGCGCCCAAACACAAAAGTTTGGCTGCCCACCTCAGCACCCGCTGCAGTTTGGATTGAAACGACAATAGCTCGGTCCACTGCTGCTGGCGTGCAAGTGTGCTGTGCCTGGCACACTGCTCAAGGCGGCCACCGCTGCGCGCGTACTGAGCCGTCCTCACGCCCTCAGAAGATATGTGCACATGAACGCTGCTGCGAATGCCGCAGGTGGACAAGTTCGACCCGGCGTGGGCGGCTGACATCGAGAGCAATGGTGACTTCCTTGACCTCTGTAGTTTGGAGAGTTCCTTCTGCCAGACGAATCATGCCCCGGCATGTTGCTCACCAGAGGCGCAGGACCGTTGCCAAGCCGACATACGCCCCGGCCAGCCTCACACGAGCCACTGACGATCTGCCGCCGCACACACTGCCTGGCTCTCACACCCAGCTGCACTGCATGCAGGCGGCCTGAACGACGTCACAGCGGTGTCGCTGTGGGCCAACCAGCAGAACAAAGGCAACTGGAACTTCTTCAGCTTTTGCCAGCTGGTGCGGTCGGCGGCAGCGCTGTTATACACTGTGTGACACACCACCCCGACACCAGACGTGTAGAGCCAATGTGGTGCATCGTGTGCTGTTGCTCGCATGCCCACCCACTCCCTTCGGCAGATCGCTTCCGAGAGCCGACCAAGTTGGCGGCCGCAGACTGTCTACACTGTCATGCATGGACGGTCAGACCCTACTTGGCAGTTGCCCCACCTTCTGTGTTTCCCTTCTGCAGGTGAACAACATCAGCGACGTGCCGTGCAGCCAGCCGTACACGCGGTCCACCATCGGCACCACCGGCAGCCAGCTGGCAGTGTCGCCGGGTGCGGTTTTTTAGGGTTCATAGTCCAAACGCTGGAAACCGCATGAAAGCCTTGGCACTTTGCGATGTGCTGAGTGATCTCGCAGTCTCACGTGCATCCCTGACCAGGCGGATATCCGCCAGTCAGCCAGCTTGAAACTTTGGCGCGCATCGGCTGCTGCGGCTCCCAGATTTCTATGCACATGGAGTTCATTTGATGTCGTACCGTCTGGTCCCGAACGTCAGTCCGTCTGTTTCGTGCAGGCTACCAGACGACGTTCCACTCGGAGGCGCTGCAGGGCGTGGGCCATTGGGAGGGCGCCGTCTTCCAACAGCAGTTTGCCACCGCGTTGCAGGTGCTCCGGGATTTGCATTACGGGTTTCCCTTTCTGTATCACTATAACATATGACCGTAACACATGGCTGCAGACCCAGGCCGCCTGACCCTGCCGCCAATTTTGCCACCACATGGTGTGTGCAGCAGTTTGCTGGCAGTGTGCCGGCATTTTGCCACCATGCTGCAATTGCGCCGCCGCCGCAGCCGCGCCCGTTTTTGTTCATCATCCCTCGTTCAACTTGTCATTCAGAATCTGATCCTGGTCCTGAGACCGGCCCTGGCCTCTGGTTCCACTTCGTTGCTGATTGCCGCAAGCTCAACTGAAGGCCGGCGGCCTATGGGAATATCTTCCCATAGCATTTAGCTTGACTCCGGATACCTGATGCGCAGGTGCAACCGGACTATCTCTTCATCAGTACGTGGAACGAGCACATCGCGCAGGTGTCTCCCTCCTTCTTTCTTCGGAGAATCGTGCAAGCTGACGCGCACACGGCAGCACGCATCGAGTCTCTTTCCATCCGCAGTGCCGAATTTGCAACAAATGATGCTTTTGCACCCATTGATAACATGCCTTTCGTGTGCTGAACTGCGTGCAGAGTCAGGATGTGAGCGGGATACCGCCATACGGCTCCATGGGCCTGGAGTCTGACAACTCCAGCGCCAGCATCGGCTTTGTCGGTGCGCCGCTCGCCCATTCATGTCCCAAAAGACTCACGACCAAACAGGCTCGGCAAGGCGCTTGCATTTGACGGTCGAAGTGAATCATTGCGATCGGGGGCCCTGTGCCGGCAGCTGCCGGGTGGTCCACGCCTTGGGCGGTTTTGGCATCGGGTACCTGACATGGAGGTCAGGTACCACAAACGCAAGAGGTTTGCACAATGCCACCGTGACAACGTCACGATGCTGAAGCTGATACAATACGGCTACCTGCAGACGTGTATGGCGAGGCCTTCAGCCGGGACATCGAGCCGTCAGTGGAGGGCGGCACCCTGCTGTACGACATCATGACCTCCTGCATCAAGGTCTACCGCGCCGGCGCGACCACGTGCACCGCCGCGCTCGCCGCCGAGCCCTGCTGCGCCGGTGCGGTCCAGTAAGACTCCCGTGCAATCTCTGTCAACTGCCAGCTGTGGACTTCCAAGGGTAAGACTGCAGATGGCACTGGTGGCTGCCTCTGCATGTCCAGCTAAATGCCTGCGCTTGCCAGCACAGCTGCTGCGGCAGGGCTGTGCTGGGCTCCTCCTGCAAACCACTGCCTCGAGCTGCATGTTTGCTCTAAGTACAAGGGGGATGGACACCCCTTGGGGTCTAGCCTCTGGAGCTCCCGCAGCAAGCCAAGGCCGCTTCAAATGGTTCCGGCTGCTGGCACACAGGCGGCGCCTTCAGCTCGCGCTTTGCGTACGTGAGCACCAACGACGGCGTGCTGGGCATCCGCGCGACCGCTGCTGGCCCCGCCGCCGACCGCACCGCTCTGTACCAGTGCTCGGTGAGTCCTGCCCGATTACCCCGCCAACTCAGCAAACGGAATGTGATTGTTATCCTTCTGTACACACTGAAGTAGGATCTGTGGGCTCAATGTTCCGAGACATGCTAATGACTGCTTCTGCCTGCTGTCACACACGCCGCAATTTTACGAGGTTCATACACATGATTCACCAGCTCAACTGCATATGCACCAGGCACATCACTGGCCACCTCCCTGTCTGCGCCTGCCGTCTCGCTCCGCTTCATGTCGACACCCTCTAGCCGACACATTCTCTCACGGTGCTGCCCGGTGGACTGCAGTTCGGTGTGGCGACTGCCGCGCCGACGGCCGCGCCGACGGCCGCGCCGACGGCCGCGCCGACGGCCGCCCCGACTGCCGCCCCGACAGCCGCTCCCACTGCCGCGCCCACCCGGGCGCCGACGCGGCGACCGACAAAGCGCCCTACGCCCAGGCCAACACGAGGACCCACGCGGCGCCCTACTGCAAGACGCCCTACAAGACGTCCTACTCGCCGTCCGACAAAAAGGCGCCCTACAAGACGTCCCACGCGAAGGCCGACCAAGAAAAAGCCGACAAAGCGGCGCGCCTCCCTGCGGCGGCGCCCGACGAGGCGGCCCACGAAGAGGCCGACCCCCCGCCGCGGCCGGCGGCTGTCGCGGGCTGCGGCCGCTGTGCAGGTTAGTCAGCAAAATGGGCGGCGCCTGGCGCAGGCGCCGACGGGTTTGGCGCCGCCGACGCCGTGGTTCTTCTCGACGGACACCGCCTGCGAGCCGGCGGTCGTCGGCGCCGGCTACTCCCCCGCCCAGCTGGGGTGACAGCCCTTTCCTTTGCGTCTGCTGCCCTTTGGCTCTGGTGCATCCGTGACCGAGCAGCTTCCGCTGCCCGCCATGTGTTCGTGAGCAAGTGGCACATTCGGATGTGCCACTTGCTCACGAACACACCTGCAGGGGGCCGCTGCATTGTCAGCGCTGTCGACGGGGACATGCTTCAGCACCTTTCCATATGTAACGTCACCTGTGCGGCTGCTGATCGCAGGTACATTTCGTTGGTAAAAGGCGGCAACTTTCTACGGGCGCTGCGGCGGTGCGTGTCGCCCACCGGCGACCGCACCCTCTACATCCTGAACTTCGTGGCGTGCCCCGAGGGCACGACGCTGGAAGCAATATTGGGTTACGTGCGCTGAAACAACAGCACTGCATCCGGTTGATCACCAGGCTATGCGGCGCGCCGCCTGCCAAATTTCGTGAGATTTCGTTGCTGATGCCTCCGCAGCCCACCACGATCAAGATTGATGAAACCTGCTGCTTTGGCAGCCGCTGCTACGGATGTTAGATAAATCTCCGATAGGCGTTACACTCCATGGGACGTCAGTCAGGTACTTGATCAATGTAGGATGGATGATGAGGACATAATCTTGAAGAAGCTTCTTTTTCGGTGAAAAGCTGCAATGCCTTGCGCAGAATACCGATTTGATATGCCGCACGCATGTAGGTAACTTTTTTAACTTTTTCTGGTCCTCCGAACTCCTCCAGTAACTGGAAGTGAATCGTTCACTTTTTCCTCGGAGCAGGCGACCTGCCTCGTGGGCCACAGAGTGTAGCGCTGGACTATCATCTTTACACACGCACACGCGCGCACAGTGTATGCACTGCGACAAAAACCACGAGCAAGCTTCCGAGAGGTTCACTGTCTCACTGTCTGTTCGAGGCAGCCTCTGTGCAACGGGCCTGCCAGGTCTCTATCAAGACTAAAGAGCCTCTGCGAGCTGCGCTGCAATTCAAGCTGCGGGGTAGGTCTCAAGCTGGGTCGCAGCGGCGCCACCTTGGCTTCAGAGGACGCACGGCTGTGCTGAGAGAATTTGCTATCTTTGGCGGCTGCATTGCGCTGCATCCAGACAGCGCTGCGGTGTTATCAGGCCGGTCGGCTGCGGCCGCCAGGCGGCGGCTAGGGATGCGCGGGCGCTCTGGGGTGGCGCGTCCGCGGCCCGCGCCTGCCATGTCATCCGAACATTCGCTGAAACTCGCCGTTGTTGAGCTTGCACAGCTCGTTGTGCTTCTGCAGGTCTGCGCAGCGGCATCAGCATGCCTCAGTTTCATATCTGCACATGCACATGCACAACAAATTCAAAAGTGCAAGCTTTGTTTTCCGTGGCAGACGGCGGACATGCGGCAGCAGGAGGCTCATCTGCAGCGCACCAAAGTTGTTGCCGGCGTTTGTGTGGCTGTCTGCTGCGATGGTGTCCGGCGACTCCACCATCCCATCCACCAGGATGTACTTGTCGTCAAAGCTGCTGGGCTGCCTGAGGGTGACGTTCACGATGCCGTCGTCCGCTGCCTTCACGCGGATGGAGGTGCCGTCAAAAGACTCGACGTGCCCCACGAGGCGCACCCGGCGCTGCACAAACTGGCCCAGCATGTCCCGGTTCACGAAGGGCGCGTTGCTGCTGATGTCCATTATGTGCAGTCAGGCGGAGAGTGCGAGTGTGAGCGAGACGTGGGCAGCCGTGGATGATACGTCCTTGATGAGAGTGCATGTGCAAAGTGCAAGGGCATCGAATTGCTCGCTTGGGAAGCTCAGCACGCGGAGCATTTCGCCAAATTTCGCGGCAAAGGAGGAAAGATCCGCGGGACAAATGATCGGAGCCAGTGTGCCGCTGGTAGATCCTGCCACAGCTTGCAGTTTGCTCTGGAGCTCCGTCATCGCTGGGACTGTTCGGAAGCTTGCAGAAGGCTGCGCAAGGCCGGCTTTGGCAGAGTTGCGTCGGGTCAGCGCGATAAAGAAGTCGATCAGTTAGCCTCGGCGTTTCGACAAATGGCCGGCCTCAACGCCGGCGCGTTGTCTTCCTCGGCATTCACAGGCCGCGTCCTGCAGCATGCCTACCACACCAGCCGGCAGCAGACGCGGGCGATCACGAAGGCAGAGCTGAAGGTGAGCACATCCTGTTCAGAGGGTGTTGAGAGACTCGACACAGGGCGATCTTTGGGTTATCCGCTCGTCCATGATTGAAACGTTATATCATACGCTGTCCTGTTCCGATCAGGTGCGGCCATACACCGTGCGCAAGGGGGACACCCTGGCCAGCATTGCCACCAAGCGCGAGGTGCCGCTGGAGCAGCTGATCAAGCTGAACCACAACACGTCGCCCGACGCCCTGGTGGAGGGTCAGACGCTGCTGTTGCCGGCCGGCAAGCTGTCCTCGCGCGACAAGGAGATCCTGGAGGGCATCGGCCCGTGGACCTACCGCACCTACCCCGTGCGCGCCGGCGAGAACCTGGAAGTGAGCCCTCTTCTTTAATCCACTGTCCGCAGCCTGGCTTTGTTACTGTTTACTGCTGCTGGGAACATTAACATTTGATCGTGCAGCATGAGCACAGGCACATCGGATTGCTCTGCAAAGCCGGCACCAAATCCGCCTTGCTTCGTGCTGGCGCACCAACATGGTGTGGAGCGCTTGCTCATTTCAAGCTTAGTCGGGTCATCGGCTTGTTGCGAGCACAGCGCTATCATGTGTATCCACATGAATGCAGCTCGGTGATGCTCATGTCCACCACACACACTGGGCATGCCCGCGCCGCGCTCCCTGCCGCACATCATTCAAAGCGCTTCTCACCAATGCTTGTGTCTCGGTTGCCGCGCAGGACATCATCTCGAAGCGCAAGATCGCGCGTGTGGAAATGGAGGCGCTCAACCCTACCGTGGACCTGGACAAGCTGTCCACCGTTTTCCACGAATTTGCTGTCTGCCATTTGACCATCATCAATTTTCTCGCACAGGACATCATCTCCAAGCGCAAGATCACGCGTGTGGAAATGGAGGCGCTAAACTCTACCGTGGACCTGGACAAGCTGTCCGCCAACCAGATCATTAAGCTGCCCGCGGGCAAGTACACCGTGCGGGAACAGGAGATGCTGTCCAGCTTCGCCCCCAATGAGTTCTTCTCCAGCATCACGCACATGCACAAGGGCACTGCAATCGCCTCCGCCGCGCTGCTGGGCGCCGCGATCTTTATCTGGCGGCAGAAGAACGACGACTACTCCTGAGGGAAGGACGAAAATTGCAGAGGCCGTAGCGCGGGGGTCCAGACATGCTGGTTCCTGGCCGCTGTGAACGGGAGTAAAAACAGTCAGCCGCTGGGGGTGGGCGGACCTCAAGAGCTGGCGGAACAGCCCTGCTAGAGATGTCTATAGATGGAAGTTACAGACTGCTTGTTCTGCAATTTATGGGGGCGAGAGCCTCAGGGGGCATCGTAGAACTCTAGTGGAAGAGTTGGGCTCTAGTGGAAGAGTTGGCGACTTGGGCTTGGGGGTGAATGTTTCGTCAAGGTCGAGCAGAAGGGTTCCTGATTAATGAACAGAGGCCATGCGTATGTACTGCTTACAACGACCCAAGACGCTCGATGCATAGTCTGAAACGCCATACTTCCCGATGAGCGACAAGTTCGTTCTTTCCCCAAACGCTCAGACCAGCTCAATCACCGCCATCTCGGCGCTGTCGCCGCGCCGCACGCGCACTTCCGTCACCACGCGGCAGTAGCCGCCGCTGCGGTCGCCGTACCGCTTTGGCGCCTCCTCGAACAGCGACTTGACGATGTCCTTGTCGTAGATGTACGCCAGCGCCTGCACGCATGAATGCCAACTGGTTCAAGGACTGCGATCCGTATGTCTGCTGAACATGCACGCATGCGGCACAAGCGCGAGGTGGCACACTGACGCAGTGACTTCCTGTTCGATGTGCTGGATGTCGCAGAAGCATGGGCCGCTGGCGAGCGAACATCCTGGAGAGCTGGAGTACGACATGAACAGGGCTTCCAGCGCTCGAGCCTGCGCGCACACCTGTCGCCGAGCGTGGAGGGAGCCGTCCTTTGCCAGCTGGATCATCTTGTCGACGTACTTCCGCACTGCCTTGGCCTTCGTCTGCAGGTGGTGGAAAGAAGTCAGACGGCGACGCTGTATGGTGCATCGAACAGGAGAGACAGGCCCGAAGTTTCAGCACGAACTTTGAGGCATGCACGTAATCAGCAGCACCGCCGTGTCTGAGCGGCGGACCACTGTTCACAGGTTTCGTGCGCAAACCAGCTGCAGCCCACCTTCGTCGTCGTGATTTTGCCGTGGCGCAGGATCTCTGTCGTCAGGCTGCGCAGCAGCGCCTTCCGCTGGTCAGCTGGCCTGTTCAGCTTCGGGACGCCCTTTCTGTGCCGCATGGCAAAGACGGTGGCGCCATTTGTCGGGCAGTGCAGCATGCCGCAGTCTGCGCTCCCTGCGGTCACGCAAAAGTAACGGTCATTATCTGGAAACATCTGACACCTTGCGACAGAAGCAGCATTGCTTCCGACATACTCGCTTGTTTGCTGAATGCTATCCTGCTCCCGAATGCACTCCCATCCCGTGGCAACGGCTGCGATCCACGCACCATTATGCAGTGGCCGCCTGAGGCCGCTGTTGAGGCTGGTCATCGGCGCAAAGGCTGCCGGGGCTGTGCTGGGGCGTGTAGCGCTGCTTCGCTGCTGCAGGCGGCAGGTGGGCAAGTGCATCTTCAGGGACGTCATCGAGAATGCCATGGCGGCTGATATGTCTGTCGGGACCTTTCTAAGTCACTCCACACAGCTGAGAGTTTTGAGGCGCCTGCAACTAGGCCAAGCGCACGTCGTTGAGCTGCAGAGCGAAGCAGAGGGGCTGCAAAGTGGATGAAAACCCTAAACCCAGCCTGCGTCGCTGTGCCATGGCCAGCTCGCCCCTTTCTCCCTTGGCTTGGACACCCGTTTTGTCACAATCGCTTACGAACCGCTCCCAGCAACCGCTGTGTGGGGCTCTGACCGCCTGCCGTTGGGTGACACCTGCACTCTGATTGAACCATCCGCAGACGCTCCTCTGCTGCGCCTGCAAGCGGGCGCCCTCGCGGCGCAGGCTGCCCCGATGGCAGTGCCAGCCCACCTTCTGCGATGACCAGGGCCAGCCTCAGCTCGGGTCGCAGTCGCCCGCTGCACTCGCAGAGCTGCTCCTGCTTGGCGGCCGGCGACTGGGCTGAGCAGAACTGCGGGAGGAGGGAGCCTCAGCCATGCCCCCGCGCGGCAGCTCTCACGGCTTGATTGGTGTGCTGCTTTCTGCGCTGTCAGCTGCTTCTTCGTCTCTGTACTGTGACTTGCAGAAAGCACCCTGCATCTGCTGATCTCGAACCTTTTGACTCAAGAGCTGGCCTTGGGAGCTTGCCAGCACCTGCAGCCCTCGCAAACGCCGTCGCCGCACCACTGTCAAAAGTGCCAAAATATCCTGATGCGGCTCCTGCCACCACTGACGCAGCCTTTCTCTTCGCAGACAACTTCTACCTCAGCAAGGATGAGCTGCTGCATGACAGCCCGTCGTGGCGCGCCGGCGTGGACGCTGAGACGGAAACCTCGCTGCGCATCTTTGGCTGCGAGCGTGTGCAGCTCGGCGTCCTGTACCTCAAGTTGCCGCAGGTGAACTCCTGAGAATCGCATGCGGCGAAAACGAACTCGCACGAAGAACTGCATTCACGTGCATTTGCAGGCAGTGTCTCGACTTTGACATGCTGCTGTCCTGTGACTGACGGAACGATCTTTGGTTGGAGGCGCTGGAAGCTCATGTGGTAACCTGCGATGCTGCAGGTGGTGGCCGCCACGGGACAGGTCCTGCTGCACCGATTCTACTGTAAGCAGTCCATGACCGACTTTGACGTCAAGGTACCAGCCTCGCTGCCCACAGCCGGCCAAAGAACAATCGTTTTGAAAAATCGAGCTGTCACCCCTGCCGCAATGAGCAATGTGGTGCATCTTCCTGAGTAACCTGCTGTGACCTGTCGCTGCCTCTTTACCAAGTGACTCGCTGGTGATATCGCTGGTTCTGCTGATGCAGCGGGTGGCAATCACGGCGACGTGGCTGGCGTCAAAGCTGGAGGAGGCACCCCGCAAGTTCCGTGATGTGCTTGCCGTCTTTGCGCGGATAGACTGCCGCGCCGAGGCTGACGGTCCCCTGGACCTCCTCGACCCCCACTCTCAGGTCCGCGCCCCTCCACTACTGCTGCCGACCCCGCATTGCTGCCGCTGCCCTGCTGTTCAGCTCTTCCATTGGGGCAATGGACCACTAGTGCAGTGCATATTCAATGGCAGTGCTGTGGTAGCATGCAGCGATTGTGGCTGACGCTATATTGCGTCTCTCCTGCGCGCAGAGGTTCGAGAACCTGAAGCAAGACGTGTTCCGCATCGAGAAGAGCATGCTGCGCGCCTTTGGCTTCGTGACGCACGTGGAGCACCCGCACAAGTTCGTGCTGAGCCTGCTGCAGATACTGGAGGTGTCACCCGATCTGCTGCAGGAGGCCTGGAACCTGACCAACGACAGGTAATGTGTCCTCTATAGAGTTTTCCAATTGTAAACCTTTTCTGCTGGTCTCTTGTGCGTAATCCCTGAGTGGGCATTTGTTGAGGGCCTGTGGAGACTAGTCAGTGTTCCTGCCTGCAAGTGCATCTTGATGTTGTGCTACGACTTGGGATGGCATTCCTGCTGCGTTCCGCTGGTCTCCTCGGACATTGTCAGCTTCCCGGTCTCCATAGTTTCTTGGTTGGCAAGACAGGCGCTGACGCAGTTGTCTGCTTCCCTGCAGCTTGCGAACCAATCTGTGCGTGCGCTTCAAGAGCGAGGTGGTCGCCTGCGGCATCATCTTCCTGGCGGCGCGCCGGAAGCAGGTGCGCACCAGAGCACCCACTCAAGTAAGCCTATGCACCGCAGCCATCCTTGCGCATTCGCTCCCTGTGCACTGCGCTTTGGGGCAGAATGGCACTTGGGCCTCGGTGGTACTCACAGCTTTACCGCCCGTGCTGCTGCATGCCGACAGATCAACATATGGCAGCTTTCCTGCATGCAATACCGCTACCTCATCAATTCTGCGCCAACGTCTGCTTTGGCGCTGCTGCGCAGGTGGTGCTGCCGGAGAGCCCCGGCGGCAGCTGGTGGGACCTGTGCTCGGTGTCCAAGCCCGACCTTCTGGAAGTGGCCGCGGAAATCCACAACCTCTACGCCATGCCGCACGCGGTGTATGTGCCCCTGGGCCGTGCCGCCCGGGCTCCGGGCTCCTCGGCGCCGCGGCAGAGTTCCGCCGCCGCCGCCGCATCACCGCTGTCCGCGCCGCCGTCGCCGCCGGGCGGGGCGGCGTCTGTCGGCGGCGGCTCGGTGAGCGCGGGGCCGTTGCCGAACGGCGGCGGCGCCAGCACCAGCCGCGGCCCCGCTGGCTCTGGCTCTGTTGATGTGCGGGACGGCACGGGCGGCGGCAGCGGCGGTGCCGACGCAGCCGGCACATCAGGCCCCCACCAGGTTCGTCATGTTTGATGTCGCACTAGCACACAGGTGCATCAGGAAGGAGCCTCTACTGTTTTCTAAGGCATGACAGAACTTGGACGCCGCGGCTGGATGATGAGCAATAAATCAACCCCTGATCACCTGAGGGCTATGTATTCGTATTCTGACAGCTCAATGGCGCCACGCACCCTTACCGATAGCAACCTTGCGGATGCCCTCAGCATGCTGGAGAGTGACCTGTGTTGCCTGCTCGTCAACCTCTGTTCCATGCACGCAGGCAAGGGACGACGGCCAGGCCAGCGGCAGCCGCTCGCGGCACCGCAGCCGCAGCCGCAGTGAGGAGGACGAGCGGTCAGACCGGCGCCAGGGCTCCCGCTCCGCTGAGCGTGCCAGAGACGCCTCCACGGCGGCCCCCTCTCGCCGCCAGGACCGCGACTCTGGACGCGACAGGGGGACCAGCCGGCCCCGCGGCCGCGAGCCGGACCGCGCCAGCAATGGCCACCGTGGCGGCAGCCGCAGCCGCCGGGAGGATGATCGTGTCCCCGGCGGCGACCGGCAACGGCGCAGCCGCAGCCGCGAGCGCGGCAGCCGTGGCTCAGTTGCCGAGCGGGCGCCCAGTGGTGTGGCGGACGCCAGGCGGGAGGGGCGCGACAGGGGCCGAGAGGCCCGGGACGGCCGAGATTCTGCCGACGGCCGGCGGCGGGAACCGGGCGAGTACGAGCGGAAGCGCGAGCGTGCACTCCCCTCTGACTCAGGTACGCCCGACCTCTGGTGTCTGCTGTGACTAGTGCCTGCTGCTTCTTTCTGACAGTGCCAACTGACAGATCACATAGGAGCCTGGAGCTCGGTTGCCACTCGGAGAATCTCAGGACCTTTCTTCGACGCCTCCCACTCCTTTGGCACTATGAATGCTGGACAGTCTCTTGGCTCCGCCTTCAATAGCCACTGGAAGGATACCGACTAACCATCTTCAAGTTTTATAAAACTGACTATATCTGTCTTGCTCCTCTAGGGCACACAACCTTCGCCCCGGCGCAGACAGCAGTCGCCTGTCGGTGACAGCCCTGCAGCACAGCCACTTGGCTGTGTTGGCTTCTCAGAGCCGAATTCTGAACAGCCAGACGTCATTCCGAGGGCAAGGTACAGTGCTGCGGGTTGCCTGTCAGACAGTGCTCAGCAAGCATCCCCTGTGACGCTGCTGTGCCGGCATGTTTGAGCGATCAGTGCCATGCTGTGCCGTGCCTTGCCCCGCCAGCTGGCTCGGATGCGTGCAGGGCTGGTGCTGCTGGGATCTGCCGCCTCCTGCCGGCCAGCTCTGCAGTCGCAGCTGCTGCAGCGGTCAGCTCAGTTGAGGAGCCAGCCTGTCGGCAGCAGCCCGAGGATCAACAGCAATTCTGGCAGGCAGCTGCGCCGCTCAGCTCCGCTCCCGGCGGCAGGCCCACAGCGACAGCAGTTGGGTGGCAGCACTTCAGCTCCAGAGCAGCGGCATAGCTTCACTTGAAGTGCGGCTTGCAGAACGTTGAAGAGCGGCTTGCAGAACAGCTTGCCGGACAGCTGGCAGCAGCAGGATGCCACGGCGCTGCTTGCTCGCTGTGGGGGGTGCAAGCCTGAACCCTCGCTCAGGGCGCGCCGCTGCACCTGCCGTGTTGCTGTGCACGCACATGCTGTGCCATCGCTTGGGCAAGCGTTCAGCGTGTGCGAGAGCGGCGCTGCTGGCAGCTGCCGCTGTGGTGCCAGCTGCTCATCCTGGCGCCGCAAAACCCAGCAATGTGTCAGCGAGGCACCGCCAGGGGCCGGGACAGTGGGGGGTTCAGCCGCTGTGGCAGAACAATGGCAGACTCTGTAGCAGCGTCCAGCAGGTAGAAAGGGCAAAGGCAGCATGGGTGGGGAGCAGCGCACTGGCAGCAAATAGTGGAAACGGCAAAAAGTACAGAATTGAACGTTGCTGTGGTGTGTTCCAGGGCTCTCCAGGAGATCTCGTGCTGTGGCGGGCTGAGGCAAAGGCTACCACACGCAACCAAGCCTCGTTCAAGCACTGGCTAGCCAACAAGTTCTGGCTGTGTTGACGGTCCTGTTCCATTGCATGCAGATCCCGCCCTGAAGCGCAGCCGCCTAACGCCGACGGACGACCGCCGCAGCGGCCGCGCGCCGTCGCCGGCGCTGCCGCTGCCGCCGGCGCTGCCCCCCGCTCCGGACGCGGCTTCTGCAAGGCCGGGCAGCGGCGGCGGCGATGCCCGCATCTCGCGCCCCCGGCCGGGCATGGTGGAGCGCATTTCCGCAAAGGACCGGCTCGGTGAACGCGGCTCAGCTGACCGACCGTCCAGCAGGGGCCCTGCCGAGCGGCTGCCCAGCCGCGGGCCCGGCAGTCACCCAGCGGAGGGCAAAGCGGCGCGGTCGGCAGGGGCGGCGTCGGAGCGGCGGGGCGGTGCCAACGCCGCCTCTGCCGGCAAGCCGCTGCGGGAGGTGCAGTCCGCGGCGGCGCAGCGGGGCGGCAGCACCCTCAGCCGCGCCTCCTCCCCGACAGGTGCACATCTTCGATGGCGAGCCTCTCCAGCGATTAGATGGCAGGATGCCATGCACAACCTGCTTTTTAAACACAACACACAAGTATTGATTTTCATGTAGGTTTACTCACATTCGTGATTGGTTCAGAGTTCTGTCCCGCTGGAGAGGCATGCGTGAAGGCAGCAGCAAGTGTTGTCCTTGACGTGAAGGAGTTTTGTCTTGCCTTGCTTCACCGCTTGCGCAGCTGCATCACATGTGACAGTCGCACAGTCCGCTCAGTGATGCTGGAAAATATATATACGCTAATCTGAGTCTGCAAAAGCAGAGCTGCAGTTACCACACCTTCCCTGAGAGCAGACATGATCAAAACATGAATCCAAGATTCCACCAACGCCTTGCTGGCCTTTATTACGAGCTGTTGCACTATGCAGGTAACATTCGTGATCGACCTGGACCGTGAGCAAGGTGGCGGGGCCAAAGCAGCCAGCTGTGCGACATGAAAAAGTTCAGGCGGCGGATGTGAGGGTGCGTCTCCGGGCGCGCGGGATTGTTGTTGCAACATTGTTGACATGCCATCTGTGGTCAGCATGCCGAATGCTGGAGGCCGGTGAGGCCCGGAGGTAGGCTTGGATGTCGTGAGCCTGCTGTGGAACAATATGACCATGAAACATGCTGAGAATGCTAGTCCTTCGCCTGTCTGTTTTCACCAAAGGTGCGTGCACGCGGAGACCTGCTGCCGGAGAAAGAGTCGTCAGGTGTTGCTTTCTGTCAACAGGCTGTGTACAGTCAGGTTTCAAGTGTAACTCGAGCTTCCCATATTCATGTCCCCCATTCCACACCACGTCTATTTTCAACTGCTGTGTACATGTTGCTATATCCCGCTGTGGTGCCGACCAGTCTCTACCTAGGCAATGTTTTGAACACGCTACAGCATGCGTTTGTACAGTCCAATCTAGACCAGGGAACTTTAATATTTGGAAATTTCATGTGCATCCTCTTTGAAGCCTGCCCCAGCTGCGCGCCGCCCGCCATGGGCGTTGCGCCGGCAAAAGAATTGCAGGTGACCAAATAGACCCTACTCCACGAACTTCTTCAGGGCCACATCGTAGTCCACCCCGATCTTTGTCCGGATCGTGTCGCACAGCTTCATCAGCGCCACTGCGGGATCACGAAACAGCGTCAGCTGCTGTGGAGGAAGGCGCTGTTCACCAGCTGCACCCGCAACAGACCGCCGGCAAACTCAAGCGTCAGTGAAGTTCTTCGAGGTGCAAGCCATGGGCAGCAGCAAGAGCACCCGCGCCAGGCACGGTGCAGCAAAGACATGGTCTCGCCTGTCTGATGCAGCGGCACATCGCCATGCATCTGCAGCGTCTTGTTCAGCACTGCTCCGTGGACTGCGGCACATGACAGCAGGTTTCATCAGATCGCATGTACAACGATCCTGAGTGTGTGTGGTGCGGGTTCTGTACACGTCCTCTCCACCATGTTGTGCCCCAGGTTTCCCAAATCCTCCACCCTCATCAGCGACGGCTTGAATTGACAAAATTCTCCCAGGCGGGCAAGTGAAAAATCTATCGCGGAAACATTCTCAACTCCAAACCTTAATCTCTCACCGGCGGCGGCCTCGAAGATGAAGACGTCGGAGAGGGGAAGTGGCAACAGTTTTGTTGGCATTGCTTCACAAATTGCACCCTCACCAGCGGCGGCCTCGAAGATGAAGCCCTCAGATGCGGGGAAGTGGAAGCCCTTGGCCTCCGGCAGGCCGTGGGTCACCGACTTCGGCACCGGCGGCAGCGCAAACTTGATCGTGCGCCTCTCCTCCTTGGCGCCCGGCCCGCTGCCCCTGCGTGTCAGGCACACCGCCGCTGAATGTCTGGGGATAATAATGAAACCCCCCTTCCGAACCATGAGGCAGCAACGCGGATTCAGTCGTGCGCGCCTGGCCCGCTGCCCCTGCGCAGTGCTGACGGCAGCGTCAACATCTTTGCCAGCTGATATACTCAAGCATGCCACGCTATGGCAGCTGGCACAGCAAGCGTGCTGCCAGGCACATTGGCATTCGCAGGGTGACGCCACTCCGTTCTGGCGGAGCGACGACACTTCCGGGTGTAGAGTACGAGGAAACACACGCAGAATTAACAATTAAACCTCACTTGACTTCGATGATGGTCAGCTCGGAGGGCGCGTGCGAGTCGGGCACCTCGAGGCGGCCCGCATCGCCAAACACCGTGGCGCTGTTGGCGGCGGCGATCTGGAAGCTCCAGGTGGCTGCAAAAGGTTCAAACATACGGCGCTTGGCACACCGGGCTGCTTGGACCTTGTGGCTGTTGCACAGATGACGCTGCACTTGCTTGTGCAGGCTGGCATGCTGCTCCTTGCAGCGATAAGTGTGTCTTGTCAGCCCTGCTGAAAAGGCAGCAGCAAGGGCTGCGCATTGTACAAGGTCGAAGCAAAGCATGAAAGCACCTGTCGCTGATTTCCCCTCCGGGTACCTACAGTCAGCGCGGCCACGGTCGTTCGAACTTGCGAGCAATTCAACATGCAGGCAGGTCAGCGCAGGCTATTCTCAAGGTTTGTGCATGAGTTTCGTGGAATCAGGCACTCGGCAATTGGAGCAATGCTGAATGGTGTGACCCTGTTGAAAACACCATTCAGCGGTCTGCATACTCTAGGAGCCGGATGCCGAGGACAATGCCTTGACACGTTTTGCATCTGTGCACAGAAAACAAGGGGTATGGGCGAGGCGCACTTGAGGAGCGTGCTGCCGAGGACGTCGATGCCGTCCTTCAGGAACGCCGACGCCTGCACGTCTGTCGGCTCCTCGCCCTCGTAGATGTACTGCGCTTGCAAGACAAATTTCGCCAGCGATCTGTCAGCATGCAGCGACCAAAGCAGATGCGGCAGGACAAAACAGGCTTGGCAGGATTGGAGGGACATTGCAGGCCAGCCACAACCTCGGGCACACACTAGTGCTGAGCAGCTTGTGAGGGAAGCGTCTCTTGACACGTTACCGAGTGACAAAGTGCCGACGCTGATGCCTATCCCTATGCGCGACAGCGTTGTGCAGTTGATAAGGTAGAAGCACCTGGATGAAGGACAAGGGGTAGACGCCGATGTCCAAGAGCGCGCCGCCGCCCAGCTCCCGCCTGTACAGCCGCTCGATGCTCTCCGGGGCGACCATGCCGAAATGGCTCTCCACGTGCCGCGGCCTGCAGATGTGGCAACGGAGTGTCGCCCCTCATTCTGCGCAAAGAAGTCTTGCATCAGGAAGAAGGACACAGGAGCGATGAGCCGCTGCGTCACATCTGGCCACATTGGCTGTACTACTGATGCGGTTGGTCTTGCTGTATTGCTGGCGCGGTGTGCGCATCTGGGTTGCGCCGCAGCAGCAGGATAGCAGGAGGGAAGGGCCACGCACTTGCCGATCATGCCGCGGTTGATCACAGCGCGCGCGGCCTGCGTCGCCGGGTGGAAGCGGTCCCAATGTCCCTCCACCAGGAACAGGCCCTGCAGTGAAGGATGTGGCTCAATTCCAGAGGAGCCAGTTGACACAATGTTTGAGAGTGGACACGACATGGTCGTGAGATGATCTTTTAGGGTTTTTGTCCGGCCCCACAGCAAGGAACTGGCGAGCATACGGGCGTCATTTGCTGAATGCACCTGCCGGGGACCTGCTTGCCATCTGAGGCGGTTCACCAACCCTGAACCCTAGGACAGTGAGATGAGCGTTCACCATCTCCTTTGCAAAGTCCGCCATCTCCTCCGCCTGGTCCGCCGTCAGCCCGATTGGCTTCTCGCACAGCACATGCTTCCCGTGCTCCAGCATCGTCAGCACCGTGTCCTGCGGCGGACGACAGCCACGGCAGGTTCAGCACCCACCCGGCCGCGACAGTGCCGGTGTTCACAAAACGCACTCTGATATACATGTCTGTTCTCGACAGCGCGTCTCCACGCTTTCTCCGCCAGCATCCACGGCTCACCAGCATCGAGCCTGCCCAGACATGAACACAGACCAGTACGCAGATGAGCGCTCGGCGTGTGATAGTTTTACAAGAGCCTCTCACCCTGTGCTGCGGGTGCAGGTTGCCCACGTACACGATGTCCACATCGGGGTCACCGGCGAGGTCCCGGTAATTGCCATGCGCCCGCTTAAAGCCGTGGCGCTCAGCGAACTCCTGCGCCTTCGGCAGACTGGAGGACGCCGCGGCGGCGACGAGCTGGGTGCCCGGCAGGAACGCCGCCGCGGTGACGAAGTCATCTGCGGTGTGGGACAAAATTTGTACTCCACATCAGCATCCCGTGCTTGTCCAGAGGACACAGTTCTGCCGCACTTGTGCATCTGTGAATGGTGGGATCGGGTCACCATAGACTAAAACAAACGCTATCACTGCATGCATGCGCGGAATGCGCACCGGAGATTTTACCGACGCCCGCGACGCCCCATCTGAGCTCCTTGAAGATTGACAGGGTCCAGTAGTTTGAGTCTAGCTGAATGAAGTAGTCGTTGTTTTCTAGGACGGCCTCGACATCATTCTCCTCCTTGCCAGTCTCCTGGGCGATCTGCGTTAGCGGCAGGCCCTTGGCCGCGCCAAGCAATAAATCCCACAGCTTCGACGTGAGCGACGGCTCGCCACCGTCCAGCCGGCCGTCCTCGTGCTGAAACGGCGACGGGATGTCGGACGCATCTAGCGGCATGATGTTTGGATACTGTGGTTTTGCACTGAGCAACTGAGCTGAAGTTGGCAGCGATCGCCAACGTCAAACAGGAGATTCGCCCTTCTCACGAAACGCTGTCTTGTTGTTGGTGTGAGACTGTAATTCAAGAGTGAGCTACCAATTGCATCATTGCAGTTTCTGGCGCTCCAGAATGTGGCCGGAACATGGCACGAATGGCATGGCTGTCGGTGACTCGCGCCTGCGTTGACGACCCCTGCTGTCCGGGTATTGCTGCTCCGCGCTCAGCTCTGCTCGGCTCGCTCACGCATTTCAGCCATCATCGCAGCCGCAGGGTTCTGCAGGTGGGAAGTCGGCCGTGGCGTTGCGGCAGCCAGCAAACAGTAGCCCTACCTGACCAGAGTCAACTTGTCACCAGGACCTCAGAGCTCCTGAGCAGCGATCGTTCCTTGCCAGGAGCTGAGAAGCAGAGATGGGAGGAGACAGGGACAAGTACCGTCCCGACCGGCCGGTTAGTCGTCCTTGACTGCGTGGCTTGATGTGCACATCTTCAAAGCTCAGCGTCCCCGTGCCAGCAACGGCCGTCCAGCCTCTGCCAAAGTGGCAGGTTTCGTAAAGGGCACCACTCGCTCTGTGGGCAGCACCCATATCAAGGGAGGAACGCCAGTGTAGGCTTCCCTGACTGCGTCAGTTGCGGGCAGCGCATTGTTACTGCCTGTGGGGCAGCAGCAGTGTATGGCGTCCCAGATGCACACTGCGTCATGTGCTGAGCTGTACCTGCCGTAGTAACCTATCCCCCTGTCCTGCTGTGCAGGTGTTCATCGGAAAGTGAGTGCCGTTCCCAAGCAACACTCTGAATGCATGGCTGGTGCTGCACATGCCCCACTGCCTCAGCCTGCTTTTGACCATCTACGTGACATGACCCGCAGCCATCTTCGTCGCGTGATGCTGCATCACACATACATAGAACAACTGCCCGGCCATGCCGCATGAGTCATCCAAAGGTTGCACCAATGCGTGAATTTCTTCTTCTGCACCAGCTTTGCCTATGAGGAGGACGTGCACGAGGTGCGGCGCGTCATGGAGCGCTACGGGCCGGTCGAGTCCATCGACATGAAGACAGGTCCGTGCGCCGCCGGCCGCCGTGCTCGGCACAACCCTCCCCCGTCTGCCCAACAATCGTGACGGACGCACCAACATCTAGACAACATCCCTGTTCAACGGACGCACTACCGTAGCACTACCGCAGCACTACCGTAGACTACCAGTGCACTTCGCGCATGATGCCTTCCAGCGAGCGCGCTGCTGCGAAGGGCCGGGCTACCGGTGTACCGCCTCAATGTACCGACACGCCTGCTGTACCCCCGAACCTGTACACCTCCGATCTTCGCTGTGGCAACCTGACTCGCCTGAGGCAACGTGTCCTTCGACCTGTGGCGACAGTCCGCGGCCCTGCAGCAAGCAGGTAGGAGCCACCAGGGCTGGGTTGGCAGCTGGTTCAGCTTGAACTGCCATTTCATGTCATGTACTGGGTTCAAGTCAGTATCTGAGTGGGAACGCCCTTGCCTGGAGACTAACCCCTCTAGTCTGGTCTTCCCCACAGCTGGGCCGCCCACCACCGGGTTATACTCATAAGACAGCTCGCAGCCTGCGGTGTTGAGAGCTTCATCATGCTGCGATGGCATTCTGACTGGTGCTTATTTCTCCTGTCCGCAGGCTTTGCCTTCGTCTACATGAAGGTGCGAGCTTTGCATTTGTGCACAGATGCTCAAGGCTTGTGATTTGGATGATGCTGCAATGACACAGGAACACAATACGACTCGTCTTCAATCCCTATGGCAGCTCACCTGTTTTGCGCATTACGCACAGGACATCCGCGACGGAGAGGACGCAATCCGCGACCTGGAAGGGTACGTCCCTAGAAGGTTTTGCCAAAACTGAAAATCAGTTCCTTTTGCGGTGTGCAAGCCTGCATGTGCTGATGCCCTTCGTCTTCTGCCACCGTGCTGCTGCCAGCCGCCTGTACAGACGTTGGCTGCGCTTGGTGTCCTGCAGGAAGGAGTTCGGCATCAAGCGGCGTCCGCTGAGGATGGACTGGGCTCGGGTGAGCGCCTTTCGTGATTGCAACGATAGCATTGAAGGGCTGCAAGTGCGAGAACACCCTGAGGCACGCACGCGAGCTTGACTGTTGACGCCAGCAGCGCACGGTGTGGATCTGAGCAGTAGCATGTGCCCTGCTCAGCGCAGGAGTGACAGCACGCCAGCACGATGGCACCTAATCATCATGCTGTATGGCTGCTGCTGCTCCGTGCCGCCGCACAGAGCGACAGCGACATCAAGCGGCGGGAGCAGGAGCGGCGCACGACAGACCCCACACAGCTCTGCTGCCCCTTTCAAAAGCGAGAAGAGAACGGAGACTTCTGTGCACCCTCCTCACGCAGGGCGACAGCGACATCAAGCGGCGGGAGCAGGAGCGGCGCAAGAAGACGACGCCCTCCACCACCCTGTTCGTCGTCAACTTTGACGTCATCCGCACCCGCGAGCGCGACCTGGCCGACCTCTTCGGCCGCTACGGCCCGCTGCGCCGCGTCCAGGTGCGCTTTGTCGGACAACACAATGGTCACAAAGCGGACCCCTGATCCATGTCGTACATAATGTTCGTGCAGCCGTCCTTCCGTGACTTTGCAGTGCAGAGGAGCACGCAGCAGTGCTGGCTTGCTGCGGCGGGCATGCAGCAGGGACGTGCCAGCGTGATGTGGGCGGGCTGTGCTTTTCCAAGTGCTTGTGTTGCTCTGCGGACCCTGAAGGAAGCCTCGATCCTTCTGTATGACTGTCATGTGCGCCCCATGCTGTGCTCATGTAACAGGTCGCAGCCTTGGCTGGTTGCTCATATATGCAATTCCGCCCTGCCGCACAAATTAACAAAAACTTTGGCTTCGTCAAGATGTGATACACTAGAGCCTTTTCTTAATCTGGCCCCTCAACGTTTGTGCACCTCTTGTCACGCAGATCAAGAAGAAGTTCGCCTTCGTTGAGGTGAACACATCGACGCTTGGTTTGCCTCCGGCCTCGCGCCTTCCATGCAGGGGGTTTCCATGCATGACATGCCACCGTTTTTCGTGTTCAAAGTGCCTGCAGTCGACCGACACGACGACCCATTGTGAGCCTGTCAGCTGCAGCTTGGAAACGGCATGGCTGTGCAACCTTGGAGTCGGCGACTGCGTGCGCAGTGCATGAACGTCATGCGATGCCAATCAGATCAGTTGCATTTGATATGCGCATGCCGGGCTTTCTGTTGAGCGGCAGACGGGGCACTCACACTGCACAAGCACTCTAGCTTCACTGTGCCTAACCGTCACTCACCACCGCTCACAATCACACGCATTTGCGGAGCGCAGTTTGAGGAGGTGGACCAGGCGGAGACGGCGCTGAATGACACCAACCAGACCTCCTGGAACGGTCGCACTATCAATGTGGAGTACGTCTCCCGCGAGGCCGACGGCCGGTGCGCTTTTATTCCATTCTCGAGAGAAGCTGAAGCGACGAGTGCTTGTGCCACATGCTCAGATAAGGGCAGACAGTCATGAAGTTGTCAACACCTCCCAGGTTCCCGCCAGGTTGGCTGACGCACCCAGCTACACATTCTTGCCGGCAGAACCTGCACAGGTCGTCAATGCCATGCTCCTTTCCCTGCAGGCGCCCGGGCGACGAGCCTGTCAGGCCCCCCGAGGAGCGCCGCCGGATGCGCAGCCGCAGCCCCGTCCGCAGCAGCCGCCGCCGCAGCTACAGCCGCAGCCGCAGCCCTGTGCGCCGCAGCCGCCGCCGCAGCTACAGCCGCAGCCCCACGCCGCCGCCACGCCGCAGCCGCCGCCGGAGCTACAGCCGCAGCCCCACGCCTCCCCCGCGCTCCAGCCGCCGCTCGCCAAGTGCGTTCCCTCGCACTTGCTCGCACTTGCACCTCGTATCAAGCTTAGCAGCAGACTGTAGACGTCTCTTTCTCAATGAAACGTCACGCAGAGCATGCATACGGCCAATGCTGAAGGCTGGGGCTTCTTGCGGATCCTCGTGTCGCCTGTCACATGCTGGTGGGAGGTAGCATCGACTGCCTGACGCTGTGCCTGTCGCCTGCTTGCAGCCCGCTCGCGCAGCCCCCTGGACGGCAAGCGCAGCCCGACGCCCCGCAAGCGGAGCCTGTCGCCCCGCGGCCGCAGCCTGAGCCCGCGAAAGCGCAGCCTGTCCCCCCGCAAGCGCAGCCTGAGCCCGCGGCGCAGCGTCAGCCGCAGCCCGAAACGCAGCCCGCGCCGCAAGAGCCCGAGCCCCAGCGCCTCGCCGCGCCGCAGCGCCAGCCGCTCCCCGCGCCGCAGCTACTCCCGCTCGCCACTGCGCTAGCGTCTCCGCCGCGCATGGCGCAGGGTTTAGGGGCCGTGCCTTGCCGCAGCGCGAGGCACTCGCTGCCCCGCAACTCTCCCGCTCCCCACTGGCTGGAGGTAGGTATTAGCAGCAGTTGTTCTGCCCTGTGCTTGACGCCAGCGGGCGGCCAGCGAGCAGCAGGCAGCGGATCGCAAAGCGGCCTGCTGCGGTGTTGTCGACGGCGCCGAGGGCTCTTAAAAGCTGGCAACCGGGTGTGTCGAAGCGAGGCGCAGGTTTTGGCCACGGGCAGCCGTTTTCGATGTAGCAACAGATGTGGTCGACAATTGCACTGCAATATGCACTGACGGTGGCTTGGACGATTATTAGGGTCCAGCTAGTTGCCGGTGGAACAACGCAAGATCAAAAATTGCGTTTCTTGCGTCTGCAGAACGTCCTCTCTTGTGCAAATCATAGTTACACAATGAGCAATGGTGCCGTAATGGAGCCGTCATATCTAAAAGTGAATTACACCGCCTTCGAATTTACAATTTCAAAGTGAACGGGCAGTGCCGGTGCTGCAAACCAGGAGGGATAAGAACATTCCAGGAGTGAGCAGGACAAGCAACGTTGTCAGCTGGCGAAACAAGCCGCCGTGACCTCCGCCGCCTCCTTATTCCTCTTCAGCTTCTCCAGCTCCACCCAGCCATTTCTAGGCCGCAATTGACCGAAGAATCGCCCCCGAGTACTGCACGAACATTTGTGTCAACTTGCAGTCGGTGCAAAACCACCAATCCAGTTGCACGCAGCATTGCCAATGCATCACGCAGGTAGCGCGTGACAGAAAGTCGTTACAATGATACAAGATCCTTCACCTTGAAAGACTCCGTTGTCTCCTGTAGGCAATGCTCCTTCTGCTCGTCCGTCCACGACTCTGCCACCTCGTTCAAGTTGTCGCGCACCTGCAGGCACAAAGAAGAAATTGTATCCTGTGCGCCCAGCTGGCATCGCAAAGAAATGTTGTATCCCGTTCGCCCAGCTTACATCACTCCGACTGCTGCCACCCACAGCACGGTGCTGCTAGAAAATTGATATGGCATGTTGGTCACTGACCACGAGGCCCATGGTAAGCTGGAATTCCTGACCCAGGTGGTTGCATTCTGGGCTGATGCAAAACATGCCAGCCCTGAGCCAGCGAAGAGTGTATGCTTTTGAACAGTTGAAAAGCCGCAGTTGCCCGGGCGCGCACCCCCTCGAGCAGCTCCTTAAGCTCGCCGCGGTACTTGTAAAACTGCAGCTGCTCGCCGTCCAGCACCGTTTCCGACACCTTGTGAACACAGAATGAGTCGTTGTCAGAATCTGCTGCCACGACAAGGGCAAGGTTGCTGACTCGCCAGACTGACCAAAAGTTGCAGCGTAGGCCACCTTGCATCGAAAAGCAGCTAAAGCAACATAGCTGTGAATTGAAACGCGCAATGCGGTGCAATGCAGAACGTGCTTTGCAGCAGCGGCACAGACCGCTGCTCACCTTCTTCCCGATCATGCGGCCGCCGGCAGAGTGCGCAAAGTAGATGTTGTAAAAGTGGCACAGAAATGCCGGCGGGTCCTCCTTTGCTAGCCGCTGCAACAGCCTGCGCATACAGAATGACTGGAAGCTGACACGCAGGGCTGGCAGCAGTTCGGGCCGCTATGCTCTTGAGAGTCAGCTGAGCTGGTCAAGAATTGTGGAAGGACTGTGCCAGGACTGTGGGCAATGTGGCTCGGTAGACAGCAGCCACCTGGCACCCCAAACCATTTGCAGACTGCTCACCGCGAGTACTCAGAGCCAGGGCCGTCCTCTGTGATGGGCGGCGGCTGCAGGCCGTATGTGTCGTTGAACCACTGGATGTCCTTCCCCAGCGCTGCGCTGCGCTCAATGCCCGTGTCCTGAAACCGCCGGTCTGCGGGCGAACCCACATGACAATATGTTGATGTACTGAGATCAGATGCATCGTCTGCAAGCCCGGGCTTTTTTTGCCCAGCGCCGCGCTGCGCTCGATGCCCGTGTCCTATAACCGCCGGTCTACGGGCAAAGGGGGCCATATGAAGATGATTGAATGTATGGAACAAGAGTCATTTTCTGCGAGCCAAAGCTTGCCCGGCCGCGCGTGCTTGTCCGCTTGCAGAGCAGCCACCTCCTGTGGCTTGTGCACAAGACCACGGCGAGCACGAGATTGCGGCGGCAAAGTCGCGAACTCTGAACTGCACTGTGCCCTGCAGTGCGCTGTGGCTGTGAGACTCACAGTGTGGGTGCGGCGCCGCCTGCACGATGTCCTCGAGCGTCTCGAACAGCGTCTTCGACTCTGCCAGGAATTTCAGGTACCCCTCCCGCGTGGGCTGCCACTGCAGCAGGGCACAGCACGGCAGCGTCGGCCGTCGAAACCATCTGGACACGCCCGGAATCAGCCGTCTGAATTTCCATTTCAGACGTTTTATAGCACGCAATATGGTGCTACGCATCGTGTATGACTGCAGGATGTGCCTACTTTGGGGAAGGGCTTCGGAGCTGCCGCCTGCTCGCCCTCCTTGGGCGCCTGGTCCTTCGTGTGCAGTTTCATCGCGACGATGCGCATTTCCTCCACAAAGCCTGCGCACGCCAAGCCGCACATCAGCTGCCGCGCCCACATGCAAGGCTTGTCATTGTCAAACGTGTTAACAACACGTTCAGAAACTATGCAGTTGCACTTGCCTTTGCGCTCCCCTGGCCGCATCCTCTTCTTGTCCTCCTGCACGGCTTCAGCGCCCTGCGCGGTGCTGCCATGTGCTGTCACCCGCACGGTGCGCGCCCTGCAGGACGCTGAGAGAGAGCATGCAAGAGCGTGCGAGGCTCTGCGCTGCTGCAAGGCGCTGCAGCGCGCCAGCGGCTTGGGGCATCGGACGAAGCCCGTGGCTGACCGGGCGTCGAATGCCGACAACATGGCGCCTCGCTGGGCGCTGGTCAGACACTGGCTGACAGACAACACGCTTCGGATGCTTCCAAGTTGAAAGTTGAAAGTTTGACGCCGTCTGCGCCTGGAAGGGCGTCAGGCGTGAATAAAGCGACAGGATTCCCAATCCCTTAGTTGCTGACAGACAAGTCTGACACTTCGCTAAGAGCACAGGTTTGCCCATCCCTCGCTCCAAGGGTGCGTCACGAGGAGAAATGCAGAGATGATGCAGAGATGATCTGCTGCACTCGCAAAGCGCGGGCACGGATCCAGCGCACGCAAATCGTGCCACGATGATGTCATGGACAGGTCTTTCAACTCGCCTTGCGCACAGCATTGCCAAGCTGCATGCTTTGCTGAATGCCAGTTCCACAACTGCACAGTCAAACCTTGGCGTTCGTATCGACCCCTTGCATCTGCGCAGCTGCGCAGGGAGACAAGTTATGCACCCATCATTCACCGGCACTGAACTCTTTTATTTCATAAACGTGAGCTCATACATACAGTAGATCATCCAGCAAATAAATGTAGCATGCAAGGCGTAAAGCGGATGTTGGGCATTTAAGAGTCACTGGCCGCGCGGTCTGCAGCGGTTTTCGGGATTTGAGCTGCGCACTTTAGGAGAGGCACAGCATGAATTCTGCCCCGAAGAACAGCGCCGAGCTGCCAGTCAGATCGTACGCCAGAAGGATCGTCGACACAGTGCGCAGCAACCCCTTCACTGTCATCATCGGCGAAACCGGCAGCGGCAAGACCACGCAGATCTCGCAGGTGCGCGGGCAGCTGCATGCACACTGCACGACCATGTTGCAAACTTTGAGAAGTTCCACGCCTGAGGCCTCCAGGCGCCGCTCTCTGCAGATTCTGCAGGAGGCAGGGTTTGCGGACAATGGCCAGATATGCGTCACGCAGCCGCGCCGGGTGGTGAGCATCCTACTTCAGTGTCGATTGCTCTGTTGAGGTTTCCAGCACACATATAAACTGCAGAGACGCGCGCCTTCATGCATGCCTCACCTTCCAGGTCGTGTCAAGGGTGTTGAGACTGAGTCGCCTGCCAGGGTTTCGCTGATGGGATGTTAGGTCGCGATAACGCATTCACTCTCAATAGCCTCGAGCCATGCTCCATGCAGGCGGCCGTCACCGTCGCTCGCCGCGTCGCAGAGGAGCAGGGCACGGAGATCGGCCACAGGGTGGGCTACGCGGTGCGATTCGAGGAGCGCTCCTCGCCGGAAACACGCATAAAGTACCTCACAGGTCAGTGCCCATGGTCCTGCACGCTGCGCTGATACGAGCTGCCAGCCCTGAACATATCTCGAGTTGGCCATGTAGGTTGATGTGCTTTGCGTGCCTCCCCGCATGTCAGGTCCACGCCACATGGGCACGCTGCTGCAGCAGCGCTGCTATTGCATCTTCGTCAAGTCTCGTTACGGTTGCTGTCACCGAATCTGCACGTCTGTGATGCGCAGACGGCACGCTGCTGCGGGAGTGCCTGGAGGATGTGCAGCTGCGGCGCTACTCGGTGGTGGTCCTGGACGAGGCGCACGAGCGCAGCCTCAACACCGACATCCTGTTCGGCGTGCTCAAGGGCCTCGTCAAGCGCCGGTGATTACCGATTGATTTATTGTTTGCCTCCTCACGAAACAAAGCAACAGCCTGATGGGCGCGCGAGCGCGGCCTCACCGCCAACAACCTCAATGTCAACGGCGTGTCTGGCATGGTCAAGGGCCTCGTCGAGCGCCAGTGCGGCTGAATTTCCTGGATCGTCGAGTGGTTCAGGTCGCCGCTGATGCCCTGCACTTGTGGAGCCTGCGTGGTGCCGCCTCAACATCGACATGCTGGCAGCCAGAATCAAATGGTATGTAGCCTGTCCCTGGAGTCGAAACGACTTGTTCGATCATGTTACAGATCGGACCTGCGGCTGGTCATCACGTCGGCGACGCTGGACGGCGAGAAGTTCTCCGCCTACTTTGACGACTGCCCCGTCATGAGCATCCCCGGGCGCTGCTTCCCCGTGGACATCGTGCACTCACTGGAGGTGCTTCCTCCGGCATCTCTTGCCCTTGAGCAAGTCCATCGCCTTAGTGAGGAATGCCAGCCCAGTCACTCCCCATCAGTCACGCATCCAGCTGCACAACCTCATTGATTCGAGATGCTGTGCAGGACCACACAAAGGACTACCTGCAGGCGGCCATCGATACCGCGCTCGACATCCACGTGGAGCAGCCTGCAGGCAAGTAATGATTCCTGTTTATTGCACTCCGAGCACTGTCACAATGCACCCTCCCGCGCACCGCAGGCACAGTCCTGAGCGCATGTTGGATTGCGCCAACATCTCCCGCCGGCAGCGCCGCAGCCCCCCACCCGCCTTGCCTCTGTCTGCGTCGCAGGTGACATCCTGATGTTCCTGACGGGGCAGGCGGAGATAGAAAAGGCGGTGGCCAAGCTCAACGAGGGCATCGCGTCGCTGCCGCCCGACTCCTGCATGGACCTGCTGGTGCTGCCCATCTACGCCGCCCTGCCGCCCGAGCTGCAGGTGAGAACGACCAATGTCGCGAGGACGAACAGCTGCGCACTGGGTGTGCCGTTCGGCACGGTCGCCATTTAAGCATCCTGCGCCTGCCTTGCACGCCCGGTGGTTTGTGCCGGCACTGCCAGGCTGATCGGGCTGCCGTCGCTGCATGTCGGGTCACCGACATCGCAGCAACTTCAGGTACCATGGACGGCATTGCTGAAACCATCACGCCATGCAGGCCCGGACGTTTGTGCCGTCGCCGTCGGGCTGCCTCCGCTGCTTAGTCACCACCGACATCTCCGGGGGTGCTCGTCGTCCAGCGATGTCAATACCCTTCCCACTCATCCCGCAGGCCCGGGTGTTTGCGCCGGCGCCGCTTGGCTGCCGCCGCTGCATCGTGGCCACCAACATCGCGGAGACCTCCATCACCGTGGACGGCGTCGTGTACGTCATCGACCCCGGCATGGTCAAACAGAAGGAGTACAACCCGCGCACCGGGCTGGACTCCCTCCTCGTCTCCCCCATCTCCAGGCGAGTTTATCTTTCATCGTTCACAGGAATCTTTCACATCCAAAACTTGATCTGGTGAAGCCAAAGGTATACAGCCGCGCACCGGGCTGGGACTCCCTCCTGCTCTGCCCCTTTAGCTGTGACAACAACCGTCATTCGAGACGATGCTTGTTCTGTGACAAATCGCGCACCAGGCTGTACTCCCTGCCTGTCTCCCCCCATCTCCAGGCGATCTCCACTGTTACCCGGAGACAACGCTGTTCTCCTGCTTCCTGCGCTGCACAGCGCCCGCAGCCACCGCTCCGAGTTTCTGAACTGAATTGGTGCTTGCTGCTACAGGGTGCAGGCGACGCAGCGGGCGGGGCGCGCCGGGCGCACCCGCCCTGGCACCTGCTTCCGCCTGTACAGCGCGCGGTTCGCGGAGGCCCAGATGACGGCCGCGACGCCGCCCGAGATCCTGCGCACCAGTTTGCTGTCTGCGGTGCTGCACCTGAAGAGCCTGCCGCTGCAGGTCGACGTGCTGCGGTTCGACTTCCTAGACCGCCCCTCGGTGCGCCATCTGGATCGCGTCTCTTTTTCAATTTGTGTTTGCCATCTATCTGTTCCTTTCCACGAGCCTGCCGCTGCAGGTCGATGTGCTGCAAATTCGACTCTCTGGACCGCCCCTCGGTGCGTGTCATTGGGTCTTCTTCGATTCTGCTCGTAGGGTGAAAGCGAAGGCACCTGAGGACCTGCCACTTCAGTTTATCGTGGGGGTGGGCCCTCGGATGCGTTAGGCTTCATAGACAGGGCGCTGGATCTTTTGAGGGTCCTACATGCGCTTCCGGGTCAAGTGCATGCATCCTTGTGCTTTGCCGGAATGGCACACTTAACCACGGGTTGCTATCGCTGCAGACAGAGGCGCTCGAAGACGCGCTGCGGCAGCTGTACGTCATGGGCGCTCTCGATGAGGATGGTGCCATCACCCCAGCGGGGCGGCGCATGGCGTCGCTGCCGCTGGATCCCGCGCTGGGCGCGGCGGCGCTGGCGGCAGCGCGCTTGCGCTGCATGCCCGACCTCCTCACCGTCGCCGCCATGCTGTCTGCAGACAGCATCTTCGCCGGCGGCAGGTGAGGTGTTGTCTCAAGGAGAGGCGCCTGCGCTGCATGCCCGACCTCCTCACCGTCGCCGCCATGCTGTCTGCAGACAGCATCTTTGCCGGCGGCAGGTGAACCTTTGTACCAGCTTTGTTTACAACACGAGGTACTGGAGGCGGCGCAGCTGCATGCCTGACCTGCTCCATTGAGACGGCTGTGCTGTCTGCGGACAGCATCTATGCCGGCGGCGGGTGAGGGTTTGTGTCATGTACGTTCAAAAAGCAGGCCACATATTTTGAAGAAGGCTGCGCGCCTGCGCTGCATGCCCGACCTACTGATGGCGCCGCCGTTGCGTCTGAGCTGACTGCCCAAGCATGTGCTGGAAGCAGACGAAACCATCGTGTCTGAACAGCTTGTCATGCAACGTTGTGCAGGGGTCCGGAGCAAATCGTGCGGGGGCAGGCCGACCGCTCTGGCGCGCAGCCTGTGGGCGAAGCTGGGCGCAAGGTGCTGCAGGAGCTCATGCGGGAGGGTTTAGGCGACCACATCCTGCTGCTGCGCGTGTACCAGGTGCGCGCGTCAGCATGTCAGAGGGTTTAGGGAACAGATCAGATGTGAAAGGCCGAAAGGCGTCTGCAGGAGGGTTTGGGAGGCCACGTCCTGCTGCTGTGCCTGTATCAGGCGCGACTCAGCATTGACGCATTTGCGACGTATTTACGACGCTGACCAGCGTGGGTAGCAGAAGGCTGTCGCCTGCTGCGGTTTGCTTTCAGAGCTCCCACTGCGCCGAGCGGGACATGCATATGGTGCGATCATCTCTGAAACTACCACAGTTTGCTTGATTGACCCTTGCAGGCGTGGGAGCAGACAAACTTTTCGGCAAAGTGGGTGCGGGAGGTGGGGCTGGACGCGCGGGGCATGCGCTTCGCACGGGACGTGCGGCGGCAGCTGGAAGCAGCAACGGGGGCCGACGGCGAGCGGCTGCACCCCTCCGCCTCCGAGGCACAGCTGGACGGCCGAGAAGGCAGCGGCGGCAGAGACGGTGGCGGCAGGGTCGGCGGCGGCAGAGACGGTGGCGGCAGAGACGGCGGCGGCAGAGACGGTGGCGGCAGAGACGGCGGCGGCAGGAAACGGCTGTGGCAAGAGGATGACGGTGCGTCGCATTTGCTGCCTGCGAAGTTACAGACTCCAGGGGACGATGACTTTGGATTTTGGCTTGCGACTCGTAAGGCAGCTGGCGTCGCAGCACCGCGAACGCACACAATGTGCAATATGGGACAGCGTCCAGCGATTTGCGCCGACAGACTTCTGCAGGCATGTCCACTTCGCCAATTTACAATCTGGCGCAGCGGCTGAACCGGCAAACTGCTGTCCTGCAAATCTGCAAACCGTACCAAAACATCATCGATGTCAAATCTGCTTCCTGCAGATAACATGAGTGCGCTGCGGCATGCGCTCACGATCGGCTTTGCCAACCGGCTAGCGCGGCGGATGGACAGGCACAACGGCTACAAAACGCTCGGCGCGCACACGGTGGGAATTTCCCAGAAGGGGTTTCCTTCAAACTGGCCACTTGTGGTGCAGGGCTTGCACAGACAAGGCAACACAACGGCTCCTCCAGTCAAGCATGCTGGCGGTTGTTGTCCGCCCCAACAGAGCGAGTAGCACCGATTTCTTTTTGGTTGCATATGTGACAGGTGCTGGCACCCTAGACACACTGATGGCCTGTTTTTTGAATACCCAAGCAAATTGTTTTTGCTTGTAATGCAGGTGCTGGCGCTGCTGCATCCGTCGACCGCGCGAATAGAGCCGGACGAAGATGGCCTGCTGCCGGAGTGGGTGCTGTACCACGAGATGATCGCCACCGCGCGCACCTTCCTGCGCTGGGTCAGTGGGTTCATAACCTGAATCGACTGAACTAATGGTGTTGAGGAAGCCATCAGGCGTAGGCTGCTGCCGGAGTGGGTGCTGTACCACGCGATGGATCGCCACCGCGCGCACCTTCCAGCGCTGGGTCAGTCGTGTAGTGACCAGCATGCAATCTATGCCACTGCAAGAAGTTGATCTGCGACGCAACCTTGACAGATGGACAGCTGCGGGATTGGATGTTTAAAACCACGAGCTCCGATCCAGCAAGCGTTTCACTGGAATGCTTCGAATTTGCACCGGCAGGTGTGCCCGGTGGAGGGGCAGTGGGTGGACGGCGTGCTGCCCAAGTTGCGGGGCGTGGACGTGAAGCGCCTCAGCGGCGGCGCCACCACCGCCGCCGCCAAGGCCGAGGCGTCAGATCCCGCAGGTGCGACGGATGAAAGACAAGTGAAAACCTACAAATGCTGGCTTTGCGTGAAGCGCCTCAGTGGCGGCGCCACCACCGCAGCCGCCAAGGCTGAGGCGTTAGAGACCATAGAGACCTCTCACATTCGATGTCCATGCCGCGCCCACCTGCGACCTGCAGTGCTGGGCCTCGCGCCAGGCGACCATGACGTGCGCACTGCTGTTTGCTGCACCGATTGAAGCAGCTTGTTACGAGTGTTGCCCTCAGAATCACAGCCTAGTTGCCGAGACTGAAAATGGTCCGCACGTTGCCGCAGGTGCAGCGCAGCCAAAGGCAACGGTCGTGAGGGAGAAGAAGCACACAGAGGCAACAGTTGACGCGGCGCGGGCACGCTTCCAAGCGCGGAAGAACTCGCGCTTGAGGTAGAGCAAGCCGCAAATCTGGTACTGGACATGGATGATCGGCGTGCAATACATGTTTTGTAGGTAGTTACGTACATCTTGCGCCCCCATGCAGGTTTTGCGTGTCTCGCAACTCGCAGGGTTGCAGCCATGTCCGGGCAAACCTTGATACATACAAATATGGTTAACTGAAGTCAATGTTTCACATTCGGGGCCTGCAACCAGATTCTCAACAGGATTTTCGCTACCTACATAACGGTTCCCAAAATTGGCGATCACACAGCGCCAAAGGCGCCTACATCGCAGTACAAGGTGCCTCCTCCACCGGATCCTTCCTACCTCCTTCCAACTCCCCTCCCGCTGTAGATCAGACCGTGCCGAGCGAAACTGTGTCCTGCCGATTTCGCTGGAGCAGCTGCTGATACTGGGTGCTCTGCGCCCAGCGGTCTATCTCCCTGCATGCGCGCACCAGTCGTTCCTGGTCAGTTCGGATGGCCACTACAACGGGCGATGCGCAAAAAACACTGTCCTCAAACAAGCGAAACCGGAGAACCTACACGTGCTCGCCGTTGTGAGCCGGGCATTACGCACTCAAACAGGCGACGCACAACAGAGTTTACATGGACGATGACCCTTGCCATTGCAGAAGTTGCACGAGTATACTGCGTATGTCTCACCTCGCTCTCAGCACAGGTAGAGGATGCGACAGCGCCCTTGTCTGCGCATGCCTGCAAGGCGCATGAGATAGAGGTGGGTCTAGACGCCAGCTCAGCAATGATTTTCGAGCTAGGCACTCGTACCTTACGTCACTGCGCATGGTGCCGCACCTGAGGTAGTAGCCCAGCGGGCTGGCTGACGCCTCGTCGTAGGACCGCGCCTGCGGCGCACCGGGACAGTGTTGGATTGCAATTTCTGAACATTTAGCGCCCTTTTGGCGTCCCGGGACGTTTGCAGTGCAAGTAAAACAGTGGGAAAGACGCGCTGGCGGCAAACTGCAGGCCAAAGGTGCGCAGGAGGCAGGGCAGTCTTGAAACGTGGAACGCTGGCGCATGTTTGCAAAACCCTGGGATGAAACCCCACCTGCCGCAGAAAGGCGTCCACGTTGAGCTCCTTGGCCAGCGAGGGGGACCCGCCCGCCAGCTTCATCAGCGCTGAGATGACCACCCGGTGGTCCTAGCATTTGGGACAAAACGCATTACGATTGCTCAATGCAACCAGTTAATTATGCGATGGTGACTATGTGATGGGTCCCGCACCATGCGCCGTATTGCCCCATGCCCTTGATCAGGTGCAGTCCTCAGCCAGGTCCTGCAGTGTCCAAAGCATCAGACGCCGCGCGCTTGCAGCCGGCGCCTGGTAAGCTTTCTTGTCTATCTGCGTGGGACACTCGCCTGCGCCACCAGCAGCGCGGCGCGGTCGCAGGTGAGCTCCGCGGCGCGCAGCCAGCGCAGCAGCCCGTCTTCGAGCGTCGAAGACATGAACGGCAGCGTCGACGCCGCGCTGGACGCCAGCGCCCCCGCGTTCAGCCACACGCCGTGCTCGCACTGCATGTCAAACCGTTGATAGATTCACATATGACTATGATATATATCATACGCTAGTCCGAGGTGGAGCACTACTGATTCTTTGCGGCGCTGGTTGCCAGCGCGCTTGCGTGGAGCCACACACCGTTTTCGCACTGCAGTGTGGCGTTCATTTTCGTTTTTTGTATACGCAATGCACCTCTGCCAGCAGGGAAATAAGCACGGATCTTCCTAGTTCTGATCGACAACCAGAGAGAATCTGCGGCAGAATCCAGATGCCGCACCTTCAAGTGCCCCAGCTCGTGACCCAGCACCGACTGCACCTCCAGCGGCGTCAGCAGCTCCAGTAGCGCCGAGTGCACCTACAGATTGGTGACACAGTGTTTGATGCATGGACACTGCTCACACGCAGCCTTGTCTGGATCTCTCCCAAAAATACACAGCAAATGTCGTGGATGGTTTCCACCGTCCAAAGCAGACAAAGCAGACAAAGCATGCTGCTCACCACGACGAAGGGACGCCGCCCTGACACCGCCAGCGTGTACGCGTTTGGCGACGGGCTCTGCGCGGCATCAACAGGACGATTACTCCACAATTCACTACGGCACAGGTTCAGGGCGATTTAGCAGCCGCAGTGCTCCGGTTTGCAACTCGTTTGAACGTGTGCACGCTGGCACCTCTTGCCGCCGCATCACCGCCAACACGGCGGTGATGCGGCGTCTGGAGGATCGCCACCGTGTCATGACAGGGGTCCCTACTCCTGCAACCAGGCTGGGCTCGTGCGGCATACATACAGCTCCGAAGTCCCAATGCCCATTGGCAGGCAGATATAGAGCCCACAAGATGAAGCTTCAAGGGAATACTCCTTACCTGGCGAACATACAGCTCTGGAGCTTCTACACCCAGGATGGCGGCCGCCTCCTGCATCGATCTATGAAGGCTGGGCAGTTGGTCCACTCCCACCTGCACACCCGAGGACTGCCATCGGACGCTGGAGGAAGCAGTTGGGTTGCACTGCCTGCCTGCTGTGTGCAGTCGTTCAGTTGCTGACACGGACGGCAATGCAGCAGTGCAGATGACCCGACCGCAATGTGCAATATATATCCAAGTGTTGGAGTCGCGGCGCTTGTGCAGCCGAGCTCATGGGGCAAGGGCGGCATCACGAAACTGCTTAGACCCTCTCCTTCTGGTGTCAGTTTGGAATGCTGTCTCTTGCAGTGACGCGCCAGGACGCATCAGCACATTCTCGGCAGGATCCAGTTGGAGAGAAGTTGCAGCAGGGTGTACTCAGCGAAATTGCGATAGGGCCGCACCAGGATGGAGCTGCTGATGTTTTCGAGGAGCAGCACGTTCTCCGCGACGCCGCCCATGAGCGATTTGACCAGCAGCTCCAGGCCAGGCAGCAGGCGCAGCATGCGCGTATTCTGCTGGTCCAACGGGTGCCTCCGCAGCGAAGAAGGGATGGGTTTGCATCTTTTGATTTACTGTTTACAGCCTCAAGAAATGAACATTACGGGTAAAATGGCTCCAGCGGTGCCTGTGCAATTCATTTGGGGTTTCTAGCCCCGCAGGAATTGCTGTCTACTTGTGGGAATATTAATGCCGTGAGTTTGAATTGCTCCAGCCCCGGCAGCAAGGCGCAGCATGCGCGTGTTCTGATGGTCCAATGGACGCCCACATGTATTGGCGCCAACAATCAAGGCCCTTTCCAACAAAGTTGGACGTGCCTCACGGCCGGCGTGCTAAGTCCCACACGCTCTGAGCCATACCTGAAGTCGTCCCCTGATAGGCCGTGAAATGTGGCGACCTTGACGGCGGCCGCGAATTGAATCTCGTCCGACCGCTGTGCTGCTGGCGGCGGCGCCGCTCGGCCGCAGTGCCCGCGGTGGCGACCACAGCCATGCTGCCGGCCATGAGCCGCCACATCTCCTCGCTGCAGGGTCCAGGCGTGTCGCCGCCAGGCTTGAATGTTTGCTGCCGATGCATGCTGATGGCATTGTGCGCCGCAGCGCAGGGACGCTGACCAGCAGGCGGGGACGTGCATGCCGGCCCTCATGAGGGCCATGGCTGCGGAGATGGCGCTGGAGGCAACTTTCGAGAGCTGGCACTGGACTGCACGGACACCCTCGATGGAGGAATGCAATTCAAAGGAGGAGTGTCGTAGAGCAGCAAGTGGTGACGTCTTCACTTCACTTTGCGCTCCGAGAGGGCAATCGAGAACAGCGCCGCGCCCCTGTACAGATGTTACAATTCTCCTCAGAGAAAGCGTGTGCAGCTGCAATCTGCTTGATGAAATACTCTACTGCAGCTGCACCTCAACGAGGTGTCGGAGCAAAACTCCGACACGTGCTGTCGTCATGCTGGGCAGCTGGGCACAGCTGCAGAGGGGAGCAGAACACAGTTCCCTTCTGCATCTGCTTTCACCTGGTTTCCCGACTGTGTGCGGCACCATACCTAGGCGCCGCGCTGCCTCAACTTGCCGGGCTCCTCTGTGAGACTGCTGTGCTTTTGAACTGACGTTTTCGGCAGCTTGTACTGAGTTCAGCCAGTGAACGCTCTGGAAGCGCTGGTGCAACCAATTTCATCAGCACAAGGTTGCATGTAGCATGTAGCAGACAGCACCTCTGCATCCATGCCCGTCGTCTTTTTCTATGGCGGCGGAAACGGACCGTGGTGGCTAGCGCCGCTGCTTTTCGCCATTCCGCTGATCCTGCAGCTGGAGCCCTCCATCATCCTCGGGCCTTTCGCGGCCATTGGATGGCTGCTGCAGGAGGTGCTGCCGTTGCCCTCAGTCCACTCTGTCCTGACCTAGCACTATGCATGCGGCAGTGCATGTGGCGCAGGGCGCCAGCCAGGCGGATGCGATCCCAGGTTCTAGAACGCACCTCCAGCCAAACAGCTCATGCTGCTTAGCGCCGTGTGCGCCAGGTCGCGCGCCCACCCGGGGGGCGGGACGGCTCGAGCGCGCCGCTGTTCGCGCGACTGCTGTCGCCTTCGGGGCGCCGCGCCGCGGGCGTCAGCACCGCGTCCCTGGCCATCGCGCTGCTGGCGCCCGCGCTGCTGACCTTTCTGTCGTACCAGGCGACGAGCTACGTGCACCGCCGCGGCTGGCGGCAGGTGCTGCGGCAGGTCTTCTCGTGGCCGGGCGAGCGGGCGCGGGCGGCGCCCAACCCGGTGTGTTGCAAGTGTCAGTTTTAGATCGCCGAGCCAGCTCCAGCTCTGTCTTGCAGCCCTTGCCTCTCGACTTGTGGCGACGTTGACGGCACTGAGGTTGTGTGGACTTTCCCATCGCGCGCAGGTGCGGAACCCGTCGGAGCAGATCCACGAGCAGCGTCTTGATCGGGTGGGCCGTCAGTGCTGCGTTGTCATGGCAAATCATTAAGCTTGCAGTTCATTGGTCACATCAAGCCCTGCTCAATCTGAATACTGGTCCCTGACCTTGGCTATGTGGCCACGCTCTTGGCTCAGGTGATCAAGACGCTGCACTCCCTGCCAGCGGAGGAATTCTTGGGGCGCGATGAGCTCATGGCGTTGTCGGCACACGAGCTCAAGGTGAGTGCAGCAGTCCACCCCCACACCCTTTCAACAACAACGCACCTATAAACGCCTGTTCAAACCCTGCCAATATGACTGTTGGACCCACCTGCAAGTCGTCCTTTACGACTTGTGACTCCTCCGCCTGCCAGTTCGGTCGGTCAGGCTCTAGAGTCTAATGTACTGCGCCGCAGGCAAAGCTGAGGGCTCGCAAGGTGGACGTCAGCAACGTGGTGGAGAAGGAGGAGCTGGTGAAGACGCTGCTGGATTCCGGCGGGTCCTCCGACGCCGCATGCTCCATCTGCTGCGAGGACTACGCTGCGGGCGACGTGCTGCGCCACCTGCGCTGCGGCCACGGCTTCCACCTGGTGAGGAATTTGGCTTCTGCAGTGCAACGTTGTGTATTGTGCATGCATGCAAGTGGCGCCTGCATTGCAAGGACGCGCCCAGCTTTGGCAGTTCCGGATCCGCGGCAAGTCAGATTCGTCGCACGGGGATTCCGCATTTCTCGCCCTGAGGCCGGGAGGGCATGAGGTGACGATGACAGAATTCAGGGCAAATTGCAGGAATGCATCGACCGGTGGCTGCTGAGTTCGACCGACTACAGCCGGCCGTCCGCCTGCCCCATGTGCAACGCGCCATTGACGCCCGCGGCCGAAGAATGTATGCATCCGCCGTACGTGCTCAACAGTGGTCGCAGGGCCGACCACTAGGTTGCCGGAATATATTATTTGAGCTGGCTAGTGCGCCATGGCGGCGCCAGCAGGAAGGAGTTGTGGTTTTCGTTTTTGACGACATGTTGCATAATTTTTCGCAGATGCAGTTTGCAGGCGTTGTTTCAACTCGTTGTTTTGTTGTGAAAGCTGCCAAGGTCCTACGCAACCTGAGGTGCAACTGAGTAGGTCGCATTGAATCTCAATGCCTGCTCAATCCTCTGCACAAACAGCCACGGACAGTCGCGCCATCGACCCAGGGTGCAGTGACGCCCGACGCTTCGAGATCGAACTAGAGTGAGACCCGCTGCTGCGTTGTGTGCCAACTTGAAACCCGCCATCATCAAGGCATTGGACTTCCGTCAGTATCGAAACTCCTTTGTCGTTGCTTGCAGGTTTGTGCAGTGCCTGGCTAGCCCGGACTACCTCAACTGTGAGTCCACGCATTAGTCCTGCTATTGCGCAAGGCTTGCTGCGGTTCAAGCCATAATGCGCAGGTGGTGAATTTAGCAGCGCGCGCAGAGCTGCATGTCTGGCCTGCAGGGCTGTCGCAGTCGGACAAGCTGAAAGATCCGGCTCTCGTCAGCTTCCTGGATTACCTGCAATACTGGCTGAAGCCTGAGTACGCCTCATACGTCATGTGAGTCTTATGCTGCCGCTCCACTGCATCGAATTGAAAGCCTCCTGACACTCTAAAGCCCTGCCCTCTGCATGGCTGTCAGACTCTGCAGCACAAATTCAAGGCAATCGAGCCGAATTTCATGGCTCATCGTCCGATAGCACTCGGTCTGCACACTGCCTAATTTGTGCCGCATTCATGCGCAGCTACCCGCACGCGCTCTTCTTCCTGGAGCTGCTGCAGAGCGAAGAGTTTCGCACGGCGCTCGCCTCAGCGCAGGTCAAGGTAAAAATGAGAACACTGCAGTGACCCTGACGTGCACAAAACTGTCCACATACTGACTATTGTGCCCATCTGATGGGGCTTTGAAGGCCATCTCGAAACCTCCACTCTGACTGCCGGCGGAACCCCAGCTGTGTCTTCTCAGGAAACGTGCTTCTAGAACAGACCAGGTGAGCTGCCGCTGGTCTGCTGCACAGGAGCTGATTCACACGCAGCAGTACTACCACTGGCTGCACTACCGTGCCAACCGCCTGCGGGCAGCCGAGGCGGCACAGCAGGGTTTAGTCCCGCAGACGGCGCAGCCAAGCGGCACAGCGGCGGGCGACGGCAGCGGCGCGGCGCCGCAGCAGTGACGCACGTTGACAGGTACCAGAAGGCGCGGAAGCGGCCATGGCAGCGGCGGTTTTGCGGTGAGGTGCCATGCCGCCGCGAGCGGAGGGCGCTGCCCAACGCTATGCTGACGCCGAGATTGCTGCGGCTTTGCGGCGTAGGTGCGCAAGCTGGACGACAATCACCATTTCGATTCTCCCAAGCCAGGGGACACATGGCTGTCAAGACGTTCTCCAGCAGCATGCTGGCAACGTGATTCGATGCAGCGTTCTGGCGCCGTGATTCGATGCATTCGTTGCATTGTTCATCTGAAAGTCTTTGCACACACACACATATGTATGTATGTATGTATGTATGTATGTGTGTATATATATACCCATATCAGAGACAATTGTTGCTCTGCACGAGAACAGCCTGTCAGCCTATTGAGACTCGCTGTCGAGCAGCAGCAGCAGCAGCAGCAGCAGCAGCAGCAGCAGCAGATCGAGCGGCTGCTGATAACAGTGCCAACCTCTTGCAGGCACGACTTCAGGCGCGCGGTGGACGAGCTGACCGCGTGCCTGGAGCTGCTGTATGCCAAAGCGCCAAAGCCGCTGCAGCAGACACAGCTGGACGATGCACTGCTGGCGGTAGACTGCTGTGACACGTGCGCTGCTGTCAATCTCTGTAGTACCTTTACCAAATTTTCACAACCATTTGCACAAGCCACTGCAGCAGGCGCTGGTGTTTGATGCACTGCTGGAGCTGCGACACATGCGCCGCGGCCAAATGTAGCAGAGGTTTCATTGCTATGACAGTGCCTTGCTGCAACTGCATGCCGGCGACATGCTGCTGCAGCAGGGTTGCATGACTGGAGGTCACAGCAGCAGGCGCAATCCAGTTCAAGTCGGACCCATCATCCCCTGGACCACACGTTGGATATAGAGATTGGTTTGATTACTGAATGACTTCGCCGCTGCATGCAGACGCGCCAGCAGCCGGCGGGCCGTTGCCGAGATGGTGCGAGCCGCCGACAAGGCACTGCCAAAGGCTAAACTGCAGCGGCTCGCCAGGGCGAATCGCACAAAGCAGGTCGCGCTGCAGCGAGCGGAGTCAAAGCCAGGTGACCCGATATATAGGCTTGGGGATGCTTACGAGCGACGATTCCGCTTGCTGTGGCAGCCTGGCAAACACTGGCACACCGCCTCACTGTCCAGCGCGCAGGGCGCAGCCCTGTAAGCCGCCATGCTTTGGCGCAGGAACCAGACTGCAAGCTGCAAACTGAGAGCTGTGCATGCTAGTTTCACGCGCGCGCATCAAGTGCACTGTTCAACATCTGCCATCGCCTGATGCAGAGCATCTAGAGGAGGAGGCAGGCGCTGAGCTGTTCCTGCCGCCTGAAATACTGGACCAGGTGCTGTTATGAAAAAACCAACCACATCTCTTCTAGTAAGCTCAGCAATTGAAACGGTAATGCGCATGCCGATGCCATGGCCAGTATCTTATCAATCAGACGACCTGCCATCACAGGATGCCAGTAATCATGTGTGACTAGAACACGTTGAGGATTGACAATGTATCGGTGTTAGGTACTCGAGCTGCTGGACCCATTTTCTCTGGCGGCAGCCGCGTGCGTGTGCCGCGGCTGGCGCGACGCCGCTGATGCCTCGGCAGCCTGGTACGGCATTGCCGCGGCGGTGGCGCCGCCGTGGTCGGACATCGGCGACAGCGCCGAGGAACCAAGGGCCATATTCTACTCCCATGTTGGCGGTGAGAGGAGAAGCGTCTGGATATTGATTTGCACAGAGTCAGTTTTCCCTACTGATTTGCGTGGACCGGTTCTCCTTCCTGGTCGGGGGTGACAGGAGATGTCTGCCGGATTGGATGGGCATGCATTGAGCTGCGAAGCATGGGCTGTGACTCAAGACGCACTCAAGAGCACTGCGAGAATTGATCAGCTTTCTAGGGCGGTGCATCAATGATCTGCAAGATTCCTGTTGTGTCCTGCGCTGGCAGCTGCTGCTGCAGAGTCACCAGGCGCCTGCGCCACTGCCGAGAGGTTCACCCGGCAGGATCATGCCAAGCCGTCTGCGCGAAACATGAGGCGGACGCACCTGTCTGGCACGCTGAAGGAGCAACAGCTCACCTTGGTGCTTGTCCGTCAGCGAAATTCAATGATGCATAGGGAAGCCGCAGCTGCTGCTGCAGTGGCGCTCGCGACGCACCGAGATCGATGGCCGCCTGCAGTGGCTGCCGGAGGACCACCCGTCACAGCGGCCCCCCGGATGCCAGACGCCGCAGGCGACAGTGACTGCCGGCCTGGGCCGGCGTCAGATCTGCAGCTTCCCTAGTGCGTTCCAGGCGCGTCCCGTGTGCCAACCCTGAGTGCATTTGGTGCATCCACCGCCTTTGCAGCACCGTGAATGAAAGCGCTGTGGAAATTGGGTGCGCACCGTCAGAAGTAGACCAGACCGCATTATGATGTGCTACCAGGATCTGAGAAATCGTGTCGGCTTGCAGGCGGTGAAGTACCTGATCGTGGTTGGAGACGACACAGTTTCAGACGAGTCGGATTCGTCGGAAGACGAGGCGCCGGGCTTCTGGGGAGACCGCACTCGGCGCCTGCGAGAGTTTTTGGGGGCCAGCGGCATTTGAGAGTGCGCCCATGGTACTGGCAAGAACTGGAGAGATCGGTAGGGAAGAAAGCAGCCGCCCTGAGCAACCAAAATAGCGAGAGGATGAAGTTTTGCTTGTTCTTCTGGTATTGAACATGCAAGGGGTGTTCGCAAATCACAAGGCTACCCTTTGTCTTGTTGCGACAGTCTTGAAAATCATCTGGCCTGCTTGATTCCTACGAACGCCATCGAGCAGGGTGATGCTGGCGCCTGCTACCGAGAGTCATCATCACCGCAGAAGTGTCAATTTGCACTTGCTGTCTTGCGAGACGTTCGCTTGCTTGCAGAGTCCGCTTGGCCGTTCTCGTCAGAACGAGCTGCGCCCGACTGATGGGCCAGAATCAAATCATGTTGAGCGAGGCAGCCGGCACAGACGCCGCGCAGGGAATGGTCTGCACTGCGCCGGTCGCCGTGATGGTGGACTGCCCCGGCCCGGTGCTCTGCGCGAACTGGACTTGACCTGCACAACCCAGGGGCAAAACATGACTCAGAGAAGCTTGCCAGCGCTGTGGGCGGACCTGAGCGGATCACCGCCACCGGCGCGACCGGGCACGGTACAAAGGCGGCGCCTTTGTCGGAAGTGGAAGTGGACTTTTGTTGTAAGTCCATTGATTGGAAAACCGTTCTTTGCACAAGCTGGTGAATGAACATCGCAGGATCTCACCGCCAGGCACGGCGGCGAAGGCGGCGCCGTTGCCGGAGGTGGAGGTCTTACACATATGATTGCGTGTGAAGCACTTTACTGCAGATCCTGATGACAATAAACCTAAAATTACCGCCAGGCACGGCCAAACGCAGCGCCACTGCCGAGGTGGAGGTGGAGGTTGTAATGCCATGTGGTGTTTTTCATTTGGGGACATGATAACGATGATATCTCAAGAAGATGACAGGATCACACCGCCGCCGGGCACGGCCGCGAAGGCGGCGCCGTTGCCGGAGGTGGAGGTGGAGGTCTGGCCATTGACGCTGTTCGTCACGATGGTGCCGCCGCTGCCGCCGGAGGAAGACGCGCTGCCGCTGAATGACGAGGCGCTGCAGTCGAAGACGCCTGCAATCCGATTCCAAAATGGCGAGATCCAACACAATCAACAACAGGAACACATATGCGTGAAGCAGACTCGCCGAATGCGATGCAATCAGGCTTTCAGTCGTCAAAAGGTTGTTGTGTGGTACCGCAAACACAGTACGCCCTCGGTGACGGTGCACTGTCCTTGGCGCCGACTACGACGCCTCAACGTGCCGTCGGCACAGAGACAAACCTTCATTCAGACCTTCAGGCGGACGCAGCCAGCAGGCAGCCATGGAACTTGGCAACCACAGATATCTCTGTGCGATGCAGCACCGACCTTGCACTTGCAGGCCGCAGGTCCACATGGGGGTGAGCGGCGGGACGCCCGCCGTCGCCACCTGCTGGCAGGTGCCGCCCAGCGCGCCGAAGGGGTTGGAGCCCAGCAGTTGGCTGACCGCCGCCGCCGCCGGGTTGTTCGTGACGCCTGAGTGTGTATAACCCAGAGTAGTCGCTTTGTTCCAATGTCATCAGTCCATATTGAGCGGCATGACAGCAAACGTGCCATGTGACGGCCTGCAGGACGCCAGCAAAGGTGAAAGGCAACCAGCCTGCTTTTTCAGTTTTTCAGCGGGTTGGAGATGCGGAGCATGTGGTATTCCAGACTGCGGGTTGTATTCTGGAATGCTACGTGCTCCGCTATCTGAGTTGTTGTGGAGGCGGCACCCGGGATGTTGCTGCCGGTGAGGTTGCAGGTGCCGCGCGTGAAGGTAACTTTTCCCAGCAGCTGCGTGGACGCCGTGATCTGCGCGCTCGCTGCGTTGAAGTTGGGAAGACGCAAATCAGCATTCCATGTTGCGTCAGAGCAAAACAAACACCGCTGCTCCTGCTGCAAGAGCCCTCAGCGCCTGCCATGGGACCCAGGCCACCCGTCGGCAGCAGCAGCCTTCCTCAATGCTTGTAGGCGCTGCTCCGGCAAGGAGTGCGTCAAATTCGCTAACGCCAGCCTCGAAAAGGAACGGGCCAGCCCCGCTCTAGCGCCGCAAGAGAATCCTGATGTCTTGAGTCCTGCCGCTGACAGTTGCCCACCGTTGGTGGGGTCGATGACAATGCGGCCGACGCCGCTCGAGGAGGCGGTGACGCGGCCGATGGTGCCGCCGGTGATGAAAGTGGCGCCGGCGCCGCTGGTCGTCACCGTGACGGTCTCGTACGAGCCCTTGGCCACCAGCGTGCTCGCCCTGCGTTGTATCATGCAGCCAGTGACCCCGCTGATCAAGGAAGGCATTACGCAGCTGTTGGTCAGCAGCTGACTCTGTGCAGCGTGGAGCTCGCTCAGGTCTCAAAGAGGTGTCTCCATGCTGGTTGGCATTGTAGGCGGCGTGCCCCACCCACTGTTGGTGAGCGTGATGGCGGCGGCATTGAGGCCCAGCAGAAGGAGGTCGCCAGAGCCGGACAGGGTGGCCGCGAACGAGGCGCCGGGTGTGAAGCCCGCGTTGACCGCCACCTGTCAACACGAGTTTGGAGGGTTCCTTCTGGTGTCAAAACTCGGGAAAGGGCTCCAGGAAGAGCAGGCGCCGCGTGCCTCGGATGGCGGCCGCAGACTACCTGACCTGTTCCCCACATGCGCCAAGCAACAAGGCATGCCTTAGATTGGGGCGCATCTGCACCTGGGCATGGAGCCCGCACATCCAGGAGGCGCATTTGCAGCATGAAATGCTGCATCATCAGGTTCACCTGGGAAGAGACGGGGGCATTGACTGTCACACTCTTCAGCGCCGTCGCCGGCAGCCGCACTGTCAGCTTGACGGGCTGCTGCGTCTGGAAGTCCTGCGCACAGCGGGACAGGCAGCATCCTCCTTCAGCAAGTTTCCGCATGGCATTCTTGAATTGTGAAAGCTGTTCGGCGTCAACTGAACAGGAATTGTTCCACTGAAAGTCCCCATATGCTTGCGCCGCGGCAAGCGCTTCAAAACTTGGGCACCTCACTGGTGCCGATGGTGAGCACGCCAGCGTTGGAGATGGACGTCGTCACAGCGTTCTTGACGCTCTGGTCGGCATCCTGCGTGAACACACAGTCATGTTGCATCACCGAAGCTCCAGCCGGCAGGGAATAGATTCGCAGAAACCTGGACCTCTCCGGCACAGCTCTGGCACAGCTCACCAGCGATATCTGGAAGGGTCCGGGCGTGATGAGGACGCCGAAAGGCGTGCAAATCGTCACCCTGCAGCAGCATAAGACAATCTCTCGCGAATCCTCGGCCAGGTCCCCGTCAGCTTCGCAAAAAGCAGTTTGTGCCGCCGTGCAAATACACGGCGGAGTTCACATCGACCTCGCCCCGTCCAGTGCCAGATGCGAAAGGAAACGAGGCTCACGCGCTGAAGGGCTGCAGAGCCACGCTGACGGGCGCAGCTGCAGCTGACCACGGCCGTGCCATGACTATCAGTGCTAGCAGCACGCCAATTCCGGTCATTGTCGCCATTGCACGTCTCGCTTGCAGGGAGGTGCTGAAAGAGCGGGCAGGAGCTTTGAGCTGATGCATTCTCGCAGATGCCTTGATGTGATTGGCGGAAGCCTCGTCAAAGCCGCCACGTGGCGATCACGCAAGGGGTGTAAAGGTGGATTTTCTGGGACGCATGGTCTCGGAACACACAGCTGTGCGTCCAACTGTGCGCTTGTCTGTAAGGCTGCAACACTGTCCTCACACAAGCGGAAACGAAAACCACCGTGCAAGCCGGGCATTACGCACTCAAGCAGGCTTGATCAGAGGGTTGTAGAGCCGGCAACTTCTTCTTCTTCTCCTTATTCTTCTCCTACAGCGTTCTAATTCAGTCAGAGCCAGATCGCACTCAACAACCACACACGTTTCAGTCTTCATAGTCCACGTCATCTGTGGCATGCTGTCCCCCGCCGCCGGCCGCGCCCGCCCCATCCTCCTCCATGGCGGCGCCTTCTGCGTCCTCCTCTGCGCCAGCGGCGCCTTCTTCGACCGGCTCCTCATCCGCCGCTCCTTCCGCTGCTGCCGCCTCCTCGTCGTACCCGGTGGCGAGCACGTGCAGCCGCTTTGCACGCTCGGCTTCTTCGGCCTCGTCCGGGGGCCGTCGCTTGATCGTCATCTGCATGCACCGCCAAGTCGAAGGTCATTTGGATGGAAGATGTCAAGTCAGCATCACAAGAGAAGGTGATCGCCCCCAGGCTCGTGGTCTCGAGCTGCACACAAGCTGCACGCAAGGTGCACACAAGCTGCATGCAATACAACAACAACCACATCGCGAGCGCACACCCGCAAGGGCTTGTTGAAGCGCTTAGCGACCTCGCCGAGCTGCTGCTTGTTGCCGCCCGTCTACGCGATGACGAACAGATGAGCGCTTGCAGATGAGCATCCACATCAGATGGGCGCACCCGCGCGGGCTTGTTGAAGCGATTGGCCACTTCGCTGAGCTGCTGCTTCTTGCCGCGGCCGGTGACCGTCAGCTTGAAGTTCATCTCCACATAGGAGACGCTGCTTGCGCCGCCGCCGCCGCCGTCGCCGCCGTCGCCAAACTGGAACACGAAGTCCTGGTCGTGTGGGTCCTGCCGCATGGAGTAGCCATATTCCCGGATCCACCGCAGCTCCGTCTCCTCCCTGCGTCCACACACGCAAATGAGACTGAGACCCTTGTCTAAAATTGGGAACAAAGCTCTGGGATTTCTTGCAGTTGCTGCTGGACGACTCTTTGCTGCAGCCATTGATGTACCATGTCGACTGTGGGTTCATGAAAGGTATTGGAGGCTCGCGCCGCACACGCTGGGGCTGGCATCGGGCTCGCACAGCTGCGGCGGCGCCGACACAGCATGTGCTCAGAAGAGGGACCGACATGTGGGGCTCTGGTCACAGACCAATGTTTACATTCTGTTCATAGCAAACCCGCACCCGCTGGGGGCTGGCGTCGGGCTCGCACGGCTGTGGCGGCACCGACGCCGGCAGCATCAGCTCATGCACGACGAACATGTGGAGGTTCTGATCAGAAGAATATATGAATACGTTGTCTGTTGAAGCAAAAGCGCACCCGCTGGGGCTGGCGTCGGGCTCGCGCGGCTGCGGCGGCGCCGACGCCGGCAGCATGAGCGCCAGGAAAGACTGGTCCGCCTCACCGTCCACCGTGACCCTGTAGGGTTTTGCCACCGCGTGTTCTGCAATGAAAAGAAAGACATGCTCCTTGACTGAACATGAATTCACAGTGCCGGCAGCATGAGCGCCAGGAAGGACTGGTCCGCCTCCCCGTCCACTGTGACCCTGTAGGTTTTTGCCACCGCGTGCTCTGCAAACAAGGAGTACTGTCGCTCAATGAATCAGTACACATGCAGATAGGTATATGTGCAACAGCAGCAGATATGGCAGACCACATCCTCGGACACCGGCAGCTCCAGTGGCTGGAGGCCGGTCACCGGGGACGCGTGAGTCCCCATTTCTGCAGCATGCCACACGCACAGCACAGCGTGGAGCATGCAACATGCAGCACGCAATGCAGTGCACACTGCCCATGGCGGGAGCAACAGGCGCCAGATGCGCACCCGCATAGCGGCGGCGCTCAGCGGCGGAGAGACCCCTCAGGTGGGGCACCTCCGCCGTCGGCTCGCCGTCAAACACCAGCTGCACATACTCGTGGGGCCACCGCTCCTCATCCGGCAGCACTGCGTATTTCATCGGAAATGAGATGAACTTGAGACACGTGCTGAAAAGAGCTGAAGAACTGTGGAACTGAGCTTGTGGGGCCACCGCTTATGGTCGGGCAGCACTGCGAGAAGGCTTTCATGAGAGTAGTATCACCCCACAAGTTGTGGGGAGAGCTGCGGCCACATTGCCAAGTCTGCAATGCGGTGTAGTGAGCAGACTGGGCAACGCATTGCCATGCCACCTTGCCTCCTTTGGCAGCATTGCCGATTCACCAAAAGTGAACACAGCCCGTAGAAAGAGCTGCCGGAGCGCTGCTGGTCAAGACATGTACCAAAGGGGGCAGCAGCGCCGTGCAAGAGATGCCGGCAGCACGAGATGCGCCAGCAGACATGCGCACCTGGGAGCACCTCCACCGGCTGCAGGCTGGTGTTCTTCAGGTGCACCGGCGGCTGCCGCGCCGCCTCGAAGCTAGCCTGCGCCAGATGCAATTTGGACCAAGTCAGATCTTTCACTGCAACAGAGTCTCGCTCCTGCACTGGTTCTGGAATGCCCCGCATCTGGACCAGCGGCGGGACGGCCACTTTTGCCGCCTCCTCTGCGTCCAATCGCATCCTGTGCAGGTATCACATTTGGGACCGAGGCTGATTCCCGGCCGCATATTTCACTCCCGGATCTGGGATCGGCTCACCACCTCCTCCTCCCTTTGCACGCGTTCCGCAGCGGCATGTCTAAGGTTTCATTTTGGTCGTCTTTCATTGTCATTCATTCCCACCTCGATCTCCTGGATCTGGGCCTGCAGCGGGTCCGCGACTTCTGTCGCCTCCTCCAAGCCCGCATCCCGCAACGCTTTGGCCTCCTTTTCACGCAGGCCCTTAGGCGCGGTGCCGGAACCGCCGCTGCCGCCGCCGCCGGCATCGTTGGAGATGTAGGTGGTGCGCATGAGCCACGACAGCTCCGCCTTGGAGCCGCGCAGCCGCTGCCGCACGCGCACCGATGGCGACGCATCAAGAGAGACGTCGTCGTCGCCCTGCATGTTCAACTTCATCGCCTGATCTAATTCAGACTTGACTGACTTCGTGATTTGCCGCACGCGAATGGATCGCGACTGTTCAGCGACACGTCATCATCGCTGTGCATGCCGGGTGCCGAAAGGCAATGCATGCGTCATATACGTACGTGCCCTCACAAAGGGTGTGCTGTTTCACATGCCATAGGGTGCATGCATTTGCAGCTTTCAGTGAGACGCGCCTCCAGTAGCGCCTGGTCCTCGGGCGCGAGCGGCGGCGGCACCGGCGGCACCGAGTAACGGTCGACGTCGAAGACGCTGAGGGGGATGCCCAGGTCGGGCTCCAGAACCAGGTCCCGCTTGGGATCCCGCTCCAGCGTAGTCAGCCGGAAGGCCGCCAGCTGCTGCGCGTTGAGCGGCGCCACCAGCATCTTCGGATCGCACGGCACCTGCAGCCGCGGGCCGCAATCGGACTCATCTCTTGCTAAATTCTCGTGGTCAACTGTTTCGCAGCTTGCTGTTAGTACATGGTGTGCAGGATGCCGCCGGCTGCTGCTGCGGGCTGAGCGGCGCGTCATGGCATCTCCGGATCGCACAGGGGACGGGTATGGGGAATACGGCAGACTAGAAGTATGGCGGTTTGCTGGATACTCGCGGGAATGTCTGAGCTTCCAGCCCTCGTGAAATGTGCTCGCACTGTCAGAAGCGCGCAACGAAGCATAGACCCCTTGTCTCCCACTCAAGCGCTGACATGTCGATACTCTGCAAGTGCAGCGCGATGCGCACACCTCTGGAAGGTCATTGCGAAACCTGACGTCGACCACGAATGGCGTCTCCCGCTTCAGCCAGTTTACGGCGCGGCCGCTGGTCTCCGCCGGCCGGTTGCGCGCATCCGCCGCCGGCCGCTGCCCCTGTTGTCGTGAGCACATTGCCCATGTAATGGCGTCATGGCGTCTGTGCGGATTGTTTCAGCCCTTGTCGCAACGAGGTCTCGGGATGCAAGGATGAGGATGGAGGTGCATGTGCGCATGAAGTGCGCTGACAGCGCAACGCCTACCTGTAACTTCCTCGGCTTCCGCTCTGCTCGTCGTCGGGTCTCATCGTCGTTCGGCTCGCTGCACACCATCAGCGTCTTTGAAACTTGTTACGAAGCTGCTGTAGTGGATGAATCTTCGCTTGTTTTGCTGACCATGGCAAGTTTCGCCCACCTGCGATTGGGGCCTGCCACGGTCGCTGGTGGAGGCGGAGGCGGTGGCAGGCCATCAACGGCCGCCATCTACGCCAGCACGCCGGTGCTGCACTGCTTCAGGATGCGCGAGGCTGCGAGGCTGAGTGTGATCAACTGTGGCTGAACGTCCACGTCGAGAGGTTCGCCGAGACCGCAATGCAGACTTGCGATAAGTTTGGATCGTGTGCTGCGATCAGGACAGGGCGCGTTCTGCGAGTGTGTGGAAGCCTGCTCGCTGAAGGCGCATTCGCAGCTTGATAGGCAAGAATTGCTGAAGAATTGCTTCCCACACGATGAAAGGCCCCAAGGAAAGGCTGGAGTCCTGGCAAGGCAGAGCAATTGAGGCAGAGCAATTGAGATTGCCCAGGTGCACAGACAGCTCAATGAGGGCCTCTGCTCAGGAAGAGTCAAGTGCATCCCTTCAACCGATGCGCTGGCCACAGCATCGACATTACCGGAGTCCTCAGTCATGTCTCAAGCGCGCTAGCCGCAGCCGTGCCACACTCCGCGCAAACCCTTGCTCCTCCGAGCCGAGCTCGCACTTGCCATGCTGCACCGCTCGAGCCATGCTCCAGAGCCAGGCCTGCACCGCCGCCACGTCTGTGACTGTGCCGCTGCCGCCGCCGCCGCTGCCGCCGCTGCCGCCGGCATCGAGGCTGCCGCCGCCGCAGGCATAAAAAACGCCGCCGCCGCCGCTGCCGGCTGGCTGTGCGTTGTCCTGGTCATCCCGTTGCTGTCCCGGCGGCTGCACCGGCTGCTGCTCTGCGGATGCTGCGTCGGGCGCCGCCGCTAGGTGCTCCATCAGACCACGCCAGGAGCTGCGTAACATGCGCATCAAGACACTAATGGAAGGGTGCAGAACGGAAACCAGACACAAAGCACATGCGCAGTGGCACAGCACTCGCATCCTGTTACTCCTTCATCACTCTTTGCTCACTGCTCTTTCACTAGCTTCGACAAAAGTAGCCGAGACCCCTCACGTTACGCGTTGTCCTTGCGGCCCCATGTATGTCTTGCCGCCCCCCTGCTTGGAGGCGACCAGCCAGTCAGGCGGCAAGAACTCCGCTCGCCGCGGCTGGCTGGTCGCAGTCTTCGCCTGCTGCTGCTGCAGATGCTGCTGCGCCTTCTTGCCAAAGTCCGCCTGTTCGCAGCAGGTATATACGCGTATCTCAGGCATATAGTGACCTCGATCTTCCTTGATTGACTCTGATCTAAATTGGACACGCTTGCCTGTCTGTGTCGCCTGCACGCACAGGCTGTCGGCACAACTGCGCTGCGGCTGTCTGCGGGGCGATGTGCACCAGCCGCGCTGTGTAGCATCCCACCTGAGCGGTGACGTAGCTGAGGTACTGCTTGCCCGTAGTGCTCACATAAACCTGCAGGAGGGCAGAACGGAGTTGCCACACATGCCAAGCTTGCACAATTCATTGCTCTGATGCTGCTGGTTCAGACCTCGACCTCACCAGCAAGACAAGAGCGCGGAGAGCACAAAGAAAATATCTGCTAAGAAGCTGCAGATGATGCTCTACCGCGCTACAAGGAGAGGTCCTCGCCTTGTAGTGCTGGCCCTCTCGCTGGCCACTGGCGTGCGTCTTGCGGATGCACTTCCAGCCTGAGGGCATGGGGCCCGCGGGTTTCGCGGCAACCTCCTTCTTGCCGGCCGTGCCAGCGCTGCCCGGCGGTCGCCCCTTCTTCGTGGCAGGCGCTGCGGCGGACTTAGCAGCACCGCCCTGCCGGCCATCTGCAGCAATAATCAGAAGTTCGTCTGCTGCTCAGCACAGCACCCAATCACGCACCGTCGACAGCGCCATTGATGTGGACGGGCTTTGGAGATGACACTAGCACAAATTCGAGTCATACATAAAGGCGCACCAGCCGCGGCTGCCAGCAGCGCATCCCGCTTGCGCTTGTCGCCCACGCGCATGTCGTAGCCCTCATCCTGCTTCAACACGAACAACCAGTCCTGGTGTGCTCTCTGCGACCCTGTACGCTTGGCGCGCAGCTGGCTGTCATCCTCTGGCTCGGGCTCAAAGCTGATCACCGCATGCGGGTCCAGGCCATCCTCGCGGAGCGGGCGCAAAATTGCCATCGGAACAGAACCCCTGGCAGAAGTGCAGGAAGGCCAGAGCGACTGCTGCGAACGTATTGAAGCAAACTTCCAGGAATGCGCGTTTGCTTCAAGCGCCAGAAGTTCAAATGGATCAGATCAGATGTGTCCAGTTCGTGGTTTCTGCTGCAGGTTCGAGCGCTAGAATCACAGGGGAAGTGATGCCGACGCAACGTCCATGTCGTGACTTCTGTGTTTGTGCAATCGAGCAATGGATCAGTGGTCAGCTCTTGAGAGCGCAGTCATGATGCAATATGCTGGGTGTGGAAAGTGATGCAGTTCAACGACTCAAACGACTGCACAGCGCCATGTCAACCAAGTTTCACGTCTAACAGGTAGTGCAAGTCGACGCCTACTTGACATAATCTTCCTGGAATCTCAAAATGTCGCTACAAAAACACGGCGCGATCTGCGCGGCGCGGTCAAAACTGCCGCTGCCTGCATCCTCGAGTGCAGCTGCCTAGTTCTTCTGATCTACATACGCCTATTCAATTGCACCACTTCAGATCAACCAACACAGTATACAGTACCACAAGTACATTCTAAAACCATGGCAGCCTCCCTAGCCTCCCTGCAGCTAGGGGTGCGGCACCCAAGCGCCGAACCTCACAGGGCCTGGCTGAACGCGGCGTCACCCAGCTGCTCCTGCGCCGCTAGCTGGCCGGACGTCTGCAGGTGCATGTACTGGCCGGAGGAGGGCACCGCGGAGCTGTCGCCGCGCTCCTGCAGCGCGCGCCACCCAGGGGCGAGGCTGACCACGTCGCCGATCACGATCAGCGTCGGCGAGCGCAGCCCGTGCACCTCCACCCGCTCCAGCAGGCCCTGCAGCGCATGCCGGCATGCTACTGCACATCCATGACGTGCCAGCTTGACAGCATGCACGATTGATTGGCTGCTCTGCTTAAACGCCGCGAAGGATGCGTTTCGCCCCTGCTATGAGGTCTCAAGCTCAAGGCAAGCCACATGGTGGCAGTGCCGCCAACGTTAGGGTTACGAATGGGTACCTGCAGTGGCGCAAACACCGCGCGCTGCTCCGGCAGCGTGCCGCGCTCGATGGCCACCGCCGGAATGTCCGGCCGGAGCCCCGCCGACACGAGCCGCCGCGACACCTCTGGCAGCGTGCTCAGGCCCATGTAGATGACCAGCGTCGTGTGCGCGTCGATGCCTGGCAGGACGGCAGGCGTTGACACGTCATTGCGGGACACTGGCATGTGACTGGGCTTCGCGTTGTGTGGCTGACCTTCCTGACGAACCGTATCGACGAGTGGGGTGACGATGGGTGCATACTCGTTGTGCAGGAAAAGTACTCCAGAAGTGACTTTAGAGGGTTCTGAGCAGGTCATCAGCTTCGAAAAAGAACGCACCTGAATCGATGGCCTCGTCCAGCTGCTCCTTGCCGCCATCACGCGAGTGACCCGTCAGGAACTTGACGCTGGTGGCGAGGCCCCGGTGCGTCAGAGGCACGCCGATGTCGGCGCAGATGCCCGACGCCGCTGTGATGCCTGCAGCAAAAAGTACCCCGCCCCATGTCACCTGCCGCATGCTTGTGAGCAGTCGTGTTTGTGAGCAGTCTTGCGGTGCGACTCAGAACTGCAGGTGATTTTGTCACCACGCATGTGCAGGAGACTACGGTGTGGGATGTTTTGTCAGGATGCGCACCCGGAATGCAGTGGACCCTAATGCCGCGCTGCTGCAGGTACAAAGCCTCCTCGCCGCCGCGGCCGAACACATACGGGTCGCCACCCTTCAACCGCACCACCTGCAGAACGCAGACTTTGTCAATGCTGAAGAGTGACTCGATGACTCAGCACAATGGCACATTGGTTCCTGTAGACCGATGCGCAGGCCAGCTGCCCTAAACCGAACATGTTGACAGCACAACAGGGCTTAGCAAGACTGCACTTCAGACCAGGCGTGCAGGGTGTCGGAAGCGGCGCGGCACCTTGTGGCCGGCGCTGGCGAACTCGCACAGCAGCTCGTGGATCTCCTCCTGCGACCGCGTGTGGAAGCCGGCCTGTTTGCCAACGTACACCATGCGCGCGCCGCCGTGCACCAGCCGTAGAATGTCGTCTGACACAAGCCTGAGGTTTACATGTCGTGGGAGTCAGCAAGGCGATAAGCCACGTCCCAGCTGCAGTGGAGCATCTCAAACGCAAGGCGAAAGCTCCGGCAGGCAAGCAGTGGCTGCCCTGCTGCTCGCGACACGTGCGGTGCGCCGCTGCACTCCACTCAGTCTGAAGTCCAACCGCTCAGCTGACTGTCATTCGCAGCGTTGGACAGGGAGGTACTCGTTGACGGCCCAGACAGCGATACAGCAGGGCTGCACCTGTCGTAAAGGACGACGTCCGCTGTCTGCATGTGCCGATACGCATGGAGCGTTATCAGCCCCGGGTCGCCGGGCCCTGTGCCCACCAAATACACCTCCCCTGGCCCACTCAGCTGCTCGCCTGCAGTGAACAGGTGGGGTTTAGTGGTGCAGCATGTACAGAACTCTACGAGGGAAGCAATGCGGCTGGCACAGGAACGGCAACCGTGTGCTCCTGCCCACCTGCTCGCTGATTACGTATAAGCTGCAGCAGCTCGTCCGGCTGGAACGTGCTCCTGTTGTCTGGAAGCGGCTGCCGCCCTTTTGCGTCGCTGTTTGCCGTGACCCGCAGCTGCTGCCGAGTGCGTGTGACGGCCGACCGGACGACGTCATGCCGGCAGGACCGCAGGTTGCGGGTCCTGAGGGCTGCGGGCCCAGCAGTATGGGTTCGCCGTAGCCCTTTGGAAAGCCCTGGCTGCGTGTGCACCCGCATGTCGGCTGGTTCACCTGCCTGCACCAGCCCTGTGCGTGGCAACGATCGCGAGGACTTGGGAGTGGCACAAGGCGTGCAGCGACGCTGTAGCAACTCACTTAGCTTAGAAATGAGCTTTCCATCCCAAGGATACTGAATATCACATGAGTCTGGTGCTTTGTGACGTGCGCGTTTCGCAAGAGGTAAAAACGTATGCTTGGGGTAAAATTTCAGCACTGCTCTGATTCCCGGAGCATGTCCCTGGAAGCAGCTGGAAGTCCCACATTTCCCACATTTCCGGAAGCCATTTCGGGGCATTTTGCTGCCAGCACACGTGAGTACACGCATTTCAGCATTGAGTGCTTGCGAGACAATTCCTGAATGTGCCGTCATAGCTGTTGCATAGCTGGCGCTCGTTGATTCCTCGTCCGGAGACGTATCAGTGTCGTGAGATTTCCTTCTACACCTCACCTGTAGAGCGTTTCGGAGCAGTCACGCTCTTTCAGACTGTAGTGCATGTGCCCTGAGTGATTCCTGCTCATTCACACCAATCAGCATTATGCAGTCGGCCCTGTTGCCAGATTCTGGCTGCCGGCTGCTGGCACCGCACCGCTCAGTGGCGTGCCCAAGATCAGTGTCCAGGCTTGCCATCCGATCCAGTCCACCGTCCAGAAATCAAGGCAGCAATCAGCACGGCTTTCAGGTCATTGCCGCAGCCACAGCGGACGGTCGGCGCCAGCAGCAGCGGCGGCCGCCGGCAGAGGCGCCGCCGGCGCCCGAGGGCAGCCGCCCCCGGGACACCATCGGCAGAGGCAAGCCGTCCGTCAGGTGGGACCCTCTCAGAGATCATGCACGCCTGAACGCTTCAGCGACCAACAGTCTGATGATGTGCATCAGGGCGCAAGGAGCTGCCGTCATGCGCTGCCACATGCGACCGGCCGGTGGAACTGTATATCCATACTCAGAAATTTCGATGTCCGTCCTGCGCAGGCGGAGCCTGGACGGAGCGCTGTACTCGGCGCGGGCGGCGGCGGTGCAGCAGCTGGTGCGCGTGGAGCATGAGGATGCATATGCCGGCCGCGTCGCCGGCCGCATCAAGACGATCCGCGCCGGCTGGCGCTCCGGCTCTGATGAGAGGTGCAAATTTGAGCACATCTCCTTCACATATGCACGGCAAAAAATACGAGGCAAACGTGCAGCTGTATGCATAACCCAGAGCCCTTATAAAGACGAGCCGTGCCGGCTGGCGGTCCGGCTTTGACGATTGGCGCGGCAGCACAGCTGTTGTATAGCACAGCTGTTGTATGGCACCAAAACGAGTAGCAAGGTGATGGACCAGGTGCATGTCAAGTTGCACGAATCAGGGCCCGCATCAGGACCGCATTGTCCGCGGGCATCGCAGGGATTGCTGACGTGTGTTCTGGGCTGGCTGACAATCACAAATTCGAGCAAGCTAGTTCAGCATGGCGCCCTGCACTGGCATGTGCATAGGGCCCTTTCCGCATGGCCCGCACAACTCGTGAGGAACCTGACGGTGGGGCGTCAACCGGCGGCGCCGCTGCCTACCTTTCTGCAATATTCAATAGCTCATCGCATCCGAATCGTACGCAGGGACGCACGATTTGTGAAGAATCTGGTGGCGGGCGTCACCCGCTGGCGCCGCCGTCTGGATTTCATTCTGGACGAGCTCACCGGCGGCCGCGTCAGCCAGGTGGGCATGAGCCCTCAATCGGGTGGAGTGTCGTTCAGCAGAAGTCATGGTTGAAATAGGCGCACGGGGTGCATTCGAGCCCAGCCAAGGCGCCACCTGCTATCTCACAAGGCGTCAGACCTCGCCCATTCGATGTTACATGACGCCTTGTTCTGTCATGCGGACGGACCTGGCGCAGCTGCAGATCCTGTGCGTCGCGATGTATGACCTCGTATCGTGGAGCTGGGCAGCCTGGTATCACAAAAAAAACCAATCACGCCCACTGCTGACAAATGCTCTTGCTGTCGCTGCCCTGCAGATGGACCCGGTGCAGCTGCAGATCCTGCGCGTCGCGCTGTACGAACTCATAGAGCTGGGCAGCCCGGCGCACATTGTCAATGAGCACGTGGACCTGGTCAAGGTGCTCGTCTTCCCGCAGGCCGCCGGCTTCACTAACGGTACGAACATTTGAGATAAGGGATGGACACGGTTCAAACTTGAAACTGATAGCAGTAGCAGGTGGACTTGGTGAAGATCCTCGTCTTCCCGCAGGCCGCCGGCTCCACCACCGGTGCGCCTCTTGAACCCTAACAAATTGCCTCGAAAAAGCTGTATCGCCTGAAGGAAAAGCTGTATCGCCACACATTCAACCTGCTCAGCCAGCCACACAGGAGCCACGCTGATGCAAAATCGCATACAAATAGACACTGTAGTTATGACACTCAAGGGGTGCTGCGCGCCACGGTCAGGCGGTTGGACATGGGCACACAGCTAGGTTCAGGTGGTCGTGAAAGCCGGTTGTCACGCCATTCTGGACACTGATGAGTTCTCCAACCTTGCTGCAGGCGTGCTGCGCGCCGCGATCAGGCGGCGGGACGCGGGCACGCTGCCGGCGCCGGCGCTGCCGTCGGCGCCGCCGGCGGCGCTCAATGCAGCCCAAGCAGAGGCGCTGGCGGTCGCGACGTCGCACCCCACCTGGATGGTGGCGCGCTGGGCGGCGCGCTATGGGCCTGCGGATACCATGGCGCTGCTGCAGGCCAACAACAGGTGCTGCTGCAGACATGGGAACAGCTGCAATGGAAACAGGCAACATTAGCGTCAACGAGATGGGCAGCAGTCATGCCGGTCAGGACGGCACGGCCTCGGCGATACCATGCCGCTACTGCAGGGCAACAATGGGCACGGCTTCAAGTAGTGAGGGTCTCACAAGTGCTAATCACTGGAACAATGAGCCGCAAGTCAGGCCGGCGCGGAAGCGATGGCGGTGCTGCTGGCCAGCAACAGGTGCCAGCACATGAGGTGCTGCCGCCAAAAGGATGGAAGCCGGGACCCAACTTAGCGGCAGGCACACAGGCTGCTGCCAAACTTGTGGTTTACCGAATCATTCCTGTAATGCACAGGGAGCCGGCGCACTGGGTTCGTGATTCCTCGCCGGCGCTGCCGGCGAGTGTCGCGGGTGTCACGGCGCGCATGGCGGCGGAGGGCGTGCGCATGGCAGCAAACAATTAAATGATACTCGTTGTGCAATGACAACTCCTCCTGTTGTCCTGTGATGCGCAGGGAGCCGGCGCACGGGGTGCGGGTGGTTTCGCCGGCGCTGCGCGCAGACCCCGCCGGTTTCGTGGAGCGCATGGCGGCTGAAGGAGTGAAAATGGCGGACAGCGGCCTGCTGCCGGGCGAGTTCATGCGCGTGGAGGCGGGGCTGCAGCACCTGCTGGCTCGCCACGTCACAGAAAACGCCGACTGCCAGGTATATATCATTATCAGCATCTATCATTGGAACTCATCATCTTGAGTCCCTCAGATCATTGGAAGTTTTCGTTGGAAGTCATCATCTTTGATCCCTCCTCATGAAGAAATGTTAGTCATGCGCGTGGAGAGGCGTGGCTGCAGCACCTGCTGGGCGCTTCAAGTCACGCAGGATGCCGGGGGCCAAGGTGAGAAAGTGCATCAATTCAAAGAAGTGGAAGGAAATGACATGGCATGATGCCCCTGCATGTGGAGGCGGGCCGGCAGTGCCTGCTGGCCGCCATGTCAGCAAGAACGCCGACTGCCAGGCACCATCTGTTAGCAGACTGCCAAAGGCATGTCCGCCAGAACGATAGCTGCCACAGGCGCCACGCAGCGTTGTCAGGTGCTGCACCCGGCAGAGCAGGCTGGTGTTCTGCCGCCGGCGCAGCAGGTGCTGGCCACATGTTCGTGACACATGTTTCAGATTGCGCTGCAGATTCAGGACGAGGCTGGTGGTGGCGCTTCTAAACCCGCAGCCAGCCGGGTTCGATGGTGCTGTGACGCACATCGAATTGGTTGCATGTATCACCTCATATTGATCTTGCCTCTGTTGATGTTCTCACGCAGATCCAGGATGAGGCGGCGGGGCTGGTGGTGGCGCTGCTGGACCCGCAGCCGGGGGAAGATGTGCTGGACGCGTGCGCGGCGCCGGGCGGCAAGACGCTCTTCGCTGCCGCGCGCATGCAAGGCCAGGTAGGGCACCTGACAGACGCTCTGCCGCACCAGACGATCTGCCTCAACACGCCGGCGTCTGTATGGGCCACGATTCACGCCGGCGTCTGTATGGGCCACGATTCAGCCCTTCCGCACCATGCGAGCAG